>WNFR01000010.1_pt1 | contig 166624 bp, 147 predicted proteins | sample 5400221 | NCBI WGS metagenome assembly WNFR01 (sample SAMN13153357, study PRJNA577476) | soil metagenome | isolation source: 40 cm soil under Madrone tree | place: USA:California | collected 2016-06-14
CCACTCGCAGACGCGCGGCATGACCGTCAATATCGGCCAAGCCCGCACCGGCGCCGGCGATCTCGACGCACTCGCGCAGCGAGCGGGGCTGAACGTGGCGAAGTCGCGGCAGCTGACTTCCAGCATGCACGTCATCTATCTGCAAAAGACCTTGTATGGTGCGGACGTCGACTCGGCGCTGGCCGCGCTCCGCGCGGATCCCGCGGTCAAATTCGCCGAGGTGGACCAACGCCGCTACCCGCACGCGGCCACGCCCAATGATCCCCTGTTCGGTCCGTCGGCGAATGCAACCGGGCAGTGGTACATGCTCACGCCATCGACGCTCACGCCCTCGAGCGATGCGGCGGCCACCGACGCGGTATCCGCGTGGGACATTACGAGGGGCAGCACCGGCACGGTGATTGCCGATGTGGATACCGGTGTGCTGTTCGATCACCCGGATTTGCTGCGCGTCGGCTTCGGCGGGCGTCTGCTGCCGGGGTACGACTTCGTGTCGGGGGATGTGAACCCGAACTCGCCCTACAATTCGCTGGGAACCTTTTTGATCGCCAACGACGGCGGCGGCTGGGATCCGGATGCCACGGATCCCGGCGACTGGATCAGCGCCGCCGACGAACAGAACGTACTCTTTCCGGCCACGACCTGCGGCGGTCCGAACGGTGCGCCCACCGACAGCTCCTGGCACGGCACCCGGGTCATGGGCATTCTCGGTGCGTTGACCGACAACAACGTCGGGCTGGCGGGCATGACCTGGTATTCCTACCTTCTGCCGGTGCGCGCGCTGGGCAAGTGCGGCGGCTATGACTCGGACATCATCACGGCCATGCAGTGGGCCGCGGGGCTGTCCGTGACGGGTGTTCCCGACAATCCTTATCCGGCGGACATCATCAATCTGAGCTTGGGTGGGAGCGGCACCTGCTCGAAAACGGCCTATCCGGCCGTCATCAATACGCTGGCTCACATGGGGGTGCTCATCGTTGCCTCGGCCGGCAACGAGAACGGACCGGTCGATGTACCCGCCAACTGCACCGGCGTGCTCGGCGTCGCGGGCCTGCGCAATGTGGGCACGAAGGTGGGCTACAGCAGTTTGGGTGCCCAAGTTGGAATCGCGGCTCCCGCCGGCAATTGCGTGAATACTTCCTCGGGCCCCTGCCTTAAATCCATTGACACGACGACGAATGCCGGCGCGACTGTTGCAGGCGTCAACACCTACACGGACCAGAGCAATCCCAATCTCGGCACGAGCTTCTCGGCACCCATCGTGAGCGGCATCGTGGCGCTGATGCGCGCGGTCAATGCCAATCTCACGCCGGCACAGTTGATTGCGAGAATCGAGTCGAGCGCGACCGCCTTTCCGCAGCCCACGGGCGTTCCGGCTTGCCCGGCCGTCGATGCCAACGGCAACGGCATCGAGTGCGTCTGCCCCAACAACGGCACCCTATGCGGCGCGGGTATGGTCAATGCGTTCGCCGCCGTCCTCGCCGCGCAGCGGCCTATAGCGGCGGTGGCCGTGCCGGCATCCACCGGCGTAGGCAGTCCCGCGGTGCTGGACGCCGGCGGCAGCGCGGCCTCCTGCGGCCGCACCATCGCGTCCTATGCGTGGTCGGCCAGTCCCGGCACGTTGATTCCGCCCGGCGCCGCAGCGGCCCAAGTCACGGTCACGCCGAACGGAGCCGCGGGAACGGTGACACTGGTGGTCACGGACAGCTCCGGCGACACCGATACCGCAACGCTGACCGTGAACACGAACGGCTCGATCACCCGGGCCACCGCGACGCCGGCTTCCGCCGGCACCAGCGCCGGCGCCTGTCCCACCCCGTTGATGGTCTCGGCAGCGGCGCCCACGGTGAGCGAGGGGTTTTCCCCCGCCAGCGTCGGTGAGAACGTCGTCTCGACGCTGACCATCACCCTCAAGAACAGCAACGCCTTTGTGCTCACGCAGACCAATCTGGCGGAGTCACTGCCCGCGAACCTCAACGTCTCGACATCGGCATCGGCAGCGGCGCCCGCAACGACATGCGGCGGGGGCACCTTGACGCATACCACGACCAGCGTGACATTGAGCGGCGCCGAGATTCCGGCGAACGGCAGCTGCGCGATCACGCTGCCGGTGCAAAGCGCGATGGCGGGCAGCTACACCACCACCGTGGCGGCCAAGGCGCTCACCACGGGTCCGGCAGGCGCGAACGCGCAAGGCGCGACGGCGCTCTTGTCGGTGACGGCGCCCAGCAAGGGCGGAGGCGGCGATTTGGACTGGTGGGACACGATGTTCGTCGTCGGCGTCCTGCTCGCAGGCCGCCGCCACGCGAAGCGCCGGCCGCCGCGGCCGTGACGCTGATCGAGGGCGTGAGGTTCAAGCCGCTTGCGAGTCGGCGGCCGAGGGCAGGACGATTTTGAAGCGGGTCTCGTGCCCGGCCAGGCTGGCGAGAGCAATCTTTCCGCCGGCTTCATGGATGTAGCGCCGCACCAGCGACATGCCGCCGCCGTGCCTGGTGTCGGCCGGAGAATGGGCCAGCGTCGTGAAGCGGGATTTAAAGATGAGTTTGATCGCCTCCCGGTCGCGCAGACGGGCCGCCTCCTCCCCGGTGAGAATGCCGCGTGCGATTGCAGTGGCGCGAACCTGATCCGGAACGAGCCCGCAGCCGTCGTCCTCGAACAGCAATTCGAAATTCTCATCCTTGGTTCTGAACTCGAGCCGCAGCGTGCCGCGGACGTTCTTGCCCGCAGCCTTGCGCTGCGCCGGCGGCTCGATGCCGTGCATGACGGCATTGCGAATGAGTTGGATGGCGACGTTCTTGGTCATGGAGAGATACTTCTGCGGTACCAGATGCAATCCGCTGGTTTCGAGAAGCACTTGTTTGTTGTGTTCCTGCGCGACGTGTTCGGTCAGCGCCTGCAGCGTGCTGCCGAGGCTGCCGGCCGGCGCGGCCTGCTGCGCACCGGGCATGCTCTTGGGCTTGGGCTCGGCGGCGGCGGCAGTGAAATTCGGGGCTTCCATGATCGCCGTGCCGCCGTTCGTGGTCGGTTGGCCATGGCCCGCGGCGTCGGGTTCGTGCAGGGGGCCGGCCGCGGCGGTGAGAGTCTTGACCAGGGTGAACTGGCCGTACATCTGATCCAATTTCACGGCGAGAGGCAGGAAATCGCTGCCGGAGAGCCCGCTGCGGAGGCGTAAATCCTGCAGCGCGTCCTCGAATACCCGGGCCGCGCTCTCCAGGGCGGTGAGTCTGAAGGCCGCGGCTCCGCGTCGAATACGGTCGACTTGGTTGAGAATTTCTTCGAGCTTATTGCGGAATGCCGCTTCTTCACGCGCGGGCTTCTTGAGCACGGTCCCGATGGCATTCATCGAGGCGTCGGTGTTTTGCATGAAAGCGCCGAAGCGAGCCGCGCCCGTCTGCAGAACGCTGCGCAGGATGTCGCCCTGGGTTTGAACCTGGGTCCGTAGTTCCTCCAGTTCCCTATGGGTCTGCACCCGCGCGGTGATGTCGGTAACGCGCACCAGCCAGGCCCCGGCTTCATCGGCTCCCCCAATGGGCTCGAACTCGAAGGAGTAGTGCGCGGAGTCGAAGGAACCGTCGGGATTCTTCAAGCGCACATCGATGTCGCCGAGGGAATGGGTATCGCTTGCGCCGCCCAGCAATGCGGCGATTTGGTTTTTTGCCGCGGTCAAGGTTTTCGGTGTGACCACCGGCGCGAGCAATTTTTCGAACGTGAGATTCGCGAAGTCCTCCCGTCGAAACAGCGTTGCAAGCGCACGCGACACCGGCGGCAGAACCTTGTCTTTGGCATCGAGTAGAAACAGTCCCTGCGGAGTGCTGTTGAGGATGGCGTCGGTCAGCCCGCTGCGGGCGCCATTGGCAGCCTGGTTCTCGCGCTTCCGGCGCTTGCCCGTGATGAACATATGGCAGCAGGGTGCCAAAGACTCCCGGGCGCTGAATTGATGGGTGTCACAGGCCGGAAGGTTGCCGGACCTGCCGCGCGATGAATGGGACGCGGGTCACAGCGGGCGTTCGCTCACGCGACCGCCGCCACCAGCGGACCCAGGTCGGCCAGCAGTTCATCGGCGGAGGCGTAGCGCTCTTCCGGCCGCTTGGCCATGAGACGGTCGAGAAGTCCCTGCTGCAAAGCAACATTCGGTGGAAGAATCGGCACCGCCGAGCCCGCATGCTGCGCCATGATGGCCATGGCGGTGCGCCCGTTGTAGGGGCGCAGACCCGTCAACATTTCGTAGAACATCACGCCCAGGCTGTACAGATCGGTGCGCGCGTCCACTCGCTGTCCTTGCGATTGCTCGGGACTGATGTAGTAGGGCGACCCTAGAACCTGCCCGGCGGCGGTCGTTTCGGCGTCCTCCATCGAACGTCGCGCCAGACCGAAATCAATCAATACCGGAGAATTGTCCTCGCGCAGCATCACGTTGGCGGGCTTCAAGTCCCGATGCAAAATCCCGAACACGTGAATCACCCGAAGTGCTTCGGCGATGCTGCGAAGGTAGTACAGGCTTTCGTCGATGCTCATTGGATTTCGCAGCCGATCGCGAAGGTCGCCGCATGGGATGTATTCCATGGCGAGATACTTGTACTCCGGCAGGGTCCCGAAATCGTGAATCTCGGCGATGGCTCGATGCGCGATGCTGGAGATGATTTCGTATTCGCGCTGGAAGCGTTCAGCGTCATCCAGCTCGCGCGGCGACGTGCCGCGGTTCATGACCTTGAGGATGACGTTGCGCCGCAGCCGTTCGCTGCGCGCAAGGAACACCGATGAAAAATTACTGGTCGATATTTCCTTGACGATGGCGTACCCGGGCACGCGAATGTGCGGGGCTTCGATCGCCGGCGCGTGCAGCGCGCCGGCGGCGGCGATGCGTTTGGCGTTCGCCTCCGTGACCGCCTTCAACAGCGAATCGCGACTGATGCGTGCCAGCGGCAGATAGTCCTTGGCGCCGCTTTTCATGGCGCGTACCGCGGACATCTCGCTGCCGTTTTCAGCCAGCACGATGCAGTGCACATTCGGCTGCGCACGCAGCATCTGCATGACGTGGCCGAGTCCCTTGTGCGCTGCGCTTTCGTCGCCGAAGTCCACCTGCAGGATGACGGCGTCGGGCGCCCGTTCCTGGACGAATGTCGCAAGCGACACGGAGTCCTCGGCGGGTGCCGTGGTCACCTGGGCGTTGGGCCAGTGACTCGTAACGTGATGGGTCAGCCACTGGAGGCGCTTCGTATCGCCGCCCACTACCAACAGGACTGGAGCGGTCGCGTCTGCCATAGGGATCTGTCAGAAAAAAGGTGACACGAAGAGTAGCCCCTCGAGTACCCCATTCGCCCGTCGAGATTTCACATTTTCCGGGTCTTCGGCTCCCGGATTATGAGATTTAGGGGCCTGAATGGTTGAAATACTCCAAAAATTCCCGGCTGCTATCCTTTAAAAATTGAAACCAACGCCCCAGCTTGGCGGTCAGAGGTGTCAATTCAACCGTTTTGCAAAGGACTCGTTTAATGGGAAGCATGAGAACTTGGTCGCTCGCCGCTGTGGCGGGCATCTTTATCGTGGTGGTGGCCCATCAGCGCTCGAGCGCGGAGGGCGGGCAGCCCGAGCTGAGCCAGAATAGGGCGGTGCCGACGGCGCCAGTTCCGACATCCGCCGCCCCCGTCTCGGCTCGCGTCACCGGGTTGCCCGATTTCTCGGGACTGGTCGCCGAGAGCGGAGCGGCCGTGGTCAACATCAGCGTCACCGAGAAGGCGCATAGAATGGGCATGGGGCTTGGTGAACCCGGCACGGGCGAATCGGGCGAGGGCGACGATCCCTTGTCGCAGTTCTTTCACCACCACCAGATGCCGGGGCCGGACCGCGCGCCTCCCAGTCATGGAATCGGTTCCGGTTTCATCGTCAGCGCCGACGGCTATGTACTGACGAATGCGCACGTGGTGGCCGACGCATCCGAGGTAACCGTCAAGCTTACCGATCGCCGCGAATTCGCCGCCAAGGTGATCGGCGCGGACAAACGCAGCGACGTCGCACTCATCAAGATTGCCGCCACCGGTCTGCCGTTCGTTCACTTCGGCGATCCGACGAAGATCCGGCCGGGCCAGTGGGCCATCGCCATCGGTTCACCGTTCGGCTTCGAGAACAGCGTGACGGCGGGTGTGGTCAGCGCAGTCAATCGCCCCCTGCCTCCCGATGAGAGCGGAAGTTCGTACGTGTCGTTCATACAAACCGACGCCGCGGTCAATCCGGGCAATTCGGGCGGCCCGCTATTCAATCTCGACGGCCAGGTCATTGGCATCAACTCGCAGATCTACAGCCGTACCGGCGGATATATGGGCATGTCGTTCGCCATCCCCATCGACGTCGCGCTCAACGTGAAGGATCAGCTCCAGAAGAACGGCAAGGTGGCGCGCAGCCGCATCGGCGTGGCGGTCCAGGATATGAGCCAGCCGCTATCCCAGTCATTCGGAATGACCACGCCGCACGGTGCGCTGGTGAGCGCGGTGGAGCCCCAGAGCCCCGGCGAACGGGCCGGTCTCAAGCCGGGCGACATCATCACCAGCGTCAATGGACGCAATATCGATCATTCCTCGGACCTGCCCGTCGTGATTTCACAATTGACGCCCGGCACCGAGGCGCGATTGGGAATTTGGCATGACAAAAAGGCCACCGAGGTGACGGTCAAGACCATATTGCTGGAGGACACACCGGCGCAGGCCGCGAAGGCGACAGGCGCCGAAGGCGGCGGCAAACTGGGGCTCGCCGTGCGTCCCTTGAGACCGGATGAACAGCAGGAGTTGCACACCCGCGGCCGATTGGTCGTGGAAGAGGTCACCGGACCTGCGCTGGCCGCGGGTTTGCAGGCCGGCGACGTCATACTCGGAGTCAATGGTTCGGGCGTGTCGACCGTGGCGGATCTGAAGCGCGAGGTCGCGCATGCAGGGCACAGCGTCGCGGTTCTGATCCAGCGCGAGGATGCCCAAATCTATATCCCCGTCGATGTGGGGTGATGCCCCGTCGATGTGGGGCGATGCGGTTTTTGGGCTGCTGCAGGCTTTTAGGGTGATGCAGGCTTATACTCGCGGCGATGCAAAACGCCGGCCCGTTGTTTTCCTGTCATAAAGCGACACCCGCCGGTTCGCCGGCGGTTGGCATCGCCCCGGCGGCCTTTCTGCCCACCACCCGCGCCGAAATGGAGGCGCTGGGGTGGTGGCAATGCGATGTCATCATCGTAACCGGTGATGCCTACGTGGACCATCCGAGCTTCGGAATGGCCATCATCGGGCGCGTGCTTGAAGCGCAGGGCTTCAAAGTCGGAATCATCGCGCAGCCGGATTGGCACAACACGCGTGATTTCGAGGCGCTTGGGGCCCCGCGCCTGTTTTTCGGCGTCACCGGCGGCAACATGGATTCGATGGTGAACCGCTACACCTCGGATCGCCGCGTACGCAGCGACGACGCTTACACCCCGGGAGGCCTCGGCGGCAAGCGCCCCGATCGTTGCGTCATCGTCTACTCGCAACGGCTGCGCGAAGCGTACAAGACGGTGCCCATCGTGGTCGGCGGCATCGAAGCCAGTCTGCGTCGCATCGCTCATTTCGATTACTGGTCGGAACATGTGCGCCGCTCGGTTTTGGTCGACGCGAAAGCGGATCTGCTGGTGTATGGCAATGCGGAACGCCAGATCGGCGCGATCGCGCAGCGTCTGCACGAAGGATCGACCATCGAGGAGATCACGGACCTGCGCGGAACGGCCTACGTACGGCGCGGCGTTCCCGCCGATTGGATTGAAATCGACTCCACGGAATTGGACGCCCCCGGACCCTTGGGGTCACCGCTCAATCCCTACGCGGACGAAGACGAGCGGACGCGCCTGCTGCGGACGTCGGGTGCGCCGCAGGGCGTGACGGTCGATGCACCGCCCAACACCGCTGCTCCCGCGCCCGGTTCTCCTGCCGCGGGAGGGCCCGCCCCCGGTTCGACCAATGTCGTGAAGTTCTACCGCAAGGTGCCGAACGCGCGGCGGGAGATGAGCGTCATTCGCCTGCCCTCGTTCGAGCAGGTCAGCCAGGATGCGGTGCTGTACGCACACGCGTCGCGGATCCTGCACCTGGAATCCAATCCGGGCAACGCGCGCGCGCTGGTGCAGCGCCATGGCAGCCTCGACGTGTGGCTCAATCCGCCCCCGATCCCGTTGTCGACCGCCGACATGGACGCGGTGTACGAATTGCCCTATTCGCGTCTGCCGCATCCGCGCTACGGGAACGCGAAAATCCCCGCGTACCACATGATCCGCTTCTCAGTATCCATACAGCGGGGCTGTTTCGGCGGATGCACGTTTTGTTCGATCACCGAGCACGAAGGGCGAATCATTCAAAGCCGCTCGGAAGATTCGGTGATCCGCGAGATCGAGACCATTCGCGACAAGGTGTCAGGATTCACCGGGGTGATTTCGGACTTGGGCGGCCCGACGGCCAATATGTACCGCTTGCATTGCAAGAGTCCCGCCGTGGAATCGGCCTGCCGGCGGCCCTCGTGCGTGTTCCCCGGGATCTGTCCGAATTTGAACACCGATCATGCGCCGCTCATCAATCTCTACCGCCGCGCACGGACGTTGAAGGGCATCAAGAAGGTATTGATCGCTTCCGGCGTGCGCTACGACCTGGCGATCGAGTCGCCCGAGTACGTCAAGGAATTGGCCACCCACCACACGGGCGGCTATCTGAAAATCGCGCCCGAGGCAATCGGCGACGGCCCGCTGTCGAAGATGATGAAGCCGGGCGTCGGCACATACCATAAGTTCAAGGAACTCTTTGACCGCTATTCCCGGGAAGCGGGCAAGGAGCAGTATCTCATCCCCTATTTCATCGCCGCCCATCCGGGGACGCGCGACCAGGACATGTTGGAGCTGGCCGTCTGGCTGAAGAAAAACGGCTTCCGCGCGGATCAGGTGCAGGCATTTCTGCCTTCGCCCATGGCCACCGCGACCGCGATGTACCATTCCGGCAAGAATCCGTTGAAGCGCATTACCCGCGCGAGTGAAGAAGTCGTAATCCCCAAGGGGATCAAGGTGCGCCGGCTGCACAAGGCCTTCTTGAGGTATCACGACCCCGATAACTGGCCCTTGTTGCGCGACGCCCTGAAGCGCATGGGGCGCGCCGACTTGATTGGCAATGGCAAGCATCATCTGATCCCTGCCTATCAGCCGGTGTCGCCCGCCGGCAGCGGCGGGCGGGGCGGGGCGCTGCCGTTTCGGACGCAACATACCGGGTTGCCGGCGTCGGGGACCCGCTCAAAACCGGCATCGCGGTCCAAAGTGGGGCACGGGGGCCGGGGCCTGTCAAAGCGGCGCGGGCTGCCTTAGGCGCCCCAGACCTTGCTGGCACCCGGCAGTGCGATTAAAGTTCCGCGCTGTCTCGCGGTTTCCAGCCGCAATTCATCAATTCGAACCTCAAATGGGATGGCGCTGCGCCTTAAGGCAGGACGCGCGTTATGAAATATGGATAAATGGCTCGTACACAAATTCGGAGGCTCGAGCGTTGCCGACGCCGGGTGTTTCCGGCGCGTGGCCGCTATTGTCGAGGCATCCGCCAATCCGCGCGAGGCGGTGGTTCTGTCCGCCTGCCGGGGTGTCACGGACGCGCTGCTGTCGCTGGTGAGCCTGGCGGAGCAGCCCGGTGCCGATACTGTGGCGCCCATCGACGCGCTCAAGGCCCGGCACTGCGCTCTGGCGGCGGAGCTGCTGTCCGCCCCCGCGTGCGCCCCCTACCATGCGCAATTGGATCAGGATTGCCGGGATATCGCCGGCATGCTGCAGACCGTGCGCCTCATCCGGGCGGCGCCGCAGACGATGCGGGATGTGATCTCCGGGTACGGTGAAATCTGGTCGACGCGGCTGTTTGCCCCGTTCCTGCGGGAGCGAGCCCGCATTGACGGCGACGTGCAATGGGTGGATGCCCGTGAGGTCGTGATCGTCGAATGGGGGCCTCTGGGTCCTGCGGTGCAGTGGGCGACCAGCGAACGCAACCTCGAACGGTTGATCCCCGCCGGGTTCAAGGGCCGGCTCATCGTCACGGGTTTCGTCGCGACGACGGCCGCCGGCATGCAAACCACGCTGGGGCGCAACGGCAGCGACTTTTCCGGATCGATATTCGGCGCATTGCTGCATGCGGCACAGATCATCATCTGGACCGACGTGGACGGAGTATTGTCGGCCGATCCGCGGTTGGTGCCCAATGCGCAGGTCATCGATCAGCTCTCTTACAACGAGGCGATGGAACTGGCTTACTTCGGCGCCAAAGTCATCCATCCTCAGACCATGGAACCGGCGGTCGCGCGCGACATTCCCATCTATATCCGCAATACCTTTGCGCCGGAAAAACACGGTACGCTGATCTGCGCCAGACCGGTCTCCGCGCTCAAGGTCAAAGGCATCACCAGCATCGACCCGGTGGCGCTCGTAAATCTCGAGGGCGCGGGCATGATCGGCGTTCCGGGAACCGCACACCGTCTGTTCGGCGCGTTGCGCGACGCCGGCATCTCGGTCATCTTGATTTCACAGGGCAGCTCCGAACACTCCATTTGTTTCGCGATTCCCGAAGCCCAGGCCGTGCGCGCCGAGGCGGCGGTGCGCAAGGCATTCGACGCCGAGCTGCGGGATGGACAGATTCAGCAGGTCGACGTCGGTCTGAACTTGAGCATACTGGCGGTGGTCGGCGACGGCATGGCCGGGGCCCATGGCGTCGCCGCCAAGGTGTTCAATTCGCTGGGCGATGCCGCCGTCAGCGTACGTGCCATCGCGCAGGGTGCCTCCGAACGAAACATTTCGGTGGTCGTGGACGGCCGAGGCGCCGCGAAGGCGCTCCGCGCGGTGCATGCAGCGTTTTATCTGTCGCCGAATACCCTGTCCATTGGTCTCATTGGACCCGGGACCGTGGGGCGTGTCTTGCTGGCTCAAATCGCCACCCAAGTCGAACGTTTGCGTGCCTTGAATTTGGATTTGCGGGTGCGCGGAATCGCGGGCTCGAAGCGCATGCTCCTGACCGACGTGTCGATCGATCTCGACCACTGGCCCGAAGAGATCGCCGCGGCCGGAGAACCGCTCGACCTCGACAAGTTTGCGAACCACTGCCAGGCGGACTACATCCCTCACACGGTCATCATCGATTGCACGGCGAGCGCGGATGTTGCGGAGCAGTATCGAGGATGGCTCGGGCGCGGCATCCATGTCGTCACGCCCAACAAGAAGGCGAACAGCGGCCCATGGCCCTATTATCAGGCGCTGCAGGAAGCGCGGCGCGCCGCGGGGACGCACTATCTCTACGAGGCCACCGTGGGCGCAGGGCTGCCCGTCATTCACACGCTGCGGGACTTGCGCGAGACGGGCGATGACATCACCGGCATCGAAGGGATTTTTTCCGGCACGCTCGCCTATTTGTTCAATGTATTCGACGGCAGCGAGCCTTTTTCATCCATCGTTCGAGCAGCGAAGCTCAAGGGCTACACGGAGCCCGACCCGCGCGACGACCTGTCCGGCATGGATGTGGCGCGCAAGCTCATCATCTTGGGCCGTGAAATGGGCCTGACGTTGGAGATGTCGGACGTCGAGGTGACGGGATTGGTGCCGAAGTCGCTGCAGAGCGTCGGCGCCGATGAGTTCATGGAGCGTCTCCCGGAGTTCGATGACACGATGTCGGCCATGCTCGCGGGTGCAAAGAAGCGCCAACAGGTGCTTCGGTACGTGGGACGCATCGACGCGGCCGGAAAGGCGACCGTGGGACTCACGCACCTTGAGGCCACGCATGCGTTCGCGAACATCGCGCTCACCGACAATGTCGTGCGCTTCGCGACCCGCCGCTATTGCGACAATCCCTTGATCGTGCAGGGACCGGGCGCGGGCCCCGAGGTCACGGCCGGCGGCGTGTTCTCGGACCTGCTGCGCTTATCGGCGTATCTGGGCGCGCATCTTTAAACTCTTCACCCAAGGACTGCCGTGCTTACCGACGTTACCGCCTTCGCCCCTGCCACCGTTGCCAACGTGGGCATAGGCTTCGATATTCTGGGGCACACCGTGGACGCCGTGGGCGACCGGGTGCGGCTGCGCAGAATCGACGAGCCCGCCGTCAGAATCCGCTCGATTACCGGCATCGCAGGCGATCTTCCCGTTGTGCCGGCGAACAATACGGCGGGACGCGCGGTTCAGGCCCTGCACGCCGCACTCAACTTGGATTTCGGATTTGAAATCGACATCGACAAGGGTATTCCACTGGCGTCGGGCATGGGTGGTTCGGCTGCGTCGGCCGTGGCGGCGGTGGTGGCCGCGAATGCGCTGCTGCAGGAACCCGTGCCGCGTTTGCAGCTTCTGAAGTTCGCCATGGAAGGGGAAATCGTCGCCAGCGGCTCCGCGCACATCGACAACATCGCACCCTGTCTGTTCGGCGGACTGGTGCTGACGGTCGGCATCGATCACCCGCGCGTCAAGCAGATTCCGGTCCCATCGTCGCTGCGCTGCGTACTGGTGCATCCCCACATGTTTCTGGGCACCCGCGAGGCTCGAGCCATCCTGAAAACCGACGTCAGCCGTTCGGACTTCATCTGGCAATCCGCCAATCTCGCCGGCTTCATCAGTGGGTGTTACTCGAACGACCTCGACATGATCCGCGACTCGTTCAACGATGTGATCATCGAACCGCAGCGGCACTCCTTGATCCCGGGATTCAAGGACGTACAGCGCGGGGCAATGTCCGCCGGCGCCCTGGGTTGTTCGATCTCCGGCGCCGGCCCGGCGATCTTCGCCTGGGCTGAAATACAGCAAGCCGAGGCGGTGCGCGGCGCGATGGTGGCCGCTTTCACCCATCATGGTCTGCAATCGGATTGCTGGATATCCTCGCTGGAAAATTACGGCGCCAGAGTGGTGAAGGCTTGATGTCCCCCTTGAGTCATGTGAGTTCGCGCGGCGGCGCTCCGCCGGTCGCCTTGAGCGAGGCCATCCGGCAGGGGCTGGCTCCCGACGGCGGTCTCTACGTGCCGGACCGATTGCCGGTCGTCGACATGGCGGCGTTCGCCGGGCTTTCGACCCTGCCGGACATAGCCCGTTCCGCATTGAGCGGTTTCTTCGAAGGCGATCGGCTGCAGCCGCAGCTGAAACAAATCGCGGACGCGGCGCTCGATCTGGACGCGCCGACGACCGCGGTGACGGGCTGTGAGAACCGGCTGTTCGCGCTCGAGCTCTATCACGGACCGACCGCTGCCTTCAAGGATTTCGGGGCGAGATTTTTGGCCGAGAGCCTGGAGCGGTTGGAAGCCGGCTCGCCGCAGCCGCTCACCATCCTGGTGGCCACCTCCGGCGACACCGGCGGCGCCGTTGCGGCCGCGTTCCATCGGCGGCCGTGGGTGCGGGTCGTGATTCTCTATCCGAAGGGGCTGGTCAGCCCGCGTCAGGAACAGCAACTGACCTGCTGGGACGAGAACGTGATTTCGTTGCGTATCGACGGCACGTTTGATGATTGCCAGCGGCTGGTGAAGGAGGCGTTCGTCGATGCGGCGCTGCGCCGCCGGCATCGCTTCAGTTCGGCCAACAGCATCAACATCGGACGCCTTCTGCCGCAGATGGTGTACTACATGGCATCGAGCCTCGACGTCGAGCGGCGCATGGGTGCGAAGCCTTCCTACATCATTCCGGCAGGCAACATGGGAAATGCATTTGCGGCCGTTTGGGCGCGCGAGTTGGGATTTCCCCTGGGCCGCATCATTCTGGCGCACAATGCCAACCGCACCGTCCCCGATTTCCTGGACGACGGCTCGTGGCGGCCCCGGCCGAGCATCGCGACGCTGGCGTCTGCGATGGACGTCGGCAATCCCAGCAACATGGAGCGCATCCGTGCGCTCTATCCAACCCTCGATTCGATGCGCGAACAGTTGAGTGCGGTCAGCATCGATGACGCTACAATTCGAACTCGAATCGGAGAGGACTTCATGCACTATGGACGCGAATGGTGTCCGCACACCGCAACGGCGGCGGAAGTCTACAGCCGCTTGGAGCTCAAGGAGCGGCGGGATCATCCATGGGTGGTGGTTGCAACCGCTCACCCTGCGAAGTTCAACGAAGTGGTCGAGCCGATTCTTGGCAAGACCGTCGAAATTCCGGAAGCCTTGAGCCGCCTGCTGCGATTGCCCCAGCGCTTCCTGGACCTGCCGCCGACTCTGGAAGCTGTGGCTGCAGCGCTCGAATGAACGATATTCGGATCGACCCGCAGTGGATCGTCATTGGCGTGGCTCTGATCATGCTCGTGACGGCCGTATACCTGGTCTACGGCGCGTACCAGCGCCGCTCCCGCCGCAAAGGATTGCTGGCACGCCTGGAACGCATCGGCTTTGAGGCCGCCCATCAGGTATTGGTGCCGGACGGAATGGGCGGGTACATACACATCGATCATATTCTTCTCACGCCTCGCGGCGTGCTCGTGCTCGACACCCGGCGAATCGCCGGACTGATCTTCGGCGGCGATCAAATGAGCGATTGGACGGTGATGGGGCGCGGCCGCCGATTTACCTTCGACAACCCGCAGCCGGCGCTGTACGACCGTATCGCGGCAGTCAAGGCGTTGGTGGGCGACGTCCCGGTGGAGGGTCGGCTGCTGTTCTCCAATCATGGCAGGTTCACCAAGGGCAAGCCGAAATACGTGCTCATGCTCGACGGCATCGAAGTCGAGTTCCCGGCGGTTGAGCGCGGCCAGACGGGCTTTCCTGAATATACCGCCTACATGGACGCTTGGAACCGGCTGGTCGCGCAGCTGCGGCCCAGCCCCCACCTCTTTACCAATCTCTAGCCTCCTGACTGCGGCCGCCTAGCGCTCGAGGCCGAAGATTTCGACGGCGGTGCGAGAGGATGATGCGGCGAGGCTTTCCAGCGATTGATTTCTGATGTGCGCCACTGCGCGCGCAATATGGGGAAGGTACATCGGCTCGTTGCGCCGCGACTTCGGTTGCGGTTTGAGGTCGCGGGGCAGCAGATAGGGCGCATCGGTCTCCAACATCAACCGATCGGCGGGAATGTGCGGCACGGCAGCGCGCAAGTCCGCGCCGCGGCGCTCGTCGCACACCCAGCCAGTGACGCCGATGCCGAGCCCGAGCGCCAGGTAGTCCTCGAGTTCGCCAGCGCCGCCGGTGAAGCAATGAGCCACTCCGCCGGCGAGCCGGCCGTAAAACTCGCGGAGTATCGCGGTGAAATCGTCGTGTGCGTCGCGCTGATGAAGAAATACCGGCTTCGCGACGGTCACGGCGACCTCCAATTGGGCGATGAATGCGGCGCGCTGCGCCGCGGGCGGCGAGAAGTTGCGAAAGTAGTCGAGCCCGCATTCTCCCACCGCAACCACATGGGGCTGTTTCAGAAGCTCAAGCAGTTCTTCGCGCCGGCCCGGATCGAACCCCGCCGCATGGTGCGGGTGAACGCCCGCGGTGCTCCACAGGACTTGCGCATGCGCGGCTGCCAGCGCGGACGCGGCGCGCGAACTCGCGAGATCCGCTCCGGTGACGATCTGGCGCGTCACGCCGGCGGCGGCGGCCCGTTCGATCACTTCCGCTCGATCGCCTGAAAAGCTTTCGTGCGTCAGGTTCGAGCCGATATCGATCAGTTCCATGTGCAAGTATCGGTTCTCCGGGTGTATCTTCATTATATGTTGCGGGCGCCGTTGCATTTCACGAGTTTTCTGCTGCTTCTGTGTCTGGCGGGCGCGCCCGTCCGTGCGCAACGCGGCGGCGACCTTCAAGCGCAGATCCTGTATGCGTTTCAGTCCGAAGACGGCAACGAGCTCGCGAACTTGGTTCAGACGCTGAAAACCCAAGAGCAGGCCGGCACGGCGGACAGTGCGGTGCGCTATCATCTAGCCCATGCCGACTACCGCTCGGCGCTGTTGTCGGGGGAGGCGGATCCACGCAAGGCGGAGGCGGCGCTCAGCGAGTGCATCGATCAGCTCAAGCCGGTACTGGAGCAAGATGCCAACTCGGTCGAAGCTCTGGCGCTGCAGTCCGTGTGCTATTCGAATCTCGCCAGGTACAAGAAGAAATTCGAGGCGGTGCTGTATCGCTCACGAGCCGCCGACCGGCTCCGCGCTGCGCTCAAGCTGGCCCCGAAAAATCCCCGCGTGCTGTACTTGTCGGCCATGGACGCCCTGGCGCGGGCAAACCCGGGATCCCCGGAGTCCAATCTTGCGCTTGAACAGCTCGAGCTCGCTGCGCAACTCTTCGAACAGTCCTCCGCCACCACCGTCGATACCCCGGGTTGGGGTCATGCGGAGGCGTATTTGGAATTGGGACGTCAGCTCGAGTTGCGGGGTGATGTGCTCGGGGCCCGCAATTGGATCGAGAAAGCCTTGATCGTGGCGCCCGATTACAAGGCCGCCCGGCGGCAGCTCGCGACCGTGGTTCATCCTTAGGAGCCTGTCTGAGGCCACGTAGAATACCCAGACAGGCTCCTAGTGCACTCCTAGTGCGGCGTCCGGCGGCACGAACCTGCTATCATATTGCGCGATGAACGCACAAGGCACGCAGCTTTCGTTGTTCGAGACTCGGGGCTCCAACGACCCATTCGCTGTTCGGGTAAGCCCTCGCGCGCGCCGGCTTACTGCGCGCGTCCATGTCGGTGGCCGCGTCGAGATCGTGGTTCCCGTCGGGGTGAGCGTGAAGGCGGTGCGCGATTTCGTTCAGCGCTTCACTCCCTGGATCGACCGCAAGGTGGCAGCCATGCAGTGCCACGCCGAGCCCACGGTGCTCGTTCCCGAAGTGGTCGATTTCCCCTTCACCAACGAGCGATTCGACGTGGAGTGGCAGGGGGCACCGAAGCGCAGCGTGGCCGAGCGCGGCGGACGGGTACGGGTGCTCGCGCCCGACGACCGGGGCGCACGTCACCTGCTGCAGGGCTGGCTCAAGCATGCGGCGGGGGAACGTCTCGTGCCCCAGCTCATGCAGCTGGCCGACGATTTGAACTATTCGGTGGCGCGCGTGGCGATCCGATGCCAGCGGACCCGGTGGGGAAGTTGTTCGACCCGCGGGACCGTGAGCCTGAACTGCTCGTTGGTCTTCCTCCCGCCGGAGGTCGTCCGTTACCTGTTCATACACGAACTGGCGCACACCAAACATATGAACCACTCCGCGAGCTTCTGGCGCCTGGTTGAGAAGCTCGAGCCGGAATACCGGCGCCTGGACCGTGAATTGCTCGCGGGCTGGCGCACCGTGCCCGCCTGGGTGTTCAAGAATTAGCGCATGGAAGGCTCCACGCCAGTGCCCACGCCCTTCGTCGATCTCTCCGACGAGGAAGTCCATTGGGACTTGAGCGAACACTTAAGCTATTCCCAGTATCTCAATCTCGATAAATTGCTGAGTGCGCAGCATCCCCTGTCGTATCACCACGATGAAATGCTGTTCATCGTCATCCACCAGGTTTCGGAGCTGTGGATGAAATTGTGCCTGCACGAGTTGAATTCGACCATCGACTGCGTGCGGCGGGACGACCTGGGCCCAACCTTCAAGATGCTCGCGCGCGTGTCGACCATTCAGACCCAGCTGCAGCAGTCCTGGGACGTCCTCGCCACGATCACTCCGTCCGACTATTCCGCGTTTCGCAATACCCTCGGCCGATCGTCCGGTTTTCAATCTCCTCAGTACCGGATGCTGGAGTTCTTGATCGGCAACAAGAACGCGGACACCATCAAGGTTTTCCGGGCCGACCCCGTGACTCACGAAGCCTTGGAGCGCGCGCTGCGGGCTCCCAGCCTGTATGATGAGGTGCTGCGGTTGTTGAGCCGCCGTGGGCTCGATGTACCGCCGGAGGCCATCGATCGCGATTTCACGCAGCCCTACCAAGCCAGCAAGCAAGTCGCGGCCGCCTGGCTCAGCGTCTATCACAACTCGGTCAAGGATTGGGATCTCTACGGGCTGGCGGAACGGCTGGTGGACCTCGATTACAAGTTTCAGCTGTGGCGGTTCGCCCACGTGAAGACCGTGGAACGGATCATCGGGTACAAGCGCGGCACGGGCGGGACGGCCGGAGTGTCCTACCTGACCAAGGCTCTGGAACTCAAATTCTTTCCGGAGCTGTGGACCATTAGAACCTCCATGTAGACCACAGTGACCAAATCCCAAGACCAATTGCATAACGTCAACGTCGTTTCCAGCGATTTGCTGGCGACGCCCGAAGAAGTCAAGCGCCGCATGCCGCTCACCGACTCGACAGCAGGCACGGTGTTGAAGTCCCGCGAAACGGTGCGAGCGATATTGGAGCGGCGCGATCCGCGGATGTTCGTGGTCGTGGGTCCGTGCTCCATTCACGACGTGGCTGCCGCGCGCGAATATGCAAGCCGCCTGAGGGCGCTGGCAACCCAGGTCGAGTCGACCCTGGTTCTCATCATGCGCGTGTATTTCGAGAAACCGCGCACCACCGTCGGCTGGAAGGGCTTGATCAACGACCCCGACATGGACGACTCGTTTCACATCGAGAAGGGCATCACCGTTGCGCGAAACCTGCTTCTGCGCATTGCTGAATTGGGGCTGCCGGCCGGCACCGAGGCGCTCGACCCGATCATGCCTCAGTATTTGTCCGAACTCATCACGTGGACGGCCATCGGCGCACGAACCACCGAATCGCAAACCCACCGGGAGATGGCCAGCGGCCTGTCGACGCCGGTGGGATTCAAGAACGGCACGGACGGCGGACTATCGGCCTCGATCAATGCGCTCCAGTCCGTACGGCATCCGCATCATTTTCTCGGCATTACGCAACAGGGACAATCGGCCGTGTTTCGCACCCGCGGCAACATGCATGCTCACATCGTGCTGCGCGGCGGCGGAGGCCGGGTCAACTACGATGCCGTGAGCATTGCGCTGGCGGAACGGGAACTGACCGCGGCGAACCTGCCGCCGACCATCGTCGTGGACTGCAGTCACGGAAACACCAACAAGGATCCCAGCCTTCAACCCATGGTGGCCGAGAACTGCGTCGCGCAAATAGTCGATGGAAACCGGTCGATCGTCGGGCTCATGCTCGAGAGTCACCTGAAAGCGGGGAATCAGCCCATCCCGAAGGATCTGACCCAATTGGAATACGGCGTGTCCATCACCGATCCCTGCATCGACTGGACGACCACCGAAACGCTGCTGCTCAAGATGCATCAGACCTTGCAACGCGTGCGACGCTGACCCGCGATCCCAGCGATTTACGATGCTTCCAGAGGCGGTAGCCCAAGAGCAGCGACAACCCGCAAACGTACAGCAGCGGTTCCCGGATGTCTTTCTTGACCCCCCACCAGTAGTGCCATACCCCGAGAATTGCGATCACGTAGATCAGACGATGCAGGCGGGTCCAGCGCCTCCCTAATCGCCGCTGCGCCTTGGCGGTCGACGTGACCGCCAACGGAATCAGCAGACATAACGCCAGCATGCCGATGGTGATGTAAGGGCGCTTGATGATGTCCTGCCACAGTTCGCCGAGCTTGCCGGCTTGGTCGAGCACCAGATAGACCGTGAAATGCAGTAACACGTAGAAAAATGCGAACAAACCGAACATGCGGCGGAACCTCAACCAGAACACCGAGTGCGTGGTATCGCGCAGCGGCGTCATGCACAACGTAATCACCAGGAAATTGAGGGTCCATTTTCCGCAGGTGTGCAGCATCACGGCCACGGGATCGGCGCCCAGGGAGACTCCCGCGAGACCGAAGGCGCCCGCGGTCAAGTGCAGTGCCGGCATCAGACAGGCGGCAAACACCAAGGGCTTCACCACCCAGCGTATCGCCCATGGGCGGCCGGCGCCGGTGGACGCAATGCGCTCACGGCCCTGCTCCCCGGTCATCAGAAGAATTTCCGCAGATCCATTCCGCTGTAGAGGCTTGCCACTTGCGCGCCGTAGCCGTTGAACGGCAGCGTGGGTCTGCGCTGATCGAACAGACCGCCTCCGATATGGCGTTCCGAGGCCTGGCTCCACCGCGGATGGTCGACCGCCGGATTGACGTTCGCAAAGAAACCGTACTCATCCGGCGCCGACAGGGCCCAGGTCGTCCGCGGCGTCGTTTCCGTGAATTTGATGCCGACGATTGCCTTGATGCCCTTGAAGCCATACTTCCAGGGCACGATCAACCGCAGCGGCGCGCCGTTCTGATTGGGCATCGCCTTTCCATAGAGTCCGACGGCCATGATGGCGAGCGGATGCATGGCTTCATCCATGCGCAGGCCCTCGACATACGGCCACTCGAGCACTCGCCCCCGTTGTCCGGGCATTTGTTTCGGGTCGTAGAGCGTCTTGAATTCGACGAATTTGGCCTTCGACGTGGGCTTGAATCGCTTCAACAGGTCGCCGAGGGGAAAGCCCACCCAGGGCACGACCATGGACCAGGCCTCCACGCAGCGCAGGCGATAGATACGCTCTTCCAAGGGATGCGGCTTCAGGATGTCCTCGAGGGCATACGAACCGGTGACCTCGGCCTCACCGGAGACAGTCACCTTCCAGGGTTGCGGTCGAAACGCCTTCGAATTTTGCGCGGGGTCGGACTTGTCGGTGCCGAATTCGTAGTAGTTGTTGTAAGTGGTGATGTCCTTGTAGGAGTTGGGTGCGTCGGTGACGGAGAGCGCGGCGTTGTGCGTGTAGACGAGCTCGGCAGGACTCGACTGGCCGAAGGATTCGCCCCACGGCCCCAGGGTCTGGGCGACGGCCAGACCCACGCCGCCGGCAAGCAAGGCCCGTCTGGACACGTACTTGTCATAGGGCGTGATGTCCGAGGGGACGATCCTGGCAAGTTCGTCGGAAGTCTTCCGCATGCGCGCTCCTCAAAATGACCGGTTCTGTAGATACAGACCGGGCGGGTCGCTGTTTTGTTGCAACCGCTTGGGATCCTACCCCCAATCAGCCACCGGAATTCCGGCCGCCGAAGCCGAACGGCGCGTCGCTGCGCTGCCGTTGACCAGCAGGGCGCGATCGGCCTCCCGCAGGTGAGCAATGTCCGACCGGCTGTTGCCGTAGGCAACCACCGGCAGGTTCGGGTACGCCGTCCGCAACCATGCGAGACATCGCGACTTTTCCTGATCGCGGCGGTTCGGTGTCCGAAGCGCGCCGTCCAGGCGATCCTCTTCGGAAGCGGCATGGCGCCATTCTACCTCGGTGCACAGCGTCCGTTCGAAACCCAGGAGTCGCCCGATGCCGGGCACATACAGGTCCGGGCTCGCCGATAGAAGGACCAGATGGCCGCCGGCCGCACGATGCGCCTCCACGGCGGCCAGTGCCGCCGGCCGGAATGCCCGCCGCCGTTCGAGGCTTCCGACGAACGACTCGGCCCATGCCTCGACCATTGAGCGCCGATCTCCGCCCATGACCGCGCGAATGGCGCGGGATTTCAGCAGCCCGCGGTCGGGATGACCCAGGTAGCCGGCAATGGCGAGGGGCAGGCGCCATAGGGTCTTGAGGCGCGAATGCCGCAGCGCATAGCCGCTCAGGAAGGGCAGCAGCGTGTCGCGCCAGGTCAACGTCCCATCGAGATCGAATACCGCGATACAGGGTCCGATTGCGGCAGCGTGTGAGGCGGTCATCGCGGCAATATAGCCGCGTTCCATCGAATGGTTAAGCGACCGAATGGTTAAGCGACCCGCCCGGCCGTCTACTTTCCGATCCTTCGGACCTTGGTTCCATGCAGCGACAAATCCGCGATGAGCCCCCTCTCGGCAAACGTGAACACCAGGATGGGCCGCTTCAGCTTGTAGCTGTCGTAGTCGTCCATCCGGCCCTTCGTCATGACGACGATGCCGGTGTCCGCTCCGATCGACCACCCTTTGCTCTTCGTGAACTTGTCGAGCGCGTCGCGGGTCATGAACAGAATGATCTCGCTGTGAGTGGCCATGCCGGCAGTCAGACCCACGGATGCCGACGCGATGCTGTAGTAGTCGGCGGTGACGCCATGCACCTGCAGGGCGCCTTCCCCATATTCACTGGCGAGGCCGATTCCGCCCTTGGTGACCTGAGGAAATACCAGCATGCCGGCGGCACGATCCTCGAGATCTTGGTGACGAGTATCGATGAGATTGAACTGCTTCACGGTATTCTGCACACCGGCATCCAGGGCGCTCTTGGTTTGCGCGGATGCCGGCGGACTGAACAGCATTGCGCATAGCGCCACTCCCGTCGCGCAAAGGAAAATTGTCGTTTTCATTCGTCGCTCCTTTGCGGGGGAGTCTACTCCCCGGCGCCGCGATGGCCTGTTGGAAACGACCGGGGCTGCGTCTCGAGGACCATGGAGGCAGCCAACGTGAATGAAAAACCCAATCCCTTTCGGGTGCCATGTTGTGGCGCATCACTGATTTTCGTACCGCTGTTCGCCATCGGGGGTACCCTCATGCTCTTTGCGATTGCGGTTGCAGGCGAAATCGCCGACAACATTCCTGTTGAAGGACAACGTATCGAGGGGGCCCGATGAACACATCTTTGCAAGACGAGCAAACGCCGTCTCCAGTGCGAATTCCGGTTGCGGTGTCCGAGCGCCACGTGTACCTCACGCAGAGCGTCATAGAGCAGCTGTTTTGCGACAAATACCACCTGCACGAGCAGTCTCGCGTCTCGCAGCCGGCGCAGTTCGCGGCCCGGGAGACGGTGACCTTGGTCGGCCCGCGGGGTCGCATCGCCGACGTCCGAGTGATCGGGCCGGCGCGGAACGATAATCAGGTCGAGATTTCGCAGACCGACGCTCAGGCGCTCGGCGTGGGCGCCCCATTGCGGGAGTCGGGCGACGTCAAGGACTCGCCCGGCATCTTCATCGAAGGGCCTCGGGCCCGTGTACGACTCGATCACGGTGTGATCCGGACGCTGCGCCACATCCATCTAGCCACCGCCGAAGCCGCGAGCCACGGTCTCAAGGACCGAGACCGGATCGACGTGACCGAGGAAGGTGCGCACCCGCACACCCTGTTCTGTGAGGTACTGGTCCGCGTGTCGCCCGGCTGCAAGTCGGAGCTGCATCTCGATCCGGACGAGTGCGACGCTGCCGGATTGCACACGGGCGCCTACGTGGCGATCAAGCGCAAGCCCTGAGGAGCCTGTCGAAGCATCTCCCGCGCCCGCGAAAGCGTGCGTGGCGCCCGAGGTCCGCCTTCGTGTAGGAGGCGGCTTACAGAATGCTGCGGTCACGCAGCCCTATGTGTCGCCGCGTTCCCCATGCCACATTGCTTTTTTACAATTCCGGAGCGCTGGGGCACATGTTGATCAGGGTGGGCTATGAGTTGGTCTACAAGTTCGAGCAGGCCACGCCCATGATCCTCAACCTGAATGTGCACTACTCTCGCAGCCAGGATCTGGTGCGGGCCGATACCATGGTCATGAACCCTGCGGTACCTCTATCGATGTACCGGGATGGATTCGGCAACTGGTGCACCCGCGTCGTTGCGCCGCCCGGCCGGTTCTGCATCACGGCGGACGGCTTGATCGGCGACAGCGGCCTTGCGGAGCCCGCGTCTCCGCACGCCTTCGAGCACACTGTGGAGTCCCTCCCCGATGAAACTCTGGTGTACCTGCTGCCCAGCCGCTATTGCGAGACGGAACTCGTGGCGCCCACAGCCTGGGCAAAGTTCGGCAGCATGATGCCGGGCTGGAGCCGGGTGCAGGCCGTCGTCGACTACGTGCACAGCCTCATCGCATTCGACTATCAATGCGCTCGTCCGACCAAGACCGCGTGGGAAGCGTTCAACGAAAAGCGCGGCGTGTGCCGCGACTACGCTCATGTGGGCATCGCATTCTGCCGTGCACTCAACATTCCGGCGCGATATTGCACCGGGTATCTGGGCGATATCGGCGTTCCGCCGATGGATGCCCCGATGGATTTTGCCGGGTGGTTCGAGGCCTACCTCGGGGGCGCATGGCACACGTTCGATCCGCGCAACAATCAGCGCCGCATCGGCCGGGTGCTGATCGCGCGCGGACGCGACGCGGCCGATGTGGCAATCAGCATGACCTTCGGCCCGAATACGCTGTCGAAATTCACCGTTTGGGCCGAAGAAGTGGTCTGACGCAAGGCCCGGTTAGGCTAGAATCTGCCGCCACACGCGGGTCTTTCACGAGGAGCTTCATGAAGTACAGAGTCGGATCGCCCACCGGGCGAGTCGCGGGAATGGTGTGCACGTTTGCCCTAAGTTGGGGCGGCGCCCCCCTGCTGGCGGGGACGCCCGCAGCCGCACCCGCGGCCGCCGCATCGGCGGCCGCCGCATCGCAGCTGGTCGCAGCTCCGGGATTCACCTTCGTAAAATCGCTCGGCGGGATCGATGAATACCATCTCGACGGCAATGGCCTGACAGTCTTGCTGGTGCCGGATCATTCGGCCCCCGTCGTGACTTTCCAGGTGACCTACCGGGTGGGCTCGCGCAATGAGGTGACCGGGACCACCGGATCGACGCACATCCTCGAGCATTTGATGTTCAAGGGCAGCGAGAACTTCAATGATCCGAAAGGCAACAGCGTCAAGCAGTTCCTCGAACGGGTGGGCGGCCAGTTCAATGCCAGTACGGCGGTGGATCGAACCAATTACTTTGCCACCGTGGGGCGCGAAAGCCTCGAGGGTTACATCGCAATCGAAGCCGACCGGATGCGCCGTCTATGGCTGAGGGAAATCGATCGCCAGGCCGAAATGACCGTGGTTCGAAACGAATACGAACGCGGCAAGAACGATCCGGACCGCGTGCTCGGGGAGGAGGTAACCGCGGCGGCATTCCAGGCCCTTCCGTACCACCACCCGACCATCGGCTGGAAGAGCGACATCGAGCACGCGTCCATTGCACAGTTGCACGAGTTCTACGACACATTTTACTGGCCCAACAATGCGACGGTGACCGTGGTCGGCGACGTCGACGAGGCGACCGCCTTGGGCCTGATCAAAAAGTATTACGGAGTCTATGCAGCGTCCCCGCAACCCATTCCCGGGGTGTACACCGAGGAGCCGCAACAGACCGGCCCGCGCCGCGTTCTGGTCAAGCGCCCCGGCGAGCTGGGCTCCGTCGTGGTCGCCCACAAGGTGCCGAACGCGCGCGACGCGGATCAGCCGGCTCTGGAAATGCTCGACGCCATCTTGAGTTCCGGCAAGAACGCGCGGTTGTATCGGGCTCTGGTCGACAAGGGGTTGGCTTTGAATGCGGGTGCGGGCACGGATCTGCACTACGATTTGTCGCTGCATGTGCTCTCCGCGTCGCTGGCGCCCGGGTCCACCCATGAACAGGTGGAGGAGGCGCTGGGCGAGGAAATCGCGAAGATCAAGACCGACGGAGTGACTCCCGCGGAGATTGCCCGCGTCAAACAGCAATACATCGCTGCCGATGCGTACAAACGCGACGGTACGGCGGCGGTCGCGAGCGAACTCAACGAATGGATCGGGGTGGGCGACTGGACGTTGTACGTCACGTTTCCGCAGAAGGTCCAGCAGGTGACGCCGGCCGACGTGCAGCGGGTCGCAAAACAATATCTCAATGATGACCAGAGCACGACGGGTTGGTTCGTGCCGGTGCATCCCGGAACGGAGAAGGGCTCGTGATTCCACTCAAGATGATGCAGAATTTCGCATTGCCGCTGGCGCTGTTCGCGAGCGCGACGGCGGGTGCAGGCATGGCCGAGAACAGTCATCGCGCGCAGGCCGCCGGTATCGACGTGATTACGTACCCGACCGGGGTGAAGGACGTCGTGGTGATCGTCGGAGTGCTGCCCGCGGGCGATGCTGCGGCCCAAACCGGCAACATCGCGATTCCCAGCCTCGCCGGCATGATGCTCGACCGTGGCACCAAGGCGCTCGATAAATTCGCGATCGCCGACCGGCTCGACAATGTCGGCGCCTCGATTTCATTCGTCGTCGGCGTCCAAAGTCTGGAAATTCACGGTAAGTGCCTGAAAAAGGATCTGCCGATGGTCATGGGATTGATCGCGGCGGAGCTGCGTACCCCCGCCCTGCAGCCGCAGGAGTTCGCGAAGGCGAAGCAGCAGTTCATCGGCTCGCTGGAAGCGTCGCTGCAGAACACCGAGGGACGCGCTCGAGAGGCGTTCGGCCGGGCGGTGTTTCCCGAGGGCCACCCGAACCGGCCCCATTCGATTGCCGATTACCTCGCCGCTGCCAAGTCGGCGACCCTCGATGAAGTCAAGGCGTTCAACGCCAAATACTATGGCCCGGCGCACATGACGCTCACCGCGGTGGGCGACCTATCGCCGGCGGGCGTCGAGGCGGAAGTTGCCAAGGCATTTTCCGGCTGGACGGGGGGTCAAGACTACGTGCGCCCCGCGCGACCTGCGGTCGCCACTGGGCCGCACGAGATTCCGGTGCCGCTGCCTGAAAAGACCAGCGTATCGGTTATATTGGGCCAGACAACCGGCCTCAAGTACCGGGATCCCGACGCGCTGGCGCTGCGGGTGGGCACCGCCATCCTGGGCCGCGGCTTCACCGGGCGCCTGATGGGGACGGTGCGGGACAGGGAAGGTCTCACGTACAACATCGGGGCGGCAGTCTCGGAAGATACCATCGCGGACGGTGCGTGGGACATCTCCGCCAGCTTTGCGCCGGCCCTGCTGGACAAGGGCGTTGCAGCGACCCGGCGCGAACTTCAGAAATGGTGGTCCGACGGCGTCACCGACAGCGAACTTGCGGACCGCAAGCAGGGACTGATCGGCGGCTACTTCGTCGGCCTGTCCAACACCGCGGGCCTGGCCGGCGCCATCGTAGCGACCATCCAGCGCGGGTACGACCTCACATGGCTCGATGGCTACCCTGAGGCCGTAAAGGCGCTGACCCGCACTGAGGTCAACAATGCCATCAAGACGCATCTCGATCCCGCCACCATGGTGCTCGTGGAGGCGGGGACGCTGAAGGCCGGGACCGGCAAATAGGAGCCCGTCCGCGTATTTCGCGTCAAGTCTTGCCGAGGAAATCCTGTTTGCCGATCTCGAGGCCCGCCTGCCGGAGGATGTCGTAGGCGGTGGTCACGTGAAAGTAGACGTTCGGCAGCACATGATGGAGCAGGTAGGGCATGCCCTGCATGGTCTTCGTCGAACTCCGGGTCTGCCACGTCACGGTTCGATCTTCAGCGCCCTCGAACTGTTCCGGCTTCAGTGAACCGAGATAGCCGATGGAGCGGTGCACGCCATCGATGAGTTCGGCGAACGTGGCCTTGCCGGTTTCGAACACCGGAACCTCGGCGCCCGCCAGCCGCGCAGCGCCTCCCCGGGCGATGTCGCCGGCGATGACGATTTGCATCGACAACGGCAGCATGTCCGGATACAGCCTCGTGCCGAGCAGCACGGCGGGATCCACCTTGCGACTCGCCGCATGGTTTTCCGCTTTGTGCAGAATGTCCGAGAGAGCGTTAAGCGCCCGCACGCAGGGCGAGACGGTCGCGTGATGCATGGTGAGCTTCATGAATCACGCCGCCTTGTTCGGTGCGGCGAGCTGCCGCAGTACATACTGCAGTATTCCGCCGTGCTGGTAGTAGTCGAGCTCCTTCGGTGTATCGATGCGCAGACGCGCGTCGAACTCGGTCTTTCGGCCGTCGTCGGCCGTAGCAATGACTTTGACCATCTTGGCCGCTCCCTGGTTCAAGCCCACGATCTCGAAGCGCTCCCTGCCGGTCAACCCGAGGCTCTGCATGTTCTGACCGTCCTTGTATTGGAGGGGCAGCACACCCATGCCGATCAGATTTGACCTGTGAATGCGCTCGAAGCTCTCGGCGATGACCGCCTTCACGCCGAGGAGCATCGTGCCCTTGGCTGCCCAATCTCGCGAACTTCCCGTTCCGTATTCCTTGCCGGCCAGGATCACGAGCGGCGTGCCCCCGGCTTTGTACTTGACTGCGGCGTCGTAGATCGACATCGATTCGCCGCTTGGAATGTGCAGCGTCACGCCGCCTTCCGTGCCCGGCAGAAGCGCGTTGCGCAGCCGGATATTCGCGAACGTCCCGCGCATCATGACCTCATGATTGCCGCGGCGGGCGCCGTAGGAATTGAAATCCGCGGGCTGCACACCCTGCGCGACGAGATATTTAGCCGCCGGGCTGGACTTGGAAATGTTCCCGGCCGGGGAAATGTGGTCCGTGGTGACCGAATCGCCGAGCACTGCAAGCGCGCGCGCGCCCTTGATGTCGCCGACGGCCGCGGGAGACATGGTCATGCCGTCGAAGTAGGGCGGATTCTTGACGTAGGTCGACTTGCCGTCCCATTCGTAGATCTTGCCCGCCGGCGTCTTGATGCCGTTCCAATTTGCGTCGCCCGTGAACACATTGGCGTAGCCTTTCTTGAACATTGCGGAATCGACCGATGCCGACACGGCGCGTGCCACGTCCGCCGCGCTCGGCCAGATGTCCTTGAGGTATACGGCCCTGCCGTCCTTGGCCTGGCCCAGCGCCTCGGTGGTGATGTCGATGTCGAGGCTGCCCGCCAACGCGTACGCCACGACCAGAGGCGGGGATGCCAGGAAATTCATCTTGATTTCCGGATGCACACGGCCCTCGAAATTTCGGTTGCCCGACAGCACCGAGGCGGCGATGACATCGCCGGTCCGCACGGCCTCCGAGATTTCGGGCTTCAGCGGCCCCGAGTTGCCGATGCACGTGGTGCATCCATAGCCCACGGTGTAGAAGCCCAGCGCTTCCAGCTCGCGCAACAGCCCGGCCTTTTGCAAGTAGTCGGTTACCACGCGCGAACCGGGCGCGAGAGAGGTCTTTACCCAGGGTTTCGATTTCAGACCCAAGGCGTTCGCATTGCGTGCCAGCAGGCCGGCGGCGATCAAAACGCTCGGGTTCGAGGTGTTCGTGCAGCTCGTGATCGCGGCGATCAGCACGGCGCCATCCTTGACGTCGAAGCGGGTGCCGCCCACCGAGGCTTGGCTTAAGCCGGTGGCGCCGGGATTCTTTTGCGTGCGCTCCTCGGCCATTTTCCTGACGCTGGTCTGATAGACGGCCTTCGCCGAACGCAGCGGGACGCGATCCTGCGGACGTTTCGGGCCGGCCAGCGAGGGTTCGACCGTGGAAAGGTCCAGGGACACGACATCGGTATAGTCGGCGGCGGGTGCCCCGTCGATCCGCCACAACCCCTGTGCCTTGGCGTAGGCCTCGACCAGTGCGATCTGCTCGGGCGCCCGGCCGGTGAGTTCGAGGTAGCGAATGGTTTCCTCGTCGATGGGGAATATGGCGCAGGTCGATCCGAACTCCGGCGACATATTGGCGATGGTGGCCCGATCGGCGAGGGGCAGGCCCCTCAGGCCGTCGCCGAAGAATTCCACGAACTTGTCGACCACGCCTTTCTTGCGCAGGATCTCGGTCACCGTCAGCACCAGGTCCGTGGCCGTGGTGCCGGCAGGCAAGGAGCCCGTGAGTTTGAAACCGATGACCTGCGGAATGAGCATGGTCACGGGCTGGCCGAGCATGGCCGCTTCCGCCTCGATGCCCCCGACGCCCCATCCGAGAACGCCCAATCCATTGACCATGGTGGTGTGCGAATCGGTCCCGACCAACGTATCCGGATAAGCGACGGACTTGCCACTGCCGTCCGCCGAGAAGATGACGCGGGCCAGCCGTTCGATGTTCACCTGATGCACGATGCCCGTGTTGGGCGGAACCACCTTGAAGTTGCTGAACGCCGTTTGACCCCAGCGCAGGAACATGTAGCGTTCGCCGTTGCGGCTGAATTCGATTTCGTTATTGTGGCGCAACGAGTCGGCGGAGCCATATTGGTCGACCTGCACGGAGTGATCGATGACCAATTCAGCCGGCGCCAACGGGTTCACCCGTTGCGGATCGCCTCCCAGCCGGACGATGGCTTCGCGCATGGCCGCAAGATCCACGATGCACGGAACGCCGGTGAAGTCCTGCATGATGACGCGCGCAGGTGTGAATGCGATCTCGTGATTGGGCAGCGCCTTGGGATCCCAGCCGAGCAATGCCTCGATGTCGCTTTTGGTGACGTTGACGCCGTCTTCAAAGCGCAAAAGATTCTCGAGCAATACCTTCAAGGAGTACGGCAGCCGGTCGACCTTGTGGCCCTTGAGCGCGCTTAAGGAGAGAATTTCATACTGCTGTGCGCCCACGCTGAGCGTCGTTCTTGCCTTGAAACTATCCGTCATGACCCCTCCGCTGAAAACAAAGCAGTATAGGCGATTCCCTCGGCGTCAGGAGGCGGCTGCAGGCGTTTCGCAGGCGGCGCGTGTCGCACCATCATCGTGCGCGCGACGATAGCGCCGGGCAATGACCCCGCCGCCGAGGCATTCGTCGCCGTCATAAAAGACCGCGTATTGGCCGGGCGTGACCGCACGCGCGGCCCCGCGCAATATCACGTGCGCCGATGCGTCACGGGCCTGCACCCGGCAGGGCAGATCGTTTTGCCGGTAGCGCGTTTTCACGGCACACTCGAACTCCCGCACCGCGCGGCCGGCGGCCGCCTGGCCGAGCCAATGCAGTTCCTCCACATCGAAGGCGTCGGACATGAGCAGCGGATGGCGGTGATCCTGCACGGCGATCAGCGCATTGCGCTCCGGCCGCTTGTCCGCCACGTACCAGGGCGCCGCCGCGGCGCCGGTCCGGCCGCCGATGCGCAGGCCGGAGCGTTGGCCCAGCGTGTAGAGGGCCAGCCCGCGATGCTCCCCGATCACGTCGCCCTCGGCGTTTTCGATCGGGCCCGGCGTCTGCTGCAGGTATTGGCTGAGGAACGCCTCGAAAGGCCTTTCGCCGATGAAGCAGATGCCGGTGCTGTCGGGTTTGTCGAAGACCGGAAGGCCGGCCGCGTGGGCGCGCCGGCGGACCTCCTCCTTGTTGAGGTGGCCGATGGGAAACAGGGTTTTACTCAAGGCGGCCGGCGCTACCTGGTGCAGAAAGTAACTCTGGTCCTTGGCGGGATCTGCACCCTTGAGGAGCCGCCCCCAGCCGCGGCCGTCGCACTGCACCCTCGCATAATGCCCGGTGGCGATCCACGATGCCCCCAGGCGATGCATGTAGTCGAGACAGACGCCGAACTTGATCTCCCGGTTGCACAGGACGTCGGGGTTCGGCGTGCGCCCGGCCTGGTACTCCCTGAGGAAATGCGCAAATACGCGTTCCCGGTACTCGGAGGCGAAGCTGACGCGGTGCAAGGGAAGGCCCAAAACTTCGCAAACCCGTCGCGCGTCCTGAAAGTCCGCCGCTGCGGTGCAGTAGGCATCGCCGTCGTCCCAGTTGGACATGAATAGGCCTTGCACGTCGAATCCGGCGTCCCGCAACAGCAGGGCGGAGACGGCCGAATCGACGCCGCCCGACATGCCGACGATGACGGTGCCTGGGTCCGGCCGGTTGGGGAGGGACGGCCGGTTGCGGAGGGTACAAGGCAGCATGGGCGCATTATACCGGCGCCGGGCGGTCGTGCGGGCCCGGGAGCCTGTCAGGCTCCAAGCCCGCCGCGAGGGCTACATGAGCATCTGGCGCATCTGCGATTCCTGCATGCTCGTCTGCCACACTTCGTCGAAGAAATTGAGGTAGCGGCGCGCGTTCGCCGGATCGTTCATGTCAGAAATGCCATCCCAGCGATCGGCCTGCAGCCGATAGACCAGGGCCCTGTCGTCGGCGATGATGAAGGCGCCGGCGCTGGCCGGGTATTCGGCGCTCATGGAGCGCATGTCGATGCAGCTCGTCAGACGGCGCGCCAGGGCCAGAAAACGGTTGTTGTCCACCATGGCTCGCGACGGATCGGCCAGCAATACGCGGACCTTCGCATAGGAACGCGCCAGCACCAACCGCTTGATGGCCTCGAGAAACGGCTCTTCGCCGTAGACCTGCGGTTCCAAGTCCTGGGTGAAAATGGACAGTAGACGCTGTGCCGACTTGGCCACCTTGAGGCTGGAATCGCGCACTTCCGGCATGGTGCTCAAGATCATGCGGGTTCCCGACCCCGTGCCCGCGTCAGCCGGGGCGACGCGATCCACGACAGGCTTCGTCAATTCGTCAAAGTAACCCGCCATATACTTGCCTCATGGACGTAGACGGGCGAATGCCCGGACTCACGTACTTTCAGCCCGATACTACAGTTTGCCTTGCATACGGCCGTGCCAACTGCGTCACGTTTCACGCCGCCCATGCTCAAAACCTAGAACCTAGGGCGGGGGCGGCGCGCCAATTCCGTCGCCAATCCAAGGTAACCCTCAGGTGTCAATTGGAGCAAGCGTTCCTTTTCCGCGACAGGTAGCTCGAGGGAGGCGATGAAATCGCGCATCGCGGCCTGGTCGGTGGGCCGGCCGCGAGTGAATGCCTTGAGGCGGTCATAGGCATCCGGGATTCCATGGGCCCGCATGACCGTCTGCACCGCTTCGCCCAGGACCTCCCAGGCTCTTTCCAGATCTTCTCCGAGCCGGCCCGTATCGAGTTCCAGTTTCCCGAGACCCGCCTCGAGAGATTGATAGGCAAGCGCCGCGTGTCCCACGGCGACGCCGAGGTTGCGCAACACCGTCGAATCGGTAAGGTCGCGCTGGAGCCTCGAGACCGGCAGTTTGTCCGCAAAGTGTCCCAGCAGGGCGTTCGCCAGCCCCAGGTTGCCCTCGGCATTTTCGAAATCGATCGGGTTGACCTTGTGCGGCATGGTGGAGGAGCCGACTTCTCCCTCGACCGGGCGCTGCCTGAAGTATCCAAGCGAGATGTAGCTCCACATGTCGCGCGCGAAGTCGAACAGCACGGTATTGGCGCGCATCAGCGCATGGCAGTACTCGGCGATCCAATCGTGCGGCTCGATCTGAGTCGTGTACGCGTTCGACTCGAGTCCCAGAGACGCGACGAAGCGCGCGCTGAATTCCGGCCAGTCGAAGTGCGGGAATGCCGCCACATGCGCGTTGAAATTACCGACGGCTCCGTTCATCTTGCCCATGATGACGACGCGCGTGAGCCCGGTGCACTGCCCGTACAGGCGGGCTGCGATATTGGCAATCTCCTTGCCGACGGTCGTCGGCGTGGCCGTCTGGCCGTGCGTCCGGGCCAGCATGGGCACGGAGGCGTACCGATCCGTAAGGGCGTCGAGGTCCGCGCCGATGGCATTCAAGGCGGGTACGAGCACCGCGCTGCGCGCGCCCTTCAACATGAGTGCATAAGCGAGATTGTTGATGTCCTCCGACGTGCATCCGAAATGCACCCACTCGAGCTGCGCCGGCAGCGCACCGCGCGCCTGCAATTGCGTGCGGATCCAGTATTCGACCGCCTTCACGTCATGATTGGTGCGCGACTCGATGCCCTTGATCGCGAGGACGTCGGTGCTTGCGGGACTCTTCGCGAGGGACTCGAGCCACTGGCGCGCATCCCGTGGCAGCGCGGCCAAGGCGGCGGCGGCGGGTCCGGCGGCCAACGCCAGCACCCATGCGCACTCCACGCGTACCCGCTCGCGCATCAGTCCCGCCTCGCTGAACAGATAGCGCACCGCTGCGAGTTTTCCCGCATAGCGGCCGTCGAGCGGAGAGAGCGCGTCAATGGCGGTGTCGGGCATCGGAGGAGCGTGTACTCGGTGTTAGACTGTGCTTCGTTTCACATGGCGATATTACCGTAAACGATTCAAATCCGGCGGAGTAAGGCGCGATGACCACCGCACCGCGCGTCGAGCATGACAGTATGGGCCCGCTCGACGTGCCGACGACCGCCCTCTGGGGCGCACAGACCCAGCGGGCCATTCAAAATTTTCCGCCGAGCGGCCTCAAGATGCCGCGCACATTCATACGTGCGCTGGGGCTCATCAAGCATGCCGCCGCCGCCGCCAACCACGAGCTGGGCGACCTCCCTCAACCGGTGGCGCTCGCGGTGCAAGCCGCGGCGCTGGAAGTCGCCGAGGGTCGCTACGACGATCAGTTCCCCGTGGATGTGTTTCAGACGGGCTCCGGCACCAGCAGCAACATGAACGCCAACGAGGTCATCGCGACGCTTGCGTCCCATGCGCTCCGCATGCCGGTCCATCCGAACGATCATGTGAATATGGGACAGAGCAGCAACGACGTGGTGCCGACGGCGATTCATCTCGGTGCGGCCCTGCTGCTCACCGAGCATCTGTTGCCGGCGCTCGAGCGCTTGAGCGAGGTGCTGGCACGGCGTGCGGATGAGCTCGGCGATGTGGTCAAGACCGGCCGAACCCACCTGATGGATGCGATGCCCATTACGATGGCGCAGGAGCTTACCGGTTGGCGTGCGCAAATCGACAAGGGCGCGATGCGCCTCGAGTCCGTCCTCCCGCGCCTGCTCCAGCTGGCGCAGGGCGGCACCGCGGTCGGTACGGGCATCAACGCCCGGCCGGAATTCGGGGCGGCCGTGGCGCGGCATCTCGCGGAACGCACGAAACTCGCGTTCGTCCCGAGCGACAATTATTTCGAGGCGCTGTCCTGCCAGGACACGGCGGTCGAATTGTCGGGCCAGCTCAAGGTGCTTGGCGTCAGCCTCATGAAGATATCGAACGACTTGCGTTGGATGAACAGCGGACCGCTCGCGGGATTGAGCGAGATCGCAGTGCCGGCGTTGCAGCCCGGAAGCAGCATCATGCCGGGCAAGGTCAATCCCGTGGTTCCCGAGTCGGTGACGATGATGGCCGCACAGGTGATAGGGAACGATGCGACCATCACCGTCGCCGGTCAGTCGGGCAACTTTCAGCTCAACGTCATGCTGCCGGTCATTGCCTACAACTTGTTTCAGAGCGTGGAACTGCTCGGCATCGGCTGCCGCAATCTCGCCGATCATGCGCTTCTTGGTTTCACCGTGAACCGCGCGCGCATCGGCGCGGCGCTCTCGCGCAATCCGATCCTGGTGACGGCGCTCAATCCGGTCATCGGCTACGAGAAGGGTGCGGCGATCGCCAAGAAGGCCTATGCGGAAGGCCGCGCCGTTCTGGATGTCGCAGCGGAAATGACGGGCCTCAGCCGCGCGCAACTCGAGCGGCTGCTCGATCCCCTGGCGCTCACGCAAGGCGGAATCCAGGGCGTGGGCCCGCCCGGCACGGCGTCGTCGGGTTCTGCGGAGTCGTCGGGTTCTGCGGGGTCGCCGGGTCCTGCGAGATCGCCGGGTCCTGGGTCGTCCAGCCAGTGATGGATCCGCTCTTCGATAAAGCGCACATTCGCGAAGCCCTTGCGCCCCGTCCATCGGGTCCCGGGGACGATATGCAGTGGTTGGTCGATGCGACCCCCGATTTGTTGAACCGCGTCCGGGCGGCGATGCCGGCGGCGCGGATTCCGGCAGCGGTGCTGGTGCCCTTGGTAGAGCGCGAGGCGGGTCTCACGGTGCTGCTGACGCAGCGCGCGACGACGCTCAAGGACCACGCCGGGCAGATCAGTTTTCCGGGTGGACGTATCGAACCGGACGATGCCGATGCCTGGCACGCCGCGCTGCGCGAATCTCATGAGGAAATCGGCCTTACCGAGAATTTTGTGGAATTCGCGGGCTATCTGCCCGATCACTGGGTGGGAACGGGCTATCGCGTCACTCCGGTGGTGGGGTTCGTCAATCCTGCCTATGAACTGCGTATTGCCACGGCCGAAGTGCACGACGTGTTCGAGGTGCCCTTGAACTTCATTCTGGATGAGGCGAACCACCAGCCCCGCGAACGCAACTTGGGCGGCGTGATTTTTCAGGCCTATGACATCCCCTATGGGGATCGCATTATTTGGGGGGCCACGGCCGGCATGTTGTTGACTCTGCGGCGCCAGCTGCAGGCGCGCGCCCGGTGAGCGCAACGACAGAGCTGAGCGGGCGCCGATCATCATGACGGCCCGGCTGCTCGAGCTTCTCGCAATCATGGAGCGCCTGCGCGGCGTGGACGGCTGCCCGTGGGACCGCGTCCAAACATTTGCGAGTATCGCCCCCTACACCGTCGAGGAATCCTACGAAGTTGCCGATGCCATCGAGCGGGGCGACATGGCGCATCTCAAGGACGAGCTCGGCGACCTCTTGTTTCAAGTGGTCTTCCACGCGCGAATCGCGGAGGAGGGCGGTCATTTCGACTTCGATGCAGTGGCCGCGGCGATCTGCGACAAGCTGGTGCGGCGCCATCCCCACGTATTCGGGGACGGGCCGGCGAGCGGCGTCGAGGGACCGGTGACCGCGGCGGTTCAAAGTGTGGCCTGGGAAGAGCTAAAGGCGCGCGAGCGTGCGGCTGAGGCGACCAGCGCATTGGACGGCGTGCCGCTGGCGCTGCCCGCGCTGATGCGGGCATTCAAGCTGAGCCGGCGCGCGTCGCGCGTCGGATTCGATTTCGAGCGCCCGCAGGAGACCGCGGACAAGGTGGCGGAGGAGTTGGCCGAAGTGCGCGAGGCGATTGCCCTGGCCGCCGCTGACAGCGACCGGGCCATTGATACCGGCGCGACGTCGCGCAAGGTCTTCGAGGAGGTCGGCGATCTGCTGTTCGCGGCGGCGAATCTCGCGCGCAAGCTCGATGTCGATGCCGAGGCTGCGTTGCGTGCGGCCAACGTGAAGTTCGAGCGCCGCTTCCGCGGAATGGAGCGCCTGGCCGCGCAGCGCGGTGAAGACTTCGAGACCTTGAGTCTCGCGGCGCAGGAGGCTCTGTGGCAAGAAGTCAAACGTGCCGATTGAGGCGCAGCCGGCCGGTGCGCGCAGCGTCACGGACCTTGGAGCCTGTCTGAGTATTTCGCGTGAGCCGCGTTGGCAAGGAGAGGGAGCGGATGCAAGGCGCGCGGCGCGGTCCATAGTGGATACTATGGACAAGCCGTGCAACGCCGCAGACGCCCCAGCGCACAGATCCGCCCGCACGGCCAAATACAATGGTTGCGCTCGAGCAAAGTGCCTTGCCAACCCTTCGGGACCGGGCAGATTTCCCCTCATGCGGCGTTGTCGCCTCCTTATTGGGTCATTACCCAACGGCGTCGGCTCCGCCTTGCCTGAGGGGAAATCTGCCGCGGTCGCGGCCACGTGAAATACTCAGACAGGCTCCTATTCAAACACGATCCAGATCTGCCGATTTCCGCGCGGCGCGAGGAGATCATCGATGCCCTGCGGCGGCATCGGGTAGTCATCGTCGCGGGCGATACCGGATCCGGGAAGAGCACTCAGCTGCCGCAGTACTGCCTGGAAATGGGCCGCGGAATCGACGGGCTCATCGCGCATACCCAACCACGGCGGCTTGCGGCCCGCGCATTGGCGGCGCGCATAGCCGACGAGCTCACGCAGCCGGTGGGCGCTGCGGTGGGTTTCCGCGTGCGTTTCGCCGATCAGGTCGGAGGCAGCACGCGGCTGGTGCTGATGACGGACGGACTGCTGCTCGCCGAGCTCGCGTCCGATCCGGCCCTCAAGCGCTACGACACCATCATCGTCGATGAGGCGCACGAGAGAACCCTCAATGTCGATCTGCTGCTCGGCGTGCTCAAGCGTCTCCTGCCGCGACGGCCGGATCTCAAACTCATCGTGACCTCGGCCACGCTCGACGTCGAGCGCATGTCGAAATTCTTCGACGACGCGCCCATCATCGCGGTCACCGGCCGCAATCACCCGATCGAAGTGCGCTACGCCGCGGACGCCGACGAAGCCGAGGACCCGGACCTGCCGGTCGCGGTGCTCGATGCGTACCGGGACATCGTGACGTCGCCGGGCCCTGCGGGCAACGGCGACGTGCTGGTATTTTTGCCCGGCGAACGCGAGATACGCGATGTAGGCGACTTCCTCGAGCGCGAACTGGAATCGGACGTCGAGGTGCTGACGCTGTATTCGCGGTTGTCGTGGGAACAGCAGAGCAGGATATTCCAGCGCGGCTCGAGGCGGCGAATCGTACTGGCCACCAACGTGGCGGAAACCTCCATCACGGTGCCGGGAATCCGGGCGGTCATCGATTCGGGTCTGGCACGCGTGAGCCGCTACAGCCCGCGCAATCGGCTGCAGCGGCTGCCGATCGAGCCGGTGTCGCGCGCCGGCGCCGACCAGCGCAAAGGCAGATGCGGCCGGCTGGGACCCGGACTGTGCGTGCGCCTGTATTCGCAGGAAGCTTTCGAGGCTCGCGCCGCCTTTACCGAGCCCGAGGTGCTGCGCACGAATCTCGCAGCCCTGCTGCTGCGGCTGGCCGCCGACGGGCTCGGAGAGGCCGAGAAATTCCCATTTATCGATGCGCCGGACTCCCGTGCGTTGGGCGACGGCTACCGTCTGCTGCAGGAGTTGGAGGCACTCGACGCGGAGCGGCGCATCACGGCCCGCGGGCGGGCCATGGCGCGCCTGCCGCTCGATCCCCGCCTGGGCCGAGCGCTGCTGGAGAGCAAGCGCTTTCGTGCCGAGGGTGAACTGCTGGCGATCGTTTCCGGTTTGAGCGTTCCGGACGCGCGCATCGCGAATTCGGATGGCGCCGGCGAAGATCCCGGCGCGGCCGCGGCCTTCGAAGACAGCAAATCCGAGTTCTCGGCGTTGGTAAAGCTGTGGCGGGCGTATCGAATCGCCCGCAAGGGTCCGCGCCGTGAACTCAAGCGGTGGTGCAAGGACCGGGGTTTTTCGCTGTTGCGCCTTTCCGAATGGGAAGACGTATACGCACAGGTGGTCGATCGCGCCGCGGAGATCGGCATCGTCGCGCAGAACAAACCCGCAAGTTATACCGGAGTGCACCGCGCGCTCCTGGCCGGCTTTTGCACCATGGTCGGAACGCGGGGCGAGGAGGGCGCTTACCTCGGCACGCGCGGCGTGCATTTCCATATATTTCCCGGCTCGCCGTTGAAACGGCGCCGGCCGCGATGGGTCATGGCTGCGAATATCGTGGAGACGTCGCGTGTGTTCGCCCGGCGTGTCGCCGAAATCGAACCCGTGTGGATCGAAGCCGCTGCGCATCACCTGTTGAAACGCGAGTTCTTGGAGCCCGATTGGGACGAGGCGCGCGAGGAAGTCGTCGCGCGCGAGCGGATCAGTTTTCTGGGATTGATCTTGAGCGCCGATCGCGTGGTCAATTACGGACCCATCGCACCTGAGGAATCGCGCATGATCTTTGCCCGGGAAGCGCTGGTGTATCAGCGATTGCGGCGCAGGCCCGCCTGGCTGCGGGCGAACGACGAGGCCATTCTCGCGGCGCAGCGCATGGAGGAGCGGCTGCGCACGCGCGACCTGGTGCGGGCCGCGGATTTTTTCGTCGAGTTCTACGACAAGGCGCTGCCGCGCCAGGTGTCGAGCGCCGCCACGCTGGAGTACTTCACGAGACATCTTTCGCCGGCCGAGCGGGCCGCGCTTTCCCTGCAGCCGGACGCTATTTTCGCGCGCCGCCCCGATCCCGTGCTGCTCGCGCAATTCCCCGAACGCGTGCTGCTGCCGGTCAGCGTCGACTCGGTGAGCGTGGCCGTGGACTACCGGTTGGCGCCGGGCGAAGAAGGGGACGGCGCAACCCTGCAGGTACCGCTGCTGGCGCTCCCAATGCTGACTCGTGCAGCTGTGGATGCCGCCGTGCCCGGTCTCGCCAAGCCACGGGTGGAGGCGCTGCTGCGGTCGCTGCCCAAGGACGCGCGGCGCGGCTTGATACCCATCGCCGCCACCGCGGCCGCTTTCATGGACTTCATGGGCGCGCCGTCGACGAACGTGCAGCGCCTTGCGGACTGGCTGAAGCTATCGCGCGGAATACCCGAAGGACTCATTCGCTTCGACGCCGATGCGGTGCCCGCACATTTGACGGCGCAACTGGCGGTGCTTGAGGCCATCTCAGGACACGGACCCTCGCAGAGGGCCGAGCCGCCGGAGCCCGGACTCCCGTCTGGGCTTGGGCCCGATTCCAGGCCGTGCCGTGAATTGGCCCGCGGCCGTGATCTGGGGGTCTTGCGCCGTCGCTGCGCCGCCAAGGCTCGCGCGGAGCTCGACCGCCACGCGAGCGCCTTGTCCCCGGGGGTCTGGCGCCGTTTCGAATTGGACGAGCTGGGCGCAGCCACGGCCATCGACGTGGGGCAGGGGTTGGTGCACGTGTATCCGGCACTCGCGCCCTGTCCCAGCGGAGTGCAGTTGCACTTCGAGTGGTCGCGAGAGGAAGCCGCGCGCACCTCCGGACGGGGAGCCACCGCGCTCGCGCGATTGATGCTCGAGCGTCAGGCGCGCGATCTCGCCAAAACGATTGCCTCGGACACTCCGTTATTGCTTGCGGCGAGCCCTTACTTGCACGGCGATGCGCTGACCGGCACGTTGCTTCACCTGGCGTTTCGCCGTGCGTGTTTTCAGGACTCCGATCCACCCACGACGCGCGAGGCATTCGAAGCCGCCGTGGACGCGGGACGCGAACGCCTGTCTCCGGCTCTTTCGGAACTGACCGCGAGCGCGCGTTCCTGGTTCACCGAAGCGCGCGAGATCCGTCGCCTGCTGGATGATCCGCGAGCGCGGTCTCACGCACCCGCGGCCGAGGAGAGTCATGTGCATCTGCGTCGACTATTTTCAGCAGATAAAATGGTAGTTATTTCAATGGAATGGCTAAGACAGTTACCACGCTACATGAAAGCGGAAGAACGCCGCTGGCAGCGCCTGCTCGCCCGTGGCAACGAACCGCCGGGCATTTTTCGCGAACTCAGTGAATGGACGGCGAGGGCCACGCAACTCGAGTCGCGCGTTGTTGCGGAAAAGCGCTGGATACCGCAACTGGATGAGCTGCAGGCGTGGATCGAAGAATACCGCGTGTCCCTGTATGCGCAGGAGCTGAAGACCTTGGGTCCGGTGTCGGCCGCGCGCCTGACCGCGCGTGCTGCGGAAATCGACGCCTGGCTCACACGTTGAATTCGATGCCCTGCGCGAGCGGCAGCGCCGAACTCCAATTGATGGTCGTCGTCTGTCTCCGCATATACGCTTTCCACGAGTCCGAGCCGGCCTCGCGGCCTCCCCCCGTGTCCTTCTCGCCGCCGAATGCTCCGCCGATCTCGGCACCCGAGGTGCCCAGGTTGACATTGGCAATGCCGCAGTCGCTGCCGTCGGCGGATAGAAAGCGCTCCGCCACCTGCAGGCGATCGGTGAACACCGCCGAGGACAAGCCATAGGGCACGGCGTTATGCTGCGCAATCGCCTCGTCCAAGGTGTCGTAGCCGATGAGGTACAAAATTGGTGCGAAGGTTTCGGTCCCGACGATGGGCATGTCCGCAGAGGCGCGCACGATGGCCGGCTCCACGAAGTTTCCCGGCCGCTCGAGAACATTGCCGCCACACAGCAACTCGCCGCCTTGATGTCGGGCAGCCGCGATGGCGGCACGATAGCGCGACACCGCGTTGGAATCGATCAAGGGACCCATGAGCGTGCCGGGATCCAGAGGATCGCCGATTCGAACCTGGTGGTAGGCGGCGATCAGGCGGCGCTCGAGCTCCGCGGCCCGCGACCGGTGCACCAGCACGCGGCGGGTCGTCGTACACCGCTGCCCCGCCGTTCCGACGGCGCCGAACACGATGGCGGGAACCACGAGATCGAAATTCGCCGTCTCGTCCACGATGATGGCGTTGTTGCCGCCCAGCTCCAGCAGACTCTTTCCCAGCCGCTCCGCGACGCGCACGCCGATGTGCCGGCCGACATGCGTCGAGCCGGTGAAGGACACCAGCGCCACGCGCCTGTCGTCGACGAAGCGGGTCGCAAGATGAGTGCCGGAGTCGATGAATAGCTGAAAGATGGGCGGCAGCGAATGGCGCTCGAGCACGCGATTGCAGATCTGTTGCACCGCCAACGCGCACAGGGACGTTTTCGGCGACGGCTTCCACACCACCGAGTTGCCGGCAATCGCCGCGAGGAAGGCGTTCCACGACCAAACCGCAACCGGGAAATTGAACGCGGAAATCACGCCCACCACGCCGAGCGGATGCCACTGTTCGTACATGCGGTGTTGAACGCGCTCGGAATGCATGGTCAGGCCGTACAGCATGCGGGATTGTCCAACCGCAAAATCGGCGATATCGATCATTTCCTGGACTTCACCGTCGCCCTCGGCCTTGATCTTGCCGTTCTCGAGCGAAACCAGGCTGCCCAGCGCGTCCTTGTGCACGCGTAGCTCCTCACCCATCAGACGGATCGCCTCGCCGCGTTTTGGAGCCGGCACCTGACGCCACTGTCGGGCGGCGTCCACGGCTGCGGTCATCACATGCTCATAGTCATCTTCCGTGGCGCCGCGCACCTGCGCGAGGCGTTGGCCGGTGGCGGGATTGATGGAATCGATGAGGGGACCGGATTGCTGCTCGCTCCAGCCGCGGATGCCGGACCAGGTGCCCGGGTTGAGGTCGCGAAGGCCGAGCGCCTTCAGGGTATCGGTGGTCTTGTGCATGGTGAGTTCGGACGGATATTGGTGGGGGCGGCATTTTGCCGTAGCATCGCCGCCATGTCCAAAAGCCTTGCAACGATCAACTGGCATCCGGCGACCTGGCGCGGCCTTCCGGCCGCCCAGCAGCCGGCATATTCCGACTCCAGAGCCCTGGAGAACGCGGTGGGCGCATTAAGCCGTCTGCCGCCGCTGGTGGTGTCGTGGGAGATCGAGGCGCTGCGCGACAAGCTGGCAAAGGCGCAGCGCGGCGAGCAATTCCTGCTGCAGGGCGGCGATTGCGCCGAAAGCTTTGCGGATTGCGAATCGGACAACATCGCCAGGCGGCTGAAGATCTTGCTGCAGATGAGTCTCGTACTGCTGCAGGGCTTGAAGAAGCCCGTGATTCGCGTCGGGCGTTTTGCCGGGCAGTACGCTAAACCGCGCTCGGCCGACACCGAGACGCGGGACGGCGTCACGCTGCCGTGTTATCGCGGCGACAACGTGAACCGTCCGGGCTTCACGGCCGCCGAACGCGAGCCCGACCCGGAGCTGCTCCTGCGCGGCTACGAGCGTGCGTCGCTGACGTTGAACTTCGTCCGCGCCCTGATCGACGGCGGTTTTGCCGACCTGCATCACCCCGAGTATTGGGATTTGAGTTTCCTGCGGCACGCCCCGCTGCGCGATGCCTATCAGAAGATCGTCGATTCGATTGCCGAGTCGCTGGATTTCTTCGAGTCCATGAGCGGACTCTCGGTGCACGCGGCCACCCGGGTCGACTTCTACACCAGCCACGAAGGACTGCATCTGCTGTCCGAACAAGCGCAGACCCGGTACATCGAGCGCCAGAAGAAGTGGTACAACCTATCCACGCACATGCCGTGGATCGGTATGCGTACTGCCCAGATCGAGGGCGCGCATGTCGAGTATTTCCGCGGCATCGCGAATCCAATCGGAGTCAAAATCGGCGCTGCCATGAGCGCGCAGTGGTTGCAGGAGCTCATCCATGTGCTGAATCCGCAGAATCTGCCGGGACGGCTGACGTTCATTCATCGCTTCGGGATGAAGGACATCGAACAACGGCTGCCGGCGATGATCGACGCGGTCCGGGCCACCGGGTCGCAGGTGCTTTGGGTGTGCGATCCCATGCACGGCAACACCGAGACGACCGCGGGCGGCTTGAAGACGCGTCGCTTCGACAACATCCTCGGGGAAGTGGAGGCGGCCTTTCGCATCCATGAGGAAGCGGGCTCCATGCTGGGCGGTGTGCACATCGAGTTGACGGGGGAAGACGTGACCGAATGCATCGGTGGGGCGCGCGGGCTCGCGGAAGCCGATCTGGCGCGCGCCTACCGGTCACAGGTCGATCCCCGCTTGAACGCCGAACAGGCACTCGAGCTGGCGATGTTGATTGCCCGGCGCGCCGGCGCCAACAGGCGGACGGCAAGGGCCCTACGCCCCTAGTGGCCGAACCTCACCGGCAGTGGACATTCGTTTACCATTCCGGCATTTAGATATAAATATTAGATAGTTATGAGTTTTATCTAGATTCGGTCTTGCTATGAGGACGGCGGTTTTGTAAAAACCGGGTTGCCTCGCGGCACGCAGATGATATTCTGCCCTGGAACCTTCCGGCCGCGCAGTTTGAGCGGGGCCAGCCGTGAGACTGCTCAAATAATTTGACCGACCGTGGGAATCTTTTCCGCCCGCGCTGCCGAATGTTCGGCGCCGGTGAGTTACGGCAGGTCTGACGGGTTCATGGCCAGAGAGTGGCGAAGTTTCGATTGCGCTCGGGTTAGTCCAAATTCCAGGCGCGCTCGATGGCGGGCTACGCGGTGTTCCGCGTAGCCCGTTTTTTGTTAGGTCTTAAGAAAATCGCCCCTTCCGCACGCGACCAGTCCGGCCATGAGTAAAGCGTTCGATCCAAACTGCCGACGCTGTCCGCGCCTCGCCGGATTCTTGGACTCAGTGAAGGCTGAGCATCGCGACTACTACTGCAAACCGGTGCCTCCCTTCGGCGATCCGAACGCAACCCTGCTCATCGTGGGCTTGGCGCCCGGCAAGCACGGTGCGAATCGCACCGGCCGCCCGTTCACCGGGGACCACGCCGGCATACTGCTCTACGCAACCTTGTTCAAGTTCGGGCTGTCAACCGGTCCCATTTCCACGGCGGCCGGCGACGGCCTCAAGCTCAAGGCGGCGAGGATCACGAATGCGGTCAAGTGCCTGCCTCCGGAGAACAAGCCGCTGCCGGCAGAGATCAGGATTTGCAACGACTACCTCCGGGCCGAACTTGCGGCAAGCCGCACCGTCCGCGCCGTGCTCGCGCTCGGCAGTATCGCGCACCAGGCGGTGCTGCGGGCATGCGATCTGCGGCCCAAGGACTTTCGCTTTGCGCACGGCGCCCTGCACCGGCTCGATTCGGAACGAGTTCTCGTGGATTCCTATCATTGCAGCCGATACAACACGCAGACGCGGCGGCTGACCACGGAGATGTTCGAGGCCGTCGTCGGCCGCGCCCAGGAGCTCGCCGGCTGCGCGGGTGGCGCAGGGGGTGCGCGCGGTTCCGGCGCCGGGTCCGCTCGATGAGCGCCGTACCTCCGCCGTTCGACGCCCGGTCGTTCGTCGACAGCCTGCCGGCGCGCCCAGGGGTTTATCGCATGTTGGATGCGCACGACGAGATCCTGTACGTCGGCAAGGCGCGGCAGCTCAAAAGCCGTGTGGGCTCCTATTTTCAGCCGAGCAACGTGCATCCCAAGGTCCAGGCGCTGGTCGCAAAGACCGCCCGCATGGAAGTCACGATCACGAATTCGGACACGGAAGCGCTGTTGCTCGAGTTCAATCTCATCAAGAAGCACCGGCCGCGGTTCAATGTGGTGCTGCGCGACGACAAGAGCTTCCCCTTCGTGCATCTCGACACAGCACACGAATTTCCGCGCTTGAGTTTCTACCGCGGCTCGCGCAAGGAGCCCGGCCGGTTCTTCGGGCCATACCCGTCCGCGGGTGCCGTTCGCGAGACGCTGCAGCAGCTGCAGAAGCTTTTCCGTCTGCGCAACTGCGAGGACACCTATTTCGCGAACCGCTCGCGGCCCTGCCTGCAGTATCAGATTCAGCGCTGTACCGCGCCCTGCGTGGGACTCATATCGAAGGACAGCTACGCACGCGACGCGGCGGCCGCTGTCAAGGTGCTGGAGGGGCGCGACGACGAAGTGCAACAGGAACTGGGGCGCCGCATGGAGATGGCTGCCGGGCGGCTGGAATTCGAAGAAGCGGCGCGGCTGCGCGATCAGCTCGCGAATCTCAAAGTAATTCAGGCGCAGCAGATCGTCTCGGCCGGCACCGACCACGATGCCGACGTCATCGCCGTCGCGGCCGGCAACGGAGAGTATTGCGTCGCATTGATGTTCGTCCGCGGCGGCCGAAGCCTGGGGAGCACGACGTTCTTCCCGCGGGCGCCGTTCGCCGAGCTTCCGGAAGTGCTGGCGCAGTTCGTTTCACAGTACTACCTGGAACGCGAAGCCCCCGCCGAGATCCTGATAGAACGCGACTTCGAGGAGATGCCGCTTCTGGAGGCAACCCTGACGGACCGATCGGGTCATAAGGTCCGCATCACATCCTCGGTTCGGGGCCTGCGTGCGCGCTGGATCGAGATGATGCACAACAACGCCGAGCAAGCGCTGAAGATGCGCAATCTCGCGCGCTCCAGCATCGAGGCCAGTCTCGACGACATACGCGAGGCGTTCAACCTCGATGGTTCGCCGAATCGTATCGAATGTTTCGACATCAGCCACACGGGCGGCACCGATACGGTGGCCTCGTGCGTCGTATTCGGCGTCGAGGGACCGCTCAAGAGCGATTATCGGCGCTTCAACATCGCGGGTATTCAACCGGGCGACGACTACGCCGCCATGTACCAGGCCCTGACGCGCCGCTACAAGCGGGTGCGCGATGGTGAGGTGACGGCCCCGGATGTGCTCCTGATCGACGGCGGCAAGGGTCAACTCGCCGAAGCGGCCAAGGTCATCGAAGAACTGGGCATCAAGGGGATCACGCTGATCGGCGTGGCGAAGGGCGCCGACCGCAGACCGGGCCAGGAGCAACTATTCTTGTTGGGCCAGGATACGCCAACTATACTGCCACCGGACTCCAGTGCCTTACACCTGATTCAGCGCGTGCGCGACGAGGCCCACCGTTTCGCGATTGCGGGACACCGGCGCAAACGCGCGAAGCGTCACAACCAGTCGATTCTCGAGACCATTCCGGGCTTGGGGCCCGTCAAACGACGCGAACTGCTGAAGCAATTCGGCGGCTTGCAAGGAATTTTGCGTGCCGGCATCGACGATTTCGTGCAGGTTCGAGGGTTGAGCCGGGAACTGGCCCAGGTGATCTATGAGCACCTCCACCCCGGGCAGTAGCGGCACCCGGCCGCAAGCTTCTCATTGGAACTTGCCGAACACATTGACGTGGCTGCGGATTTTGATGATTCCGGCCATCGTCCTGCTCTTTTACCTGTTGCCCTATCCCTGGGGCGATACGGCTGCGTGCGCCGCCTTTGCGCTCGCCGGCATCACCGACAGCCTCGACGGCTACTATGCCCGGAAATTAGGTCTGACTTCGCGGCTGGGCGCGTTCTTGGATCCGGTCGCGGATAAGTTGATCGTGGCCGCCGCTTTGATATTGATCGTCAGCCGCGATCCGCGCTGGTTCATGGCCATCGCCGCCATCGTCATCATCGGCCGCGAGATCGCCATCTCGGCGTTGCGCGAGTGGATGGCGGAGATCGGCGCCCGCGGTAAGATCAAGGTGTCGCCGCTGGGAAAGTACAAGACCATCATGCAGATCGTGGGCCTGTCGTTTCTCCTGTTTCGCCAGACACTGTTCGGTATTCCGTTCTACAAGCTGGGGATCATCTTGATCGCCCTGGCCGTGGTGCTCACCCTCTGGTCGATGATCGGTTATTTGCGCGTGGCCTGGCCCGAACTGCGGGGTAGTTCCAGCCTCTAGCATGTGAAAAATTGGCGCGATTCAAGGTCTTAGCCCCAAGACGTGCCCTGTTCGTCTTGACTCCGGCGGGCGCTTCCCTACAATTGCGCGTCTGTTCCGGGCGCCACGCCCTTAGAATGCGGGAATAGCTCAGTTGGTAGAGCGCAACCTTGCCAAGGTTGAGGTCGCGAGTTCGAGTCTCGTTTCCCGCTCCATGATTCCATGATTTAAACGTGTTTAGAGGCTATTTAAGGCCTTGTACAGACATGTCTAGCTCTGTCGGTCGCGATAAGGTCAGCGGCGATTTTGGTGCAAGGAATCTTCGGCGCCGTAACGGCAGCTGAATGCTGAAATCGCCGCGCGTATACAGGTCGAGCCCATGTTCGATAAGAACACGGGCTCGGGTCTCCGTAACCACACGAAACAGAATCGCACTTTAATCGCCCGAACCACCGCCAGCGCTGGAAGCAGCGGGCGTCTCCCACAGTCCGACTACGGTGCCGAATGGCACAAGTTTGCCCGGCAGAGGCTGTTGATTAAAGACCGTTCCAGCGGGTGCTGCGTACGTATAGTTGATGTAGGCGCCACCATCCACGAGCCCGGCCGCCGCGATGGCGGCCTGCGCCACCGCGTCCGTGTCTCCAATCAGGTTCGGCACGAGCGCCTCAACGTAGTTTGGATTCGGCGGCATCTGATTGATGGTCAATGCCACTTGCAGAACATTCGGATTCCCGAGTGTGGCGACATTGCCATAGTTATCGACAGCCGACGTACCGGCGGCCGGGGTGGCGAGCGGTGCGTCGTAGCTGGTGATGACACCGCCACGGAAATCCCAAGTCACGACGCTAGTGCCGGTGTAACGGCGCGGAGTAGAACCGCGACCCCCACTACTGCACGACATGATTTCATACACGGTCGCTTGAAGGTTTCCGTTCGCATCAAAACCCACCAATGTCACTTTCGATCCGCTCTGGTATCCGCCGCAAGATACACCCAAGATATTTGGCGCCGTCAAAGTCACCGTCGTCTGCGCGTGTGCAAATCCAGCAATCATCAGACTAATCGTTAAGATCAATTTCCGCATCGTCCTTCTCCTTTCGTTGTTGCTTCTTTTAGCATCGCAAGTCGATTCCGCAGCTAGCACCGCATCCCTCTCATTCAACAGGGTGCCGGCGCTCGGCTCGACATTCCGTACGCGGGGCTGCGGGCGGCAGTTCGGATTAGTTGGCAAATATTCGACGAGGCACATGTGCGGTGACACGCACCCGAACATCGTGAGCGGATTTTTTTTGAGACTCGTGAGATGAATGTTCGAGCCTCGAGCGATCACGATCAGTTGCTGCCGTACTGCTGTAGCGCACTCGGCGACGGCTTTGAGCGCTGCGGGGAGCGAGAAATTGGACTTTCTTCCATGCACTTTGTACGTAGAGGCGTTTGCGTAGGATCATAACATAATAAAAAAAGCAATGGGGTCTATACTGTAGGTAACCGGGGGGAAATACTGTAGTTGCGTTGCCTGCGCGCCTTCTGAACTAGGAGCGGAGGGCTTGGCGTAAATCCCAGCCGGCGAGGGGATCCGCTCGGGACCCAATACCGAGCGCCTTATCCAACGTGACGCGAGGTCATGTTGGTATGGCTCGAGGCTCATCCGCGCTCGGGTCTCTATCCACGCCAGCTGCCGGTCCCGGGTCTGCACACGAAATGGCTCGAACGCAATAGAACAGGCATTTCCCCCGGCCAACACCCTGCCCTCGAGCTGCCACATCTGAATGAGCCTGAACAAGCGCTTTATCGAGCGCTTAAAGATCCATCTACAGGAGCGATGCAAGGGCATCAGGCGAGGAAGGAGCCCGGGGCTGCCTCGTACAATTATTGTAGTAACGTAACTACAATAGTGAGGTGGGACGTGGCCGTTATGACAATGACCAGTCGCGAATTTAACCAACCCGCCAGCGAGGCTAAGAAAGCATCGTTGAAAGGTCAGCTCACCAATGCGCGTTTTGAGCGCTATTGAGCGACCCACCAACTGCATGATTCTCATCTAGATCAGGGACTTGAATGACTTGAGGCGCAATCTTGCCAAGGTTGAGGTCGCGAGTTCGAGTCTCGTTTCCCGCTCCAATTACTTCTCTTTTGTCGTCAATGGCTTGGGGCGGTTTTGGTAGTTAAACCCGTGGCGTTTTTGCCATGGATGAGTTCTTCCCCAATTCGGGGATCTGCCACCGTGCCGTCAACGGCGCGCGGCCTTTAAAAACTCGCAGTATTTCCAATGTTCCGCGCATCGACTTTACCCGATATCACCGGTCCTCCATAATGGAGGAAACTGGAGGAATCATGGCGACACTGAATATCAAGAATCTTCCGGACGCGCTCTACAAGAGACTCAAGGCCCAGGCCAAACGCGAGCGGCGCTCGGTCGCACAAGAGGTTACCTGGTTGCTCGGTAAAGCGCTGAACCCACCTCGGCACCTGTCGATCCTCGATCTCAAGGGTCTTGGCAAGGAGCATTGGCAAAAGGTCGACGCGACGGAGCATGTTGCGAAGGAGCGCGCTTCTTGGGACTGATCGCGGACCTTGGCCGCGGCCGGATCGGTGTTGACACTGCGATTTTCATCTACTTGATCGAAGAAGATCCACGCTTCCTACCCCTGGTAGAGCCGATTTTCGAGGACGTCGCCGAAGGCAGGCGTGAGATTGTGACTTCGGCGTTGACGCTGCTTGAAGTATTGGTCGTTCCGTATCGAGCCGGCAACGCCGGTCTGGCGGTGCGCTATGAAGAGCTGCTTTCGAACAGTCGAGGCATTGCGGTGATGGATCTGACTCGTGATCAATTGCGTATTGCTGCTCAATTGCGAGCCGCAACCGGCGTGAAAACGCCCGATGCGCTGCAGCTCGCTGCGGCACTGGGTGCCGGATGTACGACCTTCGTGACGAATGATCGCCGTATTCCCGCGATTCGCGGAATGCGCGTGCTACAGCTCGGCGACTACGAGACTTGACGTATCGACCCGATGGCGCCAGCGCCGGGACCAACGCGGTGTACAAATAGCGGATGGCCTTTCCCGCTTGCAGGCACGGGCTCTTGGGGCCGTGCCTGCGGCGGGTCTATCAGTCGCGGTCCTTGGCGGCAATTTCCGGCAGAAACACCGTCGCGACGATCAGCCTCGCGGTCATCAGAACTTACCGGCCGTCTCAGTACAGGTGAGATCGCAGCCAGCCACCTTCGGGCTGCCGGGGCCATAACTGTGCGCTGCTTCACCATCCGAACTGCTCAGTTCCGCAGGTTCTGTTAAACCGGCGACTGCGTCCGGCTATTCCCGCGGTGACAAGCCTACTCTCGTCGCCTGTTCGGTATGGAGTGTTCGGCGTTGTTCGCACGGTTCAAGAAATCCTCGACCGCGAAGGGTCGTGTCGGCCTCGCGTTCGGTCGTGACCACGTCGCTGTCGCCGTCGTGCGCCGCGACCGCGGCGCGCCGGTGCTCGAGCGTTGCGAGTTGTTGCCCATGCCCGCGGGCAGCGGTGGCAACGCGGCAACAACCGTCATCCGGGCAGCGGGGCTGCCGCGCATTCCGGTCAGCACGGTGCTGCAATCCGACGACTATCAACTTGTGCTGGTCGAGGCGCCCGACGTGCCGCCTGCGGAGCTGCGCGCGGCCATGCGATGGCGCCTCAAGGAAACCATCGACTTTCGCGTCGAGGATGCAGTAATTGACGTCTTCGACGTTCCCGCGCAGAACCGCGGCGGTCAGGGACACATGATGTACGCAGTGGCGGCGCAGCGCAGCGCCGTCGAGCGGCACTCCGGCGCGTTGGTCGAGGTCCCGACCTTCGACGTGATCGACGTTCCAGAGCTTTGCCTGCGCAATCTTGCGACTCTGCTGCCCGCGGCGGCCTCCGGCGTGGCGCTACTGTACCTGGGCGGGACGACGGCAACCGTCATATTGATGCGGGGAACGACGTTTTATTTCGCGCGCCAGATGGACCTGCAAGCAACTCTGCCGATCGCGGCGGGCAACGACCCCGACGCGCGGCTGGATGCGGGCAGTATCGTCCTGGAGCTCCAGCGCTCACTCGACTATTACGAACGCCATTTCGATCAGCCGCCGATCACCCGGATCGCGGTGTCGCCCAGCGGTAAACGCGCGAGTTTGCTCGCCGCGGACCTCGGTCGCGAGACCGGCTTCGAGGTCGACACCCTCGACCTCGCTTCGTTGCTTCGGTGCGAGACCTCGATTGAGGCGGCCGTAGACCCCGGCTGCCTGCTGGCGGTGGGCGCGGCCCTGCGCGAGGAACATCGCTCGCTGTGAGCGGCGCCACCATGGAACAGCAAGTCAATCTCTATCAGCCGATCCTGCGCGCAGAGAAGCGGATCTTCTCGGCACGTGCCATCGGCGGCAGTCTCCTCACCGTCGGCGTGTGCCTCGGCGGTCTCCACGCGTTCGGCGCTTGGCGGACCGGGCGCATCGAGCGCTCGGTTGCCATCATCGAGCGACAGGCAGCGACGGAGATGAGCCTGCGCGACGGTGTCAGTGCGGCGCTGCGCCCGAGCCGCAGTTTGGTGGAACTTCAGGCGCAGGCGCTTGAACTCGCCGCCGACATCGCTGCCCGGGAGCGCGCGCTCGATCTGGTGAACCGCGACACGGCCTCGCCCGCAACCGGTTTCGCGGCGCGCCTCGAGGCGCTTGGCCGCCGGCAGATCGACGGTCTCTGGCTGCGCACCATCGTCGTCGGTTCGGGCGACGGTCGCCTTGCGCTGCAGGGAGCTACAGTCGATCCGCGGCTGGTACCGCAATATCTAGCGGCACTCGCCGAAGAACACGCGTTCGACGGTGTGCGGTTCGACAAGCTCGCGATGCGCCAGGCCAAGCGCGAGGAGGCACCCGCGCAACTCATGTTCGAGCTCGGCGCACCTGGCCTCGATTTCCCGACCCCGGAGACTCGCAAGTGACTGGTTTCGCCGGCTTGTACGATAAGGTGCGACCCCTCGTCGAGCGGCTCGACGGGTTCTCACTTCGGGAGCGCGCGCTGGTCTTTGGCGCGGGCGTCGCCTTACTCTATGTCGCCTGGCAGTCGCTGCTGATGGACCCGCTGGCGATGCGCGCGAAAGTGGCAGAGCAGCACCTCGCGGACGCGCGCCGCCAGATGACGATGAGCGAGCAGATCGGCGCCGCCGTGACGCATGACCCGGCAGTGGAGGCGGCTCTGCGCAACGGCGCGCTGGCCGCGCGTCTTGCCGCATTGGACTCCAATCTCAACTCGGTGGCGCATGGCTACGTGGCTCCCGAGCGCATGACCGAGTTGCTGCGTTCATTGCTGACCGAGCAGCGCGGACTCACCCTCGTGAGTCTCGCCAACCTGCCGGTGGAGAGCCTTTCAGTGCCCTCGGCTTCGAAGCAGGCAGCGGCCATCGCGCCGGATGACCGCGGCCCGTTTCTGCACCCCGTCGAGATGGTGATCGAGGGCGACTACGGCAGCGTGGTTGTCTATCTAAGAGCGCTCGAGGCCATGCCGTGGCGCATTCACTGGCAGCGGGTCGAACTAACCGCCAGCGACTACCCAGTCAATCGCGTTCGCATCGTTATCGGCGCACTCAGCTTGTCACGCTACTGGATGACTGTATGAAGGGACTGCTATGGATCGGCGTGCTAACCCTGCCATGGACGGCGAACGCCGAAGGACTGCGCGATCCCACGCGGCCGCCGCTCCTTCAGCGCCACGCGGCGGCGCCGCACGAGACCGCGCCCATCTTGAGCGCGGTGCTGAATTTCAACGGTGAGCGCAGCGCGGTCTTCAACGGCCATCTCGTGCGCAGCGGTTCTACGGTCGACGGCTATACGATAGATGCCGTGCTCGAGGACGGCGTCCGCTACCACCATGCAGGACGAAGCCAGGAACTGCACATGCCACATCCAGCGTCCTCATTTAAAAAGCCTGCCGTGGATGTACTCCGGGCGTCGAGCGGAGTTCCCTGATGTACTTAAGACTATTGCTGGTCGTCGCGCTAATCCTGATCGGACTCACACCGGCGGCCCGCGGCGCCGAGGCTCGTTTCGACGTCGCAGTCTCAGACGCGCCGGCGCGCCCTTTCTTCGAGGGGCTTGCCGACGGCACACCCTACAACATCGTGCTCGAGCCGGGAGTGGGCGGTACCGTTACGCTGAAGCTCAAGAACGTGACCCTGATCGAAGTGCTCGACGCCGTGCGCGAGGCGTACGGTTACGACTATCGGCGCATACCGTCGGGCTTCGTCATCGTGCCGGCCGCGATGCAAACCCGTCTTTTTCAGGTGAACTATATCGATCTCGAACGCCGCGGCACCTCCCGTACGCGCGTCGCCTCCGGTCAGGTCGGCCAGAGCTCGAGCGCAGTGACGCCCGGGGGTGTGACCCCGGGTTCCGACGGTCAGTCGCAAGGACTCAGCGAGCCGGCGGGTGCGGTGTTCGCCGCTCGCAACGGCGGCAAGGATGCCGACCGAATCAAGGAAATCACCGGCACCAGCATCTCCACGCGTTCGTCCTCCGACTTCTGGCCTGAATTGGAAACGAGCCTCAAGGGTCTGGTCGGCACGGACGGCGGTCGGGCGGTCGTCGTCAACGCTCAGTCCGGAATCATCGCCATTCGTGCCAGCCCTCGCGAGCTGCGCGACGTGCAGCAGTTTCTCGACAAGATCCAGGACATCGCCGCCAGGCAGGTGATCCTCGAGGCGAAGATCGTCGAGGTGGAATTATCGAGCGCCTTCCGCGCCGGCATCAACTGGGCCGCCATCGCGGAGCAGGGGAACCGTACCATCAGCGGTTTCCAAACGGGACCACAGCAGGGATTCGGCAGCAATAACCTGCAGTTGCTGAATCAGCCCTCGGTCCCGGTGACGGTGGGACCCGGCAACCCGGTGACCAGTATGCTCACCAACTCGCTCGGCGGTGCGTTTACGCTGGCCGTCAACGCCGGCAGCTTTAACGCTTACGTCGAATTGTTGTCAACCCAGGGTAAGACGCGTGTGCTGTCGAGCCCGCGGGTCTCGACGATCAATAATCAAAAAGCCGTCATCAAGGCAGGCGACGATGAGTATTTCGTCACCGGAGTGTCGAGCAACACGGTGGTCGGGACCGCCGCTTCGACCGCCAGCAATCTGGAACTTGCGCCGTTCTTCTCCGGCGTTGCGCTCGATGTGACACCGCAGTTGTCCGGCGACGGCCAGATCATCCTGCATATTCATCCGACGGTCAGCGATGTTTCGCAGAAAGTGCTGACGGTCACCGTGCAGGGCGTCACGAATTCGCTGCCGCTCGCCTTCAGCCAGGTGCGCGAGTCGGACAGCGTCGTCAAGGCGAAGAGCGGCCAGCTCATCGTGATCGGCGGTCTGATGCGATCGAGCCACCAGGTGCAGGACTACCGCGTGCCGTTGCTCGGCGATATACCGCTGGTCGGTCAGTTGTTCCGCAGCCAACAGAAAACCGACGATCGCACCGAACTCGTGATTCTATTGCGTCCGATCATCGTCGAGAGCGACGACCAGTGGACGCAATTGACCGGTCAAGCCATGGACCACGCGGACGCGCTCGACCCAAAAGCCGGCAGTGGCACGCCGTAACGCCCGAGGTACCGCGGATCATGACGGTCAAACGCAGAATACGGCTCGGAGATGTATTGGTCGAGCATGGGACCATCACCGCCGAACAACTCGCCACGGCACTGGCCGAGCAGCGGCGCTCGGGGCGCAAGCTCGGACGCGTATTGGGCGACCTGGGGTTCGTGTCCGAATCGGCGCTGCACGAATTGTTGGCCAAGCACTTGGAGGTGCCGTACGTCGATCTGAAGCAGGCACGCATCGATCGGGAGGCCGTAAAATTGTTGCCCGAGGCGCTGGCGCGCCGCTACCGAGCGTTGGTGCTGCTGCAAGACGCCCGAGGGTTGTTGGTCGGCATGGCGGATCCGTCCGATCTTCATGCCTATGACGAGCTGCGGTCCAAGCTCAAACAGCCGATCCGTCTGGCGTTGGTGGGCGAAGCGGATTTTCTCAAGACGCTCGACGCCGTTTACCGGCACACCGATGAGATAGCCACGCTGGCCGAGGCTGTGCGCGACGATCTAAAGCAGGGCGAGGTCGATCTCGAACAGCTCTCGGCGGAAGAGAGCTCGCCCGACGCGCCGGTGTTGAAACTTCTGCAGACCATGTTCAACGATGCCATCAAGGCGCGCGCCTCCGACATCCATATCGAGCCGGGTGAGAACGTTCTGCGGATCCGATTGCGGGTCGATGGGGTACTTCAACAACAGGTCATCGAAGGGCGCCGCGTCGCGAGCGCGCTGGTGACACGGCTGAAACTGATGTGCGGTCTCGACATCGCCGAGAAGCGGCTGCCTCAGGACGGACGCTTCAGCATCCGTGTTCAGGACGCGGCCGTCGACGTACGTCTGGCGACGATGCCGACCACCCATGGTGAGTCGGTCGTCATGCGTTTGCTCAGCCAGTCGGCAACCCTGCTGTCGCTCGAAAAACTCGGGATGACGGCCACGACCGATGAGCGTTTTCGACGCTTGGTCGAGCGCAATGCCGGTATGGTGCTGGTGACCGGTCCGACCGGCTGCGGCAAGACCACCACCCTGTATGCCGCACTCAATCACATCAACAAACCCGGCGTCAAAGTGATCACGGTTGAGGATCCAGTCGAATACCGCATGGACGGAATCACACAGGTACAGGTGTTGCCAAAGATCGGCCTCGATTTCGCGCGCGTGCTGCGCACGGCACTGCGTCAGGATCCCGACATCATCCTGGTCGGTGAGATACGGGATCGCGAGACGGTGGAGATCGCGTTGCGGGGGGCGATGACCGGTCACCTTGTATTCTCAACGTTGCATACCATCAATGCGATCGCCACCGTCAACCGACTGCTCGATATGGGTGCGCCGGGTTACATGATCGCGGCCGCCGTGCACGGCATCGTCGCCCAGCGGCTGGTCCGGCGGGTATGCGTCGACTGCGCCCAACCGGCGACGCCAACCGTGAACCAGATCGCGTGGCTCGCTACCTGCCGTCCGGGGCTCGACCTCGAGCGGCAGAACTTCATGGCGGGAGCCGGCTGCACGTACTGCAACCTGACGGGATACCGCGGCCGTGTGGCCGTCTACGAACTTCTCGAGTTCGACCGGACGCTGGCCGACGCCGTGGGGCGCGGCGATCTCGAAGGCTTCGCCCGCGCGGCGCGTGGCAGCGCTGGGTATCTGCCGCTCGCCCAGGGGGCAATCGACTATGCGCGCGCCGGCGTCACCTCGCTTGCCGAGGCAATGGCGGTGGGCGCCGGACTCGAGGAGCTGATGGACGTTGACGCGGAAGCACCGCTCGAGGACTCGATCGTCGCAACGCTGCTCGAGCAGCGAGCTTAAGGCCATGGCCAACTTCCGCTATCGAGGCCGGTCGGGGCGCGGCGAACTCATGACGGGTCGGCTCGAGGCAGATGACGCCAACGCGGTCGCGGCGCGGTTGCTGAAACTTGGCATCACGCCCCTCGACATCGCATCTGACGCGGCGCAGGGAACCTCGCCGGGGGTATCGATTCAGGAGTTGCTGCGGCGGTTCGGCGTGGGGCAACCATCGAACGCCGACCTCGTGCTGTTCTCGCGGCAGATTTATTCGATCACCAAATCCGGCCTGCCGCTGCTGCGCGGATTGCGCGGACTTGCGCAGTCGACCCACAACGTAGTGCTGCGCGATGCCCTGCACGACGTGTTGCACAGCCTTGAATCGGGCCGCGACTTCGCCTCCTCGTTGGCCCGGCATCCCGGGATCTTTTCGCCCCTGTTCATCAGCATGGTGCGGGTGGGCGAATCGACCGGCACGCTCGACAAATCATTCCTGCGGCTGTGCGAATACCTGAGCCAGGACCAGGACGTCCAGGATCGAGTCAAGAGCGCCGTGCGCTACCCGCTCATCGTCATCGGCGTGATCGGCATTGCAATCGCCGTGATCACCATATTCGTGATCCCGAATTTTGCGCCCTTGTTCAAAGTGCTGGGCAATGACATTCCGCTGCCGACGCGCATCATCATGGGCACATCCGAGATCGCGCGCGCCCATGGCATCTCGCTCATCGCCGGAGCGATTCTCGCGCTCTTTGCCTTCAGGCGGCACATTGCCACGGAGGCGGGCCGCTACCGCTGGGATCGCTTCAAGCTGAAGCTCCCGGTGCTCGGCGAACTTCTGCATTTGTCGATACTGTCGCGCGTGACGCGCTCGCTGTCGATTTCGTTGGAAGCCGGCCTGCCGATGATACAGGCGTTGACGCTGCTGTCCCGCTCCTCCGGCAATGAGTATCTTGGGGAACGGCTGGTGCGGCTGCGCGATGCGGTCGAACGCGGCGAACCGCTGAGCAATGCGGCCGGCGGCGCCGGCATCTTCACGCCGCTGGTGCTGCAGATGGTACTCGTCGGCGAGGAAACCGGCGAGCTGTCGCAGCTGCTCGAAGAAGTCTCCGGATATTACCAGCGGGAGGTCGATTTTCGCTTGCGCAATCTGACCGCGATGCTCGAGCCCTTGCTCATCATCGGGGTCGGCGCCATGGTGCTGATCCTGGCCCTCGGCGTTTTCCTGCCCATGTGGAACATGATTGGCAAAGTCGGTCACACTGGATGACGAATCATCGAGAGACCTATCACATCCTGAGGGTAAATCCCTGTTATTCCTGCGAAACACGCGCACTATCTCCACAACTCGATCAATTCCTGACGTAGGAGCGCGAGTCGGCATGGAACGATCAATCAACGGGCGAAATGCGCCGCGGAGCAGCAAATGATGGACCTTAAGGCGCGTGGATTCACGCTGATCGAGTTGGTGGTGGTGATCACGATCCTCGGCATCCTCGCTGCATTCGCGATACCCAAGTTCGTTGCGCTCGATCAGCAAGCGCGGTTCGCGACCATTACCGGTCTCGGCGGCAGCGTGAAAAGCGCGGCGGCACTGGCCCGCAGCTTGTCGATGGCGACTGGCATCACGACGACCGCGAATATGGAAGGCACGGCAGTCACTCTGCTCAACAACTACCCCGACTCTAGCCTCACGGGCATTGCTGCCGCCGTCAACACGAGCGTATCCGACTTCACGTTCGTGGCCGGGACTGGCACGACCACCGCTGCGGTGTGGACCAAGGTCGGCGCGCCGGCCGCTTGCACCGTCAGCTACACCGCGGCCGTTGCCGGCGCTGCGCCTACCGTTGTGGTGGCCGCCGCAACCAGCTGCTAACGCAGCCCTCGTCCTTACGCGGGACGGATTCCCGCTCGGAGAACAAGATGCCACGCTCGGCAAGATACCGTGCGCAGGGCGCGAGGTTCGGAGGGTACTCACTGGTCGAACTGGTGGTGGTGATTTCAATCGCGGGCATCTTGGCGGCCTACATCGCACCGCGCTTTTGGACTCAGCAGACCTTCTCCGACCGGGGGTATGTCGATGAACTGGCGGCGGCGTTGCGCTCGACGCAAAAGGCGGCCGTCATCACCGGTTGCGCGGCGCAGTTGACGCTGTCGCCGAGCAGTTACGCAGCGAGACAGCAAGCACCCTCCGGCAACGCCTGTAACCCCAATGACACGACTTGGTCGACGCCACTGTTGAGCGCCGACGGGTCGGCGATTCAGAACACGGCGCCGGCGAACACCACCGCCAGTCCCAGCGGTGTCTTCCGCTTCGACACCCAGGGCCGCCTGAGTTTGAGTCCCGCAACTACCGTCACTGTGGGCACCCACACGATCACCATCCTTGCGGGCACCGGCCTGGTGCAGCTGCAGTAACCATGCGCAATCGGCATCGCGGCGTGACGCTAGTCGAACTGGTGGTTGCCATCACCATCGTCGCGATTGCGGCGACGACGATCTTGGGTGCGCTCGCCGCAGTCGCCACGCGCAGTGCGGATGCGATGATGCAGCAGCAGGCCATCGCCATCGCCGAATCCTATCTCAGCGAGATCCTGCAGCGCTGGGTGATCGACCCCAACGGCACGCCGCCGAACACCGGCCGCGCCAGCTGGGACCTCGTCGATCAGTACAACGGCTTGGTGGACGTGGGCGCCCATGACCAATTCGGTAACCCAATCGCCTCCTTGAACAACTACACGGTCAGCGTCAGCACGTCCCAGTCGAGCGCCCTCGCCGGTGTGCCCGCGGCCGCCGCTCGCCGCGTCGACATCACCGTGAGCTACCCGCCGAGCGCAAGCGTCACTTTATCGGGTTACCGGACAAGCTATTGACATGCGCACCGCAACTCGCGTCGCCCGCGGCTTTACTCTCATCGAGCTCGTCATCACCATTGCGGTCGGTTCCGTGGTGGTCGCGTTCATGGCGCTGTTCATCGTCACGCCGATGACCACGTACACCGCGCAGACGCGGCGTGCCACGCTCGTCGATGCGGCCGACAGCGCGTTGCGCTTCATGGGGCGGGACCTGCGCGCCGCATTACCGAACAGCGTACGCGTCAGCGCGAGCGGCAGCGTGACGGCGCTCGAACTGCTGGCCACCGCCGACGGCGCGCGCTATCAGGATAGCGGCCCCCTGTCGAACCCGGCGCTCGCACTCGATTTGACGACGGCCGACGGCGCGTTTGCGACCACGGTTCCATTCACGCAGCTGAACCTGCCGTGGACGTCGAGCGCCTACTTTCTCTCGATCTACAATGTCGGCGTGCCGGGCGCTGATGCCTATCAAATGGCCAATGTGATCACGCCGGACGGAACGACGATCACGATTTCGGCGGGCGCGACGGCCAATCAGGATCTGGTGACGCTCAGCCCCGCATTCCAGTTCGCATTCGGCTCACCCGGCCAACGCGTGTTCCTCGTGAGTGGGCCGGTATCATACCTGTGCGACACGGCCGCCACGACGCTGACACGCTACTCGAGTTACACGATCGCAAGTGCGCAGCCCGTGAGCGCCGCGACGTTGAATGCCGCCGGCGCGAGCGCGGCGCTGGTGGCCAGTAACGTCGCGGGATGCCAATTCGTGTTGAGTGCCGGGACGGCGCAGCGCAACGCCCTCGCCACGCTGACGCTGCAGATCGCCCAGAGCGGCGAATCCGTGCAGCTGCTCCATCAAGTCGAAGTAGTGAATGCGCCATGAGGTCTCCCCCTCCGATGGATCGGCAGCAGTCGGGCTTTGCACTCATTCCCGCCTTGTTTCTGATCGTCGTGCTGGGCGCTCTCGCTGCGGTGGCGATACGGGTGGGAAGCGGCCAGCAGCAGGCCGTGACGATGTCGCTGCAGCAGGCGCACGCACTCAGTGCCGCGCAGACCGGCATCGAGTGGGGCGCTTACCAGGCCCTGAAAGGCAGCAGCTGCGTCGCTAGCACTACGCTAACCCTCACCGAGGCGGCACTTAACGGGTTTTCCGTGACCGTCACCTGTGCTGCCGTGACCTTTTCGACCGGCGCCGCGACCAACACATCCTACGTGCTCAACTCGGCGGCCACTGCGGGGCTGTACGGGCAGCCCGGCTACGTGCGCCGGGTCGTCAGCGGGACCTATACCAATGCAACCTGACGCGCAGCCCGTTCACCATGAAACCTCGTGAACCGTGGGCCGCCGGCGCCGTATGGTGCGCACGCGCGCTGCTGATTGTGCTGCTGTTCACGCACCCAAGCTGGGGATCCATCGCTTACGTGGCATCGTCGGCGTCTGCGCTGAGCTCGTCTGACGTTGGCTCGGTCACGATCACGGCACCCGTGGGTCTCGCGACGGGAGACGTCCTGGTCGCCTTCGTCGGCCAGAACACCAGTGGTCTACCCATCGTGACAGCGGTACCGGCCGGTTGGACGTCGGTATTGGAAAAAAACGACGGCTCATCGATCGGCGTCGCACTCTATTCTCGGGTCGCGACCTCGGCGGACGTCGCGGGCACGACTACTTACACCTGGACCTTCCAGGGGTCCGCACGCTCGGGCGGCCTGATGCTCGATTTCCGCGGGGTACTGAGTACGTCTCCCGTGGTCACCAGCGCCTCGAAGGTGAACGGTGCCTCGGCTGATTACACGGCGCCGTCGATCACGCCCGGTATCGCGAACACCGAATTAGTCGTGCTGTTTGCGGCCAATAACGGCAACGGCGGCATGAACGTCCCCACCGGAATGATGAGCGCCTACGTGGGCGCCACGGGCGCCGGCCCAAATGGTCTCGTCATCGGCGCATTCACCGAGGAGTTGGCCGCGTCCACCGCGACCGGCACGCTGAAATCCACAACCAACAATTCGGCCGTCAACCTAGGGATCAGCCTGGCGTTGCAGCCGGCTGCCGGGGTCGCACCCGATCACTTTGCCATCAGCGATGCGGGTACGGCGGTGAACTGTCAGGCATCACCGGTGACCATCACCGCGCACAGCGCGACGCACACGGCGGTGTCGACCACCGACACGATCACGGTGAGCACCAGCACCGCGCATGGCGACTGGTCTCTGGCGAGCGGCGGTGGCAGCTTCGCACCGGGCGCCGCCAACGGCGGTACGGCGACTTACACCTACGTCCCGGCTGATAGCGGGGCCGTCACTCTCTCGCTCAAGGATACCTATGCGGAGACGGTTACAATCTATGTGGCCGACGGCAGCGTAACGCAAAAGTCGGGCAGTGCGATCGGCGCTGAGCAGCTGCCGCTGAGCTTCGTATCGTCGGGCTTTCGCATCACGAACGGCGGCAACGTCGGAGTCACGATTGCCACGCAGATCGCCGCGAAGTCCTCGACACAGAGCCTTGCACTGCAGGCGGTGCGCACCGACACCAACACTGGCGCTTGCACCGCGGTCTTCGCAAGCGGCGCGACGCTCAACGTCAGCCTTGCTTACCAGTGCAACAACCCGACGAGTTGCATTGCCGGACAAACTCTTGGGATCACCAACAACTCGATCACCACCAACATCGCGCCCAATGCGAATGGCGGCGTATCGACGTACACGACGGTGCCGCTGACGTTCAGCAGCGCCAACGCCGAGGCGCCGTTCAGCTTCAGCTATTCCGACGTCGGCCAGATCACGCTCTACGCGCGGTACTTCATTCCCCTCGGCAGCGGCGCAGGTTCCGGCAACACCATGACCGGCAGCAGCCAGTTCGTGGTGCAGCCGTACAATTTCTCGCTGACGAACATCAGGTGCACGACCTATGGCGCCGGCACCTGTTCCACGGCGCTGTCCGCGCCCGGCAATAACCCGGGCGCGACCACCGCGGCCGGCGCCGCGTTCATTCAGGCCGGACAACCATTCGCGGCGACCGTCACGGCCAAAAATTTTGCAGGCTCCGTCACGCCCAACTACGGACAGGAGATCGCGCCGCCGGGCGTCACATTGAGCGCCAACCTCGTCGCGCCCGCGGGTGGCAATGCGGCGGCGCTCAACAATGTGTCGACATTCGGCAGCTTCAGCGGTGGCGCCGCCACCGGCACGACGTTCAACTGGCCGGAGGTCGGCATCATCACGCTGACACCGAGCGTTGCCAGCTATCTCGGTTCGGGAGCCGTCACCGGCACGGCGTCGGGCAACGTTGGACGGTTCATCCCCAACGGCTTTACGGTAGGGCTGAACACACCAGTGTTCGGTACGGGCTGCGCCGCCGGCGGCTTCAGCTACCTCGGGCAACCGCTGACCTATACGGTCCCACCGGTGCTGACCGTCACGGCGCTGGCTGCCGCCGGGTCGACCGCGCGCAACTACACCGGCGCCTTTCTCAAGCTGACCAACAGTACGCTGACCGGGCGAGCTTATGCGCCGACGCCCGCCAACCCGACGCTCGATTCCTCGGGCCTGCCGTCCACCGCCGCGGACCCTGCCATTGCCGATCTTGGATCGGGTCAGGCCGCGCTGACCTTCAGTGCCGGTAGTGGCCTTCTGTTCACCCGCGGCGCCGCGGTCGCGCCGTTTAGTGCCAACATTGCGCTCAGCATCAACGTGATCGATTCGGACGGCGTCGCGGCGCCGAACCCAGTGGTCTTCGGCAGCGTTGCAGGCATCAGCTTCAGCACCAGCGCCACGCAATACTATGGACGCCTGGCGCTGCGCGATGCCGTAGGTTCTGAGCTGCTCGACTTACCCATGACGCTGACGACGCAATACTATTTGAGCACGAACCAGGGATTCACGACCAACACCGGCGATAGCTGCACCGCGGCACCCTCGATTGCGTTGAGCAACTACCGTCTCAACCTCACCTCCGGGAAAACATGCGTGCGGGACAGCGGCAGTCCGGGTGCTTCGCAGGCCGGCTGCGCCGTCGCCGCGCCGCTCGCGATCGCCTACAAAGCGACGGCCTCGTCCGGCAATTTCAATCTCGTGTTCGCCGCTCCCGGCAGCGGCTTCAACGGCGCCATGACCGCGACCGGTATCGCGCCGGCGTGGCTACAATATGTGTGGAACTCCGCTGGCGGCATTAATACGAACCCCGCCGGAATCGCGGCCTTCGGCGTGTTTTCCGGGCAGACGTCTCGCGTCTACCAGCGCGAGGTGTACTAAAGTCTTGCATTGAACAGCGGACAGTCCGCTACGGATCCACGGTCGAGGCGCGATCAGTGCGCCCGATCACAAAGTCCTGTGATTGCTCTCTCGCTTGATTTTTATCCCATTGGTCTGTTGCGCCGCATTGGTTTCCCCTTTGACGGCGAATGCTCGCTCGGTGGCGGCCGCGGCACGCTGGCTGACGATTCCAAAGGGCAGGTGGATCCCGTTCCCGAAGTCGGGACCCCTCTTGCATCATCCAAATGTATGTAGTAACGTAACTACAATGACTTGTGAGGTGAGACGTGGCCGTTAGAACAATGACCAGTCGCGAATTTAACCAATCCGCCAGCGAGGCTAAGAAAGCCTCTTTAGACGGCCCAGTGTTTATCACCGACCGGGGCAAACCGTCCCAAGTTTTGTTGAGCATTGAGGAATACCGCAAGTTAACCGGCGGAATGACCACGCTTGCGGACGCCCTGGCGCAACAGGACTCGATGGATGTGGATTTTGAACCGCCCCGTGTGGACCGCCTCCATCGGGCCACCGATTTATCCTGATGTTCGTCCTCGATACCAATGTCTTATCCGAGTTGCGTCAGCCTAAGAGATCTAGTCCCAAGGTGCTCGCATGGGCCTCGTCGCAACCGGTCGCCGCGCAATTCGTATCGGCGATCACGGTACTGGAGTTGGAATTGGGCGTATTGCAGAAGGAGCGGAAAGACGCCGCACAAGGCGCGGTGTTGCGCGCCTGGCTGGACGGGAGAGTTTTGCCGCAGTTCGCCGGCCGCATCCTTCCGCTGGATCAGGCCGTCACACTGCGCTGCGCGCGCCTGCATGTACCAGACCCGCGTGCAGAGCGTGACGCGATTATTGCGGCCACGGCTCTTGTCCATGGGATGACGATCGTAACGCGCAACGTCGCAGATTTTGAAGCAACCGGCGCGCCCGTGATCAACCCGTGGGAGTGAGCGACAACGCTCCGTTTGCTCACCAATGCGCGTTTTGAGCGCTATTGAGCGACCCCCCAACTGCATGATTCTCATCTAGATCAGGGACTTGAATGACTTGAGGCGCAATCTTGCCAAGGTTGAGGTCGCGAGTTCGAGTCTCGTTTCCCGCTCTATGATTTTCAGGACCAGCACGATGGTTTAGCATAATCGGCCGTGGGTAACTCGATCACCTCATATCGCCACGGCGGCTATCAACTTCTCGCGTACGCATTGGTCGCCGCGGGTTGCGCATTGGCCTCGACCGTGGCTCGCGCGGCCGATTTGCCGGCGCCACCTGGTATGGCAGGCCGGCTCATTGCGCATTTTCAGATGAAGCGCATACCGCAGGAAGGCGCTTGGTTCAGTGTGACGTACACCAGCGAGGACCTGCTGGACGGTGCTATGTTGCCGCCGCGCTATGCGGGACGTCCACACGCCGCGGGCGGCGCGATCGTGGTCGTGGTGACCCCGCGCGATTTTTCGGCCATGCACCGCTTGAAGACCGACGAGGTATGGCATTTCTACAGTGGTTCGCCGCTCGAGCTTTTGTTGTTGTACCCGGACGGCAAGGGTCGGACGGTAACCTTGGGCACGAATGTATTGGGTGGTGAACTCGCGCAGTTCACCGTGCCGAAGGGGGTGTGGCAGGGCGCGGCACCGGTCACCTCGACGGCGCGCAGCTTTTCCTTCGCCGGCACGCAAATGTCGCCGGGCTTTGATTCCAGCGATTTCGAGATCGGGTATCGCGATGAGCTGGGGCGCCGGTATCCGGCGTTTGCCAAGAGCATCGGCCGGCTCACCCGCGCTGAATTCATCACGAGTGCCGGCAAGCCACCGGGTCGGACGGGTGCGCCTGGTACGCTGTCACGCGTGTTTACCGCGGAGGACATCCCGTCAGTGTCAGCTTCTACCGGTGTCAGCTTGCAAGAACTGGTCGGCCGAGTCGCGCCTTTGGCGAATTCTTCGATGCTCAGCATTGCCAAGTTCACTCTCTCACCGGGGCGTTCATCGGGCACGAGTTTCAATCATCGTTCGCAAGAAGTCTTTCTGGTAATCGATGGCACCGGCGCGGTACATTTGGGAGACAAGGTGACTCCCGTGAACGCCGAATCGACGGTGTTCATTCCGGCCGGGGAGGTGCATTCCATCCAGGCGGACCCCAACAGCGCGTTGACGTTCTATGCGGTATCGGCTCCGGCGTTTAGTCCCGAGGACCATGAAGTGGTAAAGGCGCGGTGATTGGTTCGCGCACAAGACAACACAGACGATGAATTATATTCGTTACGCGCCGGCGGCAGTTCGGCCGTCCGAGCGGTCTCTACATCGACAGGCATGACGTGCTGTACGCCAGCGATTCGGAGTCGCGAAATTCCAAGGGATACGGATACCACCCCGGCTGGAACCGCGGCGTGCGCATCGGCAGCGCGCTGGATGGCGTCCTCGCCGCGTTCATTCCAGACCTGCAACCCGACCAGGAGAGCAAGGACACCACCGGTGGGGAGGGCGTCGCAGCGGACGGCCGAGGGAATGTCTTCACGCAGGTTTTGTGCGCTATCGCGCGACCGCAAAAAATGACGAATTGGTCGATAAACCAATGAGTTAAATCGGCGGCTTAACCGCAGATCGGCTCGTGGCGCGTTTACGCCGTCGTATCAATGGTTGGCCGGATCGACAATTCGGAAATGTTGGCCCGGGGCGGCAGCGATGCAACGAACAGGACGGCGTCGGCAACGTCGCTCGCCGCCATGGCGCCATCCTTGGTGACATGCGCATGCATGGTCTTGCGCATTTCCGGATCGCTCACGTGCTCGAAGACCTCGGTGGTCGTCGCGCCGGGGTTGATGATGCAGACGCGGATGCCGAAGCCGCCCACTTCCTGGCGCATCGCATCCGTCATCGCGTTGAGGCCGTGCTTGCTCGCCGTGTAGGCACTGAACAGCTTTGCGGCCTTGCGCCCAGCCAGCGACGAGATGTTGATGATATCGCCTCTGCCCTGAGCCTTCATCGGCCCCAGCGCCGCCTTGCAGGTATAGAGGGTCGCCAGCAGGTTGACGTCGATTACCCGCCTGTATTCTTCTGTATTGGCATTCTCGATGCCGCCGGCCTGGATGATGCCGGCGGAATTGACCAGGATGTCGATTCTGCCGAAATGCGTGATGGTCTTTTCGACCGCTCCGGTCGCGACCGCTTCGTCGGCAACGTCGCCCGGTAAGGCCAGAGCCTTTCCGCCGGCGGCCTCGATGCGCCGTACCAGAGCCTCAAGACGATCCGCCCGTCTGGCTGAGACGGCGACGCTGGCACCCGCGCCTGCTAGCGCCAGCGCGGCTGCTTCGCCGATTCCGGACGATGCACCGGTGACCAGGGCAATGCGCCCGGCAAGAGTTCCCGCCATATCTACTCCTTACTGCTTCTACTTCCAAACGAGCGGCACGTACTCGGGCCCGACCACACCACCGGGCCGGTAGACGATTTGCGCGCCCGGCTTTGGCGAGAAGTCTGGAATGCGCTTCAGCCACTCCTGGAGTGAGATCTTCAGTTCCAGTCGGGCGAGATGCCCGCCCATGCAGCTGTGGACACCGACGGTGAAGGCCAGGATGGTCTTGCGCTTCCGGTCGAAGTTCACTTCGAGGGGACTTGGAAAGACCGCGGGGTCGAAATTGCAGGCGGGAAGCACGCTGGTGATGCGGTCGCCCTTCTTCATTTTGACGCCGCGCATCTCGATGTCCTGCGCGACCACGCGGCCGGAGAAAGTCACGGACCAACGCCGCAGCAGCTCCTCGACGATATTGTCGATGTCGTTGGGCCGGGCAATGATCTCCTTGCAGCGTGCCGGGTTCTGGGCGAGCCAGAGCCAGATGTTGTTGAGTGTCGCGAAGACAGTGTCGAGCCCCGCGATGAACAGGAAGATCACGAAGCCGAAGACTTCTTTGTCGCTCAAGGGCTTGCCATCCGGCGCGGCATGGACGATGCGGCTGATCACGCCCTCATCGGGATGCGCCTTCTTCTCGGCGATCGACTCTTTCAGGTAGGCGACGATGCTCTTCATGGCGCTGCCCATGGTCTCGCGATCGTGCGCGTGCAGCAGGTCGATCGCCCACGTCACGAAGGTGTCGCGCATGTTCTGCGGCAGGCCCATGATGTCGAGGAACACGGACACCGGCAGCGGCCGGCCGAACGCAGTGGTGAACTCACACTCGCCCTTGCCCGCGAATTGATCGAGCAGGTCGCTGGCCCGCTGACGAATCTGGCCCTCAAGCTTCAGCACGCCCTGTGGACTGAGCAACGGATCGACGATGTTGCGGTACTTGCGGTGATCCGGGGGATCGATCTCGATCGGAATGAAATAGAAATAGTCATTCGGATCGCGCGGGAATGGTGTTGCGCCCTCGTTGGAAAAATATTCCCAGTGGCGCAGCGCGAACAGCGCATCTTCATGCTTGATGAGCTGCCAGGCGTTGCAATACTCATTCACGTCATAGAAGATCGGCGGGTAGTTCTGATGCATCTTCGCCATGAAGTCGTGCGGATTCGCGAGAAACTCCGCGCCAGTTGTGAGCCCGATGGAGCGGACGAGATCTTTCGGCACATGCGGTGGGATCTGATCCGGACCGGCGGAGCGGGGCAGGGTCGGTGGTACGGGGTTGGCTGCGTCGATTGTCATGTTGGGCTCTCCTTCTCCTGGCCGTCGCTCAATACTGCTTTTCGGGCAGGTGGATGATGAGACCCTCGAGCTCGGGCGTCATGGTGATCTGGCAGGACAGGCGGGCGTTGGGTTTCAGCTCGCCCTCCGCGGCTTCGAGCAGATCACGCTCCGCGTCCGAGGCGGGGCTCCCGACTTTCGCCATCCAAGCCTCATCGACGTAGCAGCGGCAGGTCGCGCACGAGCAGGCGCCACCGCATTCGCCGACGATCCCCGGGACGCTGTTGTACAGCGCGCCACGCATGACGGTTTCCTCAATCGGGACGTCGATTACCTGCTTGGCCCCGTTGGCCTCAATATACGTCACCTTCGGCACGACCACCCCCAGGTTAGATGATTTCCCGCGATTCCATTGAATTGACAGAACAGTGAGAACAGTGTTCTTCCATGAACGCTACGTTAGTTGTAGTGTCCTGTCAATGACATCGTTATTGCTAGTAATTTCAGATAGTTGATATTTGCCCTGTGTAAGAGCCTAATAGAACTTCGTTCTCATTTTGACCTGAACATGAGCCTGACTCCCAAATCCGTCCGGTCCGTTACCGCCTCCCATCGCGGCCCGCCCGCTAGCTGGGAGGAGCGCTCGGCGAACCGGGTGCTCGAGACTGGCCGCGACCAGATCCTCGAGCGCAGCCGCAAGCTCGTGGACGCGGCTTACGAGTTGTTGGAGGAACATGGGTTGGAGGGGCTCACGATCCGCGCGGTGCTCAAGAAAACCGGACTGTCGCGGCGCGCCTTTTACGAGCGCTTTGAGGGTAAGGACGACCTGGTGCTGGCGGTGTTCGAACACACCATTCGGAGGGCTGCCAGCCAACTCGACGAGCTGTCCAGAACCATGGCTGACCCCATGGAGCGCCTGAGAGTGATCGTCACCTCCATCGTTCTTGGCAACATTACGCTGGCGGCGCCGGACGGCGCACAAAGCAATCGCCGTGGCGCGGCGCTCAGCCGTGAGCATCTGCGGTTGGCCGAATCCCGTCCGGCGGATCTGCAGGCGGCTCTCCGGCCACTGCTTGCAGTGATCACTCAGCAGCTGTCCGATGGCATGGAGGCCGGCTCTGTAAGGGGCGCAGACACTCAGCGCATGGGGGCTCTGATATACAACCTGGTGTCCACCACAGTGCACACGGAGCTTCTGGCGGAGGAGAGTGCTCGGCCCAATCGGGAGCAGCGGGCACGGCTGGCAGCCGACATTTGGGAATTCTGCCGGCGCGCGATTACTGCGTAGTGCGGTCCCTGGCGGTGGCATCGGCCCCGCGAGACCTTGAAGATCAGCTGGACCGTGTGAACCGACGCAATGCCCGAGTCAACACCGGTGGGGTAACCTCGCGCAGCACCGAACGGAACGTGAGCCGGTTGGTACCGTGCGTTCGCGGTGCAAATAGGGATGTGTGCGGCTTCACATCCGCGTTGTCGGCAGCGCCGGCCGTATGATAGTAGAGGATGAACGACTGCCGCGAACGGTCCCTGGGGCACGCCAAAGGCACCGGGACCCCGTGATAATTTGGGAAGGCCACCTCGAATAGGACCGTCTTATTGAACAGGGGGTCTATGAATACGTCGCATTTCTTCGCGTCCGGGTCCCACAGCTCAAGCCGTCCGTGATATTCGGAGCGCCAATTCTTGTTGAGGAAGACGATCATGGCCAGGCGCCGGGTCAACCCGGTGTCGTAGGCCACACTGCGATCCGAGTGGACGTGGAAGTAATCTCCGCGCCGCATCACCGCATATCCGCCGCCCTGAAGATAAGGGTCGGGAAGCAGCTGCCATACGCCGGTGATCTCGGACAACAGATAAAGAAAGGCTGCGGAATGCACGATGTTCAAGAAACGTTCGCCGGCCTCTCCTATGTCCATTGCGGACCGCATTCTCAAGGTTCTTTCGCGGGAGTCCTGCTCGATATTCTTCCATTGGTCGCGCTGCATGCCCTCAATTTCCGGGAGCATGGAATCGAGCATCTCGTCGGAGAACAGATTGTCGATGATCAGGTGCCGGAAGGGCTTGGCTTGCTTGTAGGATGCACTCAGATCCTGGATCGGCCTCGGGAGATCGATCTTCTGCCGCAAGGCCTGCAACAGCGGAGACTCTGGTGGATTGACACGGGACATCTGCAATTGCAATTTCTCCACGGACGCTTTCGACGGCGGCGCTGCTCTGCAGCCGGCGATTCAACTTTTCAATATGGCAGCCGAAAGCATAGCAGCCGGAAGCCGGCGATGTAACGACGCATCCGGCACATTCGCAGGCCGGAGCGGCCAATTCGACATATCGCCGGCGCATTTGTGAGCGGCTTCTGTCAACGATAGATGTCCGGTTTCACCAAGTACTCCTGGACGTAATCGGAGACGCCCTCTTCCAAGGTGTGGAACGGCAACGTATAGCCGGCATGCAGCAGCTTTCGCATTTCGGCTTGGGTAAAGTATTGATAGTTCGCACGAATGGACTCAGGCATATCAATGAAGTTGATCTTCGCCGGCGTCCGCAATGCAGCGCCTATCGCATTGATCAGATCGACGAAGGATCGCGCCAGTCCCGTGCCCAGATTGAAAATGCCGCTGACCTGCGGGCGGCCTGCCAACCACAGCATGACGCGCGTGCAATCCTTGACGTAGACGAAGTCACGCAACTGTTGACCGTCGGCATAGTCGCTGCGATGAGATTTGAACAGACCGATCGATTGCCCGGCGGCGACCGCGGCTGTGTTCTTGCAGACGAGGCTGCGCATGTTGCCCTTGTGATTCTCATTGGGCCCATAGACGTTGAAGAACTTCATCCCGCACCATTGAGGCGGCCTACTCGCCTGGGCCGCTGCCCACTTATCGAAGGCATGCTTCGACCAGCCGTACAGGTTCAGGGGCCGCAAGGCGTCGAGTGCGTCGGGCGACTGGTCGTCCTCGAAACCCAATGCACCGTCGCCGTAGGTTGCCGCGGAGGATGCATATATCAGCGGGGTTCGAGTCAGAGTGCACCATTCCCATAGAATCTTCGACGCGCGGAAATTGGTGAGCAGAATGGCGTCACCGTCGGTGGCAGTGGTCGAGGAGTTGGCGCCCATGTGATAGACGAGGTCGGCGCCGGAGAGCTTGCTCAGCAAGGATTCCAATTCCGACGGCAGCACCACGTCCTGGAAGCGGCGCTTGGCGATGTTCTTCCATTTGGCCGCCGTACCCAGGTCGTCGACCAACACGATGTCGCTGCGACCCGCCGCATTGAGATCGGCCACGATGTTCGAGCCGATGAAACCCGTAGCGCCGGTGACGATGATCATCGGACGGAAGCCGCCTGTGTGCTCAATTCGACGATGTACTCGGCCGCTTCAGTCAAATTCGCCGCTACGATTCTGAAATTCAGTCTTGCCCAGTCCGCGAATTCCCTGCCGTGGCCGGTGGCGACCAGGATTCCCGTTGCGTCAATGGCGTCGGCGAGTTCCATGTCGGCTCGTTTGTCGCCGATGACGTAGCTTCCGGCGAGCGAGAGATTCAACTCGCGCGCCGCCGCGGCGGCCATGCCCGGTAGCGGCTTGCGGCAGGCACAAGAATCCTCCGGTAGGTGGGGACACAGGTACCAGCCGGATATGCCGATTCCGTGCCGACGCAAAAGAGCGTCCGCCCTTGCGTTAACCCGGCGCGCGTCGGCTTCAGTGAACAGTCCACGGCCGATGCCCGATTGATTCGACAGCACGATCAACGGGTGTCCATGCGTCTCGAGCAGGGCCAATCCCTCGACGACGCCTTCCTCGATTCGTACCTTGTCCGGGTCGCTCAGGTAGTTCATTTCGACGATGAGTGTTCCATCGCGGTCCAAGAACACCGGTGGTCTGGGCGCGTGATTCACGCGCATTCCTGGCGCAGCGGCACGAGATCGCCCACTGCCTCCATGACCTCGGAAACGGAAATGGCATCCAAACCAGTCATCCGGTGAATGATGCGGTGATGTTGGCCCCGGGGATGCCACCGTTTTGGCTGATTTAAGTGGCCGAACAGACCGATGCAGTTGACGCCGGCGGCCGCGGCCAGGTGCAGCGGCCCTGAATCATGGCCTATGAACACAACGGCGTTGCGCATGGCGGCGGCGCTCTCGCGCGGGGTCAGCCGCCCGCATGCGTCCACCAGGGCTCCCGCCCACACTTCCGAGAGTTGCTGAGCACGCTCCGAATCTTCCGCCGCCCCCACCACCAGCAGTCCCGACTCCGGATATTGGACGCTGATCCTCTTCAACAAGGCACGCCACTTTGCGGATCCCCAGTCCTTCTCCTTGGCCTTGCCTCCCATGTTGATGGCGAAGTACGGGCCGGAATCGAATGGCACCACGACGGACGCGCCCGCCTGCAATTCGCGGTCGGTCAGCTTGAGGTCCCACATCGCGGGATCGTCCAGGTCGATGTCGCCCAACTCGCTCAAGCAACGGGCAAGACGCTCGCATTCCCGCTCTTCCACCCGGTCACCGCCGGCCGAGTCCGCTCCGATGCTGCGGCAATGCTGGAGATCATCTCTCAACGGTGCACCGACGACATGGCGAAAGCCGCAGAATTTGAAGTACACCCAGTCCCGCAGAGCGTTCAACTTGCCGCGCGGAGGGGTCAAGTAAACCAGAACGTCCGCGCGCAAACTGCGCAAATGCGTGGCAAGCCGCCACAGCTCGACCACTGACCGCGTGCCGACCGGATAGGCGATCGCCGAATGGATCAACCCCCCTTCGCGTAGAATCACCTCCAAGGGAGCCGCCTTGGAACTCACTGGGAAATTCGTCAACACGATGCGCTCCGCATCCGGCCAGGTCTCCGCGACCTTATGAAAGCAAGGCAGCGCGACCACGGTGTCGCCGAGGCTTCCCAGGCGATAGATGACGATTCTCTTCGGCGAATTTGACGAATTCTGCATGGAAAATCAGCTAACCGAGACTGCTCGCTTTGCCCTGCAACACATTCAGCACCCGGGTCGTACTCTTGCCCGGAACCAGTTCGCACCGCAGCACCTTGCCGCCATATGACAACACGTGCGGCGCACCGACGATCGCATCGATGGTGTAATCGGCGCCTTTGACGAGTACATCGGGATTCAACGCTTGGATCATCTCGAGCGGCGTGTCCTCGTTGAAGATGACAACCGCGTCCACCGCCGAAAGGGCCGCGAGCACCATGGCCCGATCATTCTCAGAATTGATCGGACGGCCGGGCTCCTTCAGGCGCTTGACCGACGCGTCGCTATTCACAGCGACGATGAGCTTGCCGCTGTTTTGCCGGGCATAGGTCAAAATGGCGAGATGGCCGATATGCAGGATGTCGAAACAACCGTTTGTGAATCCAACCTTGAAGCCGTTCTTCCGCCAGATGCGCGCCATGTCGAGCAGCCCTTCGAGCGGCATGATCTTGTCCTGCAGCGCTTGCAGGCTGCCTCTACTGAGCCGCAGCATCTCATCCGCGAGCTCCGTCTGGGTCACGGTCGCCGTGCCCCGCTTGCCCACCACCACGCCCGCCGCGAAGTTGGCAAGACGCGCCGCCTCGGCCAAATCCAGCTCGGCTCCGAGCGCCAACGCCAACGTCGCAATGACGGTATCACCGGCGCCCACCACGTCGAAAACTTCGCGAGCGCTGGCCTCGATGTGTACGGATGGCCTTCCTCCACCCACCAAGGTCATCCCACGTTGAGCCCGCGTCAGCAATACGGCATCCACGCCGGCCGTCTCCAAAATCGACGAGCCGGCTGATTCGGCGAGCGCATCGTCCTCGGTGGGATCGATTCCCGTCGTGTCGAGCACCTCCTTGCTGTTGGGCGTCAGCACGGTCGCCCCGGAATAGCGCCGCAGATCGATCGATTTTGGATCGACCACGACCGGTATGTGCAGGTCCCGAGCCGTGGCGATGGATGAGCGGATGACGTCGTCTGTGAGCACCCCTTTGGCGTAGTCCGACAACACGACGACATCGTGTTGCGGAGCGAGCCGCGAAATCGCATCCATCAGCTCGCGCGCCGTCGCGCGGCTGATCGGGGTGGTAAGTTCGGCATCGGTACGCAGCATGTGTTGACCCTGAGCTACGAACCTGGTTTTTTCGCTGGTCGGCCGATCCCCCGTCACGCAGAACACGCATTCGACGCCGTCGATATTCCCCATGGTGTCTTGCAGTTCGCGGCCCACGCCGTCTTGACCTACGACGCTCACGAGAGTGCATCGGCCGCCCAGCGACGCAATGTTGCGGGCCACATTCGCCGCGCCGCCGGGAAAACTCTTGGATCCGGAGATCGACAACACGGGAACGGGGCTTTCGGGCGATATTCGCTTCACCTGGCCGGAAACGAACCGATCCAGCATCACGTCGCCGACGCAAAGCACCCGCACGTCGCTGAGCTTGTCAGTCACGCTCATGTCAAGACTTCCTTCGTCCAATTCGAGCCGACACTACCGAGCGCCGAGCCGCTCGCACCTGCCGATACGGCCGCGACCGATTTTCCGAGCACATGAATCGCGCAAGCCAGGTGATACAGGCTGCTGGCCTTGGTAGGACCGGTGGAAAACGTACCCTCGGCAGAGTAGCTCTCGTACCACAGGCCCGGCACGTCCTTGCGAAGGTACTTTGTCATCCCTCGCGCCGCCATGACGATTTTGTCACATGCGTACTCAGCTTCTGCCTCTGTGCCCGCCAGCAGAAGACGTGCACACCATGCCTTCACGCGCTCGGTTTGCGGCCAGAGCTTCGCCGCACCATCCTTGACCGTCATGTCGTCCCACATCTCATTGATCGCGACTCCCCGGTGTGGATCCACGCCCCAGCGCTCGCCCGCATCGATCAGACGCCGCGCCGCAGTCAGGCACTGCGCTCGCGCGTCCGCGTGCGGCAACGACGCCCACTGGATCAACAACCAACCCCATTCAAATTGGTGCCCAGGCTCGAGTACTCGCCCATCAACGCCGACCACGGGCCGCCATTGCGAATCGAAGTATTCACGGATCAGACCGGTGGCACTGTCGCAAAATCGTGTCAGGCATAAGCTGACAAGCTCCTGCGCCAGCCCCACCCAAATCGGGCGGGTGCCTTCCGATGCGGCCTCTATCCACTCCAACGCCGCCTCGAGCAGGTGCATGTGGGGATTCGACCGCAGCGGCAATCCCGGAGGCTGGGATTCCTCGAACCCGCCGCCCCTCTTTCCATACACGGCCCGCAATCGCTCCAAACACCGGATCGCGGTTTTCTCGATCGGAAACCGCGACGGCCCCGCCGTCTGCAGACGCGCCAAGGCAAACAAATAGAAAGCCTGCTCGTAGAGGCTGAACCGCGTGTCGGGCGCATGCGAAATCCCGTCGACCGCCGTGTGCAGATGCCCATCGCCGGCGTGCATGTGCGTAAATAAGTAGTCGCATCCATGATCGACCGGGCGAACAATCCCCGGACGCCAACCAAGCCGCTCGCCGATGTCGAATACGTAAATCTGACGGGCCACCACGCGTCCACGGCGCAGGCGGCCCTCGGCCGCCAGCGAAAGCTGCGGGCCGACCGCCGAAATCTCCTCGTAGAAACCGCCATGGAGGCGATCGATGCCGTGCGTATCCCACAGGGGCAGCGCGTCGTCTCGCAGCCAAGCATACAGCCGACTCTGCATCTCGATCACGGCAGCTCGGCCCGGAAACCGTGATTTTTCTAGTTCCGTCATTAATATTGGCGAGGACTCACAGCCACCGGAGAATCGAAGAAAAAAATTCTCGGTAATGATCGCATGGAGCGCCTGTTTAAGGAACCCAACGTAACGCTTCATGATCCTCGGCGCTTGCGCGAGATCGACATCCTTGAGCGTCGGAGGTTTCCTACTTCAGATGGAGATTAGCGCACGCGGTGCCTGCTACGACATTTGTGCAAGCCCGTGCGGATCGGCCCATTGGGGGCAGACCAATGCGGGTCACGGTTTTTCCCACCCATGAATTTCTTAATGGCGGCAGTTTCGTCAGCGTTACTCGGCTGCTGCGCTAACTCTCATCGTAGACACCAAGGAGGCCGTCAACGACGACTGCACGGTGGCCGTTCCCCTTGCGGTCGACGAACCTCCGGAGCGCTAATTCTTTTTTGATCAAAGGCTTGGATGATCCGAGGCATAGCCTTGCCCAGGTCACGCCCGGCGCACCAGTTTAGGGCTCACAGTTTCGAAAACCTGTATTCGTCGGAGGCGGAGTTGACCGCCACGGCACGGATCACATTTGCGCGATTGCAGGTGCGCGATCACGAAGCAAGCGCGCTTTGATGGCGCGAACCCTCGGCTGCTCATTCCTGAACGGAACGTATAGAAAAACTAAACCGGGCTACACAACTTCTGTTTGTTGCCCGGTCTCGCCAAGCGCAGGCTGGCGCCAGGTAATTCGCACACTGGGAATCTATGAACATTGCAGCATTCATGCATCTGCCGCGCGTTGAGGCGGGACTTCGCTATCTCGAACCTACGTCCGGCAAGCCGCGCTCGCTCGAATTCGAGCCGCCTCCGGGCGTGCCGCGGACCACCGCCGTGTATCGTCAGCACACGGTCGAAATCCGGGATGTGCGGCCGGTGGCCTCCACCTTGTCGCTGGAGCGTGAAGGATTCCAACTCCTGACTGCGCCCACCGGTATCAGGAATTTCGATGACGAAGAGGCCGTCCGTACGAGGTACTACGCCGAGACAATATCGCTGCTCGAGGAATTGACCGGAGCATCGAGAGTGGTGGTGTTTGATCATACGATTCGCCGCCGGATTCCGGGTGCGACGGACCGCACCACCGGCATCCCGCGGCAGCCTGTGCCCCGTGTACACAACGACTACACCGTGAAGTCAGGCCCGCAACGCGTGCGTGACCTGCTCGGCGGCGAGGCTGATGCGCTGCTGCAGAAGCGCTTTTCGGTGATCAATGTGTGGCGGCCGATCCGCGGCCCGGTTCAGGATGCCCCGTTGGCTGTTAGCGATGCCCGCAGTATCGATGACCAGGATCTGGTCGCAACCGACCTCGTCTATCCAGACCGTACCGGCGAGATCTACTACGTGAAGTTCAACCCGGCGCATAAGTGGTTTTACGCGCCCGCCATGCGCGATGATGAGATCATGTTGATCAAGTGTTATGACTCGGCCGAGGATGGGCGCGCGCGATTCGTGCCGCATTCGGCGTTCGTGGATCCGACGACACCGGCGGGAGCTCCGCCCCGGGAGAGTATCGAGTTGCGAACCCTGGTGTTTTACGGTTAGCCGTTCCCCATCACGTCCGAGGCGCGGCAGGCGCCCGGCAGGTCGCTAACAGCACTTCGGTCCGGCCCGGCAGTATTTGCGCTCGATGGCGCGGGCGGAAAAGTCGCGCCGGCTGAGTGGTGCCTCGCCCGGGTGGTGAGCCGCCGCATGCGCGAGATAGCGTTCATAATCCGGGATTCCGAAAATTTGCAGATAGGCCCTGCGCACCTGTCCGGCTGTCTCGATCAGACGCTTGCGCAGCCGGATCATCTGCCCCGCCAACTGGGCCTTCATACCGGCGACTCCTGTACCCGCACCAGCGGTGTTTCGATGGCCGTCGGTTTGACCTGGCGCAGTGCGCCCAGGCAGACCTTGATCGCGAACACGCACATGGCGCAGACCAGGAGGACGAACACACCGCAGACCGCCGCATCAAGATAGTTGTTGAAGGCGACGCGCTGCATCTCCGCCAGCGACTTGGCAGGCGCCAGGATGGTGCCTTGGGCGGCGGCATCACTGAATTTGTGTGCCAAGGCCAGGAAGCCGATGCGCGGATCGGAAGAGAAAATCTTCTGCAAGCCCGCCGTCATCGTCGTCACCAGCAGCCAGATGGTCGGAACCAAGGTCACCCAGACGTAGCGCTCGCGTTTCATCTTAACCAGCACGCTGGTGCAAAGAATCAGTGCAATACCTGCCAGCATCTGGTTACCGACGCCAAACAATTGCCACAGGGTATTGATGCCGCCGAGCGGATCCACCACCCCCTGGTAGAGGAAGTAGCCCCAGGCGGCGACGCACAAACCGGTGCCAATCACGTTGGCCGGCAGCCATTGGGTGTTGCCCAGAGGCCGGTAGACGTGGCCGAGCATGTCCTGAATCATGAAACGACCGACCCGGGTGCCGGCATCCACCGCTGTCAGGATGAACAGTGCCTCGAAGAGGATGGCAAAGTGATACCAGATCGCCTCCATCGACTTACCCCCGACGGCCTGGCCGAGGATCTGCGCCATTCCGACCGCGAGTGTCGGGGCGCCGCCGGCCCGGGACAGGATGCTGTTCTCGCCGATGTCATGGGCCGCCTGGGTGATCATCTCCGGGGTGATGGTGAAACCCCAGTTGGAAATGACCTCTGCGGCATTGGCTGCCGTGGTGCCGATCACGGCCGCCGGAGCGTTCATCGCGAAATAAATGCCGGGTTGGAGGACGCATGCGGCCGTGAGGGCCATGATGGCAACGAAGGACTCGGTCAACATGCCGCCGAAGCCGATCAGCCGCATGTGCGATTCCTTTTCGATCATCTTCGGTGTCGTGCCCGAGGAAATCAGCGAATGGAAGCCGGAAACGGAGCCGCAGGCGATGGTAATGAACAGGAACGGGAACAGCTTGCCCGAGAACACCGGCCCGCTGCCGTCGATGAACCGCGTCATCGGGGGCATCGCGAGCCGGGGCGCGACGACGTAGATGCCGATGGCCAGGGCGATGATGGTGCCGATCTTGAGAAAGGTGCTGAGGTAGTCGCGCGGCGCCAGCATCAACCAGACCGGCAGGCTTGAGGCAACCGCGCCATAGATGATGAGTGCCCACGCCAGTTGCGGACCGGTCATCGTGAACAGCGGCCCGAGGGTGGGATCGTGTGCCACCGTCTGCCCATAGAACAGCGCGGCGAGCAGCAGTACGACGCCAATCAGCGAAGCCTCACCGACGCGGCCGGGACGGATGAAACGCATGTAGACGCCCATCAGCAGCGCGATGGGCATGGTCGCGGCGATGGTGAACACTCCCCAGGGACTGGAGGTCAGCGCCTTGACCACGACCAGGCTGAGCACGGCCAGGATGATGATCATGATGGCCAGCACGCCGACCAGCGCCATCGATCCGGGGACCGGCCCCAGTTCCACCTTGATCATTTCGCCCAGCGATTTGCCGTCGCGGCGCACCGAAACGAACAGCACAATGAAGTCCTGCACCGCGCCGGCGATGACGACACCGACAAGTATCCACAGCGCGCCGGGTAAGTAGCCCATCTGGGCCGCCAGCACCGGGCCGACCAGGGGGCCCGCGCCCGCAATTGCCGCAAAGTGGTGACCGTAGAGCACCCACTTGTTGGTCGGCACGTAGTCCAAGCCGTCGTTGTGCCGCAGTGCCGGCGTTTGCCGCGTGTCGTCGAGTTGCAGTACGCGGTTCGCAATGAAGCGGCTGTAGTAGCGGTAGGCGATAAAATAGACGAGCAGCGCCGCTGTAACGAGCCACACGGCGTTGACGCTCTCGCCCCGATCGACGGCAACTGCCGCAAAGGCCGAACCACCGATTGCCGCAAACACACCCCAAAGCAGGATCGACAGCTTCTTTTTCATTTGTTCCCCCACGCCGTATCCGGCGTCCTTTACCTCCGTCAATGTTACTGCGAGCGCGGGATCAAGTGGGAGAGATTCACGCCGGAGCCACGCAAATTTCAGCCAATGGCTGCCCGACAATCCGGGCGCGTGGACCTACCACCGCTACCAAGACCTTTACGCGATTGCCCGCGGGGAGCGCGAGAAGTTGCAGCTCGAGGCGGTGCGAATCAATTTCGCGCGGATGCGCGACCGAATCCCGGCGCTGAAAAAATTGGCTGACCGCCAGGGCGTCGGGAGATTGATGCCATGGCCCATATCGGAACCCTGGTGGCCCGCGGCCACGGATATTCAATCTTGCCGTTGCCGGCGGTTGCCGAGGCCCTTGCGGCCGGCCAGGTTTCCATCGCACGAATCCACAATGGCTCCATCAGGCGTACTCTCTGTTTGGTGCGGAACACAAATCAAGTTCTGACTCATGCGTTCTGTCCGCTGCGAGGATCTTGCGATCAAAGTGCTTTCACGACTGATCGAAAAGGGCGTCTGGGTTGCCGACCTGGACGTGGCGTTGCGGTAAATCAGGAGAGGACGATGGCGCACAAGCCGCTGCAGGGAAAAGTTGCGCTGGTCACGGGTTCAGGCCGGGGGATCGGCCGCGAAATCGCGCTGCGGCTCGCCCACGACGGGGCTAGCCTCGTCATTCATTTCAGCGGCAGCGAGGCCGGGGCGAAGGATACGGTGACGACCATCCAAGGCGCGGGCGGTAAGGCGGTGGCCTATCGCGCCGATATCGCGAGGCGAGCAGAGGTGCAGGCACTGTTTTCGGCGATCGATCAGGCGCCCGGTGGCTCGAATACTGGTCGAAGGCGCGGAGACCGCAAAAGTCATTACCCGTGGTGAATCCTATGTCGGAGGGTGGATCGATATGAATATGACCGGCAAGCAACACATTGCTGCGCCTCCTCAGCGGGTTTGGGAGGCTCTAAACGATCCCGAAATTTTGCGCGCAAGCATTCCCGGCTGCCAGAGCCTCGAAAAGGAGGCGGATGATTGCTTCACCGCGGCGGTGGAAGTGAAGGTCGGCCCGATCGGCGCGCGCTTCAAAGGCATGTTCTCTCTTGCGGATGTCGACGCCCCGAGGGGCTATACCCTCGTCTTGCAAGGCAACGGTGGTATTGCCGGGTCGGTCAAGGGCAGCGCGAAAGTTTGCTTGAGCGAGGATGCCGGCGGTACGCTCATCTCCTACGAAGTTGAATCCCAGGTCGGGGGTCGCATGGCTCAGCTTGGGGGCCCGATCATCGATGCTACCGCGAAGCAGCTTGCGGGCAAGTTCTTTGGCCGCTTTGGCGAGATGGTCGGCGAAGCAGCGAAGCCGGCTGAGCCTGCGGGCGAAAAGGCCGGAGCATCGCCGGTCACCTTGGGTAGCGCGCCGGCGACGCTTGCTACCCGATCGGCTGCGCCTTCCGGCGGTTTGCCCCTAGCCTGGATACTGACGACCGTAGTCGCGGCGCTTGCCGGCTTCCTCATCGGCCGCGGGCAGGGTGCTGCCGGCTCCGACTGGGCCGGACTTGCGATCGGACTGCTCGTAATCGTGGTGGCGGGCGCCGCTTTCGAACACGGACGGCGGACGGCGGCGCCGGTGGTAATGCTCGACAGTGCCCTGCTGCGGCGGCTGATCGATGGGGCGAAGGAATGAAGCCCGCTCCGTTCGACTATGTCGCCCCGGCCACCGTCGATGAGGCCTGCTCGGTCCTCGCAGAAGCCGGCGGCGGAGCGACTATCCTGGCCGGTGGCCAGACGCTGTTGCCGCTTCTCAATTTGCGGATGAGTCAGCCATTCATCATTGTCGACATCAACAAAATCGCTGAGCTTCAGGGCATCGCCCGCGCCGACAGCTGCACGCGGATCGGGCCGATGACGCGGCAATGCGAAGTGATCGCCAGTGAGGACCTGGCGCGTGACCTTCCTGTGCTGGTGCAGGCGGTGGGGCACGTGGGGCATCACCAGACGCGTAATCGCGGCACGATTGGTGGCTCGATCGCGCTCGGCGAGCCTGCGGCGGAGCTGCCGGCCACCGCGGTGGCGCTTGATGCGATGATCGAGGTGCGCTCGACTCGCGGTACACGACAGATCCCGGCCGGCGAGTTCTATCTCGGTCCCTATATGAGCGCGCTGGAAGCAGACGAGCTGGTGACCGGCATCTCATTTCCCGACTGGCCGAAAGGGCACATCCCCCTGTTCCGCGAAGTGGCGCAGCGCCCCGGCGACTTCGCGTTGCTCGGCATGGTCGGCGCACTATCGGTCGAAGGCGGCAAGATCGCTCGCGCCGGGCTTGCCTGGTTCGGCATGGGACCAACGCCCATCAGGGCGAAGGCTGCGGAACAGATGCTTCTCGGCCGGTCTCTCGATGGGTTTGACCCGCAGGCCGTTGCCGAGCGCGCCATCGCCGACACCGCGCCCTTCGACGACCATCACGCCAGCGCCGAATACCGCCGCACCGTCGGCGCCCGCATATTTGTCCGCACGCTGCGCGAGGCGCTCGAGCTCGAGGAGCTGGCATGAGCAAGCACCACGTCGAAATGACCATTAACGGCCGTCGCCATGCCGGCGATGTGGAGGCGCGTGTTTCACTCTCCGATTTCCTGCGCGGCGATGCGGGCTACACCGGCGTACATGTCGGATGCGAACATGGCGTCTGCGGCGCCTGCACGGTGATCGTCGAGGGCAAGGCCGTGCGCAGCTGCCTCATGCTGGCCGTGCAAGCGGATGGCGCGCAAGTCACCACCGTGGAAGGCCTCGCCGCGCCGGACGGCACTCTGCACCCCGTGCAACAGGTTTTGCTCGACGAGCATGCGCTGCAATGCGGCTTCTGCACGCCTGGCGTGGTCATGACGCTCGCCGCGCTCACCAACGATGCTCAAAAGCCGGGCGAGGCGCAGCTCCTTGCAGCACTCTCCGGACATATCTGCCGTTGCACCGGCTATCAGGGAATCCGCCGCGCGGCAAAAAAGCTCGCCGGCGCTGCCAGGGGAAAATCATGAGCGCCGTCCCCGCGCCCGACCCTGAGATCACCCCCGACCCCGAGCCCGACCCCGATACCGGCGCCGGGCGCTACATAGGCAAGCGCGTTCGCCGCAAGGAAGATCCACGCCTGCTGACCGGCCGCGGCCAGTTTGTCGACGACATCGTGGTGCCGGGCATGATGCATGTCGCCTTCGCCCGCAGCGCCATCGCGCGGGCCACTATCCTCTCGATCAATACGGTGGGGGCGCGCGAAGTTCCCGGCGTACACGCCGTCTACACTCAGAAAGACCTGGCCCGCTTCAAGGTCGACATGATGAATTTTTTCTTCATCTCGCCGGAGGTGGAAATAACCCCGCTGGCCAACGGGCGGGTGGCCTATGTCGGCGAACCGGTGGCCCTCGTCATCGCCGACAGCCGCCATATCGCCGAGGATGGGGCCTCGCTGGTTGAGATCGAGTACGCGGAGGAAGATCCGGTCGTCACAATCGACGACGCGCGGCGCGGGCCGCCAGTCCACCCCGGCACCAACAACAACATCGCTGCGCAGATGGGCGAGGAAGCGATCGACGAGGATCTCGACGCGCTGCTTAAACGTGCACCGTACCTCATCACCCACAAAGTCGTTCATCAGCGCATCTCGCAGTCGCCGATGGAGATGCGTGGGATCGTGGCCGTCCGCGACGGCAGCGAGGAACTGACGCTCTACATCACATGCCAGAGTCCGCACGTGGTGGCGCGCTGGACCTCGCTCGCACTCGGACTGCCGCAGACCGCGATCCGCGTGATCGCCAAGGATGTCGGCGGAGCATTCGGCCTCAAGAATCACCCATGGAAGGAAGAAGTCGCGGTGATCCTCGCCGCGCTCGAATTCGGTCGGCCGCTGAAGTGGATCGAGGATCGCTACGAGAACCTGATCGCCGCCAACCAGGCGCGCGAGGCAGAAATGGTGCTCAAGGTGGCATTCGACGCCAACGGCAAGCTGATCGCTTCGCACGGCGACTATAGCTGCAACAACGGCGCCTATCCGCAGCTGGTGGATTGTAATATCGCCGTCCAAATGTTCCTGTGGGCGGCCTACAAGATGCCGGCGTATGGTTTCCTGGCGCGCGGCTGGTACACCAATACCGTGGGCCTTGCCGCCTATCGCGGGCCCTGGGCGATGGAATCGCTCATTCGCGAAACCGCCCTGGATGTGGCTGCCCGGCGCTTAGGGCTCGATCCGATCGAGATCCGCCGCCGCAATTTGGTAACGCTGAAGGACCAGCCCACCACCTCTTGTATGGGCATTCCGCTCGAGGACATCACGCCTGCCGAGTGCCTCGACAAGCTGCTCGAGAACTTTGACGTCGCGGCCTTTCGCCAAAACCAAAAGGCCGCGCGGAAAAAAGGCCGCTACCTGGGACTTGGCATTGCAGCCTATATCGAACCGACGGGATCCGCCGGCAGCATCGTCACGATGACGGGCGAACTCGCACAGGTCCACATCGAGCCGACCGGCAAGGTCACCGCGACGATGAGCACGCATTCGCAGGGCCACGGCACCGCAACGACCATGGCGCAGATCATCGCCGACCGGCTCGGCGTGGCCTACGAGGACGTAACCGTTTTCGAGGGTGACAGTTCGCGCGGGGGCTTCTCTCCCGGCGCGGCAGGCAGCCGCCAAGGGGTGATTGCGGGGGGCGCCGCAATCATGGCCTCAGACCTGCTGGCGGCCAAGGTGAAGCAGCTCGCCGGGCACCTGCAGGGCGCCAGCCCCGAAGACATTCGCATGGAAGACGGCATGGTGCATGTCGAAGGCGCACCGGAAAAGTCGCGCTCGCTGCGCTCGATCGCCGAGATCGCCTATGGCGAGCCCGACCGTCTGCCGCCTGGTTTCGAGGCGGGGCTCGAGGCGCAGTACCGTTACCAGCCGCCGCCGATGACCCTCACCAGCGCCGCCAATGCCTGCGTGGTCGAGGTGGACGCGGAGACCGGCTTTGTGAAGATCCTGCGCTGGATTTCTGCGGAAGATTGCGGGACAACCATCAACCCGGCAGTGGTCGAAGGTCAGATCGCCGGTGGCCTTGCTCAGGCAATCGGCATGGTGCTGCTGGAGGAGATGGCCTTCGACGCGCGCGGCAACCCGACCGCGGCGACCTACAAGGACTATCTCTTGCCGGCCATTTCCGACATTCCGGATTTCGAGTTCGTTCACGCCAGCACGCCGTCGAAATCGGTGGGCGGCATGCGAGGTGTCGGCGAAGGCGGCGCGATCATCGGTCCGCCGACGCTGGTCAACGCCATTGCCGACGCGTTGGCTCCCTTTGGGGAAGTTCCTGTGGAATTGCCGCTGACGCCCGCCAAGCTTCTCAGTGTCATCGAGAGGCGCAACATCGCCGCTGCGGCTGACCACGCTACGCCTGCGGCCACCGGCCCTGACAGCTCACGTGCATCGCCGAGGGCTGAACACGGCGGCAAAGACACCGCACTCGTGCCGTAAGTTCTGGTATGCAAGAGCATGCGATTCCATCAGACGAGGTACTCGTGCCGATCCCAAGCGTGGCCCCGATAGAGCGCACGCGCCCTCGACACGCTGCCGCCCATGCTCCGCAGAAGTTACTGGGGCTGGAGGTCCTGCGTTTTGTCGCCGCGGTGGCGGTTTTGTTCTGGCACTACCAGAATTTTTGGTCCACGCCGGCCGGACCGGTCGGTTTCGTACGTGAGGAGCAGCCGCTGTACCATTACTTCAGCTCCTTCTATCAGTTCGGGCTCTATGGCGTGCAGGTGTTCTGGTCGATCAGCGGGTTCATCTTCTTTTGGAAATATCGCGAAACGATCAGCGAGCGGCGCATTACCGGCAAAGCATTCTTCATATTGCGCTTCTCGAGGCTTTATCCGCTGCATCTGGCCACTCTTTTATTGGTGGCGGCGCTTCAGATTTTTTATATGAGCCGGAATGGCGACCCTTTCGTTTATGGGAGCGACGATCTATATCATTTCGGTCTGCAGCTTCTCATGGCGAGTAACTGGATTCCAGGCGTGGCGTCCAGCTTCAACGGACCGATATGGTCGATTTCGCTGGAAATCCTGGTTTACCTGCTGTTTTTCGTAGTACTTAGGTACTTGGGCTCATCACTGCTGCTCAGCTTGGGGCTGATCGCCGCCGCCGCCATTGCGTATCAATTGAATCACGGTCCAATATTCCAGTGCATTGTCTGCTTTTACGTCGGTGGAACCAGCGCAACCTTGGCAAAGACGCCTGCGGCCCGTAGGCATCGACGTCTGCTAGGCGCTGCATCGATTGCGATCCTCGTGCTGGTCCCCCTGATCGGCGATCGGCTGCACCTGTTTCATCTGAAACCGGTGGTGCAGACGGTCGTGATCGCATACATCGCCGTCCTCCTGTATGTCCTGGCGGAGCATTTCGAAATTCCTCGCGTGCTGGAGTCATCGGTGCTGACGGTCGGAAATATGACCTACTCCAGTTATCTGATTCACTTCCCAATTCAACTTTCGATTGCCAACGTTTGTGCGGCCGCAGGACTTGCCATCCCGAAGGAAAGCACGGTCTTCTTTGTTGCGTATCTTTCGTCGGTGCTTGTCTGTGCCGCGCTGATCTACCGTTATTTCGAGATGCCGTGTCAAAGATCGATTCGGCGAAGATTCACGGAGGTCCTCAACGAGAATCCCCGGGGCAGGACCGCGAACAAGGGAGTTTCCGCGTCAGCCTAGCGGGCGGCTCCGATGCGTTCTGTCGGGGGTACATGAGTCCGTTTGTTAGTATCCTCTATAAGTATATGATCTAGCTTGCTTTCCTCCCGCCGGTAGTCGGCGAGCGTCGAGGGCCCACCGCCTCTCCAGAATGCCGCGATTCGGCCGATACAGGCGAGGGGGGCGGTGCTCATGGTTACGCCGCCGCCCCATGGTCTTCATGCTGCCCCATAGTCGCGGAGTTACGGATGGCGATCGATCGTATGTGGCAGGCACGCTGCGCCGCAGTCCTGAATCAGCTGCGGATCCGCGGCTTGCTCGCGGTTCTGCTCATTGGAGTCTGCGCGCGGGCGCTTGCCCTCGATCCATCGCTGCAACCGAGCCAGTACGTTCTCGACAATTGGCAGATTCCGGAGGGACTGCCGCAGACGTCCGTCCAAGCGATCGCGCGAACCCCGGACGGCTACCTGTGGGTCGGCACCCAGGAGGGGCTGGCCCGTTTCGACGGCGCTCGGTTCACGGTGTACGACACCGGCAACGAGCCTGCCATCCCGGACAAGTACATCTCGGTCCTGTTCGTCGACCGGGCCGGGCGGCTGTGGATCGGCACACGGTCGGGCGTCGCCGTGCTCGAGGATGGCCACTTCACGACGTTCAACAAAATCGCAGGGCTCGCGCACGCCTACGTGCGCGCGATCGCCGAAGGCGGGGCGGATCGTTTGTGGGTGGGAACGGAGAACGGCCTGTTCGAAGTCGACGGCGCGAGCGCCCGCGCGTTCGACACGTCGAGCGGGCTGCGGGATAGCCGCATCCGGGCGCTGCACGAAGACCACGCCGGGGTCCTGTGGGTGGGCACGGGGGCGGGTTTGCAGCGCTTCAATGGCGGGTACTTCGACGCCGTGCCACTGGGGACGGGAAGGGCGGACGTGCCGGTCACCGCGATTCACGAAGACGCGGACGGCACGCTGTGGATGGGAACCGGAACCGGGGCGCTGTATCGCGGGACCGGCGATCACTTCGATGCCGTGGCTGAACCGGGTCACCTCGGCTCGATCGTGCGCGTGCTCACGCGCGATCGGGACGGCAGTTTGTGGATAGGCACGAACGCCGGCGGTCTCGTGAGGTGGCAAAACGGCAAGTTCAGCACGCTGGTCAGCAATCTGTTTGTCGCGGGCGATCTACATTCACTGCTGGAGGATGACGAGGGAAGTTTGTGGATCGGCAGCCACGGCGCCGGGCTGATGCGATTGCGTGACGCGAAATTCGCCTCGGCAGGCGCACCCGAAGGGATGCCGGGCAACCTGGCTTGGAGCATCGCGGCGCGCAGCGGGGGCGGCCTCTGGGTGGGATCGGACGGCGGGCTCAGCATCTACGACGACGGCCGGTTTCAGCATGTTGCCGGACCGAAGGGTCACGAAAACGTCGCGGTGCGCGCGGTGCTCGAGGATCGGCGAAATGTCCTGTGGGTCGGCACCGAGGGCATCGGCGCCTATCGGCTCGACCAGCACGGCATGACCGTGTTCGACCGGCACAATGGCTTGTCCGGGGATACGGTGACGGCTCTCATCGAGGACCGGCAGAGCCGCATCTGGGTGGGCACCAACGAGGGTCTGGACGTCATCGAGGAGGGCAAGGTCACGTCGATGCGGTCCCTGTTGCGCGCATCCGGGCCGACTTCGGTCCACCTTATATATGAAGATCGGGCGGGGAGTCTGTGGGTGGCGACAGAGACTCAGGGCGTGTTCGTGATCGACGCACACGGCACCCGCCACTTAGGGATGGCCGACGGCCTGCCCAGCGATTGGGTCGTCGCCATCCACGAGGATGACCGAGGCGCCGTATGGCTTGGCACGACCGACGGCCTGGCGCTGTGGCGCGACGGCAAGCTCATCTCGCTCACGCGCCCCGGCGGCCCGCTGCGGGAGACCATCATGCAGCTGCTCGAGGACGATGCGCACCAGATCTGGCTCACGACCAACAAGGGGCTGATGTCCGTATCGCGCGACGAGTTGGACGCCCTGGCAGCCGGTGGGACCCGGACGCCGGAGTTTCACCTGTATGGTCTCGCGGACGGCTTGCGCACGGCCGAATTCAACGGCGGCAATACTGCCGCCGGCTTTCGTTCGACGGATGGCCAGCTCTGGTTTCCCAATATTCGCGGCATCGTGCGGGTGGATCCACGGCATATTCGAACGAATACCTTGCCGCCACCCGTGCGTATCGAACAGGTCGCCGTCGATGGAGTGCCTCTGACGCTCAGCGACGACGCGCAGGTTGCGCCGGGTCCGCAGCAGTGGGAGTTTCACTATACCGCGCTGAGTCTCCTGGCGCCGCAGCACTCGCTGTTCAGGTATCGGCTCGAAGGTTTCGACAAGGGCTGGATCGAAGCGGGGAACCGCCGGACCGCCTACTACACCCGGCTTCCGCCCGGGACTTACACCTTTGAGGTGGTTGCCAGCAACAATGATGGAGTGTGGAGCCACACCGGCGCGAGCTTTCGCTTCACCCTCAAACCGCATTTCTTTCAGACAGTCTGGTTTGCTCTCGCGTGCGTGGTCGCCATCGTGGCCTTCGCGGGCGCCTGGTACCGCCTGCGGGTGGGACGCCTCAGGCGTCTGGCCGTCGCTCTTGGCGAGCAGGTGGCATTGCGCACGCGGGATCTTGAGTTGGCCAATGCCGAACTGCTGCAGGCCAAGGATCGGGCCGAACTCGCCGCCCAGGTAAAGTCCCAATTCCTGGCCAACATGAGCCACGAGATCCGTACGCCGATGAACGGTGTGATCGGCATGACGGAGCTGTTGCTCGACACCAGTCTGGATCGGATGCAGCGCGACCATACGGAAACGATCCGCGACAGCGCCGCCGGCCTGCTCACCATCATCAACGACATCCTCGACTTCTCGAAGATCGAAGCCGGAAAGCTGGATCTCGAACGCATCGACATGGACTTGCGCGGTACCGTCGACGACGTTGCGCACCTGCTGGCGATTCAAGCCCATGCGAAGGGACTCGAGCTGATCACCATCGTCGACCCGCTGCTGCCCGACCGGCTGATCGGCGATCCGGGCCGCCTGCGCCAGGTGTTGCTCAATCTCGGCAGCAACGCAATCAAGTTCACGAGCGAAGGCGAGGTGTCGATCGACCTGCGACTCGTCAGTACCGATGAGGCCGGCGCGATCATCCGCTGCGAAGTGCGCGATACCGGTATAGGAATCCCGGCCGAGCGCCTCGAATCACTGTTCCAGCCGTTCTCGCAAATCGACGCATCGACCACGCGACATTACGGGGGTACGGGTCTGGGATTGTCGATCGTGCGTCGCCTCGTGGCGCTGATGGACGGCGAAACCGGTGTCGAAAGCACGCTGCATGTCGGCTCGTCATTCTGGTTCACGGCGCGGTTCGCTCATTCAGCCGGCAAGTCCGAAGTCCGGAGCTTTGAGGCGGAAACACTCAAGAATCGGCGCGTATTGATCGTCGACGACAACGCCACGAACCGCAAAGTGCTGAGCCTGCAGCTGACCCAGCTCGGAATGAACCCGACCTGCGTCGATGGCGCCGAAGCGGCGCTGCGGGCCTTGCACGACGAGGTCAATGCGCATGCGCCCTTCGACCTGGCCGTGCTCGACTATATGATGCCGGGCTGCGACGGGTTCGAGCTTGGCCGCCGGATCGCGGGCGACGAGCGGTTCAAGACGACGCGGTTGGTGCTGCTCACCTCCGCCCGGGGCATCCGCCATCCGACGGATTTCGCCGAGTTGGGGTTCGCAGCCTACGTGCTCAAGCCCGTCTCTCAGCGGGATTTGCGCGAGTGCCTGGTCCGCGTCATGGCGGTGGACGCCGCGCAATGGCACGAGCGCACGCAAACCATCGTGATCGCCGAGCGAAATCGGGATGCGTTCAATGAGCGTCGCATCCTGTTGGCCGAGGACAATCTGGTGAACCAGAGGGTGGCGCGCGGCGCGCTGGAGGGGATGGGCTATCGAGTTGACATCGTGAGCAACGGAGCCGACGCCGTTGCCGCGTGGGAGACCGGCCGATATCAGGTCATCCTCATGGACTGCCAGATGCCGGTGATGGACGGGTACCAGGCGACACGGGAAATCCGCCTGCGCGAGCGCGGCGCCGGCCGCATCCCCATCATCGCGCTGACGGCCGACGCGATGAAGGGTGCGGAGCAGCAATGCCGGGATGCGGGAATGGATGACTACCTGACCAAGCCGCTCGATCGTGCGCGGCTGGGCGAGACGGTCGATCGGCATTTCGCCGGGCCCCCCGAGTCGAATTCTCCCGTCGAAGATTCCCCTGTCGATTGGGAGCAATTCATGACCACGCTGGACGGCGACCAGGAGAGCGCGCAGGAGCTGGTGCGGCTGTTCATAGACTCCGGAGACGCCACCTTGCGCGATATCAGCGCTGCGTTAGGCCGCGGCGATCTGGCGGCGGTCGGCTACGCGGCGCATTCCTTCAAGGGCTCGAGCGCGAGCATTCGCGCCCGATCCGCGAGCGCCGCGGCCGCCCGACTGGAGGAGGCGGCTCGCGCCGGGGCCACCGATCAGATGTCGCAGCTGGAGGCGCAGTTGCAGCGGGAAGCCGGCCGGGCGATGGATTACCTGCGCGCGCGCGCCGGCTGAGTTGAATTTGCTTATTGTTAGAGAAACCAGTACCTTGCGCGGCTTGGAGAACAGCCTCGGAGAACCCCGGCCAGCCCGGGGTTCGCTGTTTTTGTCGATGGGCTCGGTGGCAGAGTGGTCATGCAGCGGCCTGCAAAGCCGTGTACGCCGGTTCGATTCCGACCCGAGCCTCCAATCGATGACGATGGGCGGCGTCCGCGTTATTCTTGCGCCCAAGACTTGAAATGGGAGCACTCGATGTCCGACGATTCCTCGAACCTGGCCGCGCTGCGTGCCGCGAATTCGCCGAATTCGTTCGATCTGCGCCGCGTGGGAGCGCATCCGGACTACTGGTATCCGGTGGCCTGGTCAGAGGAATTGAAGGCGGGCAGGGCGCTCGGCCGCCGCTTTGCCGGCGAGCCCATCGTGATCTACCGCGGCAAGAGCGGTCAGGTATTCGCATTGGAGGACCGCTGCGCCCATCGTCAGGTGCCGCTGCATTTGGGGGTGGTGGTCGGAGATGACCTCAAGTGCCACTACCACGGCTGGACTTATAACTGCAGCGGCAAGTGCGTCGGAGTGCCGTATTTCGGCACCGAGCGGCTCCCCAATGGCGTGAAGAGCTATCCCGCGCGAGAGGTGGACGGCCTGATCTTCGTGTTTCCCGGCGACGCTGCGCTCGCGGAGAGCCGTTTGCCCGCGACCTTGGGTTCGTCGCAGCGGCCGGACTACAAAACCCGGCGCCTCAATCGCGAGGTGGCCTGCCATTACACATTCATGCACGAGAACCTCTTCGACATGAACCATCAGTTCATGCACCGCAAGCAGATGGGTTCGATCAGGGCCCGCTGCCTCGGAAGAAGCCATGGCGAGAACTGGGCACAGGTCGAATACAGCTTTGCCCGCTCCGAAGGCAAGCAGTCGGTGGGCGAGCACGTGATCGTGGACTTGATGCGCACGCGCGGCGAACCAAAGAAGGATTTCGCCGACCACATGCGCATTCGAACCGACTATCCGACACAGAGCCTTAGGGTATGGGTGGGCCGCGACATCAAGACCACCGATGAGCCGGTCCTCGACGTGTGGCTGGGGTATACCCCGTTGGACGCCGCTCAGCGGACCAACCGGACATACGGGTACCTGTCGGTGAAGAAGCCGAAGATACCCGGAATCATTCATGCGGTATGGCCGCTGGTGACCTGGTTCACCGAGAATATTTTCCGCGAGGACAAGGAGATCGTCGAGTTCGAACAGCGTGCCTACGACGCCCAAGGCACCGACTTGAACAATGAAGTATTCCCCCCGCTGCGCGACCTTCGCGGTGTGCTGGCGCGCTGCGGACGGCCGATGACCTGAGAGCCTGGGCCGCGGTGTTGCGGAAAATCAGTCTCCGGCCGCCGATATCGGCCTCTCGGGGGCTTTGGTAACATGTGGGTTTTGTGAAATGGGACATTATGGCTGACACGAATGATCCCGGTCCCCCGGTTCATCGACCCTGGGACGCAAGGCTCGCCCGTTGGTTGGTTGCGCCCTTGCGTGATAGCTGGGTCGCGCCGAATCATCTGACCACCGTCCGTCTGCTCGTCGGGCTCGCCGCTGCGGCAGCCTTTATTCCCGGAAGCTACGGCTGGTCGAACGTGGCGGCGCTCCTGTTGGTGTTGTCGAACTTTCTGGATCATACGGACGGGGAGCTGGCGCGGGTCAGCGGCAAGGGCAGCCGTTTTGGACATCTCTATGATTTGGGCAGCGATGCCGTGGTCACGATCGCGGTGTTCGTCGCGATCGGCGTGGGAATCGAGGACGGTCCCGGAAAGATCCTGGATTTTTCCACCCTCCATGGCGCGGTAGCCGGCGGCGCGGTCGCGTTGATCTTCTTTTTGCGCATGCGTATCGAGGAGATGGCCGGCAAATCAGCGACACGCCAGGGTTCGCTGGCCGGGTTCGAGACGGAAGATGCCCTGTACCTCTTGCCTTTGATCACCCTGTTCCACGGCCTCGAGGCGATGCTGGTGGTGGCTTCGATCATTGCTCCTCTGTATGCCGTCTGGACGGTGGTCGAATACCGCCGGGTGGTGCGCCGATTGCAACCGCTGGGTTCCCGTGAGGTGGCGCAATAAATATCAATGCATCCGATGCAATGGCCGATCGCTTGCTTGGATTCGATCCGACCCCGCTGCGGCGCAAATTCGTCGAACAGGGGGATTTCCTCTATCTCGAGAATTTTCTCCCGCCCGAGGTCACGACGGAACTCGTGGCGGCAGTCTCGGCCGTCGGCGGCGCGGTAAACCGCAACTTTCTTCCGCGCCACAAGCAGGGCGGAAGCGTCAGCCGGCACACGATCGATGAACTCGCGCCCTTCATTGCAGAGCTCTATCGGTCTGCGCCGCTGATCGCATGGTTGGAAGAGGTCTCGGGCGAGCGCTTGCATCCATCGCCCGCGGAGGACCCGCATGCCTATGCCCTCTATTTCTACACGCGCGCCGGAGATCACATCGGCTGGCACTACGACACGTCTTACTATCGGGGCCGTCGATTCACCGTGTTGCTCGGCGTGCTCGACGACTCGTCGTGCCGCTTGGACTACGAATTGCATACCCGCGACCCCGGGATTGCGACTGTCGCCGGGTCTCTGCAGTATCCGCCCGGCGGGCTGGTATTCTTCGATGGAGACAAATTGCGTCACCGCATAACGCCCATTGCGCGCGGCGAAACGCGGATCTCGCTGACGTTCGAGTACGTGACCGATCCCCGCATGCTCTCTTGGTGGCGCCTCATCTCCAACATGAAGGATGCGGTCGCCTACTTCGGCTTACGGCAGGTCTTCCGCAAGGCCATCGGAGCCCGATCGGAGCGGCCATGACGCGAGCGGCGTCCCTGCTGCTCCTCGGCGGGGTGGCATTATTCGTCGCCGTGCTGGTTTCCCAAGGGGTGCCTGCGATTGTCTCGGCGCTGTCGCTGGCCGGCTGGGGCTTGTTGCTCATCGCTCTGTTTCACGTGGTGCCGCTCGTGCTGGACGCGGCGGCGATTCGGGTGCTCTTCAAGCGCGGCGGCCCGCGCGGCTCCATGCGCCATGCGCTGCTCGCAAGATGGGTGGGCGAATCCGCTAACAGCTTGATGCCCGCGGGACAAATCGGCGGTCCCTTGTTGATGGCGCGTCATCTGGCGCAGCAGGGCTCGAGCGTGCACGACGCGGCCGCCGCCATCATCGTGAGCACCACCTTGCAGACCGTCGCTCAGATCCTCTTTGCCCTCATGGGAGTGGCGTTGCTGGGCGCGCAAGCCGGCCACCTGTCGGAGCACGCTCTGCGAACCGCATCGTTGATTGCGAGTGCAGTGCTCGGCGTCCAGGTGGCCGGTTTTTATCTCCTCCAGAGACGGGGATTGTTCAGCAAAATCATGCGCGCCGGCGCCCGCTTTGCAGGGAAGCGCGATTGGTCTCGCTGGGTGAGCCATGCGCAGTCAATCGACCTGGCGGTCGACACCACCTATGGCCGTGCCGGACCCGTGGCTGCGAGCTTCCTGCTGAGCCTGATCGGTTGGTTGGTCGGAACCGGGGAAGTCTTTCTGGTTCTTGAACTGCTGAACAACCCCGTGAGCTGGGTCAATGCGCTATTGCTCGAAAGTCTGGGCCAGGCGATTCGCGGAGCGGCATTTGCCGTTCCCGGGGCCTTGGGAGTTCAGGAGGGAGGGTATTTGCTGCTGGCTCCGCTGGCGGGTCTGCCGCCGGACATGGCGCTGGCGCTGTCGTTGGCGAAGCGCGCCCGAGAAATCATTCTCGGCCTTCCCGGCCTGCTCTATCTGCGGCTGTCGAGGAGGGAGCCTGTCTGAGTATTTCCCGTGAGCCGCGTTGGCAGGGAGAGGGAGATTTCCCCTCATGCGGCGTTGTACTCGGCGCTCCTGCGCCTCGCCCTGTGGGGCCGCCGCGTTCGCGGCGTTCAAGTCGGCTTCCTGCCGACTTAGTCGCCTCCTTATTGGGTATCGACCCAACTGCGTCGGCTCCGCCACACCTTTCGGGGAAATCTGCCGCGGTCGCGGCCACGGGAAATACTCAGACAGGCTCCTTGCCCCGCGGCAGCGGCAGGATCCGGGGTCCCATGACGTGAGCTACAATTAAATTATTTTGTCTTGGGGCCGGAGCAGCGCACCGTACCGCTGTTTCGGCCGCTCGAGGAGCGAAGCTGATGAATTCAACCGATACGACCCACTCATCGATCCGCGATCAAACGCGCAGCCGGGCGACGGCGCCGTCGCGGACCTCGAAGCTGCGCGCGATGCTGCACAGCCCGGAGCTGGAATTTCTGATGGAGGCGCACAACGGCTTGTCGGCGCGCATCGTAAAGGAGGCCGGCTACAAGGGCATATGGGCTTCCGGCCTGTCGATTTCCGCGCAGTTCGGGGTGCGCGACAATAACGAGGCCAGCTGGACCCAGGTGGTCGACATGTTGGAATTCATGGCCGACGCCAGCGATCTGCCCATCCTGCTCGACGGCGACACCGGCTACGGCAACTTCAACAACATGCGCCGTTTGGTCCGTAAGCTCGAGCAGCGCGGCATTGCCGGAGTGTGCATCGAAGACAAGCAATTCCCCAAGACGAACAGTTTCCTGAACGGCGAGCGCCAGCCGCTGGCGAGCATCGAAGAGTTCGTCGGCAAGATCGCGGCGGGAAAGGATACGCAGACGGATCCGGATTTTTGCGTGGTGGCGCGCGTGGAAGCGCTGATCGCCGGGTGGGGCATGGACGAGGCGCTGCGCCGTGCCGAGGCGTATCGGCTCGCGGGTGCGGATGCCATCCTGATCCATAGCAAACTATCCAAGCCCGACGAAATCCTGACCTTCACGCGCGAATGGGCGCGCCGGTCGCCGCTGGTGATCGTGCCGACACGCTACTACAGCACGCCGACGGAGGTGTTCCGCAAGGCCGGGATCAGCACCGTGATCTGGGCGAATCACCTGGTGCGTGCGGCGGCGTCCGCCATGCAATCCGTGGCCGGCGAGATCCACGACACGGAGACGTTGGTCAACGTCGAAGACCGCATCGTGTCCGTCAACGAGATATTCCGGCTTCAGGATGCGGATGAATATTCCGCCGCCGAACGCGTCTATCTCGCGGCCTCCGGCATGTCGCGCAGCGCGGTGATTTTGGCGGCCAGCCGCGGCCGCGGACTCGAAGCAATAACGACCGATCGTCCAAAAGTCATGCTGCCCGTCGCCGGCAAGCCGCTGCTGCGTTGGCTCATTGACGGCTTCAAGAAGGAGAGCATCAACGACATAACCGTGGTCGGCGGTTACCGCGCCGATGCGATCGATACCGCGGGGATCAAACTCGTCATCAACGAACGCTACGCGGAGACCGGTGAACTGGCCTCGCTGGCCCGCGCCGCCGCAGACCTCGAATCCGACACTGTGATCTCCTACGGCGACATCCTGTTTCGTAGTTATGTTCTCCGGGATCTGACCGACAGCGACGCGGATTTCGCGGTGGTCGTCGATTCCTCTCCGACCGGGATCAATAACCAAACCGTGCGGGATTTCGCCTACTGCTCGCGCGGCGACGACCGCGGCCTGTTCGGCACGCCGGTCTTGTTGAAGCACATGGACGGCGAGGCGCAGTCCACGTTCCTGAACGCTGCCGCCTCGCCCGTGGCGGCGCAGGGGCGATGGATCGGCATGCTGAAGGTCAGCCGGCGGGGACTCGTGCGGTTCCATGCCGTGTTCCGCGCGCTGCGCTTGCGGTCCGATTTCGATGCACTCGATCTGCCGGCGTTGTTGAATGCCTTGATTGCCGACGGGGCGGCGATCGAGGTGATGTACGTCCACGGCCACTGGCGTGGCGTCAATGACCTGGAGGATTTCCGCAGGGCGGGCGATTTTGCCCATGCGCAGTCGCCGTCAGGCAGCGGGCCATGATTGATGCACGGACCTTCGTCGAGGCGGCGCGGGCGCGGGGGTTCGGTTGGTATGCCGGCGTGCCTTGCTCCTACCTCACGCCATTCATCAACTACGTGCTCCAGGATTCGTCGCTGCGGTATGTGTCGATGGCCAACGAAGGCGACGCGGTGGCGCTGATCGCGGGCGTGGCGCTCGGCGGCACTACCGCCGGAGCCCACGGCCGCGGCATTGCAATGATGCAGAACTCCGGCCTGGGCAATGCGGTGAGCCCGTTGACTTCGCTGACGTGGACGTTTCGCCTGCCGCAATTGTTGATCGTCACCTGGCGGGGTCAGCCGGGAGTCGCGGATGAACCGCAACACGAGTTGATGGGACCCATCACGCCCACGCTGCTCGAGACGATGGAGATACCGTGGGAACTGTTTCCCACCGAGGATGAGACGGTGGGCCCCGCCCTGGATCGAGCCACCGCATACATGGATGAGGCCTGCCGGCCCTATGCCTTCTTGATGCAGAAGGGGAGCGTCGCCGCACATGCCCTTGGCGCAGCGGCGGCCCACGTCAAGCGCCGGGCGACCGCATCCCCGACGGTGATTCCCCGTGGCGCATCGAACGCGGTGCGCCCTTCGAGGACCGCAGCCCTGCGGGAAGTGGTCGCGCGGACACCGGGCGACTCGACCGCAGTGCTGGCGTCCACGGGATTCTGCGGCCGCGAACTGTACGCCATCGGCGACCGGCCCAACCATCTCTACATGGTGGGGTCGATGGGCTGCGTGCTTCCGCTCGCGCTGGGACTCGCGCTGTCTCGCCCCGACCTGCGTGTCGTCGCAGTGGACGGCGATGGGGCGGCGTTGATGCGGATGGGAGCGTTTGCGACCGCGGGCGCGTATGGACCGCCCAATTTGCTGCACTTGCTGCTCGACAACGGCGTGCACGATTCGACGGGCGGCCAGGCAACCGTGTCGCCGTTGATTTCATTCGCCGATATCGCCTCCGCCTGCGGCTACGCCTCGGCGCTCGAAACGGACAACATCGAGGAGATCGGCGCGTGGCTGGACGCTCCGCGGCTGTCGGGTGCGCGCTTTGCGCGGCTGCTCATCGGGGCGGGTACCCCGGCCGATCTTCCGCGTCCATCGGCCGGCCCGATCGATGTCAAGACGCGCCTCATGCGTCACTTTCGTCCACTCGTGGGAGTCTCTTGATGCTGTTGCTGAATCCTGGACCTGTGTCGTTGACGGAGCGTGTTCGCCGCAGCCTGTTGCAGCCCGACCTGTGCCATCGCGAAAGCGAGTACTTCGACCTGCAGGACGAAGCGCGCGCCGGACTGCTGGCGACGCATGACTTGGATCCGAAGGAATGGGCGGCGGTGTTGATGACGGCCTCTGGGACTGCGGCGGTGGAAAGCATGGTCGCCGCGCTCGTTCCCCAGGCCGGCAGGGTGCTCGTGATTGAGAACGGCGTCTATGGTGAACGCATCGCACAGATGTGCGCACGATACCGGATTCCGCATGACCGAATAGTCGGCTCCTGGCTGGCGGCGCCGGACCTGACGGGCATCGCGGTGCGGCTGGACGGTGCGCCGCCTGCCGCCCGCTTTACTCACATCGCCGTCGTGCATCATGAGACCACGACCGGGAGGCTCAACGATCTCGAATCCCTGGCGAAGATATGCCGTTCCCACGGAGTATGCATGTTGGTGGACGGAGTGAGCAGCTTCGGTGCGGAACGCATCGATTTCACGGAGCCCGCGCTGTCGGCGGTGGCGGCAACGGCCAACAAATGCCTGCATGGCGCACCCGGCGTCTCGTTCGTCATCGTGCGGCGCGACGCTCTGGCGGCGGCGGCCTGCCGAACCTACTATCTGGATCTTGCGCGCCTCGCACAGTTGCAGGATCAACGGAACACGCCGTTCACGCCTGCGGTGCATGTTTATTACGCGCTGGTCGAGGCGTTGCGTGAGTATGCCGAGCAGGGCGGCCGTCAGGCGCGTTACGATCGATATGCCGCATTTTCCGAAAGCGTACGCGTCGGGTTCGCCGGGCTCGGCATCGAAGCCGTACTGGCGCCTCGCGATTCCTCGGTGGTGCTGCGTTCGTATCGGTTGCCCGATGGCCTCAACTACACGAAGGTGCACGATTCTCTCAAGGCGCAAGGATTCGTGATTTATGCCGGACAAGGGGCATTGTCCGACACGGTATTTCGCATTTCCACCATGGGAAATCTGACAGCCGCCGACGTCGATCGGCTGGTACAGTGCTTCTCCGAAGCGATTCCCAAGGTGCGTAGTGCGGCGGCGATGTGACAGATTGATTGCATGGGGTCTGCGCCGGGTTTGCTGTGCCGGCGCCGTGTGCGCGGCTTTGGCACTGGGTGCCGCAGACTCCGTGGCGGACGACCATCCGGCTCCCCCCGACGCCGGCGGCGCAGCTCCGCAGTTGCCGCCTCCGGGACTGTCGCAGTGGTTCAATCCCTCGACGGCGCCCTTCATTCCCGTACCGTTGATCGGGACGGATCCGAACAGCGGTACGACGTTGGGCCTCCTGCCGGTCTGGCTGAAGACCGACGACAACCACGAGATCCGCCGGATCATCGCTCCGGACATTCTGCACAACCCGTACTTCGGCTACGGCGTCAATGGGCGCATTTACGAGTATTCATCCCGGGACGAACAATGGTCGGCCGAGGCGGGGATCAAGCAGCGCGTCGAAAGGAGCTTCGATGGCGAATACCAGCTCGGACGCCTGCGCGATCAGCGCTGGTCCTTGAGTTTCAGCGCGATCTACGATCGCAGCGGCACCGAACGTTTCTATGGAATCGGCAATGATTCACCGAAAAGCGATGAAACCAATTACACCAACACCCAGGAACTGCTGCAGGTTCAGGTCGGCCTCAATTTCAACCATGTCTGGCAGTTGCTCTATACCGCCCGCATGCGCTCCGTCGACGTCACCGCCGGCACGCTGACCGGCATCCCGACGCTCGAGAGCCGCTTCGGCCACATCCAGGGCGACGGCACCACCAATGTGCTGCTCAACCGGTTCTCCATCATCTACGATACCCGGGATGATCTCACGATACCCAGCCACGGCATGGAATGGATCGTGTACGCGGGCGGTGCCGCGCGCAGCGGCATACTGAATGATTCCCTGTACAGCGAGGCGGGAGTGGACGGACGCAATTTCTGGCCGATTGCGGAAAAGACGGTGTTGGCGGCGCACATGGCGTTGCGCTATCTACCGAGCGCCAATGAGGTGCCGTTCTGGGCGCTCTCCAGTCTCGGCGGAGGCGAGAGTCAAACGGGCGGCGGGCAGCCATTGCGTGGCTACGGGCAGGGACGGTTCTACGATCGGAACTCCTTCGCCGCCAGCGCCGAGTTGCGCCGTACGGTGTTTTCCTTCGATGCCGTTTCGACGCTTGTCGATATCGAGATTGCGCCCTTCGTCGATCTCGGGCGCGTCTTTTCGCGGACCAGCACCCTGCCGTTCGAACAGCTCCATCATGTGGTCGGTGTCGGATTCCGCGGCATTGCCCGGCCCTTCGTCGTCGGCAAGGTGGACGTCGGCTACGGGAACGAGGGTGTCGCCATCTTCACCGGTCTCAACTATCCGTTCTAGATTAGCGAGTCATATCCGTTCCAGAGAGCCATCATGACCGAACTTTCCGACTATCCCATCACGAAGAAATGGCCGGCCGAACACCCGGACAAAATTCAGCTGTACTCTCTCCCGACGCCGAACGGTGTCAAGATTTCCATCATGCTCGAGGAGACGGGGCTGCCGTACGAGCCTCATCTCGTGCGCTTCGAAAACAACGACCAACTGTCGCCCGAGTTCGCCTCGCTCAATCCAAACAACAAGATTCCCGCCATCATCGATCCGCACGGGCCCGACGGTAATCCGATGCCGTTGTTCGAATCGGGGGCGATACTGATCTACCTGGCGGACAAGGCCCGATCCCTCATTCCCCGGGATGCGCCAGGCCGCTATGAAACCATCCAATGGTTGATGTTTCAGGTGAGCGGAGTGGGTCCCATGTTCGGTCAAGTCGGTTTCTTCAATAAATTCGCCGGCAAGGAATATGAAGACAAGCGACCGCGCGACCGTTACGTAGTCGAAGCGAGACGTTTGCTCGGCGTTCTCGATCGACGTTTGACGGCGCGCACATGGATCATGGGCGATGCCTATACGATTGCGGATATCGCGATCTTTCCGTGGATCAATGTGCTCAACACGTTTTATGAAGCCGGCGATCTGGTGGGTCTGGCTCATTTCGAGCATGTGATGCGCGCTCTCCGCGCCTTCCTCGCGCGTCCGGCCGTCGTCCGCGGCCTCGATATTCCGAAACGGACGGGCATCGCTTGACCCGCGTCGCACCGGTTGGTGCATAATCCCCCGGATGTCCACCGCGCTCGGTCCGATCCGCTTCTGCAGCACTGCATGTGCCCGCTGTATCGTGACCACGGCATGAGCGCCGACGTGGTGGTGGGTCGAACTCCCAAATTGCGCCCCGCGGGTGTGATGACCGTCAAGCGCGGCACGCGTGCTGCGCCGCGGACCGCGCGGGTCAGCGTGCTGTTCGCGGACCTGCGGGGATACACCGCGCTTGCCGAACGGCTCGCGCCCGCGCAAATCGTGCCGCTGCTCGAAGAGTTCTTCCGCGTGCTGGCGAAGGCGGTGACCTCGCACGGCGGCACGGTCTTTCACATGGCGGGTGACGGCATGATGGCGGGCTTCGGCGGACAGAGTCTCGCGGAGGATGGAGCCCATGAGGCGCTCATTGCCGGCCATTCGATGCTGCAGCAATTCGGGAAGATCGCGGCGCGCTGGCGACGGGAACTAGCCATCGAAACGGGGATCGGTGTCGGTGTGCACCTGGGCGAAGTCGCCAATGTCTTCCTCGGGCCGCCCGGGCACAAATCGACGACTTTGGTGGGCGATACGGTCAATGTTGCGGCCCGCCTTTGCAGCCGCGCGCGCGCCGGTGAGCTCTTGTTGTCATGCACCGTCGCCACGGCATTGGAAATCGACGAGGGCGAAGGCGAACTCTACATCGGCCCCATCCCCGTACTGCATCTGCCTCAGTTCGCGCTGCGCGGCCGCAGTGCGCCGCTGGACATCTGGTGCGTGCCGGCGGCGGAACGGCTCGCCTGTTAGGAGCCTGGTGGTGCCCCGAGCCGGGGTCGAACCGGCATGGCCTTGCGGCCAACGGATTTTCGTACCCACTACGGCTTTCGCCGCCGCTAACATAAGCGTTTGGAGTCTGGAATGCGCCACGACCGTAAGAGTTCTTGCGAAATCTTTTAGGTCCCCGCCGTCCACTCTCTACACCTGCCAGCCGCGTTGGGGGCTGGATTGGCTCGGCGTTGCCTCGGGCCGGATGCCCAGGGGGTTCGCCGAATTTGGCGGGATCCAACGGGCCGTTTCCATGCCCGCCGCTCAATTTTCAAGTCCGTTGCGTCTACCAATTTCGCCATCGGGGCGTGGCGGTAGTGTAGCCGTCCGGATGGGCCGCAGGCGAGAGTTTCGGCTATTTCGGTGTGCAGATCGGCCGCAATTCGGATCGTTGGGCTCGTCTGTGCGCTACGCACGCAACGCTGGGGGATCGTCCGCGCCGCAATTCAGGCTAATTGCCTGCTTATGTAGTGCCGAGATGGTTCTCGCGCACGCGGATCAATGCGTCACGTTTGCGAAGTTGAACGCAGTCGAACTGCATTCAACTTGAGCGGCAACCCTTGAGGGTCGCGTCCGCTTCGGCCGCCTAGTTGTTGTCTGCCACGATGTGGCCGTCTTTTAACGGGATCGTCTTGCCGGGATCGTGATCCATGTGCACGTGATGGTGCTTGCCATCCAGAACGTAGGTCACGTCGTAGCCGTTCGGCAGTTCGCTCGTGTCGTACGCCGTCATGCAGCGCTGTTCGGTGGCGGTGTAGGTGTTTCCCGCTTGAACCTTCTGCTCGATCTTGTTCCCGGCATATCCGCCGGCGGCCGCGCCGGCCACCGTTGCCAGGATTTTCCCGTTGCCGCCGCCCACCTCGTGGCCGAGCAGCCCACCGACGACCGCGCCGATGCCGGTGCCCGCCAGCCGATTGGTGTCCTTGGCCGGCTTGGTACGCGTCACCTGTTCGTCATGGCATTCCTGCCGCGGCGTCTTGACCGTCTTGACCAGCGCCCTGGCGCTGACGACTTCGGCCCCGCTGGGCTTCTCCAGTACCCGGTAGCCGGCGATGGCGCCGCCTGCGGTGACCGCAATCGCTCCCAACACGGATCCAACTAGCAATGATTTGTTCATGACGTCCTCCACAGACTCTGTTTGCCGACCGGCGCATCTTTAAGCATGCACGCACAAAATTCTGCGGCACGCGTCTCGCTGCGATCAACCGCCCGCAATGTCGTCGACCGGCGACAGGCAATCTTGGTGCGGAAAAAAGAGACCCCGTGCTTCGCGCGGACGCGAAGCACGGGGCAAAGGGGGCTAGTTGTAAAGGGGGCTAGTTGTTGAGCGCACCCGCACTCACCCAGGCCTTGATCTGATCGATGGTCGCCTGATCGAGACAGGGAGTCGAAGTGGGGCAGCCGAGAGGCATGCGCGCACCGCTGGCCGCGGTACCTTCGATCTTCTGAATCAGATAGCTATTCGTTGGATCGTTCGGTTTGATGCGCAACAGGCTGGGTACCTCGATGCTCGCCACGCCGACGATGCTGGCGAACGTGTGGCCCGCGGTGAGGTTCTGAACGCCCGGCAGGCTCGTGCCGACTCCGGAGTGGCAGCCCGAGCAGATGGGCGTGAAGACCTGCGTCTGCAATTGCGCGAGCGTCACCGGCGCCGGCGCCGGCGCCGTATTCGCGACCGTCACAGTGCTCACGGCAGAAGACCCGACATTGCCGTCCGCGTCGGTGGCGGTGGCTTTGAGGCTCACCGATCCGTCGGGCACCGTCGTCGTGTTCCAGGAAACGGTGTACGGCGGGGCAGCCACCACGCCCAAGGAAGTGGCGCCCGCAAAGAACTCGACCTTCGCGATGCTGAGCGAGTCTGTCACGGTGGCGCTCAAGCTCACGGTGCCTTTGAGGGACCCGGTGGGCGTCGTCAGGGTGACCACGGGCGGCGCGTTGAGGACGGGCGGGGTGGCGCCGACATCGATGCGTCCGTAACTGCCGTTCGCCTCCTCGTTGGGGCCCGCCGCGAAGAACAAGGTGTTGTGCGGCTGGTTTTTCGCATCGTTACCGAACGCGATTCCCCAAAGCCCCGGTGCTGCAAGCGCCTTCCCGGTCGAATCCTTCACGGTGCCGATCAAGGTTCCGGCCGCAGCATCGTAAGCGTTGATGATGCCGTCGCCGAAATTGCCCACCAACAGCGCGCCGCTCAACGTGCCGAAGTCCGAAGGCGCGAGCGCGAGACCCCAGGGTGCGTTGAGGGCACCGCCGGCGGCAACCAATTGCTTGATGAGTTTGCCGTTCGTATCGTAGATATCGACATACCCGAGGCCGGCGCCGTTGGCATTGTCGTGATTATCGGGCGCTTGCTGCTTCGCGTAGGTTACGTAGATCTGCGTGGCGCCGGCTGCGCCATTGGCAATGGCCTGGATTCCGAACGGAGCATAGCCTGCCGGAATGGCTGGATCGGCGAAGGTGAATGCGGTTGCGGAGCTCGTCTGCCTGGCGAAAGTCGAATTGAATACGTCCACCTTGCCGTTGTGAAAATCAGTGGCGTAGAGAAACGACTTTCCTGCGTTCTGCGCGACCGCCAATCCCTTGTACACCGCGCCGCCCGCATCGGTGTACATGGCGATGGCGTGCGTGGCATCGACGGTGGGATTCCATCCCGCGATCATACCGCCTTCGCCGTCGAACAGGAATTTTGCGGCGCCCGACTTGCCGGCGCTCGTGACCATGAAGTCCGTCGTGCTGGCATTGGACACGATGCCGGTCGGATCGAACGTCGTACCGCCGCCGCCGGCCGGGAAACTCACCACCAAGGGAGCCGCGTGCGGCTGCGGCTTGCCGTTGCCGTCATACAGGGTGGAAGTCTCCGAGTGATTGTTCGCAACCCACGCGGGTGCGGTACCGGCCGGTATCGAGAGGCCCCAGGGATTGACCAGATTCGTATCGGTATTTGCCGCCGTGCCTCCGGCCGTGTCTGCCACCAATTTGGTCAGCGAAAATGCGGTGGCGGCGCTCACGGTCAGGCTCGCCGATCCCTTGCCGCCACCATAGCTGCCGCCCGTGCAGTTCAGGGTGAAGGTATCGGTGCCGGCCGCGGTCGGCGTCACCGTTTGGGTGCCGGTGGCTGCGAGACTTCCGCTCCATCCACCGCTCGCGGTGCAGCTGGTTCCGGTGTTCGACGACCATGTGACCACGGCCGATTGGCCCAGTGTAATCGTCGTCGGTTTTACGGACACGCTGACGGTGGCGCCGGGCATGGGATTCATGGTTGGGCCCCCGCCGTATCCGCCTCCGCCTCCGCCTCCGCCGCAGCTCGCTAGAATCAGACCGCAAAGAATTCCCGTCACGCTGCCGAGCGCAGCACGATGCTTGTACACGTTGGTTCCCCTTGAGGACAAAAGATATGTTGAGACGTGGGGTAAGTGCCAATCGATGCGAGAAAGGTTTAATCTGTAAGGCATTCACTTCGCGGAAAAAACGTGTTCATAGACGATTGCAGGCCCATAACGTCTCGTGCATATCAGATGAATAAGAACTGCCGCGTCGCTGCGTTGGTCGTGTTCGCTTCTTTGATCCCGGATGTGCTCTCGGCCGCGGAAGTCTGGGGCGGGTCGTTGGCGGCAACCAGCGATTACTTGGTCCGCGGCATCTCGCGCAGCAACCAACACGCCGCCGTTCAGGCGGATGTCCATGTCGGGTTCGAGAGCGGCTTCATCGGCGGCGTCTTCGCCTCGACCGCGCAATTCGATTCCGGCGATTCGCGCAACGCGGAAGTGAGCGCATTCGCCGGATTTTCCCCACGGCAAACCGGGCCATGGCGGACCAAGGTACTCGTGAGCTACTACGGCTATCTGTGGAACGACTCCGGCTCGCAATACAATTATGCGGAAGTGACCCTCGACGCGGCGTATGACAATTGGCTCAGCTTCGGCGTGGTCTATTCCCCCAACGCGCCGCGTTATTTGCGTCACTGGGGCCTGAAGGGCGTGAACTCCACAACCGCGGAGGTCGACCTGCGGACCCCGTGGCGCCGCCACTTCGCGGCGGCGGCAGGCGCCGGCTATTCGGAGCTCGGGGGGCCGGGCGGCCGGGGCTACGCCTATTGGAGCGCCGGCGGCGTCGCCGACTTTTCCCCCTGCTCGATATCGCTATTCTTCGTCGATACGAACGCAAACGCCAAAAAACTGTTCTATAGTGGGGCGGCGCGTGATCAATGGACGGCTACGTTCATATGGCGGTTCTAATCATCCCGCGCCAAAGCAACCTTTTGGTTCGCCGCCGGTACTTACGGTATAGAATTACCATTTACTTTCCTGCGGTTGACAATGCAAGCTCGTTCTCGTCAAAGTCCCAAGCGTCTAGATGAAGATCTGCTGCGCGAAGTGGCGTGCGGCGACCGCCGCGCGCTCGATGCGCTGTATCTGGGTTACCACCGGCGCCTGGCGCGGTTTTTGGCGCGAATCGCCCCGCAATACGAGACCATCGAAGAGATCATCAACGACACCTTCCTGGTCGTCTGGCAACGTGCGAAGGAATTTCGCGGCGCTTCCCGCGTCTCCACCTGGATCATCGGCATCGCATACCGGATCGCGCTGAAATCGATGCGCCGCAACGACGGACTGGTGCGCGCGCAGAGATATGACTCCCTGCCGGAACCGTGGGTCGAACCGATGAAAGACGCCGAATTGCGCGATTGGATTGCGCATGGTTTGAGTCATCTGCCGATCGAGCAGCGGTTGACCTTGGAACTTGCATACAACATGGGGCATTCGATCGAGGAGATCGCCCAGATCACCGAGAGCCCCGTCGGTACGGTGAAGGCGCGCATGTTTCACGCACGCGAGAAGTTGCGTCAATATCTCCCGGTGCTCGGCGGAGCCGACGTCTCCGGCAGCCCCGGAAACTGAAGAGCCCTATGAATCAAATCGAAGGCACCGCCGCGGAACATCAGGATATCGGGGAGATGCTGCCCTGGTTCGTCAACGGTCGGCTGAGCGAAGCCGATCGCCAGCGCGTCGATGCGCACCTGCGCGTGTGCGCGGCTTGCAGGGATGAACTCGCTGCGCAAAGCCGGATCTATTCCCTGATGTCCGTGGACGCGGGCGTCGAGCGCATGCCGATGGCGGGACTCAACCGGTTGCGCCGGCGCATCGAGAGTCTCGAGGATGCCGGTGCGGCCGCCGCGCCGGACGAGGCTGCGCGAAGCGGGGCATCGGCCGGTTCGAACTGGCGGCAACGGCGCAGCGCGATTGCCGCCTCCATTGCCATGACGGCCGTCGGCGCCCTCGCGGCGTTGCTCTGGAATCAGCATGAACGCCGAATTGCGCCGGCCAATTACTACACGGTGACCACGACGGCGCCGCAGCCGGCGAATACCGCCATTCGAGCCGTGTTTGCGCCGACGGTCACCTTGTCCGAATTGCAGGTACTGCTCGACGACGCGCATTTGAAGATCGTCTCCGGACCGACGGAAGCGGGCGTCTACTCATTGGCGATGTCGGGATCGCCGTCGGTGGATTGGTCGCTGCAGCGGCTGCGCGGAAACGAAGTGGTGCGCTTTGCGGAGCCCGTGGTCCCTGCGTCGGTTACGGAACGGGTGCAATGAGGTATTGGCCGCTCGCCGCTTTGGTCCTCGCCGGTCTCTGCGCCTGCAGCGGCACGCGCGTGGCCGTCGAAGCGACAGCGGCAGCGGGCGAGCTCACCGGCGATCCGGACCGCTACATCGTCGCGGGCGTCGAAAACGACGCCGATTCGGTCGCAGGCCATGCCGGAAGTTCGCCTCGCGGCTACGACGGATTGGCGGCTTACGGACCGACGCCGCACGCACAGCGCCTCCTGCGGGGTTTGGAACGCGAGTATGGGATGCGTGAAATCACCGCATGGCCAATCGCTCCGTTGCATATGCACTGCGCCGTCTTGGAGATACCCGCCGGAGCGGATCGCGCGGCCGTGCTCGCGGCTCTGACGCAGGACCGGCGGGTGCGGATCGCACAACCCTTGCAGACTTTTGCGACGCAGACATCCGGGTATGACGACCCCTATGTGGGCTTGCAGCGAGGCTTCCAAAAAATCGATGTACCGAACGCCCATCCGTGGTCCCGCGGGGAGGGCGTGCGCATCGCCATCATCGATACCGGCGCCGACGACTTGCATCCCGATTTGCACGGCGTCATCGTCGAGATGGGAAATTTCGTCGATTCCGACGTCGGGCAGTTTCGGCGCGATCGGCATGGGACGGAACTGGCCGGCGTCATCGCCGCCGTGGCGAACAACCGCGAAGGCATCGTCGGGATCGCGCCCGGCGCCCGATTGTCTATTTTCAAGGCCTGTTGGCAGTTGCGGGATGATCAGGATTCTGCCCGTTGCAATTCGTATACGTTGGCGCGGGCGCTGACTGCGGCTCTCGATTCGCACGCGCAAGTCGTCAATCTCAGCCTCGCCGGTCCGGCCGATCCATTGTTGCGCCAACTCATCCAAGAAGGGCTCCGCCGCGGGATCCTGTTCGTTGGGGCCGCACCTCCTGAGATGGTGAAACCTGAAGACCCACTCCTGCAATTCGACGGCGTGATCGAAGTTGCGGGTGATGGGATTCTCGGCGGACCCGGTGCACCCCTTCGGGCGCCGGGCCGGGAGATCCTCACCTTGCTGCCGGGCGGCCATTACGATTTTGCGTCCGGGACCTCCCTGGCCACGGCCCATGTGACAGGAATCGTCGCGCTGCTCCTTGCCAAGAATTCAAAATTGACCGGAGCCGCGGTCTATCAACTGCTGCGCGACACCACCGTGCACGTCGACGCCGGCGGCGACGACAGCGTCGATGCCTGCGGTGCCGTTACTGCGCTCATTGGTCATGGGCTCTGCCACAACGGGACGCCCGCCGCGAGCCGAGTCGCTATGCACTGAGGTCTCAACGACGCAAGGCAATCGAATGTCTCCTGGCGAAGCGGCCGTGGGCTTCCTAGTTGCAATTATCGCGGCCACTGCCTGCCGTGCGGGAGAGTTGACCGTGAGCGTGATCGACCCGTCGGGGCACGGCGTGACCGACGTGGTGGTGGTCGTAGCGCCCGCGGAATCCGCGGCGCCGCGCGCGACGCCGACGTCCCCGGTTGCAATCATGGACCAGCGGGACCGTGCGTTTTCTCCGCGTGTTCTCGTCGTGCGCGTCGGGACGAGCGTGGAGTTCCCGAACAACGACACGGTGAGCCATCAAGTTTATTCATTTTCGCAGGCCAAAAAGTTCCAATTACCTCTTTATAAGGGCAAATCTCACGCGCCCGTAACGTTTGACCGGGCCGGACTGGTCGTGCTCGGTTGCAACATTCATGACCAGATGGTCGGTTACATCTACGTCACGGACGCGCCATTCTTCGGCAAGACCGATCCGGCCGGTACGCTGCGCGTACCGGGTCTTTCCGCCGGCGAGTACCGTATTTCAGTATGGAGCCCGTTCATAGCCGATCAGGCCTCGTCCCTGACGCGCACGGTGCGGGTGGATGCACAGGCGGCGGCGAGTCGAGTTCAACTGGTCGACGCGCTTCGTGCTCGACCGGAACCGCGGCCGCAGCGCGCCGACTGGGAATATTGATGTCCGGCCGGTTCCACGCCTGCTTGGTCGCCGGTCTCTGCGCGGGTGCGGCGCTCGCGGATGACCGGCTCACCGTCGCCGGCGCAGTGGACGTGCGCTGGGTCCACTCCACCAGCGGCCTGTCCTTTCTGGACGGCGGGCTCGGAAAATTGCGTTTCGATCAGGATGACACGGGGCTGCGCCTGGGCCGCGCGTTTGTGGCGTCGCGCTTGCGGGTGACGGATATCGTGACCTTGCACGCGGTCCTTGATGCCTACGGAGACCATGACCGCAACCCGGTCGATCTCTCCGAGTTGTGGGCGGAAGTGCGTCCGTATCCGACCAGTGCGATTCGCTGGCGCGTGCGCGCCGGTGCTTTCCACATGCCGATTTCACTCGAAAACCGGGGACCCGGATGGAGCGACGTGTATTCCATCACGCCGTCCGCGCTGAATACCTGGCTCGGTGAAGAGTTTCGGACCATCGGTACGGAGTTCGAGGCGCGCTGGTTGGGTGCCAGCAGCGGTTATCTCGGCGATGTGTCGCTGGTCGCGGCCGCATACGCCTGGAACGATCCGGCGGGTGTGCTCATTGCGGATCGCGGCTTCGCCTTGACGGATCGACCGTCGACGCTGTTCGGCGGCCTAGGAAGGCCACCCATCACCTTTTATCATGAGATCGACCGCAAACCGGGTTTTTACGCGGGCTTGAACTGGCGGCATCACGACCGGCTCGAGGTGCGCGCATTGCGCTATGACAATCGAGCCGACCCCCGCGCGTCGACGGTGGCCGGGGGCACCGCGTGGCGGACGCGCTTTTCCAGTTTGGGCGCGCGCCTCACGCCCACGGCGAATTGGACTTTTATCGCACAATACCTCGACGGCGACACGATTGTCGGTCCGGACGAGGCGGATGAGGATCAATTCCGGATGACTTACCACGCGGCATTCGCGCTTGCCAGTCTGGAGTGGGCCAGGGAGCGGCTGACGGCACGCTTCGACCACTTCGGAACGCATCAATCCAGCGGCTTCTACTACGGTCCGCCGGCCGATGACTCGGGACACGCCTGGACGGCTGCCTGGACTCACGATTTCGGCACGCAGTGGCAGCTCGCGGCCGAATGGATCCGCGTCACAAGCCGCCATCCGCCACGAGCCGCCGCCGGCGGAATGCCCCCGTTTGTCGAATCCCAGACCCAGGTCGCAATTCGTTATCGATTTAGCGCAGGTCTGTAGCGGCCCATGCGGCCCCCCGGCGGCCTTCTGGCGCGGCCCGCTGCGGTAGCTCAAGTTTTCCGCGAATCGGACGACACACCCTTCATATCCTGCGCGACCCGTGAAGTTCAACATTATGCAAAGACTCGTAAGTGCGTCGGCCTCACCCGCTGCTGCGGATGACAACCTGATGAATTTCTTGCACCGGGCGCCGCTCGGTCTCGTGCATCTCGCACCCGACGGCACCGTCTCGGCCATTAACCCGATGGCGGAGAGCTTGCTCATGTCCTTGTCGCCGGCGGGCCGTCTGCAGAACCTGTTCGCGGCCTTGAGCGAGGCCGCGCCGCAACTACAGCGCATGGCGAGCGACTTCCCCGCGGTCACCGGCACCGTGTGCGAAGCCATCCGCGTCCCGCTCGTCGCTCGGGCAAATTCCCGCGATGCGCAGAATCTGTTCATCGGTCTCTTCAAGTTGAATACGGTGCGATTCGTCGCCACGGTGAGCGACTCCATTGTCGATTCAGCGCGCCAAAGCCGCACCGCCTCGCGCAACGGATTGGAGAGCGAGTTGCGTCAGGCGCTCGAGGACAAGCAATTGTTCGTCCAGTATCAGCCGGTGGTCAGCCTGCACCGCCAGGGCTCGAGTCCCGCCGGGACGGATCGTTGCGCGGGCGTCGAAGCCCTGGTGCGCTGGAACCATCGGATACGCGGCGCGGTTTCGCCGCTGGAATTTATCGGCGTCGCCGAGGAGTGTGGTCTCATCGGCGCACTCACCGACTTCGTGCTCGACACTACCTGTCGCCAATTCGTCCGCTGGCACAAGGAATTGGGTGCGGCTGCACCGCGGCGCTTGGCCGTAAACCTGTCGCGCGGCCAACTGGCGCATCCCGGGTTCGTCGCCACGGTCCGGGAGATTCTGGCGGCCAATGACATGATGCCGGCCCAGCTGCAACTGGAGGTCAACGAGAGCCTGGCGGCGCGGGACGACGCTGTTCAAGCACGCTTACGCGCTCTCAAGGACCTCGGATTGACCCTGGCGTTGGACAACTTCGGCACCGGTCAGTCATCGCTGGCGAACCTGCATCGCCTGCCGGTGGACCTCGTCAAGATCGACCGTTCGATCGTCGGCGAGGCGGTCGCCGGCGCGCACACGCGGGTATTGATCGATGCCACGGTGCGGGTTGCCGCGAGCCTGCACATGAAAACGGCCGCGGAAGGAATCGAGACCGAGGCTCAGCTGGCAGTGGTTCGGCAATTGGGGTGCGAAAGCGGACAAGGCTTTTTCTTCAGCGAGGCAGTCTCGCCCGCAAACCTCGCGCAGTGGCTGACCGTCGAGCCCCTCGAGGCCGTCGCGACCTTCGACTAACTCGGCAGGAAGCCGAGTTGAACGCCGCGCACGCGGGTGCGACGCATGCGTCGCACCGGTAGCCATGGAATGGCTACCCAGGGCTTGCGCGCAGCAGGGACAGCGTAGCGCAATGCCCGAAGGGCGAGGCGCAGGAGCGCCGAGTACTAACTCGGCAGGAAGGCCCTATACTCGTGCCGCTGTGCCTCGCTCTCGCTCCATTGCCCACGGCGACACCGGCCTGTCCAAAGAAAATATCGTTTTGCCACGTTTCAGACTGTTGCCCCGATTTACGCTCGCAGAGACGGACCTGCTGCGAGACGCGACTTACCGCCGGCTCTGGACCTCCATCCTGATCTCGTCGTTCGGCGGTCAGGTCACCTTGCTTGCCTTGCCGCTGTCGGCAGCGGTGCTGCTGCACGCGGGTCCGACCCAGATGGGGCTGCTTACGGCGATGGAAATCGCCCCCTTCGTGCTGTTCTCGCTGCCGAGTGGGGTGTGGCTCGATCGCGTGCGCAAATTGCCGGTGTACGTGATTGGCGAGCTATCGATCGCCGTGGCGGTTGCGTCCGTACCCGTGGCCTGGTGGTTCGGTTGGCTGTCGATGGCGTGGCTCTACTTTGTCGCATTCGTGATCGGGGTGGTGAACACGACCGCGGGCAGCGCCGCGCAGATCGTGTTGACCCAGATCGTGCCCCGCGCGCGGCTGGTCGAGGCGCATGCCAAGAATGCGTTGGCGTCGTCCACCGCCGAAGTGACGGGCCCCGGTGCGGCCGGGGTGCTGATCAAACTGACCGGTGCGCCGGTCGCACTGCTGGCGGACTCCGTACTGCTGCTGATTTCCGCTTCGATTCTGCGCGGGGTGCCGGTCCGGGAGACGCCCAGCATGACGAACCGGCCGTTCTGGCCGGCCATGCGCGAGGGACTGAGCTTCGTTCGGGGGCACCCGTTGCTCATCGCCATGGCCACTTGCGTCGGTATCTGGCACCTATGCAATCAGGCTGCGATGGTGGTCCAGATTTTGTTTGCCACACGTCAACTGGGGCTCTCCGAGCGCGGTGTCGGATTGAGCTACGTCGCGTTGGGTGTTGGAACGATCGTCGCCAGCGGAGTCGGGTACCGCGTCGTCCGCCGGGTGGGAAACGGCCCCACGCTGGTGTTAGGCTTTGCGGTCAGCGGGGTCGGGTGGCTGGCGCTTGCGGCGGCGCCGGAGAATGCGCTCGGCGTGGCCGCATACGCCTTCATGCTGCTGTCGTTCGGTGTCGGCGCCGTATTCATTACCATCAATTTCCTGTCGCTGCGGCAATCGGTGACCCCCGCGCCGATGCTGGGCCGCATGACCAGCACCATGAGGTGGCTCATACTGCTGCCGGCCGGGCCGGGGGCGCTCCTGGGCGGCTGGCTGGGCGAGCACCTGGGCTTGCGTGTGGCCCTGGGATTCGCAGGCACCATGGCGATCCTGCTGTCCCTGGCGGCAGGGCGGCTGTCCGTCATACGCAGCGTGCGCACTCTTCCGACATTGACGGCCGAGGCCGTGACACCGTACTCGTCGGATCAGGAGCCTGCCTGAGTCAACCGACCTCCGGGGGCGCACGTTCTGGTATCTGTAAGGTATCGAATTCATTGAGTTTATTAAGGAGCGTTCATGAATAGTACGGCAAGAGCCTGGCTCATGGCCCTGTGCATCGGAGGCGGCATGGCAGCCGCGCCGGGACTGGCTTGCGCTGGCGTCGGGGTCGGCATCGACATCAATATTGCGCCGCCGGCGCCCCGGGTGGAGGTGGTACCGCCGCCGCGCGTGGGCTATGTCTGGGCGCCCGGCTATTGGGCGTACCAGGAGCGCGGCCATGTATGGATTCCCGGCCGGTGGGTGGTCGAACGCCGCGGCTACCACTGGGTTCCGGATCATTGGGAACAGCGAGGCCCGCGTTGGCATCATGAACGCGGCCACTGGGAGCGATAAGCGATAACCGATGCGGCGCGTCCCTTGCGGGACGCGCTTTTCCTCGATTGGCGGGATTTCCGCGAGCAAATACGAAGCGTGCGTGAATAGGTAGCTTCAACCCTTTGATTTTGCTACGATCGCCGCCCCATGAACATCGCCCCTGACGGTCTTTGTGTCGAGAAGGTCCACATTTGGCGCGGTGACCGTCACGTGCTCCGGGGCGTGAGCCTCGACGCGCATCCGGGCGAATTGATGCACGTGTCCGGCCCCAATGGCACCGGGAAGACCACGTTGCTGCGAGTGGTCAGCGGTCTGTTGCGGCCGGAAAAGGGCAGCGTTGCATGGCGGGGCCGGCCGATCGGCGCCACGGCCACCGAGTACCAATGTGCGCTCGCCTACGCTTCCCACGAGCCGGCGCTCAAGAGCGATTTGACCGCCCTGGAGAATCTACGTTTCTCCGTTGGGCTGAAGCGCCGAGTCACAGCCGCTGAGTTGCGTTCGAGTCTGGAACGCACCGGCGTCGCGAACTGTGCGGATTTACCCGCTCGGGTCTTGTCCGCCGGACAGCGGCGCCGCGTCGCCATGGCGCGGGTGCTGGCGTACCGTGCCGATCTGTGGCTGCTGGACGAGCCTTTCACCAATCTAGACGGGTCGGGATCGTCGCTCTTGTCGGCGCTGCTGGCCGAGCACGTCGGGCAGGGCGGCGTGGCGCTGGTGGTGGCCCATCACGACCTGAACGTGGCCGTGCAGACCCGGCGGCTGGAGCTGCAGTGAGGGTCGGCGTCTGGGAGGCATTCTTTTTGGTGCTGCGCCGGGAGCTCGCTCTGTCCTTCCGGCGGCCCGATCAGCTCCTCCAGCCGTTGGTGTTTTTCCTGATCGTCACGACGCTCTTCCCGTTGGGCCTTTCCGTGCAGTTGTCGCTACTGCGAGACATGGCGCCGGGTGTTCTCTGGGTGGCCGCACTGCTATCGTCGCTACTGTCGCTCGATGCCCTGTTCAAGAGTGATGCGGACGACGGAACTTTGGAACAACTGGCGTTGTCCGGGCAGGGCCTGACAGTGATCGTCATGGCGAAGACCCTGGCTCATTGGTTGGTAAGCGGTGCAGCATTGGTGCTGGTGTCGCCGATCGTCGGCACGGCGCTCGCCATTCCGGAGTCGGCCTTCGGTACCATGCTGCTGAGCTTGAGCCTCGGCACGTTGACCTTGAGTTGGCTGGGGGCCATCGGCGCCGGGCTCACGGTGGGATTGAAGCGCGGCAATGTGCTCTTGTCGCTGATCGTCCTGCCGCTGGCCATGCCCCTGCTCATATTCGGCGCCGGAGCCACGGACCGGGCCATTTCGGGTACGAGTGCCGCAGGGGCCCTGTACCTGCTTGCTGCACTGTGCGTGCTAACGTGCACGCTGGCGCCGTTCGCGGCGACGGCGGCCTTGCGCATTTCGCTCGAGTAGTAGGTACTAAGAGTTATGTGGACATGGTTTTACAAGCTGGCGTCACCGCCCTACGTATTCGGCGTTGCCGCGGCGCTGACGCCATGGTTTTTCGCGCTGGCCGCGCTCACGATCGGCTATGGAGCCGTGGCGGGGTTGGTGTTTGCGCCGCCGGACTATCAGCAGGGCGACGCGTTCCGGATCATCTATGTGCATGCGCCGGCGGCGTGGCTGTCGTTGTTTGCGTACACCACCATGGCGGTGGCAGGCGGCATCGGGCTGATCTGGCGCATCAAGATGGGCCACGCGGTGGCGGCGGCGACGGCGCCCATCGGCGCGTCGTTTACGCTGCTCGCGCTGGTGACCGGGTCGCTGTGGGGCCGCCCCATGTGGGGCACCTATTGGGCCTGGGACCCGCGACTGACGTCGGAGCTGATTTTGTTGTTTTTGTATGTCGGCGTGATGTCGCTGCGGCCGGCTTTCGAGGATCCGGCGCGGGGAGACCGGGCCGCGGCGCTCCTGTCCGTCGTCGGGGTGGTCAACGTGCCCATCATTCATTACTCGGTTTTGTGGTGGAACTCGCTGCACCAAGGCGCCACGGTTGCTAAAATCGGGAAGCCCGCGATGCCGGGCAGCATGCTGTGGCCATTGTTGTCCATGCTGCTCGGGTTCATGTTGTTCTATGGTGCGGTACTGTGTATACGGGTGCGCGGCGAGGTGCTCAATCGGGAGCGCCAATCCACCTGGGTGCGGGAGGCGGTGAAATCATGATGAGTTCTTTCTGGTCTATGGGCGGTTATGCGCGCTTTGTGTGGCCGTGCTTCGGCTTTGCCGGCGCCGTGCTCTGCTGGAATATTTGGTCCGCGCGCGGCCATCTCGCGGCGGCCCGGGTCCGCGCGGTCCGTGCAATGGCAATGGATGCGGGCGAGAAAGTATGACTCCGAGACGCAAACGCTTGTTCGTGGTGCTCGCCATTCTCGCCGGGGTGGCGGCGTCGGTATCGCTCGCCATGATGGCATCGCGCGAGAAACTCATGTTCTATTACGACCCCAGCCAGATCGCCGCGGGAAAAGCCCCAGTCGCGAAGCGATTTCGCATCGGCGGAATGGTCGTCAAGGGCAGCGTGACGCGCAAGCCGGGCGACTTGGAAGTGAAGTTCGTACTGACCGATTTCGCGCATCAGGTTCCGGTCGAATACACCGGCGTGCTGCCTGACCTGTTTCGTGAAGGGCAGGGCATCATCGCCCATGGGACCATGGGCGCCAACGGCGCATTCGTGGCCGACGAGGTCCTCGCCAAGCACGATGAGAAATACATGCCGCCGGAAGTGGCCGCGTCGTTGAAACAGAAGGCTGCCCCCGATCCCGCTGCCACCGGGCCCACCACGTAAGTCGAGGCACAGGAACATCTATGGCACCGGAACTCGGGGTATTCGCCCTCATCTTGGCTTTCTGCCTCAGCCTGTCCCAGGCGTTTTTCGGCTTGGTGGGCGCATGGCGCGGCAAGCCGGTATGGATGTCGGTGGCGCGGCCGGCGGTGACCGGTCAGTTCGTATTCGTCGCGGTCGCCTTCATCTGTCTGGTGTATTGCTTCGTGAACTATGATTTCTCGGTGCTGTACGTTGCGCGAAATTCGAATTCGCACCTGCCGCTCTTTTACCGAGTTGCCGCACTGTGGGGTGCGCACGAAGGCTCACTGCTGCTGTGGATCTCGATCCTGGCCATCTGGAGCGTCGCCGTCGCCGCCTTCAGCCGGGGGTTGCCGATGACTTTCTCCAGCCGGGTTCTGGGTGTGATGGGTTTGGTGAGCAGCGGTTTTCTGTTGTTTACGCTGTGGACCTCCAACCCGTTTCAACGGCTGATTCCGGCGGCGCAAGATGGCGCGGATCTGAACCCGGTGCTGCAGGACTTCGCGCTCGCCATCCACCCTCCCATGCTGTACACGGGATACGTCGGCTTTTCGGTGGCGTTCGCTTTTGCCATCGCCGCCATGCTCGAGGGCCGGCTGGATCAAACATGGGCCAAGTGGACGCGCCCGTGGACGATCTTTGCTTGGCTGTTCCAAACCATCGGGATCGCCCTCGGCAGCTGGTGGGCCTACTACGAACTCGGCTGGGGCGGCTGGTGGTTCTGGGATCCGGTGGAGAATGCGTCCTTCATGCCTTGGCTGGTCGGCACCGCGTTGATCCATTCACTCAGCGTCACCGAAAAGCGCGGCATCTTCAAAAGCTGGACCTTGCTGCTCGCGATTTTCGCGTTCTCACTGAGCCTGGTCGGAACGTTCCTGGTGCGCTCGGGCGTGCTCGTGTCGGTACATTCGTTTGCGACCGATCCGACTCGCGGCCTGTACATCCTGGCGTTCCTCGTGCTGACCATCGGCGGCTCGCTGACGCTGTACGCCTGGCGGGCCCCGAAGCTCTACGCGCCGGGCGGATTCGAATTGTTGTCGCGCGAGTTCTTTCTGCTCGTCAATAACGTGATCCTGGTGGGCGTCGCGGGATTGGTGCTGTGGGGAACCCTCTCGCCGCTGGTATACGAGGTGCTCGGGCTGGGCAAAATATCCGTCGGACCGCCGGTATTCGCGGTGATGTTTCTGGTGCCCATGGTGCCCTTGATGATTTTTCTGGCAGTGGGGATGCACTCCTTGTGGCGGCGCGGCAAACTGACGGCGGCCGCCCAGCCGCTGTGGTGGCTGTTGTTGCTGGCCGTCATCCTGGCGGCTGCCGTTCAGGGCCTGGTATTCGGGTCCTTCCATGGCGTCGGACTGGTGGGCTTGATCTTCGGGTTCTGGATCATGTTTTCGGCGCTGCTCGAGCCCGTTCGCCGATTGCGCCTCGGCCAGCAAATACCGAGGGCGATGCTCGGCATGGCGGTTGCTCACTTCGGCGTGGGACTGTTCGCCATCGGCGCCAGCGGCGTCGAGAGCTACAAGATCGAGAAGGACGTGGCGATCAAACCGGGCGGCACCTTCGCCATCGCCGGCTACGATTTCCGGTTCGTGAATGCCACGGACGTGCGCGGACCGAACTACGACGCCGTGGAAGCATTGGTGGAAGTCACGCGCGCAGGCTCGCCTGTGGCGATCTTGAAGCCCCAGAAGCGGCACTTCTGGGTTCAGGGGACGGACAACAGCCAGGCCGCGATCTCGGTCAACTGGTCGCGGGACCTGTTCGTCGCCATGGGAAATTCCCTGGGCGATGGTGCCTGGAGCATGCGCATCCAGTATAAGCCGTTGGTTCGCTATATCTGGCTGGGTGCCTTGGTGATGGCGATCGGCGGATTCCTGGCGGCCACGGACCGGCGCTATCGATCCAGACTACCGGCTCCGGTGAAGGACGAGGTGGCTTCGCCTCCCGATCCGGAGCCGAAGCTCGGAGCAGCATGATGTGGAAATTTCTACTGCCGTTCGCTGCTTTCATCGCACTGGCGGTATTGTTCGCGTTTGGCCTCAATCCGAAGCGCGACATCCACGCCCTGCCGTCGCCGCTGATCGGAAAACCTGCCCCGTCGATCGCGCTCACCGACGTGATGGATCCCACGCGGCCGGTCAACAATTCCGAGTTCAAGGGCCAGGTCTACATCGTCAACGTCTGGGGTACCTGGTGCGAAGCCTGCCGCCAGGAACACGAAGCGCTGCTCGAGATCGCACAACAGAAGGTGGTGCCCATCATCGGCCTCGTCTACCAGGACCAGCGCGACAAGGCCAAACAGTGGTTGGAGCAGCTGGGAAATCCCTATTCTGCAGTCGCCTTCGACACGGATGGACGTACCGCCATCGACTGGGGCGTCTACGGGGCGCCGGAGACTTTCCTCGTGGATAGCCGGGGCCGGATAGTCTACAAATTCATTTCGCCGATGACCCCTGAAGTCTGGCGGCGTGAATTCCTGCCGCGCATCGCTGCGGCGCGGGGAGCGGGCGCGTGAGCGCGAAGGTCGCGGCTCCACTCATGGCCGCGCTGCTGATCGCCGTCGCGCTGTGCCTGCTGGGCGGCATGTCGGCCCGCGCGTTGGATGCCAACGGTCAGCTGGAGGATCCCGCGTTGCAGGCGCGCTTCGAGAGCATCGCGAAAGATCTTCGATGTTTGGTTTGCCAGAACGAATCCATCGCCGATTCCAACGTCGAACTGGCCAGTGATTTGCGCCGTCAAGTTCGCGAAATGCTCGTCGCCGGCAAGAGCGACGCGGAGATCTTCGATTTCATGACCGACCGCTACGGCGAGTTCGTGCGCTTCAATCCGCCCGTGGATCGCAAGACTGCGTTGATTTGGGGCGCACCGTTCATCGTGCTGCTGCTGGGCGTGGTGATCATCATCCGCATCGTGCGCGGCCGTTCGCGCATGCCGCTCGACGATGAACCGTCGCCGGGACCCCTGTAATCCATGACACTATTCGTCGTCGTCGCAGCCCTCATGGCTGCGCTTGCCGCGTCCGCCGTTGCAGTACCCCTGTTGCGCCACCGCCAGAGCCGGATTGTCGGTGCCGCCGCGGCCGTGCTCATCGTCGCCGCCGCCGCCGGGCTGTACCCGCTGTGGTCGAACTGGCACTGGCACGATTCGGCGCAGAACCCCGCGGCCGGCCCCGACGTGGCGGCAATGGTGGCGAAACTCGAGACCCACCTGCGCGAGGACCCCAACGATCTGGCGGGATGGATCATGCTGGGGCGTTCGTACGTTGCCCTCGAGCGCCTGGATGATGCCATCGTAGCCTACGACCACGCGCACCGCCTCGACGCCGGCAATGCGGAGGCTGCGCTCGGCCTCGGCGAGGCGATGAGTCTGCGCGCCGGGGGCAACATCACGCCGGAAGCGGCGAAGCTGTTCGAGCAAGCGTTGGCGATTGAACCCGCAAGTCCGAAGGCGCTGCTGTACGGCGGATTCGCTGCGGCGGCGCGCGGTGACGTCACGGTCGCGCGGGCGCGCTGGCTGGCGCTCAAGGAGATGCATCCGCCGGCCCAGATCGAGCAGCTGCTGGACGCGCGCATCGCGGAGTTGGGTGCTGCCGGGTCGGGTGACTCTCCCGTGGCCAACTCGCCCGAACAGGCCGCATCCGATGCGGAAGTCAGCGTGAACATCCGTATCGCACCGGCTATCAAGGCGCGCCTGACCCGCGAGGCCCCATTGTTCGTGTTCGCGCGCGAACCGGGCGGGAAGGGCCCGCCGCTGGCCGCAAAGCGTCTGACCAGCGCCGCCATCGGCACGCAGATTCATCTGTCCGCCGCGGACTCGATGTTGCCGGGACGGGTTCTGACGAAAGGACGGCGCGTTTCAATCACGGCACGCGTATCGTTCAGCGGCCAACCGTTGCCGGCGGCAGGCGATTTATACGGTGAACTTACCTATGATGTCGGCCAGGATGGAGCACGCGACCTGCTGATCGATCGTGTCGCTGACTGAGGTTTCTCATGTTGTTGAAGGAGTCATCGTCGGCACAGGCCTCGTGGCTGACTCCGCGCCGCGGGATGTGGCTGCTCGTCGTATGCGCAGTGGCCATCGCGGCCGTGCTGGCCTTGCGTCTCACGCAGGCGCTGGCGATCAAGGACAGCAACGCCAAGAGGCATGAACTGCCGACGGTGACGGTGACCCGCGTGGCGGTCAGCACCACGCCGACCATCATCAGCATCGTGGGCACGATTGCGGCCCGGTATGACATGCCCATCGGAGTGGAAGGCGACGGGGGCCGGGTGGCGGCCATCTACGTCGAAGCGGGCGATCGGGTCAAACGCGGCCAGGTCCTGGCGCGGCTCAATGTGTCGGTGCTTCAACCGCAGGTGGCGAATCTCGAAGCGGGCCTGGAACAGGCGCGCGCGGAGGCCGAACTTGCTACGGCTGAATACCACCGGGCCGAGGCGGTCGGCGCTTCGGGCGCACTGTCGGCTGAAGAGACGCAGCGGCGCAAATCAAGTGCGGTGACGGCCGCTGCGAAGGTCAAGGTGGCCGCGGCCCTGCTGGCCGAAGCGCGAGCCCGGCTGGCGCGCGCGGAGGTGCGGGCGCCGGCGGACGGCGTGATATTGACGCGGAACGTCGAAGTGGGCCAGACGGCGAGTCCGGGCGGCGAGGCATTGTTTCGCTTGTCGGAAGGCGGCGAAATCGAACTGCGCGGTCAGGTTCCCGAGCAGGACCTGCCGTTGTTGAAGGTCGGCCAAACGGTGAGCGTGCTGTTGACCGGGTCCACCCAGAGCTATCCGGGGCGGGTCCGCCTGCTCGGGGCCGTCATCGACCCGACGACCCGCCTCGGGATGGTGCGCGTCGCCCTCGAACCGGATCAGAACCTGCGCCCCGGGGCGTTTGCCCGCGCGGAGGTCACCATCAGCAATGGCGAGCGTGCGGTGCTGCCGCAGACCGCGGTGTTGACCGACGATCACGGCAGCTACGTGCTCATCGTCGACGCTCAGAATAAAGTCGCGCGGCGCGCGGTGCGCGTATCGGGCATGGTGCAGAACGGCGTTACCATAGCGGGCGGCCTCAACAGCGAGGAACGGGTGATTGCGACGGCCGGCGCGTTCCTGCAAGAGGGTGAACTCGTCCGGCCGGTGTCCAAGGATTCGAGCGGCTCATGAAAAACATTTCCGCCTGGGCGATCCGCCATCCCATTCCGCCGATCGTCTTCTTCGTGGTGATTTTCTTTCTCGGCATCGTGGCGTTCATCCGTCTGCCGATCAATTTGCAGCCCGACATCGCGTTTCCGCTGGTGAGGGTGGACATCACGCAGCCCGGCGCGGCTCCCACGGAAATGGAGACCCAGATTGCCCAAAAAGTGGAGGGTTCGATCTCCAGCATCGGCAACGTGCGCAATATCACGACCTTCATCGTGGAGGGTCTCGTCCATTCCTTCGTTCAATTCGAGATCGGCACCCCCATCGACCGCGCGGTGACGGACGTGCGGGACGCCGTCGCCAAAGTGCGCAACGACCTGCCGCAGAACATCATGGAGCCGCTGGTGCAGCGCGAGAACGTGGACGGGGGCGCCTTTGCTTATTACGCAGTGACCACGACGGCGCTGACACCGGAGCAGTTGAGTTGGTTCATCGACAACACCGTGACCAAGCGACTGCTGAATGTACCCGGCGTCGCCCAGGTTACGCGCGGCGGCGGGGTGAACCGCGAGATTCGCGTCGAACTCGACCCCGGCCGGCTGCAGGCGTTGGGGCTTACCGCCGTGCAGGTCAACGAGCAGTTGCGGGCCCTCAACCTGGACGCCACGGGCGGCCGCGCCCAGGTGGGCGGCGGTGAACAGGCGATCCGTGTCCTGGGCGGCGCCAGGACGGCGGCGGCGCTCGCCGATTCGCAAATCATCGGTCCGGGCGGAAAGTCTCTGAGATTGCGCGAGCTCGCGGACGTGCACGACGGCGTCGCCGAAGTGCGGACCATCGCAAGACTCAACGGCCGGCAGTCGACCACCTTCGGCGTCTTCAAGGCGAAGGGCGCCTCGGACGTGACGGTCGCCAAATTGGTTCAGGCGGAACTCGACAAGATCCTCAAGGAGAACTCGTCGGTTCACATCACGCCCGTATTCACCACGGTGGACCACACGCTTCGCACCTATCACTCTGCGATCAGCGCCCTGATCGAAGGTTCGATTTTGGCCGTCGCGGTGGTGTGGTTCTTCTTGCGCAGTGCGCGCGCAACGGTGATTTCGGCTCTGGCCATTCCGTTGTCCGCGGTGCCGACGTTCGCCTTCATGCAGTGGATGGATTTCACGCTCAATGACATCACATTGCTCGGGCTCTCCCTGGTCGCCGGCGTGCTGGTCGACGACGCCATCGTCGAGATCGAAAACATCGTGCGCCACGTGCGCATGGGCAAGAGCGGTTACATGGCGGCCATCGACGCCGCCGACGAGATCGGCCTCGCCGTGGTCGCGACGTCGTTTACCATCATTGCCGTGTTTCTTCCCGTCAGTTTCATGGGCGGCGTCAGCGGTCAATTTTTCAAGCAGTTTGGTCTCACGGTCGCGGCGGCGGTGTTCATATCGCTGATGGTGGCGCGGCTCATCACGCCGGTGCTGGCCGCCTATGCATTGCGCGGCGACGCAATGCCTGTGCACACCGAAGATGGCCCGCTCATGACGTACTACCTGTCGCTGTTGCGGTGGTGCGTCGCGAATCGCTGGAAGACCATGGTCTTCGGCACCGCGTTCTTCGTGCTGTCCGCGGGGGCGCTGACCATCATTCCGAAGGCATTTCTGCCGGCCGAGGATTACGCCAGCTCGGAGCTGGACATCGAGCTGCCTCCCGGCGGCACCCTGGAAGATACGTCGCAGGTCGCCGCGGCCGCCACTGCGGTGCTTCGAGCACAGCCGGAGGTCAGGAACGTGGTCGAATTCGTCGGCGGCGACGACGGCGAGGTCCGCACCGCAACGCTCTACATCAGCCTCGTGCCGCGTGGCGAGCGTGCCCTCAGCCAGAAGGAGTGGGAACAGCACATGATGCCGCTCCTCAGTCGGGTACCGGACGGCCAGATGAACTTTTCAGAGGGCGGCGGCGGGCGCGACATACAGCTGTATTTGACGGGGGATGATGCCGCATTGCTCGATCGCACCGGCCACCAGGTGTTGGCGGAGATGCGCGGGTTGGGTGAAATCCACGATCCCCGCATCAAGGGCGATCTGCCCCGGCCTGAAATCGTCGTGCGCCCGCGGCTCGACATCGCCGCCGAGCTCGGCGTCAGCGTGCAAAGCATCAGCCAGACCATTCGCATCGCGACCCTCGGCGATTTGCCGCAAAACGGAGCAAAGTTTTCCTTGAGCGATCGCCAGATCCCGATTCGCGTAAGCCTCATCGAGAGCGCGCGGCGCGATCTATCGACCCTGGAGAGTCTGCCGGTGCCGACGGCGTCGGGCGCCAGCGTGCCGCTCAAAACGGTTGCGGACGTCAGTTTCGGCGAGGGTCCTTCCGCGGTGCGCCGCTACAATCAGAGCCGCCGGTTGTTTTTCCAGGCGGATTTGAGCCCCGGCGTCGAACTCGGAACCGCCACCAAAAAAATCTACGCGTTGCCGTCGCTGAAACATTTGCCCGAGGGCGTGCATCTGGTCGAGACCGGCAATACCGAATTCATGAACGAGCTGTTCCAGAATTTCCTCCTGGCGATCGCCGCAGGCATTCTCATGGTCCTGGCCGTTCTGGTCCTGCTGTTCGCGCGCCTCTTCCAGCCGATCACCATTTTATCGGCTCTGCCGCTGTCCTTGGGCGGGGCGGTGCTCGCTTTGCTGCTCACCGGCCGCCCGTTCTCCTTGCCCGTGGTGATCGGTATCCTGATGCTCATGGGTATCGTTGCAAAGAATTCCATTCTCCTGGTCGATTTCGCCATCGAAGAAATGCGGGCCGGAAAATCGCGGCTGGAAGCGATATTGGAGTCGGGACACAAGCGTGCGAGGCCGATCGTGATGACCACGGTGGCCATGGTTGCCGGCATGCTGCCGGTTGCGCTGGGTTGGGGCGGCGACAGCGATTTTCGGTCGCCGATGGCCATCGCCGTCATCGGCGGACTGGTGACGTCGACCCTGCTGACATTGGTCATCGTTCCGGCGGTCTTTACCGTATTCGACGACCTCGAACGATGGCTCGCGCCGAAGGCAGGCAGGCTCCTGGCTGAACCGATCGGTACACCCGCGGGCCGCCTCCCCGCCAGCCGGCTGCCGGGTGGCGTGCTTCCCGGCGCCCCAATCGCTCTCGGCCCCAGTTCGGCTGCCATCCTGCCGGACGGCTTCATCGCCCCGGACAAGTGAAAACAACGCCGTTTGCCGCAGTCGTCGCGGCAACCGTTTGGTTCGTGCTGCCGCCGTCGGCGCGCGCGGACCTCAAGGATGCCGTCAATCGGGTACGGACGCAGGAGTGTCCCATGCCCGATCGAAGTCCACTCCGCAGCGACTCCCGGCTTCGGCAGGCGGCGCGGCGCATGGCGGCCGGCGTCCCGCTGCATCAGGCGCTAATCTCGGCCGGATATCTGGCCGAGCAGTCCTCGGCGGTTCACCTCACTGGTGCGGTGAGCGATGCACAGGTCGCGCGCATCCTCGCCGGCGAGTATTGCGGCACATTGACCGATCGCCGGCTGGGCGAGATCGGCGCCGAGCGACAGGGCCGAGACGTATGGATCATTCTGGCGGCTCCGGCCGACGTGCCGTCGGCGAAGGATTCGAGCGCCATCAGCCGCCAAATCCTCGAACTCGTGAATCGGGCGCGCCTGACCGGGCGCCGCTGCGGCGGCAAGGCCTATCCCCCGGCGCCGCCGCTGATGCAGAACCCGTTGCTTGCCGGCGCGGCGCTCGCGCATTCACAGGACATGGCCGTCTACGGTCGATTCGACCACCGCGGCCACGACGGCAGCTCTCCTGCAACACGCGTCGAGCGGGCAGGGTATGACCGCTACCTCGTCGTCGGGGAGAACATCGCGGCGGGCGCGATGACACCGGCGGAAGTCACCCAAGGCTGGCTGGAGAGCCCGGCGCATTGCGAAAACATCATGGATGCGCGCTTCTCGGAGATCGGCATCGCGTTTGCCGTGAATCCGTCGAGTTCCGAACTCGTCTATTGGACGCAGGTGTTCGCAAAGCCTGGCGTGTCGCGCTAGTCCAAGACCGCATGCGGATCGACCACCGCACCGCCACGGCCCGGCGCTTTGATGAGCAGCACCAGCGGGAGCACGGCCAGCGTCAGGTAGAGCATCAGCCGGAAGTCGTTGATGTAGGCGATCATCGATGACTGCTGCGCGATCATGGCGTCGAGCGCAGCTGCACCGCCGGGACGCGTCGTATCGTAAGCTGACGCCACGGCAGGATTGTTCCATGCCGGATTGGCGTAGGTGATGCGCTCGACCAATGCCGCGTGCGTGGACACGGTGCTGCGCACCAGTACGGTCTGCACCAGGGAGATGCCGATGCTGGCGCCGATGTTGCGCATCAACGAGAACATGGCCGTGCCCTGCGCCCGCATGTCCGGCCTCAGCGTCGCAAACGCGGCCGCACTCAGCGGCACGAATGCCAATCCTGTCCCGATGCCCTGCATAACGCCGGGCCAGATGATGTCGCCCTCCGACAGGTCGAGTGAATAGCGGGTCATCTGCCAGATTGCCACCGCGCTGAGCGAAAAACCGGTCAGTAGCAGCAGCCGCAAATCGACTCTGCCCATGATGCGGCCGGTGATCAGCATGGCCAGCATGGTGCCGAGACTGGACGGCGCGATGACGAGGCCCGTCGTTGCCACGGGATAACCGAACAGAGTCTCCAGCATGGTCGGTAAGAGCGCGCGCGAGCCGAACAGCACCGAGCCCACGATGAAAATGAACAGCAGACCGGTGACATAGTTGCCGTTTTTGAGCAGGCGATAATCCAAAAAGGATTTATCCGGGCGCGACGTGGCGGTGTGCGCAATGAAGTACGTGAAAGCGATGACCATCACGACGATTTCCGTCCACGTTTCCCCGGAAGAAAACCAATCGTTCTGTTGGCCGCGATCGAGCAGCATTTGCAGCGCGCCCACCCCCAGGCTCAAGGAGGCGAAACCGAAGGTGTCGAATTGCATCCGCCGGGCGCCGCGCGCGGGTCGCAGGTACCGCCATATGCCCAGGGCCGCGATCGCGCCGATCGGAATGTTGATGAAGAATACCCAGCGCCAGTCATAACTATCCGTGAGCCAGCCACCCAGCGTGGGGCCGAGAATGGGACCCACCGTGACCCCCATGCCCCACACGGCCATCGCCGGGCCTTGCTTCTCGGGCGGGTTGATTTCCATGATCACCATTTGCGCCATCGGCACCAGGGCCGCTCCGAACACCCCCTGCAGCAGGCGCGCCGCGACGATTTGCGCCAGCGAATCCGACATTCCGCAAAGCGCCGAGGCCGCCGTGAATCCGATCACCGACGCCATGAACACCTTTTTTTCGCCGAACCGGTCCACGACCCAGGCGGTCAGCGGCGTGGCGATCGCTGCCGCCACGATGTAGGCCGTCAGCACCCACGCGATCTGATCCTGTGAAGCCGACAGGCTACCCTGCATATGTGGAAGCGCCACGTTCGCTATCGTGCTGTCGAGAGTTTGCATGATGGTCGCCAGCATGATCGACAAGGTGATCATGGGGCGATTGAGGGGACGCATCATATGGCGGTTTCGATCATCCCCTGCAGCGCCTCCAGGACGTCGGTGGCCGCTTCGAGTTTTTTGGGATCCAATTGCGAGAGAAGCTCTTTTCGAACCGCGTCCGCTTCCTTGCTGACCGCCTCGAACAGCCGATAGCCCGCTTCCGTGACTACCACGCGCTTGATGCGCCGGTCCGCGGTGGAAGGCTCTCGCTTGACCAGGCCAGCTTTCACCAGGCGATCCACCATGGCCACCATGGTGGCGCCCTCCACGGCCAGCTTGTCGGCCAGTTCGGATTGGGACAGCGGCTCGCGCGCTTTTGCCGCAACCGCGATGGTCAACCAACCGGCTTGACTCACGCCGAGATACTTCAGGCGGCGATCGATCGCCTGTCGCCACGCCCTAGCCGTGCCGTGCAGGGCGCTCGCAAAGCGCTCCTCGAGGTCCACTTAAGAAGCCTTCTAATAATTAGTATGCTAATCAATATACCTGAATACCGTCGTGGGAAACAGAGGGAACCTAAGATCGCAACTCGCTGTCACCTACGTATGAAGCAGCAAACGCTGGTCTCCACGACGCGTTTTGAAGCGGGTGTATTGCCCCGGCGCTCAATCGCGGACGGACAGGGGTTGAGTCCCGGCGATCCCGCCATTCTCGCGGTAACGGACTTCACCCGTGAGCATCCGGTCACCATCGATCCGGAGCGGCAGATCGACGACGCCTTGGATGACATGATTCGTATGGGTGTTCGCGCGCTGCTGGTGGTCAGGGATCAGCGCATCGTGGGCCTCATCACCTCGTACGACATACAGGGCGAGCGACCGCTGCAGTTCCTGCAGTCGTCGACGTATTCTCTTCATCGCGACATTCGCGTCGCCCATATCATGACCCCGTGGCACGTGTTGACGGCGATCAACTGGGAGACGCTTCAAACCATGCGGGCCGGCGACCTTCTGCAGGTGCTCGATCATGCGGGAGTGACGCATATCATCGTGGTGGAGGCCGATCGGCTCGGTTCGTCTTGCGTGGTTCGCGCCCTGGTATCGCGCGCGCGGCTCATCCGGCAGTTGTCGGGTTCTGCGGATAGTCCCAGAGCCTAGCTGCGCACCCACGTTACCGTCGCGATCCCCGCGAACGTCATCAGCAACGAACCGGCGAGATGGGCGGCGACCATGGCCATGGCCCAGGGCAACCGCCCGCTTTGCATCAGCAACACCACTTCGATCGAGAACGTGGAGAATGTGGTCAAGCCGCCGCAAAAACCGGTCATGACGAATAACCGCCATTCCGCCGGCATGGCGGGATTCAACGTGAACAACGCGAAGGCGGCGCCGATGACGTAGCCGCCGATGAGATTGGCCGCCAGCGTGCCGGGCGGGATCAACGGGAAATACCGATTGAGCGCCAGGGATAGGAGCCAGCGCATGAGACAGCCCGCCACGCCGCCCAACGCCACCGCAACCATCGAACGCCACCAGGTCACGCCGGCACCTTCGGTCTTTCTCGAACCAGAAAAAAGAGAGGTGCGCCCAACGCCAACAATACGCTTCCCCAGAGCACCGCTTCGGCGCCCGCGCCCGCGAGGGCCCACAGGGAATACGAGGTCGCGATCACGCCGACGATCGCGAGCGGCATCGTGCGCGCGCGAGACGTTTGCAGCTCGCCGGTCCACTGCAGCCGCAGCAATGCCAGCGAGCACAGCAGGTACAGCACCAGGCAGGCGGTGGTCGACAGCAATATCATGAAGGTGAAAATGTTCACCATGGATTTCTGATAGTTCATCAAGATCAACACGGTGACCAAACCGCTGCTGAACAAGAGCGCGAAGGTGGGCGTATGGCGCGGCGAGTCGCGTGCGAAGATTCGCGGGAACACGCCGTTTTTCGCCATGACGTTGGGCATCTCCCCTTGGAGCAGCACCCATCCGTTCAAGCACCCGAAGCCGCTGATCGCGGCGAACAGCGCCAGCAGTTTTCCAGCCGAGACGCCCCAAAATGAAGTTGCCAGATCGACGAACGGGGCGCTCGACCGGGCCAGGGTGGCAGGCGGCACCAGGAGCAACACCGTCGTGCACGCGATGATGCAGATCAGCGCCGTGAGCACCGCTCCGAGCAGAGTGGCCCGGGGGATGGTACGGCCGGGGTCCCGCACTTTGCTCGCGGGGATGGTCGCGGACTCCAAGCCCAGAAGCGCCCAGAGCGTGAGGGTGGCGGCGGCGGTCGTTCCGCTGAGCGACAGCGGGATGCCCGCCGCGGCCGCAACCGTTTCACCGCGCACGGCGAACAAACCCAGCGCGGAGATCGCGATCAACGGCAAGACCTTGAGAATGGCGGTGACGCTCTGCACCCAGCCCGAGGCCTTGATGCCGTAGATGTTGACGAACGTCAGGACCCAGAGAAAAAATATCGTGACCGCGGCGGAAGAGCCGGGTACGGCGTCGATCCACGGCATCAGCGGCGTCAGGTAGCTCACGGCGCCGGTGGCGATCGCGGCATTGCCCACCCAAATGGAAATCCAATAGCCCCAGGCGACGATGAACGCGGTGAATGGCCCGAAGGCAAGGTGCACGTAGGCGTACGGACCGCCCGCCTGCGGATAGGCACGGCTCAGCTGGGCGAAAACGATGGCCAGCAAGATCGCCCCGCATGCCGTGAGGCCCCAGGCCACGACGCTGTTGAGGCCGTACGGCGCCAACGACGCCGGCAGCAGGAAGACGCCGGAACCGATGCTGTTGCCCACCACCAGGGCGACGCACATCCAGAAACCGAGCAATTGCGGATGCGCGTTGACAGATCGCATCGGCGAGATCGTAATCGCTTTGGCCGATCGAATCAAAGCCACCGGGGAAATCGCAATGAAAAAGAAACACATCAAAACCGAGCTGCCGGGGCCCAAGGCTCGTGAATTACTGGCCCGCGATGCGTTGGTGGCTTCGCCATCCTATCCCCGGGACTACCCCTTCGTGATGTCGCACGGCAAGGGGGCCGAAGTCTGGGACGTCGACGGAAACCGTTTTTTGGACTTTGCGGCCGGCATCGCGGTGTGCAGCACGGGACATAGTCATCCGGCGGTGGTGCAAGCCATCAAGGATGCGGCGGATCGTTTCCTGCATATATCGTCGGACTACTGGCACGAAGGACAGGTCCGCCTGGGCGAGCGGATCAACGAACTCGCGCCGATGAAACAGCCGGTGATGAGTTTCTTCGCGCAATCGGGCACCGAGAGCGTGGAGGCGGCGCTCAAGCTGGCGCGTTACGTGACGGGCCGCGGCCGCTTCCTCGGCTTTCTCGGCGGCTTTCACGGCCGGACGATGGGGTCGCTCTCCTTCACGTCGAGCAAGTACACGCAACAAAAGGGCTTCTTCCCGTCGATGCCGGGAGTCACGCACGTACCGTACCCGAATAATTATCGGCCGTTGTTCGCGGGCAGCGACCAGGGACGCGCGGTGCTTCGTTATATCGAGGAAGTCCTGTTCGTGCAGAACGTGCCTGCGAACGAAGTGGCCGCCATTCTCGTCGAGCCCATCCAGGGGGAGGGGGGCTACCTCGTTCCCCCCGACGGATTTCTTGCGGGCCTGCGCGAACTCTGCGACCGCCACGGTATTCTCCTGATCTTCGATGAGGTTCAGTCGGGCGTCGGGCGCACCGGCAAGATGTTCGCATGCCAACATTGGGATGTGGCGCCGGACATCATGACATTGGCGAAGGGCTTGGGCTCCGGCATGCCCATCGGCATGATGGTGGCCAAGCGCACCATCATGCAGAAGTGGTCCCGGGGCGCTCATGGAAATACCTTCGGCGGTAATCCGCTGTGCTGCGCGGCCGCCCTTGCGACACTCGACCTGGTCGAGCGGGAGTATCGCGCCAACGCCGCCAAGGTCGGCGATTACTTCATGAGAAGGCTTCAGGGGCTGGCGGGCACGTATGAGGTGGTCGGCGAGATCCGCGGCAAGGGCTTGATGATCGGAATGGAATTGGTGACCGACACGGCCGCGAAAACGCCGGCCAAGGAACTTTGCGATGCGCTCATCACTCGCGCGTACCATAACGGCTTGATCCTGTTGTCGTGCGGACTTTCGACGGTGCGCTTCATGCCGCCCCTGATGATTGGCGAATCCGATGTCGATGAAGCGGTCGAACTGCTGGACCGCAGCCTGAAGGACGTCCTATCGACTGCACACCCGACCGTGGCGTACGGCGCGCTGAACGCCTGAGCGCGCCGGCAGCTCAGGAAGCGCCGGCAGCTTAGGAGGCGCCGTCAGTTCGGCAAGGCGTCCGTATTTCCTGAGTTGCGGCCAAGCCCCAACGTGACGTCGCCCGAGATCAGCGTGGTGTGGCCCACCAGCACTCCGGCGACATCCGTAATCGCGTTGAGATCTCCCGGCGTGCCATCGAAGGGCACGCCCAGGTCGCGGGCGCGAGGACTCGATGCGGGGACATTCGAGGGGACGGACGTTGCCGACAAAGATGCCAGGATGAACAAGAAGACCACGAACGCGAGGCCGGATTGACGCACGAGTTGCTTCTGTAGCAGCCAGGGCGCGATGGTAAACTATGTTGATGGACTCCAGCCGAATTCGAATGATGGCAGCGCTGCTGCTGATGCTGGCGTGCACGGCGGCGCACATGGGCGCGCGTGCCGCCGCGGTCGAAGAAAAGCGCTTGTTCATTTACAACTGGACCGATTTCATCGGCCCGGGAACGGTGGCTAAATTCGAGAAGCAGACCGGTATCAAGGTGACCTACGATGTATACGACGCCGAGGAAACCATGGAGGCGCGCCTTCTGGCCGGCAGCTCCGGTTACGATGTGGTCAGTGCGTCCACCGATTTTTTCAGCCGCGAGATCAAGGCCGGCGTGTACCTGCCGCTGGACAAGTCCAAACTGCCCAACTGGAAAAACCTCGATCCGCGGGTCTTGGAGATCCAGGCCGCCTTCGATCCCGGCAATGCGCATGCCGTGCCGTATCTGCATTCGATCAACGGGTTCGCCTACAACGTCGACATGGTGAAGGCACGCATGCCGGATGCGCCGATCGACAGCCTGGACATGCTCTTCAAGCCCGAGATCGTTTCGAAGTTCGCCGATTGCGGCGTGACATTTCTCGACTCGGCCGAAGATGTGCTGCAACTGGCGCTCAAGTATCTGGGGCTCGACCCCAACAGCACGAGGCGCGAGGATTTCAAGGCGGCCGAGGCCATGCTGCTCAAGGTGCGCCCCTACGTCCGTGCCTTCGATTCCTCGGAATACATGAACGGGCTCGCCAACAAGGAGGTCTGCGTCGCCATGTCGTGGTCCAGCGATTATGCGTTGTCCCGGGCACGCGCCCGTGCCGTCGGCGTCGATCTCAACCTGGCGTTTACCGTGCCGAAGGAGGGCGCCAATCAAACCTTTTCGTCGCTTCTCATCCCTGAGGGGGCGCCGCACCCGCACGCAGCCTACCAATTCATCAATTTCATCCTGCGGCCGGACGTGATCGCGGAGATCAGCAACTCGATTTATTACGGCAACGATAATATCGCCTCCCGTCCCTTGGTCGACCCGCGTATCCTCGAGGATGTCACGCTGTATCCCACTCCCGAGATGGAGAGCCGGTTGTACAAATCCGCGGAGGTGGGCGCGGCGACGGAGCGCATCCGGACCCGAACGTGGACCCGCATCAAAACCGCCCGATGACCCCGGCGCACCAAACCCTACGAAAGAGGACCGCAATGAACACCGGCACCAGAAGAATCGTCAGCTTCCAGCGCATGGAGGACGGCACCCGCGAGGACTACGAATTCCTCGACAGATCCGAGCGCGAATACGCGCTCGGCCTTCCCGATGTCATTTTGGGCGCGCTCGGCAAGCTGGATCACACACTTCAAGGATATCCGGTGAGCCGTCTCGAGCATTCCCTGCAGACTGCGACGCGTGCGCTCCGGGACGGCGCCGATGATGACCTTGTTGCGGCGGCGCTCATCCACGACGTCGGCGATGAACTTGCGCCTTACAACCATGCCGAGATAGCCGCCGGCATCCTTCGGCCGTACGTGAGGCCGGAAGTGACCTGGATCGTCGAACAGCACGGGCTGTTCCAATCGTACTACTACGCCCATCACTCGGGCGGCAACCGCGACGGGCGCGATCGATTCCGCGGCCATCCCTGGTATCAGGCATGCCGGGATTTTTGCGCGAACTGGGACCAGTGCTCCTTCGATCCCCGCTATGAATGGCAACCGCTCTCGAGCTTCGAGCCCTTGATCCGGAGGATCTTCACGCGCCCGCCGCATGATCCACGCTACGTCGGGGCTGCGACCCCATGACACGCGCTTGGGAGCCGCCTAGGTGTTTTGCCCGGCCATCTGCGCGTCGGCGAGGCGCTGCAGATCCGCGCGCCGCATGAGGTAGCCCGCCAGCAGGACGCAGGCGCCGACCAGGCAGATGATGAGGCTGGCGAGGGCATTCACGTCGGGACTGACGCCTAGTTTGACTCTCGAAAAAATAACCATTGGCAGCGTGCTGGCGCCGGGACCGGAGACGAAGCTCGAAATCACCAGATCGTCGAGCGACAAGGTGAAGCTGAGCAGCCAGCTCGACGCGAGGGCGGGGGCGATGCCGGGCAGCGTGGTATCCACGAACGCGCGCACCGGGCCGGCTCCCAGGTCCATGGCGGCCTCCTCCAGCGAGCGGTCCGCGCTCCGCAGCCGGGATTGCACCGTGATGGTCGCGTAGGCGGTGCAGAACGCGATGTGCGCGATGACAATGGTCGTGAAACCGCGATGCGGCCAGCCAAAGAGATGCAGCATCGAGACGAACAGCAGGAGTTGGGTGATGCCGGTGATGATCTCCGGCATTACCAGCGGCGCGTTGACCATGCCCGTGAGCAGCAACCGGCCGCGGAACAGCCCGAATCGCACCAACGAGATTGCCGCCAGCGTGCCGAGGATCACCGATCCGGTCGATACCACCACGCCGATCTTCAGCGACAGCCAGGCGGCATCGAGAATCTGGTCATTGTGCAGCAGCTGCGCATACCAACTCGTGGAGAATCCGCCCCAGACGCTGACAAGCGCGGACGCGTTGAAGGAGTAGGCGATCAGCACCACGATGGGCACGTAAAGCACCGCGATGCCGATGCATAGGACCGAGATCAGCAGCGGCGGGAGGCGCTCCTGCACGTCAAGACTCCATCTGCTTGGTGCTGTAATGCTGGTAGAGCGCAATCGGTCCGACCAGCAGCACCAGGAAGACGATGGCGACTGCGGACGCCACCGGCCAATCGCGGTTGCCGAAGAATTCATCCCAGAGCACGCGGCCGATCATCAGATTGTTGGGGCCGCCCAACAGGGTGGGGATCACGAATTCGCCGATGGCGGGGATGAATACCAACATCGAACCCGCGATGACCCCGGGCATGGACAGCGGCAGCGTCACGTCGACGAAGGTGCGCCAGGGGGGACTTCCCAGGTCCGCCGCCGCTTCGAGCAGGGAGCGGTCCAGCTTTTCCAATGTCGCGAACAGCGGCAGAACCATGAACGGCAGGTATGAATAGATGATGCCGAGGTAGACCGCGAGGCTGGTCCGCATGATCTGCAATGGGTGATCGATGATACCCAGCCACAACAGCGCCGAATTGAGCAGGCCGGTCTCGCGAATGATCCCTTCGAGCGCATACACCCGCAGCAGAAACGAGGTCCAGAACGGCAGTATGATGATGAGCAACAGGACGCTCTGAGTGCTCTTCGAGGTGCGGGCGATGGCGTAGGCCATGGGATAGCCCAGGGCCAGGCAAATGAGCGTGGAAAAAAACGCTGTCTTTATCGAATAAAAATAGGAAAGGCCATACACTTCATCGGTGAACAAATACTTGAAATTGCCGAGATTCAACGCGGCGTGGATGTGCCAATCCTGGGTGATCGATAGAATGTCGGTGAAGGGCGGCACCCGCACCGCCGTGTCGGCCAGGCTTATTTTGAGCGCGAACCCGAACGGGATGAGGAAGAACACCAGCAGGAACAGCATCGGCGGCAGGATGATGAGCCGCCTGCCATGCCGTTTCAGCCAGTTGCGGCCCGGGCTTTCGCGGGACTCCGCCTCGGCCGGTGTCACGCTGCCGCTGACCATGCCGTGAAAGCGCCAAAGAAAAAGCTCCCGCCCCGGCAGGGCGCGCCGCGCGCGCGCGCGGGACGCAGCCGGCAACGGCAGCGCTTGATCGACGCCTGCATCTCGGCGCTGCACCTGTACGGTCCGTCTCGGACGACCGTGGAAAAAGTCGTGGCCATCGCGAAAATGTCACCTGGCATTGTCAGATTCTACTTCGACTCAAAGGCCGCGATGCTGGTCGCATCCCTGCAATTCCTCGCCGCCGAATTCGAGGAGCGGCTGCTGATACCCGTCGCTGAACTCAAATCGAGCCCGGTTGCTGCGCTCGAATTGATGGTCGATTTGTATCTCGATCCGGACATTGCCAGCCCCCGCAAGGTTTCTGTTTGGTACGCGTTTTGGGGCGAGGCGAGTTCCCGGCAGGAATACTACGACATTTGCGGACAAAAGGACGAGAGCTTCGCAGCGTTGGTGCGCGAACTGATCGAAAGATTGATCGTCGACTCATCCCGGCCGCATTTGGATCCCGACGGCATTGCGCTCGGCCTCATCGGCGCTCTGGAAATGATGTGGCAGGACTTCGCGTTCCGCGCGGAACCCGACATCGACCGCATCGCCGCCAAGAGCCGCTGCATGGCCTATCTGCGCTCGGTATTCCCCGGTCAATTCCGTGCCGCCGGCGATGGGTCCCCGCGCCTGGTCGCCGACTCCCACCCTCCGCGATTGCCGGGATGGACCTACGCCGATGCAAGAATTCATGCCCTGGAGCGCGATATATTGTTTGAGCCCGAATGGACGGTGGTGGGCCATGAATCCGACATCCCGCGCGGCGGCGATTTTCTGACGATCGACACCGGCGTCGAGCGGGTCTTGGTGGTTCGCAACTCATCCGGGGCGGTACATGCGTTGCGCAACAGCTGCCCGGAATCGCCGCACGCGCTCATCGCGCCGCGCCGCGGGCGGTTCGATGCGGGGATCGAGTGCAAGCTCCATGGCCTTAAATTCTTGCTGGACGGGCGGGCCCGCCCGGGAACCGGAGGCGCGGATTTGACCGCCCTCGACGCGTCGTCGGTTTCCGGATTGATCTGCGCAAGATCACGCTCCGCCGACGGCGCACGGAATCCGCGGCTGTGGTTCGATGCGCAACCGCCCTTGGGGTTGACGGGCCTTGGCCCACCCGTCGAGATCCCGGTTGCCGCCGATTGGAAGACCGTGGTCGAACAATGGCTGGAGCCGCCGCGGCATCTCTCGCCGAGCCCTGCGGAGGATTGCATCGTCTGGCATGCCTCCCCGTTGGACGACTCGGCATGGAGTGCCCGCCTCTATCTGCGTCTCGCCGGCTGCGTCCCCGCGGCCGTCTGGGGGCGGCAGTTCATGGCGCCGAATCAGCTGGTCGAACTGCGTCCGGATGGGCTGTCCGTCATTCAAGCCATTCCGGCGGCGCCCGGTCGCTGCCTCGTGCGCCGGCTCGACTACACCGCTCTCCCGCCGCAGGATGGCGCGCGCGCGGTCCTCTATCTGGTCCGCAGGTTGGCGCCGTATGCGCGCAGGACGATGCTCGACGTGGCCGAATCAGTTCAGAGGGGGATGATCGATTTCGGCTATGGAATCGCGGCCGGCGGCGGCTCGCCCGCCGTCGATTGGTTCCGCCGCCGGCTCGCGGCCCGCATTCCGCGGTAAACTATCGCATGGCTTCGACTATATGGGGGGTAGGGGTATGAATCTGGCATCCTTGAGCACCAGCGACTGGCATGCGCGCGCCGCGGCCGTGCGTTACGAGACCGGGCATTTCATCGACGGCAAGTTCGTCGACTCCGTGGCCAAGGGGCGGCCGGGACAAGTGCGTCGAGAGTCTGATCTCCTACACCCAGACGAAATCCGCTTGGATCAACCTGGGCTGAAATGCAGGGGCGGAGCCGGGAGTCGAAATTCCGGGATCCGCGACCGCAGCAGGTTGTGGAATTCGAGCATGCAACCCTCGAGCCTGGACAGGGGACCGGGCTGGTAGCTGCTCGATTCGAGTCCTCGTTGCACGCGCCCGCACAACCACTTGTCTTCATTGTTGACGGAGGTGTTGATGCGGTTGCTCAAAAATCGTGCCGCACGCAGTTCACGGGACGTTCCCGGCAAGCCGAACACCGCAGCGCGCACGATGCACTTCCCGGGACCTGCCGGCAGCACCTGGAAGAAGTCCATCTGATCGGGAAACACATCGATGCCGAGATTCGGCAGCGCGCTGTAGAACCGCCAGCAACGGCGCAGATCCCCGGGCAGATGGCCCGCCGCCTTCCCGATCAGCGATTGATACAGGCCTTCGGACCAGCGGGATGAGCGCTTCTCGCGCAGCCAACTCAGGCCGCGCGCCACGCCCGGCACGGTGGCCTGATCCTCGTAATCGGGAGTGAACATGCGGTACAGACCCGGATGTCCGATGGGTACGTGGTACGACTCGAGGTAGTTGTCCATCGCGATTTTCCAATCGACGTTCCAGACGTCCGAGGTGACGGGACCGAGCGGTACCATCTCCTCGCAGCGGTAGGGCGCCAATTCCTCGCCGAGCTTGCCCCAGGTGCGCGACACCGGCGCCGGTGTGCCGAATTCGGAATCGGGCGCGAGGCATACGAAGACGAATCCGAACGCGACGTCGGTGCGCACAGCGCGCAGCCCGTGCTCCGCGCGATCCAGGCCCGGAAAACTTTCCCGCACCGGCATCCCGATGAGCCCGCCGTCGTGACGATAAGTCCAACCGTGATACGGGCAGGTGATGGTTGCCGGGCAGTTCCCCGCACCATCCAGCAACCTCGCGCCGCGGTGCCGGCAAACGTTGTGAAACGCCCGGATGGAACCGTCGCGGTCGCGCAGCACCACGACGCTCTCGGGACCCAAATCGAAGGTCTCGTAATCGCCCGCCTTCGGAATGGAATTGACGTGACAGACGATCTGCCAGCTCGGCATCAGAATTCGAAGCTGTTCGAGGCGCGTCAGCGCCGGATGGTTGTAAACCCATGCGGGCAGGGCACGCGGCATACCTGCGGGAGTGGCTTCGTCGAGCTTCGCGGCTGACAGGCTGTTCATGGCGGTTTCTCGGTCGCGATTATATGAACGTTTAATTTACGCCCTGCCCGGGGACTTTGGCAAGTCGCAACCGAATCGGGTAAAAATGACCAAATCGAGGAAAAATAGGCACAATTCGCGGAAATTGACGGCCCGGCACCGGCGCTTCCGCGTCGCCAACGCAGCACACTATATGATCATATAAAAAACATGGACTAAGCACCGGCCGGATGGTAGGGTCGCAACCCTCAAGCTGCAGCGCAGGGGGATGCCATGGCCAGGAACCTGACCAAGAACAACGCACATTTCGCGCGCGCCGTGCAACGGTTGCCGCTCGGTGTCGCTTCCAATTTCCGCTACTGGGGCGAGGACCGCACCATTTATGTGAAACACGGGAAGGGCGCCCGCATCGTCGATCTCGACGATAACGAGTACGTGGACTACCGCATGGGCTACGGACCCGCGATCTTGGGTTATGCCGACGAACGCGTCGATGCCGCGGCGCGCGACGGCATGTCGGTGGGTGGAGTGTTCGCGTTGTCGACCGAGCGCGAGCTCGCGGTCGCCGAGCGCATTTCCAAAATGGTGCCTGCGGCGGAACTCGTCCGTTTTTCCAATTCAGGCACCGAAGCGGTCATGGCGGGTCTGCGCCTGGCACGGGCCTACACGGGAAAGGACGACTACCTGATTCTGGAAGGCGGCTACCACGGGTTGTTCGACGCAGCCATGTGGTTCACCCCCATGGACAAATGGTCGCAGGTCGGTGATCCGGAAGTGAAACCCTACAGCGAGGGCGTGCCGATCAGCACGAAGAGCTTCGCGCACTTCGTCCAGGCGAATGACGCGAATCAACTGGAGGACGTCTTCAGGCGTCATGCGCACCGCATCGCGTGCCTGTTGATCGAGCCCATTATGGGCAACTGTCTCGGGATCGCGGCCGAACCCGAATACCTCCGCGCCGCGCGCGAGCTCTGCGACAGGCACGGCGTGGTGCTGCTGATCGACGAGGTCAAGACCGGGTTCCGCGTGGCCCGCGGCGGCGTGCAGGAGTTGTACGGCATCAAGGCGGACCTTTGCACTTTCGCGAAGGCGCTGGGGAATGGATATCCCATTTCCGTGCTCGCGGGACGCGAGGACATCATGCGCAAGATCGGGCGCGGCGTCGCCCACGGAGGCACGTATACCGCGCATTCGGTTTCGCTCGCGGCAGCCGAAAAATGTCTCCAGATTCTGGACGAAACCGACGCCTTGGAGCGGATCGCCGACTACGGCACGCGGTTGCGCAACGGCATGCGTGCGGTCTTGTCGGCGCGTGGAATCGCGCACAGCTTCGTCGGGCATCCGTCCATGAGCGGCCTGTATTTTTCGCAGGAGCCGCCGCGCAATTACCGGGCTTGGAAGAGCAGCGACTACTCCTTCTACGACGCCATGGCCCGGGTGCTGCACGATGAGGGCGTGTTGTGCGAACCCGACTCCCGTGAACCGTGGTTCGTGTCCGCCGCGCACGACGCCTCGTGTCTCTCGGATACCATGAAGGCATTCGAGACCGCAGTCGACGCCACGCTGCAGGCCGGTGCCGGCGGGGACGCCGCGGTCCGGGCGCCGGGCCGGTGAGCCTGGACGCCATCATCGTCGGCGCCGGCCACAACGGACTGGTGGCGGCCTGCTATCTGGCCCGCGCCGGTCTCAAGGTGCAGGTGCTCGAACGCAATCCGTTCATCGGCGGCGCTGCCGTCAGCCGCAAGCTCTATCAGGACTTCACCTACTCGAACTGCTCCTACGTGTGCAGTCTGCTGCGCCCCGAAATCATGCGCACGCTGGAGCTCCCCAAGTTTGGCCTGCAGGTCATTCCATACGAAGGCGGTTGCACGATGATGCGGGGGGGTGGTCATCTCGCGGTGTACGACAACCACGATGCGCTGCGAAGGGAGATCTCACGCCACTCGAAACGCGACGCTGAGGCCTATGATCGATACACGCGGGACGTCATGCGTCAGTGCAAGTTCATCAAGCCGCTGCTGATGCGCGAGCCGCCCGATCCCACGTCCTTCAAGCCGCGCGATATCCAGGAGCTGCTGTACCTGGGCAGGCGCTTTCATGGATTGGGCGAGGAGCGGATGTACGACACTCTGCGCTTCTGGACGATGAGCGCCGCCGATTTCCTCGACGAGTACTTCGAGAGCGAAATCGTCAAGGCGCATTTTGCGGGCACCTCCATCATCGGCACGGCCTTGGGGCCACGCTCGCCGGGCACGGCGTACGTCCTTCTGCACCACTACATGGGAGACATCGACGATACGGTGGGCGCATGGGGGTTCGCGCGGGGCGGCATGGGCGCGATCAGCAACGCGCTCGGCGCATCGTTCCAGGCCAGCGGCGGCGCCATCCGCGTCGCTGCGCCGGTGGCGCAGATCCTGGTAAGGAACGGCCGCGCCTCCGGCGTATTGCTCGACGACGGGGAGGAGATCCACGCGCCGCTGGTGCTGTCGAACATGGATGTGCGCCGCACCTTCCTGAAGTCGATGGACGCTGCGAATTTGCCAGATGAATTCCTGACTCAGGTGAGAAATTTCAAGATTCGCGGGTCGTCCGGCAAGCTCAATATCGCGCTCGACGGCCTGCCGCGCTTCCCGGCCATACCCGACGGCAGCCCGAGCACCCGCGGCGACATGCATGTCACGGATACCATCGAGATGATGGAGCGGGCGTACGACGACTGGAAGGAGGGGAGTTGGTCACGGGCCCCGTACATCGACATGCTGATCCCGTCGCAGATCGATCCCTCCATGGTGCCCGACGGCAAGCACTACATGACGGTTTTCGTACAGTATTGTCCGTATACGTTGGCCGACGGCGAATGGAATGCCGAGAAACGGCGCGCGTTCGGCGACACCGTCATCGACACCATCGCCCAGCACAGTCCCAACTTCAAGGAATTGATCCTGCATGCGGAAATTCGCACACCGTGGGACATCGAGAACGAAGTGGGGCTCACCGAAGGCAACATTTTCCAGGGCGAGTTGACCATGGACCAGCTGTTGTTCAACCGTCCCATCCCGGGTTACGCCCAGTATCGTTCGCCGGTGCGGGGGCTCTACATGTGTGGTTCCAGCACCCATCCCGGCGGCGGTGTGATGGGCGCACCGGGCGCCAATGCCGCGCGTGCGGTGCTCAAGGATCTCGGGAAGCCGCACTGACATGGCGCAGCAAACATCGTCACCGGCACGGTACGATTTCATCGTCATCGGCGGCGGCCACAACGGCCTGGTCTGCGCAGCGACATTGGCGCGTGCCGGCCGCAGGGTGCTGGTCCTCGAGGCGCAATCGCGAGTCGGCGGCGCCGCCGCCACCAGGGAATTTGCACCCGGATTTCGCGTCTCGTCCTGCGCGCATCTGCTGCATCTCATGCCGGCCGAAATGATCCGCGGCCTCAAGCTCGAGGCGCACGGCCTGGAATTCGCCGCGCAGGGCATGCCGACCACGGCATTGCGTCCGGGCGGCCTGCCTCTCAAGGTGACGCCGGCCGGTGTGCCCGGCGGCGATGCGGGGGCGGGCGGCGATGCCGGCGCCTACGCCGCCTATACGCAGCGAATGCGCCGGTTTGCGGGTGCGCTCGCGCCGCTTCTCGGCAGGGTTCCTCCGCGGCTGGGCACCGCCGCGTGGTCGGACCGCTGGGCGCTGCTTGCGGTAGGGTGGCAGATCCGCAAGCTCGGGAGGCGCGACATGCGCGAGCTGCTGCGCATCGGAGGAATGAACGTTTTCGACTTGCTCGAAGAGCAGTTCGACTCCGACGCGCTCAAGGGCGCCTTGGGATTCGATGCCGTGCTCGGCACGAATTTCGGTCCGCGGTCGCCCGGCACGGTGCTGACGTTGCTGTACCGCATGGCCGCCGAGACAGCCTGCGGAGAGGCGGCATTGTCGCAGCCCAAAGGCGGCCTCGGCGCAGTGTGCGATGCATTGGCAAAGTCGGCGGCCGCCCTCGGTGCGACCATTCGCAGCGCATCGCCGGTGGCGCGCATACTGGTCGCTGCGGATCGCGCGGCGGGCGTCGAGCTCGAATGCGGCGAGCGCATCGAAGCGGACGCCATCGTGTCGAGCGCCGATCCGAAGACCACCTTCTTGAAACTGCTCGGCGCAAAATACCTGGACACGGGATTCGTGCGCCGCGTGAGCCATATTCGAGCGCGCGGGCTTGCCGCCAAACTGCATCTCGCGCTGGACCGCGCACCGCAATTCACCGGTGTGGACTCCGCGTCCGCGAAGGGCCGCCTGCTTCTCGCGCCGTCATTGAACTACCTCGAGCGGGCCTACAACCACGCGAAGTACGGCGAATATTCCACTGCGCCCGCGATGGAAATCACCGTTCCCACGCTGAACGAGCCGGGATTGGCCCCATCCGGCAAGCATGTCTTGTCGGCCATCGTCCAGTACGCGCCCTATGCCCTGAAGGCGGGTTGGCAGGACGAGCGGCAGCGCTTCAGCCGGTTGTGCATCGACGTTTTGGAGGCCGCGGCGCCCGGGCTGCGCGACAGCGTGCTGCATGCCGAGATGCTCACGCCCCTCGACATCGAACGGGAGTTTCGTATCGAAGGCGGTCACTGGCACCATGGTGAGCTGGCCTTCGACCAGTTCTTCATGGTTCGCCCCGTACCCGGAGCCGCGCAACACGGCACACCGATGCCCGGTCTCTACCTGTGCGGCGCCGGTTGTCATCCGGGGGGCGGGGTCATGGGCACGCCGGGCCGCAATGCCGCGCAGCAGGCCCTCAAGGGAGGGGTGGCATGAGTACTTCCTCCAAGCAACTGTCGCCGCACTTCAAGAAGCCCCTGCTCGAGACTCCCTTCCACGCTCGGGCCAGAGACTTGAGCCAGGTCGACAGCTTCGTGGCGTGGGCGGGCTACACCACGGTTGACGTGTTCACCACGGTCGAGCAGGAATACTTCGCGATTCGCAATGCGACCACGCTCTACGATCTGACGCCGATGGTGAAGTACCGGATTGCCGGACCGGATGCCGGGCCGTATCTGAATCGGCTGGTGACCCGCGACCTGACGAAGCTCAAACCCGATCGCGTCGCCTACTGCGTCTGGTGCAACGATGCCGGTCATCTGGTCGACGACGGCACGGTATTCCGCTTAAGCGAGGGCGAATATCGTCTGTGCACGGCGGAGCGGCAGATCGACTGGCTGCTGGATTCCGCCATCGGCTTCGCCGTGACGGTTGACGAAGTCACGGAGGAGATCGCGGCCCTCGCGGTACAAGGGCCGACGTCCTGCGCGGTGCTCAAGGCGGCGGGACTTGCGGGGGTCGAGCGGATGAAACCCTTCGAAATCGGTTACTTCTCCCTGGCCGGCCTGCCCTTGACGGTATCGCGCACGGGCTTCACCGGCGACTTGGGTTATGAATTGTGGATGGCGCCCGCAGCGGCCGAACCGGTTTGGGACGCCTTGATGGCGGCAGGACGCTCGCGCGGAATTCGCGCCGTCGGCTCGCAGGCACTCAACCTGGCGCGCCTCGAGGCCGGCTTCTTGAGTCCGAACATCGACTTCGTGTCCGCGGAGCACACCCTTCGAACCGGCCGCGATCGTTCGCCGCTGGAACTGGGCCTTGCATGGCTGGTCGATTTCGACAAGGGACATTTCACCGGACGCCGTGCGCTGCTCGCCGAGGGGCGGCGCGGACCGCATCGGCTGCTCGTGGGACTCGATGTGGCCGGCAACAAACCGGCGCACAACGCGCTGCTGTACGCGAAGGCGGACGGCAGGCGGGAAATCGGCAGCGTCACCTCGGCGGCGTGGTCGCCGACTTGCAAGCGAAACATCGCCCTTGCTATGGTCGATGCGCCGTACTTCCGGACGGGCTCGGCGGTCTGGGCGGATATCTATCTGAACCGTGAACTCGTTTGGGAGCGCAGAATGTCGCGAGCCGAGGTGGTCGAGCGTCCGTTTTTCGCGCCGGGCCGGCGCCGTGCGACTCCGCCGGCCGAGTTTTAGGCGGGAAGCGCGTGCCATCGAGCCAGCCCAAATCGATTGCCGACAAGCCGTGGCTTGATCCCGACGCGAAGCCGCAAATACTCATCGAAGGCATCGACAAGACCTTCGGCGGGTTCAGGGCCGTGGACGGCGTCAGCCTGCGCATCTACAAGGGCGAGATGTTCGCCTTGGTGGGCGCCTCGGGCTGCGGTAAGACCACGCTGCTGCGCATGCTGGCCGGTTTCGCGACTCCCAGCGCCGGCCGGATCATGATCGACGATCAGGACATGACCGCAGTCCCGCCGCACGAGCGCCCGGTGAACATGATGTTCCAATCCTATGCGCTGTTTCCGCACATGACCGTCGAGCAGAACGTGGGCTACGGCCTGCGGCGCATGGCGCTCGACGGCGCGGCAAGAGACAAGCGCGTTCACGAGGCGCTCGAGATGGTGCAGCTCGGTCCGCTTGCGAAACGCAAGCCGCATCAGCTCTCCGGGGGCCAGCGCCAGCGGGTCGCGCTGGCGCGCGCCCTGATCCGCCGGCCGAAGGTGCTGCTGCTCGACGAACCCTTGAGCGCCCTCGACAAGAAATTGCGTGAACAAACCCAATTCGAACTGATGAATATTCAGTACCAGGTGGGCATTACCTTCGTGTTCGTCACCCACGATCAGGACGAGGCGATGGCCTTGTCGACGCGGATCGCCGTCATGAATCGGGGCCAGGTGATTCAGGTGGGCACGCCGTCCGAAATCTACGAGTTTCCGCAGAGCCGGTTCGTGGCGGATTTCATCGGAACCACCAATCTGTTCGAGGGCACGGTGCGCGGCGGCGAGACCGGGCACGGCGGCGAGACCGGGAATCTCGTCGTGAACTGTCCGGAGGCCGGCTGCGACCTGATCGTCGACGAGATCGGACGGTTCAGCAGCGGCCAGCGGGTTTGGATTGCGCTGCGTCCCGAAAAGATCCGGTTGAGCAAGCAGAAGGTGCCGGCCGGCTGGCTCGGCGAGCCCGTCAATCAAATCAAGGGTACCGTCTGGGAACTCGGGTATCTCGGCAATCGCTCCACCTATCGAATCAAGACTGAAACCGGCAAGGTGGTCACGGTCTTTGCCCAGAACGAACGCCGCACCTCTGAATGGTCCATCGACTGGAGCGATGAGGTGTACCTGAGCTGGTCCACCGACGGTGCGGTGGTGTTGACTCAATGATGCGATTCATCCATGTGGCGCTGGCCGCGGTCCTGTGCCTGCGGCCGCGGCGCCCATCCAGAACGTGCTCGCGGGGGACCTGTCGGCAGGGCGCGCGCGGCCCGCGGCGGACGTGCCCGCGGTGAACGTGCCGGGGGCGAACGGGCCCGCGAGGCAGTAGCCGCCCGGCTCTCACGCCGCGCCGCCGGCGCGTTTTTTATATTATACTCGTGACATTACAAAAATCCTTTGCATGGGCGGGGCGGTCATGAGGAAGATCAAAACACTGGGGCTCTTGGGGACCGGGGTCATCGGCGGCGGCTGGGCCGCGCGCGCGCTGCACTTCGGCATCGACGTGATTGCCGCGGATGTGAAGCCGGAAATGGAGGCCTGGATACGCGGGGCGGTCGCCAACGCCGAGCCGGCGCTGGCGCGTCTGACCTTCGCGCCGCTGCCTCCCAAGGGGACGCTCTCGTTCACGACGGAGCTGCGCGCCATGGCGGAGCGGGCGGATTTCATCCAGGAGAACATCCCCGAGCAGTTGGCGCTCAAGCAACGGATGCTCGCCGAGGTCAGCCGGTATGCCGGCCCCGACGTCATCGTCGCGTCGAGCACGTCGGGTCTCACCCCCACGGATCTGCAGCGCGACATGGTGGCGCCCGAGCGCTTTCTGGTGGCGCATCCGTTCAACCCGGTCTATCTGCTGCCCCTGGTCGAACTCGTGGGCGGCGCGAAAACCGCCCCCGCCGCCATCGACGCGGCCGCCGAATTCTTCGTCTATATCGGTATGCACGCGCTCAAGGTGCGGCGGGAGGTTCCCGGCCACTTGACCGATCGGCTGCAGGAGGCGATCTGGCGCGAAATATTGCATCTGGTGAACGACGGGGTGGCGACGACCGGTGAATTGGACGAGTCCATCATCTACGGTCCGGGACTGCGCTGGGCCGCCATGGGCACGAACATGATTTACCACCTCGCGGGCGGTGAGGCAGGCATGCGCCACATGCTGGCGCAATTCGGTCCGGCCCTGAAGTGGCCCTGGACGAAGCTCGAGGCCCCGGAGCTGACCGAGACCCTCATCGATCGGATGGTCGAAGGGACTCAGGCCCAGGCGGCGGGACGATCAATCCGGGAATTGGAGCGGCTGCGCGATGATTACCTGGTTGCCATCCAGCAGGTTCTCAGGCAGTTCGACATCGGCGCGGGTTCGACGCTGCGCTTGCTCGAGGAACGATTGTACAAGGACGCGTCGGCCGCGAATTCTGCGAATGCCGCCAACAGCGTGAACGCGGCCAACGCGGAGCTCCTCCGCCTGGATATGGTGGTTCGTCCGGAGTGGACCGACTACAACAATCATCTGAGCGATTTTCAATACGGTCATCTGTTCGGCTGCGCCTTGGATGCCCTGTACCGGCGAGTGGGAATAGATGCGGAGTCTCGAGCGGCCGGCAGGATGTTCTACACGGTGGAAAGCCATGTGAAGCATTTCGCGGAGGCCAAGGTCGGCGACGCGGTGTACGTCACCACGCAGGTGATGAGCGTGGACGATAAGCGATTGCACGTGTTTCACCGGCTGCACCGGCGCGGGGATGACAAGTTGCTGGCCACGGGGGAACAGATGCATCTGCACGTGGACACGGGGTCCGCCAAGGCGGCGCCTATCGATGCCGCGGTCCGCGTCAAACTCGATGCCTTGCGCGCGGCTCACGCCGCGATTCCCATTCCTCGGGAAGCGGGCCAGCCTGTCGGCAGCCGGGCCCGGCGCTGACGCCCATGCCGAAGATCGTGGATCATGCGAAGCGCCGCGAGGAGATCGCATTGGTGGCGTGCGAGGTGGTGGCCGCGCGTGGTTTCGAGCAAGCCACGGTCGCTCGTATCGCGCGCGCGGCGGGCTACACCACGGGTATGGTTGCCCATTACTACGAATCGAAGCAGGCCATCATCCTCGCTGCCTTGCGCCTGATACTGGTACGCATCGAGGAACGGCTCACCCGCGAACGCGACGGCGGGGAGACAAGCCTCTTGAACGTGCTGTCGGAGGCTCTGGCGGTCGATGCGGGGCGATTTACGGAGTGTGCTTTCTGGATGGCCTTCTGGGGACAGGTGTCGACGGACAAGCGGTTGAAGCGGTTGAATGCATGGGTCCACCGCGAATACATGCGCTTGTTCGCGCGCTGCTTCGCGGAACATTGGCCCGAATGGACCACGTGGCCGCCCGCCACCCGCGATCACGTGCTGCGATCCGTGGTGACTTTCATCAACGGATTGACCGCGGGCGCAGTGACCAGCCCACGCGATTGGCCGGCGTCCGCACAGCTTGAGCAACTGGACCTGCAGCTCGACCTGTTGCGGCGGTGGGCAAAGTCGAAGCGCCGGCCGGCGCGGCGAGTCTCGGGTCACGCATCCTAAAGAGGTGTAACGATGGACTTCTCCCTGAGCGACGAGCAGCAGCTCATCATCAAGACGACCCGCGAGTTCGTGCAGAACGAACTATATCCGCACGAGAAGGAGGTGGAGGAGAGCGGGGTGCTGCGCGAAGACCTGCACCGCGAACTCAAAGCCAAGGCCATCGATGCCGGGCTCTACGGCGCCAACATGCCGGTCGAGGTGGGGGGTGCCGGCCTCGATACCGTGGCGTGGGTGCTCTACGAGAAGGAACTGGGCCGGACCAACTACGCCCTGCATTACTCCTGCGTGGGCAGGCCGTCGAACATCCTGCTGGCATGCGCAGGCGAGCAGAGGGAACGCTATCTCCTGCCCACCGTCCGCGGGGACAGGACCGAATGTCTCGCCATGACGGAACCCGGCGCCGGTTCCGACTTGCGCGGAATGAAGACCTCGGCAGTGGCATCCGGTGATGACTTCATCATCAACGGCACCAAGCACTTCATCAGTCATGCGGATCACTCGGACTATGTGATCCTGTTCGCGGCCACGGGCGAGGAGTCCACGTCGCACGGCTCCCGGAAGAAAATGACCGCGTTTTTGATCGACATGGGCCATCCGGGATTCGTGGTCCGTCCGGGGTACAAGAACGTGTCTCATCGCGGCTATACGAACAGCATCCTCGAATTCAACGATTGCCGGGTGCCGAAGTCCGCAATACTGGGTGAGTTGCACCGCGGGTTCGACGTCGCCAACACCTGGCTCGGCTCGACGCGATTGCAGGTTGCCGCCACCTGCCTCGGACGCGCCGAACGCGCCCTCGGGCTGTCGACGCAATGGGCGGTCGACCGGCACCAATTCGGGCAACAAATCGGCAAATTTCAGGGTGTGAGCTTCAAACTGGCCGACATGGCAATCGAGTTGCGCGCCGCCGAGCTCCTGGTGCTCGAGGCCGCCTGGAAACGCGACCGGAAAATCGATACCGACATGGATATGGCGATCGCCAAGGTCAAGGCCACGGAAATGCTCGCCATGGTCGCGGACGAAGCGCTTCAGATCCACGGCGGCATGGGCCTGATGAGCGACCTGCCGCTGGAGCGGATCTGGCGGGACGCGCGCATCGAGCGCATCTGGGACGGCACCAGCGAAGTTCAGCGGCACATCATTTCGCGCAGTCTGCTGCGGCCATTGGGCGGCTGACCCGCCGCCCGCGGCTTTTACGCAACAGCCGGCTACCCCAAAGGGAGTAAACATAATCTGGTTGGCTCGCCTCACGACGAGAATGAGTCATTTACCTACAGAAATTAGCTTGCAAAGGAGTGATGCTATCCTTCATCGTATTGAAAGCCCCTTGTTGCGGAAAAGCACTTAGGAATACGAAGGAAGCTACGTCATGATCGATAAGGAAGTTGATAGGCTGCGCCGGCTGCGAGCCACCGCGTTGCGAGTCCGAAAGGTCGCCCGCGCGCTCGACCCGCACGATGCGTTGCTGAACCGCGGGAGCTGCGCCGCGTGGCGCGTCGCGCGCACCGTTTCCGGACGATTGCGCGCTCATCCCTATGGCAGCTTTCAGAAGGATGCCGGAATCGGCGTGGTCGTCGCGAACAGCCTCGCGGCAGCCAACGCGGTGTTGGGCGTCCAAACGCGGCACCAGGGACTTTTGAGATTCGAAGCGCATTTGAGGTCGCTGGCACGCGAATTGTCCGATATGCGGGCGCTGACCTGCGCCTCCGATCTGAACGACAGTTTCGGTCGGTCGCAAATCGAGATTCGCGCCCTGCTCGCCGCCTTGGGCTTCGAAACCGGCCGGGTTCGCTTGCCGGAAGCCTCGGCGCTGGTCCCGGCTACGAATGCAGACAGTGCGATCTCCGTCGATTCCGACTGGCCCTACCTTGCCTTCTGAGTTTCTTTGCGAAGGGGCGGGCGTCTGAATAGTCCTACAGGGGTCGCGGTGATCGGCCGACCGTATTCGCTATGGAGCATCCTCATAGTGCTTGGGAGTCCGCTTTCAAGCAACGCACAACGAGGAGGGTCCCCATGAGCAGCAATGTGGTCAGCTTGTTCGCTGATCAGTTGACCGGCGCCGCCAAGAGCACCGAGCGCTATGTTCGATCGAATCCATGGCAGGCGGCGGGTGCTCTTGCCGTCGTGGGATTGGCGGCGGGACTGGCACTGATTCGCGGCACACGCCGCTTTCGGCATCGCAGGGCCAATGCTTCGGGTGCAGCGTCGGAGGTGTCAGGCGGATGAATAATTTACCCAGCGAAGGCGTTCCCAACCCCCCCAACCCGGAACAACCACCCCTGGCACCCTACGATCCCCCCGCGCCCGCTCCGCAGGCCGAAGCCTGGCGCAGAGCCTTGAAGGTGGTTACGGGCGAAGTGTCGCGGCGGGTGGCGTCGGCACCGAAGGCGCGCTCGGGCCGAAGCTGGTCACGGCCATCAGACGATTCAGACCGGCACTAGGATACTCCCCACCAGAAAGGTTGGGATTCATGGATCACAGGGAGAGCGTCGCCGTGACGATTGCATTGCAGACTCATGTCCTGCGGACTTGTCCGGTGCACGACCAACTACTTTACGATGAGGAAGCGGACTTAGGCTGCGCGTTTGCGCTGGCCGCGGATTTGGTGCGGCATGACATACCATTCGTACGGGAATTCCGCAGTAGTACGCATGAGCTGACGGATCTGCTTCGCGAGACCATCGCCGCCGCGCCCCTGGAATGTCCGGAGTGCGCGGCTGCCGTCATCGAGCGCCCAACCTGAGTGTCCTGATGCGCTGCGGCCGCCGGGGCGCGGCCGCAGCAGTACTGCTCTGTGCCGTGGCCCTGGGCCCACGGGCTGCGTTTTCTCAGACGCCGGCGCCGCTGCAGGAATGGCAGTACTCGGCGGGTGTCGTTTTGATCCCGATGTTCGAGCCAAGCCTTCCCGAGTGGCGGGTCCAAACCGGGTTGGCGGCGGAGCCGAGACCTGCGTACGAGGGCGCACGAAACTACCGCACCTTGGCGGGACCGGTGTTCGATGTGCGGTATCGCGATTTGTATTTCGCCTCTACCGGCGAGGGAATCGGGGCCAATTTCATTCGCGGCGAGCACTATCTCGCCGGTATTGCGGCCGGTTATGATCTCGGCCGCCGTGAGTCGGACGACCTGAATCATCTGAAGGGCTTGGGCAACATCGAAGTCGCTCCCGTCTTAAAACTGTTCGGTTCCTACGTGGTCTCGAAACAGTTTCCATTGGTGCTGCGGGTGGACGTGCGGCGCTTTGTGGGCGGTGCCGCCGGTTGGGTGGGTGATGTGGAGGCGTATATGCCGCTACCCGGAAGCTCGGAGAAGTGGGTGATGTTTGCGGGCCCGTCGGTGACATTCGCGGACCGGCAGCACATGCAGACGACGTTTGGTGTCAACCAAAGCCAGGCGCTGGCGTCCGGTTATCGTGTGTTCGCCGCCCACGGCGGCATGAATGCGGCAGGCTTCGGTTTCAGTGTGACGCGGTTCATCAGCAAGCGCTGGTTGGTGAATGGCAACCTGGCGGTGAATCGCCTGCTCGGCAGCGCGAGCGACAGTCCGTTCACTCACGAGCCACAAAAACTCACGGGCGCAAAAGCTCTGGTCCTGACCGGCGGCGCTCTGGCCTTGTCGGTGGTGTATAGCTGGTAGGTACGGAAGCCGTGAGGCTACGAACGGGCCAACGAGGCCGCTTCGTTCAACGTTTTCTCCAGCATGTCCAGATCGTACGGCTTCGGCAGAATCATGACGTGCGACTGCGCGTTCCCCATCAAAAATTCCACATTGAGCGACCCGTAGCCGGACGAGATGACCACGGGAAGCTTCGGGTATTTCTTGGCCAGTTCCTTGGCCAGTTCGATTCCGGACATCCCCGGAAGGCTGACATCGGTCATGACCGCATCGAATACCCGCTGAGCGACTTGTTGCAGCGCGAGCTCCGCGTCGACGACGGCAACCGCCTGATGACCCAGTTCCTGCAGATATTCCACCGTAATCAGGCTGACTTCCGGGCTGTCTTCGACCAATAAGATGTCCATTTCAGGAGCTTGGACGTAAATTCGCCCGCTGGCTAGGGGGACGTTTGGCGGCTACCGCCCGGTCCATCGCGGTTTCCGCTTTTCCGCAAAGGCGCGGGTGCCTTCCTTCAGGTCTTCCGACCGGATGACCCGCTGCACCAGGTCCAGCGAATCGTGGAGTTCAAAGGCCTCGTGCTCCGGCACCATTTCCGTATGGCGCAGCAGCTGCTTGATCGCCGGAAAGAGCAGCGGCGGGCCGTCCGCCAATTGACGCGCGATCTCGCGGGCCTTCGCCATGGACTGCCCCTTGGGCACGACATGGTTGGCCAGACCCCAATGCTTGGCCTCGGTGGCATCCATCCATCGGCCGGTGAGCAGGAACTCGACCGCGACGTGGTAGGGGATGCGTCGCCGCAGCTTCACCGTACCGGCATCCGCCAGAACGCCCACGTTGATTTCCGGCAGCGCGAATTTTGCGTGCTCTTCCATGACGATGATGTCGGTGCCCAAAACCACTTCGAAGCCGCCACCGCAGGCGATCCCGTTGACGGCGGAGATGATGGGTTTATTGAGATTCCGGGGATGGTTCAAACCTCCGAAGCCGCCCACACCCCAGTCCTCGTCGGATTTCTCGCCCGCCGCCGCAGCCTTGAGGTCCCAGCCCGGTGAAAAGAAACGGTCGCCGGCGCCGGTGATGATCGCGATCTTGAGCGACGCATCGTCCCGAAACGAGGTAAAAACGTCGTTCAGTCGCCGGCTTGCAGCGAGATCGATGGCGTTCGCCTTGGGCCGATCGATGGTCACTTCCAGAATATCGCCGGCTTTTGTGACATTGACTCCATCCGACATGAGATTTCCCCTTCGATTAGGTTCGACTGTTCAGACGAATCAGGGTGTCCACGGCGACGACACCCAGCCCCAAGGGCCGCACGATCACCGGGTTCACGTCGATTTCCACGACCTCGCCGAGATTTGCCGACGCATAGCGCGCGACCCCGAGAATCGAGTCCACCAGGGCCGCAATGTCCCCAACGGGCTTGCCGCGGTAACCCTTGAGAAGAGGCGCCGCTCTGAGCCGATACAGTCCTGCGATGATCGAGTCCCGGGTCCAGGGCGGCAACAGCGTCACGCTGTCCGCCATCAATTCCGTCAACACGCCCCCGGCGCCGAGCACCAACACCTGGCCGAATTGCGAATCCACGATCACCCCGATCAATATTTCCGCGACACCGTCGCTCACCATCTCTTCGACCAGGACAGTGTCCGATAGCGCCGCCAAGCGCTCGCCGGCGGCGCCGGCCTCGGCGGTGCTGCGGACGTTGAGGACGACGCCGCCGACTTCGGTCTTGTGTTCCAACTCTGCCCCAACGGCTTTCAGAACGACGGGAAAACCGATCTCGGCCGCCGTCCCGGCAACCGCTGCCGCCCGTACCACGCGGCCGCGCGGGATCCGCACGCCGTAGGCGGCCAGCGCCCGCTTGCCGTCCGCTTCGCTCAAGGTTTGCGCCTTGCCGCCGCTGCCCGGTACTCTCAACGGCAATTGCAACTTCGGAATCAGGTTCAGCCGCCACGACTCGCCGACACCGCCCGCCAGTGACAGAGCCTCGAGCGCTTCACGCTGACCCTGCATCGGAATGACGCCACCCTCCAGGCACCGCTGCCGGATCCGGGCGCTGATCGTTTCGGGCAGGGAGGCGATCAGCGCGGCGCGCGATGGTGCGGCCGGCGTCCCGGCGCCCTGTGCCGCTGCGATGAACACATCGATCACCGCGTCGAAGGAGGCGCTGTCGGCCTTGTGTTCCGGCGGACAATCGAGCATGAATCCCACGGCATCGTAGCCCGAGTGCAGCGCCGTGCTGAACACCTGTCCCAAGGCCGGAGGATCGAACCATAGATACGTGTGGATATCGAACGGATTCGCCACCGTGACCCGATCGGTCAGCAATGTGCGGAGTGTGGCCGCACGATCTTCCGGGATGGGGGCAAAATCCAGATCGAGCGAGCGCGAGACGTCGGAGGTCATCGCCATGTCGCCGCCGGATGCCCCCATCACCAGTACTTTGCGGCCCGGCAGCGCACCGCCCAGGTGGAACAGTTTCAAGGTTTCGCAGAGCGTGCCCAGCGTATCGCAGCGCGCAATGCCGGCTTGCCGGCAGAATGCATCGAAAACGGAATCCGCACCCGCCAGGGCGCCCGTATGGCTGTGCGCGGTACGTGCCGCCGCCGCGGTCCGTCCCGATTTGATCACTGCGATGGGCTTGCCCAGCGAACGCGCCTTGTCGCCGGCGCGCGCAAATGCCGCGGCGTCCTTGATCCCTTCCAGATACAACCCGAACGCGGTGACGCGGGGATCCTCGGCGAGAATATCGATCAGATCCTCAACCGCTATGCGGGTTTGGTTCCCGACCGTGAACAGACACCCGATGGGCAACGAACGGTCGTTGAACATCAAGGTGAGCGCGATCGTGCCGCTCTGGCAGATCAGCGCAACGCCGCGCTCGATTCGCGCGCCCACGACTTGATCCGGCAGCATCGCCGCTCGATCGAAGAAATTGACGAAGCCGTAGCAGTTCGGTCCGAAGAAGGGCAGGGTGCCGGCCTGCTCGAGCAGATCGGTGGTCAGCCGGCGCCCCGCCTCGCTGCCGGTTTCGGAGAAGCCGGCGGTGAAGCACACGAACCCACCGGCGCCGCGCGCGGCCAGAGCTCCGGCAATGGCCGGCGCCTCGTGATTGGGAACGGCGATGAAGGCCGCATCGGGCGCCGCGGGGAGATCGGCGACGGAGCGGTAGTAAGAAGCCGTCGCTGTCGAGGTGCGCGTCGGATGCACGCGCCAGATGGCTCCGTCGTAGCCCACCGCGGCATTGCCGGCGGCGACGGCGTCCGTCCAGGCGCCGGCGCCTATCAGGGCGATGCTGCGCGGCGCGATGAGCCGCCGGATGTCGGCCGTCATGAGATCAGCGGATGACCGCGGCGGTCATTCGACGGTGCGCGGGCGGTCATTCGACGGTGGCCGCAGCCGCCGGCGGGCGGCGCTGCAATTCGATCTTTCGCGATCCGGGCCCCCACGCAGCCCCGGCATCGGGAGGCAGCCTGAGCGCCTGGAGCCTGGCATCGATGTCGTGCGGAAACGGCGCGCTCGCGGGCTTATCGCCTTGATGCACATGCAGCAGCATGACCTCGCCGGTTGCCGCGGCGTCGCTCAGGCGATCGCACAGGAAGCGGCAGCCCATGTGAATGCGTTTGCGGTCGGCGTCCAGGATCGACGTCGCGACCACCAGGTCGTCCGTAAACTTGACCTCGTGTAGATACCGCATGTGCAGTTCGAGCGTGTACAGCGTGCACCGCGTGCGCTCACGGTACGCCGCGTCCAGCCCCAGATGATCCATGACATCATCGATGGCGTAGCTCAATACCAGACCATAGTACGCGTCGCGTACATGACCATTGTAATCGATCCACTCCCGCTGCAATTGCGCGCGGTACGGGGGAAGGGGGGAGGACGGCGGTGCGGTCAACGAAGGGACTCAACGCAGCTGCAGTTTTTCGCGGGCTTGCGCCGGGGTGAGCACGCGCGCGCCCATGGCCTCGATGATGGTGCGCGCCTTTTCCACGAGTTGTGCGTTGCTGGCGTAAACACCCTTGCTCAGGTACAGATTGTCCTCGAGTCCCACCCGAACGTTGCCTCCCAGCAGGACGGATTGCGCCGCCCACGGCATCTGCATGCGGCTGATAGCGAACGTGCCCCAATTGCAATTCTCGGGCAGCGAATTGACCATCGCCAGCAGGTGACCCACATCGGCGGGTACACCCCACGGGATGCCCATGCACAGTTGTATCAGCGACGGCGCCGCGAGCAGCCCTTCTTTGATCATCTGCTTCACGAACCACAGGTTGCCGGTATCGAATATTTCGAGCTCCGGCTTGACTCCCAGGTCCTTGGCAATGGCGGCGCCCTGGCGCAGATAGTTCGGTGTCGAGATGTAGGCGCGGTTCCCATCGCCGAAATTCAATGATCCGCAATCGAGCGTGGCGATGTCGGGGCGATACAAGCCTTCGTGGCAGAGGTCGATGATGTGGCGCATGCGGTCCTCCTGGGTCACGAAGTCGCTGCCCGGTGCCGGCGTGTCCTTCAGACCATGATCGCCGACGACGATGTAGCCGCCCATGCCGCAGGTGAGGTTGACGATGACGTCGACCTTGCTCTCGCGGATCCGCTTGACCACCTCGCGATAGTGCCGGGTTTCCATGCTGAATGCGCCGGTCTCGGGATCGCGAACGTGAATGTGAACGATGGCGGCACCGGCGTTTGCGGCCGCGATGGCGGTGGCCGCGATCTGTTCGGGCGTGATGGCGCAGTGAGGGCTCTTCATTACTTTGGTATCGTCGCCGGTAACGGCGCAAGAAATGATGACGTCATGGTTCATTGATTTCCCCTCAAGCCTAGTAAGCAAAGCGGATGTCGACCGCGCCAGTTTTTATTATTGTCATGATAATATTTAAACTCACTCTCGGCAACTTGGGTTCGCAGGCATCGCGACACGCCTGGCCGATGCGCTGCCTGCGAATATCTCTCCGCTCGCAGGCGCTCGCGCGCCAGCCGCAGCCTCCCGCTCGCGGGCAGCCCATTCGCGGGCATCCCATTCGCAGGCATCCGCGCAACTTACAGGCAAGCGGTACGACGCCAACTACTGCGCCTTAAATGCCAGCACCTCGCGAGGGTCTCGCTCGTGACGCTGGCCCAAGATCGTTAAAACTAAACGATCACAGCTCAAAGAAAAGGTCCCTCAGCCCAAGTTAAGTAGCGAACTTTCCTAGGGTTTTCGGTACAATGCTGGATATAAACACAGTCCCTTGGAGACCCTCATGGATGGCGCAGCGCCCGAGAAATCGTCGCCCGAGAAGCCGTTGTCCGGTTGTTCATTGGCCGAATTGGAAGCGCAGATCACGGAATTGGCCGGGCAGCTCAACGCCGCGAATTACCGCTGGCTCACCCTGATCGGCGAATTCGATCGGCGGCAGGGATGGGCGGATGGGAGCCTGCACTCGTGTGCGCATTGGCTGAATTTCAAAGTCGGTTTGAACATGGGGGCGGCGCGAGAAAAGGTTCGGGTGGCCCACGCGCTCGCAGGGGTGCCGAAGTCGACCCCGCCTCCAATGCCGCGAGCGACGTTTCCGCGGAAACGTCGTATTGGAGCGCAAGGTACTCATAGGATCCTGCCGTCCATCACCAAGTGCCGCCATCCGCACGGTACTCAGTCGCTCTGCTTCGTTGCGCTCCGAGTCGGACAGACGGTAAGGGGCGGGCTCGCGCTCATCGCGTTCGAATGCCAGCTCGCAATTTGGTAGCAGTTGGCGTTGATCCAGACGATCCAATCGCCGCTATCGGTCTTGAATTTATCGCCGGCGTGGTGTTCGCCCGGCCACCAGTCGTCCGACGAGGATGAAACCGATATCGCGCTGCTCGGAGGTTGATCCCGGCGAATCTCGAATGCGCGCAGGGCGCGATGCGCTTCCGCCGCCCAATTGACTGCTGACCCATGACCATCGGGCGAAGAGGAAGATCCCGATTGCACCGATGAGTTGAACACCGGCGGCGAGAGGGCGATCGCAATGTTGGTGCTCATGCGCTCCGGGCGGATATTCTCGGCGCGCACTCTCGGAATTTTCGCCGCAGGAATAAGCATCACTTCAATGGGATGTCCGGGCTGCACGGTGGCGCTCACCGTTCGCGATGCCGACACGAGCAGCGCCAGTATCGCGGTATGGAGGGCCAGCACTACGACGAGGCTGATATACCGTGATTTTCCCCAGGCATTCGCGTCGTCCATGGCGCTATGGACCCGCGACGGCGGGTAAGGTTCCTAGCGGGTCACTTCCGGCTGCCGGCAAGGGCCCGAATAATCTCGGCCTCGCTGCAGACGCCGACGATCTTGCCCCCGTCCGACAGCAGCACGGGATGTCCGGTGGTCTGGCGCAACTGTATGATGGATTGCAGCGAGAAAGAGGCGGGCGCCACGGCGAGGCCGGGCTGCCCGTCGCTTAGGCCGGTATCGTCCGTGACGTGGCGCAGCGTGTGCGCAACTCCATCGAGTTCGAGGTCGAGCGCCTCATCCGCCCCGTTCATCGCCAAACGGTAGCGGCGCCGTTCGTCCAGCCACAGCGCGTTGCCCTCCCGCGCCATGTCGGCCCGCTCGCACATGATCATACTGCCGGTGAGCACGTCCAGCGGATTCATGTGGCGCACGAATTCAGCGACGTAATCGTCCGCCGGCGCGAGGACAATGTCCTCGGCAGTCCCCGTCTGAATGATTCGGCCGTTCTGCAGTATGGAAATCCTATCCCCCAGCCGCAGCGCTTCGTCCAGGTCGTGACTGACGAACAGGATGGTTTTTTTGACGCGCTCCTGCAGTGCCAGCAGTTCGTCCTGGAGTTTGCCGCGGATCAAGGGATCGAGCGCGGAAAACGGTTCATCCATCAGCAATATGTCGGCGTCCGTCGCGAAGGCTCGTGCGAGCCCGACGCGCTGCTGCATGCCGCCGGACAATTCGCTGACGTAGCGCTCGGCCCATTGCGACAGGCCCACCAGTTCCAATTTTTCATTGACGATGGTCTTGCGCGCCGCAGGCGATTCGCCGCGCAACTCGAGGCCGAAGCCGACGTTTTCCCGCACGCTGCGCCAGGGCAGCAGGCCGAATTGTTGAAACACCATGGCGACGCGCTCGCGTCGGACGCGGCGCATTTGCGCGGTGTCGCAAGTGGCGACATCGATGGACGAATCGCCGGCGCGCACCAGCACGTGGCCGCGGGTAACCGGATTCAAGCCGTTGGCCGCACGCAGCAGGGTGGACTTGCCGGAGCCGGACAATCCCATCAGCACCGAAATCTCGCCGCTTGCCACGCTCAATGAGGCCCCGGCCACGCCGACGATGACCCCGAATTTGTTCTGGATGTCGGTGCGCGTGCCGCCGGCATCGAGGGCTGCCAGGGCCTCGCGCATGGCCTTGCGGCCGTCGCGCCCCCGCTGTTGGGCGAAGAGAATATCGACGTCCTGGAATTCGACGGCTGCCGTCATCGCGCCGCTCCGTGCTCTTTGGGTCTGCTGATACGGTCGAGGATGATGGCGAGGAGCACGATGGTGAACCCGGCCTCGAATCCCATTCCGACCTGCACCGAATTCAAGGCCCGCACCACCGGCACGCCGAGTCCGCCGGCCCCCACCAAGGCCGCGATCACGACCATGGACAGGCTCAGCATGATGCACTGCGTTACCCCGGCAATGATGGTGCTTGCCGCGCTCGGCAGCTCGATTTTCCACAGCAATTGCATGGGTGTAGCGCCGAAAGCTTCGCCGGCTTCGATGAGCGGGCGAGGGACCGAAGAAATGCCCAGGTGGGTCAAACGGATGGGCGCCGGGAGCGCGAAGATCACGGTGGAGATGAGTCCGGGCACGACGCCGAGACCGAACAACACCAATGTTGGGATCAGATACACGAAGGTCGGCAGCGTCTGCATCAAATCCAGCACCGGGCGCAGTGCGGCGAAAAGCCGGGGCCGGTGCGCCGCGGCGATGCCGAGCGGCACGCCAATGGCGGCGGACGCCAGTGTGGCCACCATCACCAGGCTCAAGGTTTCGAGGGTCGCCACCCAATACCCCTGGTTGAGGATGAACAAGAGCGCCAGCGCGACGAACGCCGTCAAGGTCCAAGACCGGCGCACCGCATATGCCAAGGCGGCGATGCCTACGATCAAAGCCGGTGCAGGCAGCACGCGAAGCGCCGCGGTGACGCCGCCCACCATGCCGCTAATCACGATGGAGATGCCGTCGAACAACAAGGTTCCATGCGTCTTGATCTTCTCGATGCCGACTGTGATGGCGTCGCCCACGGGTATCTTGTGACTGACGATCCATTGCTCGAAGCCGCCGGCGCGCGGCGGCGGAGCCGCGTGCGCGAGCGCCGCGTACGCGGGCTTTCCGTCGAAGGTGACGACACCGTCCAGCCACGCCTTGGTGGCGGTGGGATTGGCCTTGAGCCACTCGGCCGCCGCGACGTCCGGCTGTTCATGGCGGTCCAAGATGGCGGCCATCATTTCGCTCTCGCCGCGCAGCGTGAATTTGAGGTTGGTCAGCAGACGCCCGATGTTCGGGCACTCGGCGCTATAACCCTGGCGGGTAACCGTATAAATGGTCGCGCCGCCGAAGTTCGGACCGAACACTTCATCGCCGCCGTTGAGGTACTTGAGTTCGAATCGCATGTTCATCGGATGCGGGTCCCATGCGAGGAACACGATGGGCTGCTTGCTGCGAAAAGCCCGCTCGACCTGCGCGAGTTCACCTTGTTCGCTGGACTCTATCAGCTTGAAATCGCCCAGGCTGAATTGATCCTGCTTCAGCATTTTCAGAACCAGGCGGTTGCCGTCGTTGCCGGGTTCGATGCCGTAGATCGAATTGTTGAGTGCCACGGCAAATTCGTGGATGTCCTTGAAGTCCTTGAGTCCCGCGTCATAGGCGTACGCGGGCACGGCGAGCGTGTACTTGGCGCCCTTAAGGTTCGGACCGATCACGACCACCGAGCCGTCGGCGTCGTAGGGTTTGCGATCGGCCTCCTGCGCCGGCATCCAGTTGCCGAGAAATACGTCGATGTCCTTGTTCTTCATGGACGCGAAAGTCACCGGGACCGACAGCACGGTGATGCTGGGTTGATAGCCGATCGTATGCAGCAGTTGCCCGACCAGGGCCGTGGTCGCCGTGACATCGGTCCACCCGACATCGGAGAAACGAACGTTTTGGCAGACCGCCGGTTCGCGCGTGGCTGAGGATTCGGCGGCGGGTTCAGCCGCGACCGCGGAGGTCGACGCAATCAGGGCGGTGGTGATCGACGCGATCAGCGCGGCGGCGGCGAAGGCAACGGCAGCCAGGGATCGCTTGACCCCGCGGTTGCCGGGACGGCATGATTGAGGCCGAAATTTCAAACTTGAATGATCGTTCAATAGAATCCGGTTGGCGCGCACCCATCGCATCTTACCATGGCAAACGAAATTTTCGATTACGTCATCGTAGGCGCGGGCTCCGCCGGCTGTGTGCTTGCGGACCGCTTGAGCGCCGACGGCTCGCGGCGCGTGTTGGTGCTGGAATACGGCGGTTCCGACCGCTCCATTTTCATCCAGATGCCGTCGGCCCTCTCGATTCCGATGAACATGCCGAAATATAACTGGTTCTACCACACCGAGCCGGAACCGCACTTGGACGGAAGGCGCATGCACACGCCGCGGGGCAAAGTGCTGGGTGGATCGTCGTCGATCAACGGCCTGGTGTACGTCCGCGGCAATCCGCAGGATTTCGAGCGCTGGGCGGAGGAGGGTGCGGCGGGTTGGTCGTACCGCGATGTGCTGCCGTATTTCAAGCGCGCCGAGAATCGCGAGGAGGGCGGCGATCACTACCGCGGCAGCGGCGGCAAACTGCAGACGAAATACGGAAGCGTGAGCAACCCGTTGCATGCCGCATGGCTGGCGGCGGCAGGCGAGGCCGGTTATCCGCGGACCTCGGACATCAATGGATTTCAGCAAGAGGGCTTCGGACGGATGGACATGACGGTGGGCAACGGCCGGCGTTGCAGCGCCGCCAATGCGTATCTGCGACCGGCCTTGAACCGATCCAATCTCAAGGTACTCACGCATGCGCTCGCCACCCGCATCGTGTTCGACGGCCGGCGCGCCCGCGCCCTCGAGTACCGGCACGGGGACGCCACGCATCGCGTGGATATCAATGCAGAGCTAATACTCTGCGGGGGGCCGATCAATTCACCGCAGCTGTTGAAGCTGTCGGGCGTGGGGCCCGCGGCGGAGCTGCGCGGCTTCGGTATCGACGTTGTGCACGATTTGCCGGGGGTGGGCGAGAACCTGCAGGATCATCTGGAATTTTACTTCCAGGTGGCGTGCAAGGAACCCATCACACTGTATTCATCCATCAATCTCTGGAGCCGGGCGCTGATCGGCGCGCGCTGGCTGCTGCGCAAGGATGGCCTGGGCGCCACCAATCACTTCGAGACCTGCGGTTTCATCCGCAGCCGCCCCGGCGTTGCCTATCCCGACATTCAGTATCATTTCCTGCCCATGGCGGTGGCCTACGACGGATCGTCGCTGGCGCAGGAGCACGGCTTTCAGGCTCACGTGGGACCCATGCGGTCGAAGAGCCGTGGCTGGGTCCGGTTGGCATCGGCGAGCCCCCTCGACAAACCGCGCATCCTGTTCAACTACCTGAGCCAGCCCGACGATTGGACGGAGATGCGCGCCTGCGTGCGGTTGACGCGCGAGATCTTCGCGCAGCCCGCGTTCGACCGCTACCGCGGCCGCGAAATTCAACCGGGCGCCGCTGTGCAAACCGACGAGCAGATCGACGCCTTCATCCGCGCGAAGGTCGAGAGCGCCTACCATCCTTCTTGCACGTGCAAAATGGGCGCAAGCTCGGATCCCCTTGCGGTCGTCGATCCGCAGACGCGGGTATACGGTCTCGAGGGGCTGCGCGTGGTTGATTCCTCCATCATGCCCTCCGTCACCACGGGGAACTTGAACGCGCCGACCATCATGCTGGCGGAAAAAGCGGCGGATCACATTCTCGGGCGGGGCATGCTGGCGCCCGACGACGCACCGTTCTATGCGGCCGGCGATTGGCAGCGCGCGCAGCGCTGACGAGCTGTTGCGGTTCAGTGCGGGGGCGGGGCAGCGCTCGCCGGAGGGGCGAAAGCCGGCTTCAAGAACTCGAGCAGCGCACGTCGCCCATCTTCGAACAGCGTGAAGGGCGTATCGAACGGCTCTTTCGGCATGCGCAAGGTCAGATCCTGGCTGATGGCCAGGAAATGCAAGGTCTCCGGATCGACCTTGTAGCCGCGGGGAACCACGTCGTCATGCTTGGGCATGTGCAGTTCGCGCCGCTGCGCGAAATTGACGGGCAGCTTATCGACCGGATTGAAGTTGAACACCCGTCCGTCAGCAACGATGCGCAGTGCGCCGCCGGCGGGGTCGGGCGGCGGCAGCATGCGCCGGTCCACGGTCGACCACCGGTATACCAACAAATAGTCCTTGTAGTCGCCGGAGATGTCGATTTCCACCGCCACCACGGTTGCGTAGTCGCGCGCGTGTGCGGCGAGGTCCGAGCGCTCGCGTGCGAACACGATGGGTTTGGCGGCCACCAGCAGTGTGCTGGCATCCGACTCATCGAAAATCTCTTGCGAAGGCGCCGCCGCCGGCGGCTGGCTCGCGCACGACGCCAACGCGGTCAGGACCATGAGCAGCACCGCACGAATCTTCATAAGAGGTTAGAAGCGTACTCGATATGCCGCCGAGAGATATAGTGAACGTTGGTCCACCTGGGTCGTCACCGGCTGCCCGGTCACAGTCTGCTGCTGCTGCAAGGCCTGCTGGTTCTGCACCTGGTAGCCCGCGGTGAGCTCGAACACGGATCTGCGGCTGGTCCAGTCGCCGCGTACCTGCGGCAGGTACAGCATTTGTCTGCTGTGCTGCTGCGTATCGTTCAAACGCTCGACGCTCAGGCGCGGCCCGAGGCGCCAGTTGCCGTAAACCGCGAATCGCGCGTCCCATGACACCGTCTCGCTGGTGGCTATCGGCGAGTTGTCGTAGCGCACGCTGAAGATGTGAAGGTCGCTGGCCTGCAGCAGGCTGGAACCCGCGATCTGCAGGGAGGCGTTCTTGTCGAGCCCGGTGGAGGGAGTGGCGGCGACGGCGCAGCACGGCTGAAGTGTGGGATTCAAGGGCTGCACGGCCGGCGAGGCGGGCGTGCCGCTCAGGCGCAGCCCCGAGATGTCCGCCATGAACTGCCAACGCTCGCCGAACGAGCGGCTGGCCGACAGCACCACGGTGTCGCTGGTGGCGGTTCGAGCCAACGCCAGCTGCCGGATGATCGATGGTGGGAGCAATTGATCGAGCGACCTCAGATCCTGGACGGTCTGGCCGATGATGGCATTGCTCAACTGCAGTTGCGGGCTGCGCCGATGATCCGCATCGAAGCCCAGCACCCAGGACGCGCCCACCTTGGCGTTTCCAATGAGGGTTACCGAATTCAATTGCCTGAAGGCGATGTCGTAGTCGGCGAGCAGCACGGCAGTGCGTCCCGCCACCGAGTAGCGGGTTTGAAATCCGACCGAGCGGCGTTCGGTGTCGCCGCCGTTGGTTTCGTCAAAAATGTAGCCGTCGAATATCCAGGCGTGATTGAAAGGATCCAACTCCGCGGTGAGCGTGCCGAATTTCTGATTGCTGGAAACCCCCGAATAGCTGGTGTAGGCGGGCAGGCCGGCGGCACCGCTCACCGACCATTTGGGGCTGACTTGATACCCGACGTAGAGTCCGTCGAACAGCCCCACGATGCCCTGGCTCGCCAGCGATTGCCGGCCGACGCGGGCGGTGATCCCGAAAAGGCGGTCGGTGAGTTCGGCGTAAGCTGCCGTCGTGCGGTCCTGACTGCCGCCGTTGGTGGTCGCGAGGTTATGCGTGTACCCGGCGTTCACCCGGGCGGTGAAGTCGTAGCGCTCCCCGCGGTCGCGCAGCAACAGATCGCCGTACACCAGGGCGGCATTCAACGAATTCGTGGTGGTGGTGGTGCCGTTCGAGACGACCTGATCCTTGCCGTACTGGTAGGTGATGGCCGCACTGCCGGCCATGGTCCAGCGGTTGCCGGTGGCCGCGCCGAAATCGCCGGTGGATGTCGCGTCGAGCGACGCCGCGGCCAGCGTCTGCAAGCGGCCGCGGATGCGCGCCGCCGCCGGGCCACTGGGATAGCGGCGCAGATATTCCTGATATTCGGCTTTGGCCTGCGCCATCTGGCCGGCCCGCTCCCGTACCAGACCCAATAATTCCTGGGCGTCGGCGCGCGCCGGATACTCCGGCTGGCGCAGCAGGCGGCTCAACAGGTCGACGGCTTCCGGATACTTGTGTTTGGCGAGCGCCTCGCGTGCATCGCGCAGCATGCGGGCTCGCTCCTCGTCCGGTAGCGGCGGATCGGTGGGCCCGGCGGCGGCGGCCGACCGCACGCCGGCGCTTTCCACCGCGGACAGATCGACCGTTTCATCGTTCACCGCGAGCCAGGCGCGCGGGTAGGTTGCCTGGGCGGCTTTCAGCACCCGCTCGGCCTCCGCGCGGCTGGAGAAGGGACCCACCCGCAGCCGGTACCAATGCTGATCGTCGATATCCGTTTCCGACACGTACACCTGGGTTTGCAGGCTGGCCGCGGCGGCTTCCACGGTCTCGCGCGGGATCGGGGTTTGCGAGGAGTCGAGATTCACCGAGTATCCCGCCGCCGTTTCGGCTTCAGCGACGAAGCTGGTGCCCTTCTTGCGATTGGTATTGAGCAGCCGCACGCGCAAACCGAGACCCGAGGCGGTGGGTGCCATGAAGAAGTCGAGGGGCTTGCCGAAGGTCAATTCCAGGGTGATCTCGCCGGGCACGATGGCGTCGACCCGGGCCCCCGTGACGAGGTTGCCGCCGCCGCCGACCAGCGGCAGTTCCGGCGGAATCAGGCCGTTTTGCGTGCCGCAATCCGGGCCGAGTTTCAGCGTGATGGTAGTCTTGCTGCCGTGACTTACCGGCGTATTGGTGACGTAACGCGCTGAGCACGCGAATTCGATCGAGATGTCGGCGTGATCCTCACGCTCTTGGACGTCGATCAACTGCACGATGGGACCCAGGATCAGCCCCTGGCCGATGGCCGGTGCGGCCGACGCCGTCGCGGTGAAACCGCCGGCGGCGACGCCGATCAGCACGGGCATGATACGCCGCCACGGCGCCCGCGCGAGCAGACATCGCAGCTTCACCCCTTCGATCACTTCGCCGGACCGTTGATTGCGCCTGGGGGTCTCGGGCTCGGTTTGGGACGGGAGATCAGCGGTTTCAGCGGTGCCGACGGGATGGTGGTGGTGGTCCAATTCAAGGTGCTATGGCAGCTGCCGCAATCCCGCGTGGTCGGGATGTGCCCAATCTGCTTGGCGGTGGCGGCGATACCGTTGTGGCAGCTTTGACAGGTGGCGTTGATGCCGGTGTGATTGAAGGTGGCCGGAGCCCACGCGATGGTGCCGTGGCAGGCGCTGCAATCCTGATTGGTCTGAATGTGCCGTGTCGGTTTGCCCGGAGCGGCGGCGCCGTTATGGCAGCTCGCACAAGTCGCGGTGACGCCTCGA
>WNFR01000011.1_pt1 | contig 166358 bp, 134 predicted proteins | sample 5400221 | NCBI WGS metagenome assembly WNFR01 (sample SAMN13153357, study PRJNA577476) | soil metagenome | isolation source: 40 cm soil under Madrone tree | place: USA:California | collected 2016-06-14
AATCAAGTGTTCCTGCGGAACATGATCGCGCGCCTTCAGAGCGCGGAGCGCATTACGGCTTAGGAGCCTGTCTGAGTATTTCCCGTGGCCGCGACCGCGGCAGATTTCCCCTCAGGCAAGGCGGAGCCGGCGAGGTTGGGTAGATACCCAATAAGGAGGCGACTAAGTCGGCAGGAAGCCGACTTGAACGCCGCGAACGCGGCGGCCCCACAGGGCGAGGCGCAGGAGCGCCGAGTACAACGCCGCATGAGGGGAAATCTGCCCGGTCCCGAAGGGTTGGCAAGGCACTTTGCTGGTGCGCAACCGTAGTATTTGACCGTGCCGGCGGATCTGTGCGCTGGGGCGTCTGCGGCGTTGCACGGCTTGCCCGTGGTATCCACCACGGGCCGCGCCGCGCGCCTTGCATCCGCTCCCCCGCACGGATCCGATGTTGTGGGCCAAGCCCAACTGCATCGCACGGATACACGGCCTTGCCAACGCGGCTCACGCGAAATACTCAGACAGGCTCCTAGGTCTCGGCGTCCTTGTCGAGTTCGATCATCGCGTAGGCCGAGTGATTGTGAATGGACTCGAAGTTCTCCGATTCCACCACGTACGCGCGCACGCGCTTATCCTTGTTGAGAGCGACAGCCACGTCGCGCACCGTATCCTCGACGAATTTCGGGTTGTCGTACGCGTGCTCGGTGACGAATTTCTCGTCCGGCCGCTTCAATATGCCGTACACCTCGCAGGAGGCCTCCTGTTCCGCAATGTCGATCAATTCCTCGAGCCACATGTGCGCGTTGAGCTTGGCCGTCACGGTGATATGCGAGCGCTGGTTGTGCGCGCCGTAGTCCGATATTTTCTTCGAACACGGGCAGAGGCTCGTGGTGGGCACCACGACTTTGAGCCACACGTCGGTCTCCCCGTCGTGGTGCTCGCCGAAGATCGTGGCCTGGTAGTTCATCAGGCTCTCGACGTGAGAGACCGGCGCCTTTTTCATCACGAAGTACGGAAAAGTCATTTCGAGGTGGCCGGAGCTGGCATCCAGCCGTTCGGTCATCTCCTTCAGCATCTTGCCGAACGAATCGACGGAAATTTCGCGCTCGTGGTGCAGGATCTCGACGAAGCGCGACATGTGCGTGCCCTTGAAGTCGTGAGGCAGGTTCACGTACATGTTGAAATTGGCGACCGTATGTTGCTCGCCGCGCGCGCGGTCCTTCACCTTGACCGGATGGAAAATGTCCTTGATGCCGACCTTGTTGATCGGTATCCGGCGGGTATCGGCCCGGCCCTGAACGTCCTCGATCGGCGACACGGCGAGATTCTTTTTGCTGACGGCGACGTTCATTTACACGGTTTCCTGCGGATGCGATTAGGCGAAGATGGTGCCGAAACCGCCAAGTTCAATGATCTTAGATCATTCGCACAGCGGTTGCCCGAGCTAAAGCGCGGCCGTCTCGGGCAGATAGTAAGTACCTGGATCTATTCGAAAAGTTGCGCCGGATTGGCCTCGGATTCGTCGCCCTCGAAGTCCTCGACCGCCGGCTCGCCGGCTTTCTTGAGCAAAATCTCGACTTTCTGCTCCGCATCCTTGAGGGCCGTCTGGCAGCACCGGGTCAGCATGACGCCGCGCTCGAATGCGGCCAGCGATTCCTCGAGGGGTAACTCTCCTTGCTCCAGCCGTTCGACCAGTTCCTCGAGTTCGCGCATGGCGGTCTCGAAGTCGAGCTTGGGAGTCTCCTTTGGGGTGCGTGGCGCCATGACTTCGAACGGTACAGGCGCCGCTCAACGTGCGCAAGTTCACGTCGCCGATGCCGCGCGACCAGAACATCGTCAACTCGTGAGGCGCGTCACAGCCGCAAACTCGCGCCAATCCGGGGTTTGTATAACATTAGTCGTGGGAAGCCAAATGCCATTTACACTCAAACAATTCGCAGCCTCTGCCGGGCTCGTTGCCGCAATTCTGGGCGGCGCCGCCTGCACGCCGAAACACATACCCGCCATGACGGTCGAGGACCTGATGGAGGATCGCGTGACGCTGGATGGCGTGCTGTTGAAGTGCAATGATCATTCCGCCAAGGCGCGTAACGAATCCGACTGCCACACTGCCCGAATCGCGGTCGAGCGGCTGGCGAAAGACGTGGATCCCGCCGAAGTGACCCGGCGCAATGCCGAGTTCGAGCGCAGCCGCGAGCGGCTGCGCCTGGCCCAGGAAAAAGTGCGCCACGACCAGGAAGCCAAGACCAAAGTGGACGCGTACAATCTCCCGTTGGTTCCAGTCGAGCCGGCCACGCCAAGCGGCGGGGCGTCCGGCCAGTCGCCACCCCCGCCCTAAGTTCGTTGGCGCGTGGATGCACGGGGCGATTTAACGGGACCACTTCCAATCCTTCGCTGAGCCGCGGCAACCGCCTTCCGGCGTCCCGCGCCACGCGCGACCCCTTACGACCCTTCCGCTGGCGGCACCCGTCGGTTCGCCATCGTTGATGGCCATCTTGCCGTTCACGACCACGTAACTTACCCCGGTGGCGAGTTGATGGGGATCTTTGTAGGTTGCATGGTCCTGGATCGTGTTTGGATCGAATACCACGACGTCGGCGAAGGCGCCGGGCCGGAGGCGTCCGCGATCCGCGAGCGATAGATTGTCGGCAGGCAGAGAGGAGAGCTTTCGAACCGCCTCCTCCACGCGCAGCACATGGTCCTTGCGTACGTAGTCAGCGAATACACGGGCGAAATTGCCGTACGCCCGTGGATGCGCGGCGGAGAGAAGGAACACCCCCTCCGGCGCGTCTCCGGCCTCGTCGGAGCCGAAACTGACCCAGGGCAACGCGACCTGCCGCCGGATATTGTCCTCATTCATCAAGAAATAGGCGAGGCCGACGCGGGACCCGTCCTCCACCACCAAGTCGATGGCCGCATCCTCCGGCGAAACGCCGCGCAGGCCCGCCACCTCTGCCAGGCTCTTGCCCGTGAGCGGCTTCAGTTTCGGATTTTTGAACGAAAGGAGAAGCGTGCCGTCCGCGCCGGCTGCGCCATAGAGATTCTCCCAAGTCGCGGGATGTGGGTTGCGCATTTCCGAGATCACTTTCGCCCTGACGGTGGGTTCCCTCAGACGTGCTATCCAGGCCTCGAGCCCACCCGCTTGAACCCAGGGCGGCATTGCAGCGTCCAAGCCCGTCGCGCCTGCGGTATAGGTGTACATATCGGCCGAAATTCGTATGCCCGAGCCCCTGGCCTTCTCGATCATGGCAATCACGCGATCGAGTTTTCCCCAATTGTCCCTTCCGGCGACCTTGAGGTGGTAGATCTCCGCCGGAGCACCGCTCGCCTCGGCGATCCCAATCGTTTCTTGCACAGCGGATTCAATGCGGTCACCCTCACTGCGCATATGGACTGTGTAGATTCCACCGCATCGGGCTGATTCCCGTGCCAGGGCGATGAGTTCCGGCGTCTTGGCGTAAGTCGCCGGCGCATAGATGAGCATCGTGGTCAGCCCAAGGGCTCCGTCCTCCATGGCCTGATGGACCAGTGTGCGCATCTGCTCGAGTTGGGGGGAGGTGGGCTGCACATCGTCTTCGCCGAGAACGTAGGTGCGGACCGTCGATGCACTGACAAAGGAGGCCACGTTGGGGCTGATTCCACGGTGCTCGAGAGTTTCCAGATACCCCCCCAAGGCCGTCCAGGTGACCGGATACTTGATGTCGCCTTGACGCTCGACCATCAGTCCCTTCATTTTTTGATTCAGCGGACCCATCGAGAACTCGCCCATCACTTCGAGCGTCACGCCCTGCTTCAAATCGCTGAGGGCGCGCCCATCGGCGAACAGGGAGTCCTCGGGGTGAGCCAGCATGTTGATGAAGCCGGGTGCCATCGCCTGGCCCTTCACATCGATGACCGTCCGGCCCGCCAAGCCGCGGTGTGGGCCCACGTAGCTGATTCGATCGGCGTCGATGGCAATGTCGCCGACATAGGGCGGGAGACCGGAGCCGTCGTAGATGGCGCCGTTGCGCAAGACGAGATCGTGCAGAGTGCCGTCGTTGCCGGAGGGGGCCGCCGCCGCTGCTGCCGGGGCAAGCGTGATGAGCCAAGCGGCGGCGAACGCGAGAATGCGGTAAATCTCAGTCACGACCGTACCTCCATACATGCTTTCAGCGCCGCGCCCCATGCGTTTCCGAGGAAACATCCCTCTCCGCTAGAATCCGGGCGGCCTCTCGGAGGCCACGCCAAACCGGCTCGGCCAAACGTGGGGCGCAAGCCGGCGGTTCCACAACGCATGCTGGGGCTCACGATGCTTCCCTGCGTCTCGCTGCCGATCGAGAATCCGACCAGTCCGGCGGCGGTTGCGGCGCCCGGTCCCGCGCTCGAGCCGGAAGCGCCCTCTTCGAGAAGCCAGGGATTCATCGTCTGACCGCCGAACCAGACGTCATTCAATGCCAGCGCACCCATGCTCAGCTTGGCGACCAGCACGGCGCCCGCGTCGTGCAGGCGTTGCACGACCGACGCATTCTTGTCAGGCACCCGATTCCTGAACGGCTTGGCCCCATAGGTCGTCCGGATGCCGGCGGTATCGAGCAAGTCTTTGGCGCCCCATGGGATGCCGTGCAGAGGCCCGCGGTACCTGCCTGCAGCAATCTCGGCGTCGGCGTGTTGCGCCTGGGCCAGAGCCAACTCACTCGTCTGGGTAATGACGCATCTCAGCCGGGAATCGAATCGCTGCAAGCGTTCGAGATAAATTCGCGTCAGCCGTTCACTCGACAGCTGCCGATGTTCGATCCATTGCGACAGGCGGCTCACCGGTGCGAACGCAATATCGTCGTCCCGTGCGGGCAGCGGGGCGGCCTGCACATCGTGCCGGATGAATCGCGCTGCCGGGTCGGCCAGGCTCTGCCCCGGCAGATCGAAGGCATATCGGCCCAAGCGAGTGAGGTCATCCCCAACGCAGTCACGGCAAGTGCGATCAAATAGCGATGTCTCATGGGAAAAGTGTGGAGCGATTCTTCGCCTCCAAGGTTCGCGGCCCGGATGCTACTTGACGGTCGCAGCGCCGACTTTGCAGGCCGCTTCGTCCTGTGAACCGGTGCCGCCGGAACACCCGATCGCGCCGATCAGTTTCCCGCCCTCGACGAGCGGGATGCCGCCACGGGGGGCAATGACCCGCAGAGGTCAAGGCGGATCGTGCGGGCATGATTGCAACTCCTTCCTTGTAAGACGCCTGCTGCACGGGTGCGGCGGCCGGCCAAGATTACCAAATCCGGTCAATGAGGCGCGCCTGTGCCTTGAGCCGGTCGATCTCGCGCTGCGAATGGCCCAGAACGTAGGAATGAGGTGGGCGGTTTTTGGAATGTTGGTTCATTCGGTGTAACTCAGCGGGTCCATCGAAGCGCCTTAGCGGTGCCGTCCGACACTCGCCTTCCGATGCAGTGAAATGTGACCACGTGGCGAACCCAACGCCCTCATTATGTCAACAAATTATCCTTCCCTGACTGATGTGTGGATTAATTGACCTCAGCTGCGGGATGACTCGATTGCGGCGGGGCGCAAAAAAACATGATGCGGCTCTACGAAAGAACTCTAACGCGCTGTTTGACTGGGATAGCGATGGGCGCGTCGCTGCTTCTGGCGGCTTGCGGTGGATCTGGATCGGTCCCGGTCACCACGAATCCGCCGGCGCCCACCGCGTCGATAACCGCGTCGCCGATCACCGTCAACCGCGGCGACGCCGCGATGTTGACCTGGAGTTCCACCGACGCCACGTCTTGCAGTGCTTCGGGTGGTTGGACAGGCGCAATGGCAACCAGCGGCAGCCAGAGCACCGGCGCTTTGACGACAGACACCACGTATTCACTGACCTGTATGGGTTCGGGCGGCACCAGTACGGCCGCCGCGGCCACCGTCACGGTAACGGCCAATCCCGTCCCGACGGCGACGTTGACCGCGAATCCCACGAGCATTCCCAGCGGCGGATCCTCCACGCTGACCTGGAGTTCGACCAACGCGACGTCCTGTATGGCTTCGGGCGGCTGGAGCGGCACGTTGGCTGCCAGCGGCACACAAAGCACCAACGCGTTGACCGCGAACACCACCTATTCGTTGACCTGCACCGGCCCCGGAGGCACCAGTGCGGCGGCCGCGGCCACCGTCACGGTAACGGCCAATCCCGTCCCGACGGCGACGTTGACCGCGAATCCCACGAGCATTCCCAGCGGCGGATCCTCCACGCTGACCTGGAGTTCGACCAACGCGACGTCCTGCACCGCCACGGGTGGTTGGAGCGGCACGAAGGCTGCCAGCGGCACTCAGAGCACCGGCGCCTTGACCACGAGCGCGGCATACTCGCTGACGTGCACGGGTCCCGGCGGCAGCAGCCCGGTCGTCACGGCCACCGTGACGATCGGCACCATCCCAACCGCCACGTTGAGCGCGAATCCCACGAGCATTGCCAGCAGCGGAGCCTCCACGCTGACCTGGAGCTCAACCAACGCCACGTCCTGCACCGCCACCGGCGGCACGTTTGCCGGAGCGAAAGCTGCCAGCGGAAGTCAGAGCACGGGCGCTCTGACGGCCAACACCACCTATTCGTTGACGTGCACCGGCACCGGCGGCACAAGTACGGCCGCGACTGCCACCGTCACCATCGCACCGGTGCCCACCGCTACGCTGTCGGCAAGCCCGACGTCGATTGCCAGCAGCGGGAGTTCCACGTTGACCTGGAGTTCGACGAATGCGACGTCCTGCACCGCCACCGGCGGCTCGTTCGCCGGTGCGAAGGGCACCAGCGGCAGTCAGGCCACCGGGGCCTTGACGGCGAACACCACCTATACATTGAAGTGCACGGGCACCGGGGGCACCAGTACGGCGGCGACGGCCACGGTCACCATCGTCCCTAAGCCCACCGCCACGCTGACGGCGAATCCCACCGCCGTGGTCAGTGGCGCCGCTTCGATGCTCACGTGGAGTTCGACCAATGCGACCTCCTGCGCCGCCACGGGCGGAACGTTCGCCGGCGCGAAGGCCACCAGCGGCTCGCAAAGCACGGGCGCGTTGACGACAGGCACCACCTACTCTCTGACCTGCACCGGAACCGGCGGTAACAGTGCGCCGGCGACCGCCGCCGTCACGATCTCAACCGCCACAGTGACCGTGTCGCCGAAAGCCGCCGGGATCACGGTGTGGCAGACGCAAAAATTCACGGCAACGGTGCCCGGCGGCGGAACGCTGACGTGGTCCGTGGATGGTGTCGCGGGCGGCAGTGCGACCGTCGGTACCATCAGCACGACGGGTCTTTACACTCCGCCGACGACTGCCGGGGCCCACACGATTGTCGCAACAAGCGGCACCAACAGCGGCACCGCAACGCTGGGCGTAACCAATCTCGCGGGCGTCTACACCTTTCATAACAATCTCTCACGGGACGGTGCCAACACGCAGGAATATGCGTTGACCCCGAGCAACGTGAACGCCGGCGGTTTTGGCAAGCTCGCATCCTGCCCGGTCGACGGCGCGATCTATGGACAGCCCCTGTGGGTCGCCAACCTGACCGTCAACGGCGCAAAGCACAACGTGGTGTTCGTGGCGACTCAACACGACAGCCTCTATGCATTCGATGCGGATTCGAACTCCTGCGCAACGCCGCTATGGCATGCGAATCTGATCGACGCCGCTCACGGTGGCGCGGCCGGCGAGACCACTGTCCCTTACACGCTGGTCGGCACCGCGGGAGGCGCCGTCAAGCCCGAGATCGGTGTAACCAGTACGCCGGTCATCGACCCCACCACGGGCATTATCTATGTCGTGTCCATGTCCACGAACTCGACACAGACCACCTTCTATCAGCGTGTGCATGCCATCGATTTCCTCACCGGCAACGAGAAGCCCGGGTCGCCGATGCTCATCACGGGCACGGCGTCCGGCGACGGCGACGGCACGGCCACGGTGACCTTTGATGCAAAACAGGAACTTCAGCGGCCGGGTCTCGCACTCGTCAACGGCATCGTCTACATCGCCTTTGGATCGCAAGAGGACAAGTACAAGTATTACGGCTGGATGATGGGATATCGTTACAACGGCACCGCCTTTTCGCAGACCGCCGTGTTCAACGCGGCGCCCAATAGAAATCCGGGGTATGCGGGAGGCGCCGGCATCTGGATGAGCGGCGGCGCACCGGCCGCCGATGCCGGCGGCAATCTGTATGTACTCACCGGCAACGGCATTTTTGACGTCACGAATACCACCGGGCCCCACGATGACTATGGCGATTCTCTGCTGCAGCTGAGCCCCACGCTCACCGTCTTGCAGTATCTGACACCCAGCGACCAGTTGAACGACAATCATTCCGACCTCGATTTCGGTGCCGGCGGAGCGGCGCTCCTCGCGGATTTGCCCAGCACCAGTCCCATCCGCCACCTGCTGATCTGCGGCGGCAAGGACGGATACCTGTACGTGGTGAATCGCGACAGTTTGGGGGGGTATGACCTCAACGACCGGCAGACGCGTATCTATTCGGGTGGCGAGATCTTTGAGACTGGCGCTTTTTGGAACAACCATCTCTATATTGCCAGTGTCCATGGACCGATGACCGCCTTTGCGCTGGACCCGGCGACGTCGACATTCAACCCGAGCGGCGTCACTTCTTCCCATGCCTATGGACTGGGGGGGAGCACACCCTCGATCTCGGCTGCCGGGACGGCTAAGGGCATCGTCTGGGGATTGGACGGTACCAACTACTGCACGCCCGGCTCGCCGGGGTGCGGTCCCGCGGTGCTGTACGCGTACGATGCCATCAACTCCTTGGCGTCGCTGTGGAACAGCGGCGCGAACGCCGCCGACAAAGCCGGCTATGCAATCAAGTTCACGGTGCCCACCGTCGCCAACGGCAAGGTCTACTTGGGGACCCGCGGCAACAACATCGGCGGATTGGACAGTTCCACTTCCACTCCAGGCGAACTCGACATCTACGCGCTCAAACCCTAGGGCTCGAGCCCTTTGGCGTTCCACGACTCGAAGGAGCGTCGCATGGTGCCATGGCTATAACGGCACTCGAAATCAGGCCGCAATCAGCCGCATCCATTGAAGTTCGTGATCGATGTTACGGAATGAGAACTACAGGATGGAACTCACCGCGAGAGTCGTGTTAATTACCGCGTGGTTCCGGGTGCCGTTGACCCGTGGATTATGTAAAGAAGCTAAATGAAGGGTACTCTAGTGCGTTGTTTGGGTCCCGTGATGACCATCGGTGCGGCGCTGCTTCTGGCAGCCTGCGGCGGATCAGGATCTGCGCCTGTCACTTCGAATCCGTCGGCGCCCACTGCGTCGCTGACGGCAAGTCCAACCACGATTGCCAGTGGCGGGACATCCACGCTGACTTGGAGTTCGACCAACGCGACCTCGTGCACGGCCTCGGGTGGCACGTTCGCGGGTGCGAAGGCTACCAGCGGTAGCCAGAGCACCGGCGCGTTGACCGCGGATACCACATATTCCCTCACGTGTACGGGCGCGGGCGGCACCAGTACGGCTGCCACGGCCACCGTCGCGATAACGGCCAGTTCCGTACCCACCGCCACGCTGACCGCAAGTCCTAACCCGATTGCCAGTGGCCGGGCTTCAACGCTGACCTGGAGTTCGGCCAATGCGACGTCGTGTACCGCCACGGGCGGCACGTTCGCCGGGGCAAAGGCCACCAGCGGCAATCAATCAACCGGCGCGCTCACTGCCAATACGACCTACTCGCTGACCTGCAGCGGCGCCGGAGGCACTAGTACGGCCGCGACTGCCACAGTCACCATCGCACCGGTGCCCACCGCAACGCTGTCGGCAGCCTTAACCTCGATTCCAAGCGGCGCGAGCACCACGTTGACCTGGAGTTCGACGAATGCGGCGTCCTGTACCGCCACGGGCGGCACGTTCGCCGGTGCGAAGGGCACCAGTGGTAGCCAGAGCACCGGAGCCCTGACAACCAACACCACGTATGCCTTGAAGTGCACGGGCACCGGCGGCACCAGCACGCAGGCGACTGTCACGATCACGATCCTCGGGCTCCCCACGGCTTCGTTGACGGCAATTCCCACCGCCGTGGTCAGTACTGCCGCTTCGACATTGAACTGGAGTTCGACGAATGCCACGTCCTGCACAGGTACGGGCGGCACGTTCGCCGGTGCGAAGGGCGTCAGCGGCAGTCAGACGACGGGTCCACTGACGTCAGGTACATCCTATTCGCTGACCTGTACCGGAACCGGGGGTACCAGTGCGCCCGCGACCGCCACCGTCACGATCGCCACAGGCACGGTGACGGTATCGCCGAATGCCGCCGGCATCACGCTCTGGCAGACCCAGCAATTTGCGGCAACGGTACCCGGCGGCGGCACGCCGACGTGGTCCGTGGATACCGTCCTGGGCGGCAATGCCACCGTGGGCACGATCGTCCCGACCGGTACCAGTACGGCTACCTACACGCCCGGGACGGCTGCGGGGACGCACACCATTCTCGCCGCCAGCGGCATCGACTCAGGCACCGCGACGCTGGGCGTGACCGATCTTACTGGCGTCTACACCTTTCACAACGACCTCTCCCGGGACGGCGCCAATACGCAGGAATATGCGCTGACTCCCAACAATGTAAACGCCGGCGGTTTCGGCAAGCTCGCGTCCTGCCCGGTCGACGGCGCGATCTATGGACAGCCGCTGTGGGTGGCCAACCTGACGGTCAACGGCGCGAAACACAACGTGGTGTTCGTGGCGACTCAACACGACAGCCTGTATGCCTTCGATGCGGATTCGAGTTCCTGCGCAACGCCGCTGTGGCATGCGAATCTGATCGACGCCGCTCACGGCGCCGCGGCCGGGGAGACCAGCATGCCCTACACGGCCATCGCCGGCGCGAGCGGCGACGTCCAGCCCGAGATCGGCGTGACCGGTACGCCGGTCATCGATCCCGGCACGGGAATTATTTATGTAGTGTCCAAGTCCACGAACTCGACTCAGACCGCTTTCTATCAGCGTGTGCATGCCATCGATCTGACCACCGGCCTTGAGAAGACGGGGTCGCCAATGACCATCACGGGCTCTGTGGCCGGTGATGGCGACGGCGGGACCACGGTGGCCTTCAACCCGAAACAGGAGAATCAACGGCCGGGTCTCGCCTTGGTCAACGGCACCGTCTATATCGCCTGGGGATCGCATGAGGATAAGCCCACTTTTTATGGTTGGATGATGGGGTACCGCTACAACGGCTCGACGTTCTCGCAGACGGCGGTGTTCAATGCGGCTCCCAACCAGAATGTGACGCCGGGTGCTATCGCCGGCACCGGCGCCGGCATCTGGATGAGCGGCGGAGCGCCGGCAGCGGATTCCAGCGGCAATCTCTATGTGCTAACCGGCAACGGCATCTTCGACGTTGTCGGGAGCACCACCGGGCACACCAATGATTACGGCGATTCATTGCTGCAATTGACGACCCCGTCGCTCACAGTGTCACAGTATTTGACACCGACCGACCAAGGCAACAACAACACCAGCGATTACGATTTCGGCGCCGGTGGCGCGGCCATCCTCGCGGATTTGCCCAGCACGAGTCCCGTGCCCCGCCTGCTGATTTGCGGCGGCAAGGACGGCAACCTCTACGTGGCGAATCGCGATAATTTGGGAGGGTACGGGGACGTTCACGCCGTGCAGACGCCTTTCTACACGGGTGGCGAGATTTTTGGCACCAGCGCCTTCTGGAACAACAAGCTGTATATCGCCGCTGTCAATGCGCCGATGATCGCCTATCCACTCAATCTGTCGACGTCGCAATTCGGTTCGGGTGTTGCTTCTTCCCATAACTACGGTGCCGGGGGCAGCACGCCGTCGGTCTCGGCAGCCGGAACGGGCAACGGCATCGTCTGGGGCCTGGACAATACCAGCTACTGCACACATAGCATGCCGAGTTGCGGCCCAGCCGTACTGTACGCCTACGATGCCACCAATGCGTTGGCGCCTCTGTGGAACAGTGCCGCGAACAGTGCCGACAATGCCGGCTTTGCCGTCAAATTCACGGTGCCCACCGTGGCCAACGGCAAGGTCTATGTGGGCACCCGCGGCAACAACCGCGGTGGCGCGGACAATTCCACATCCACTCCGGGAGAACTAGACATCTACGCGCTAAAGCCATAAAAGCTCGAACCGTGGGTCTTCGAGCGCCACACGCTCGAGCCCCTTCCCTTTGGCGCTAACGTTGCCACGCCTCCCGAGCCGGATATCATAGGGCGGCACCCCTCCCGGGCTGGCCACAACAACGACCTCACAATGAATCAAATCTCCTCGGACTGGCCGGCGTGAAGACTGCGTTTGGCACGGACATCGGCGGCTTCGACTGGCATATCAATCCTGCGCATGAGTTTGGCTGGATGGTCAAGTACGGCATGACGCCTGAGCAGGCGCTGCGCTCGGCAACCGTGGCCGGCGCGGAACTCCTCGGTTGGAGTGATCGCCTCGGCACCGTCGAAGCTGGCAAGCTGGCCGACATCGTCGCCGTGCCCGGGGATCCGCTCGAAGACATCACCCGTCTCGAGAAAGTTCGCTTCGTCATGAAGGAAGGCGTCGTGTATCCGGCCGCGGATGCCGCTCCCTGACGAGTCCAACGGCCCTCCACGGCAAGCCATTGTAGAATGGCAGAGTCACTACGGGAGCAATTCATGGTTCAAACCGGAGGCGATGCGGACGGTGTTCAAGCGGATCGCCGGACCGCTGTGGGTTCGGGGGCGCCCATTTCCCGGTCGGACATCGTGATGCTGGAGGCCGTCGCGCTTGCGGGCGCGATTCGCTCGCGGCAGGTGTCGTGCGTCGAAGTGATGACTGCCTATCTCGATCACATCGACGAACTCAATCCGAAGGTCAACGCCATCGTGGCACTTCAGGATCGCGAGGCGCTGCTGGTGCAGGCACGCGAGCGCGACGATCAGTATTCGCGCGGCGAATCGCTCGGACCTTTGCACGGCTTTCCGCATGCGGTCAAGGATCTGCAGGCGGTCAAGGGCATTCGCACGACGCAAGGGTCGCCCATCTTCCAGGACTTTGTTCCGCCTTCAGACAGCCCCATGGTCGAGCGTTTGCGCCGGGCCGGTGCGATCTTCATCGGCAAGACCAACACGCCTGAATTCGGTCTCGGGTCGCATACGTACAATCCGGTGTATGGTGCGACGCGCAACGCCTACGATCAATCGCGCTCGGCCGGCGGCAGCAGCGGGGGAGCCGCGGTGTCGCTGGCGCTGCGCATGACGCCGGTCGCGGACGGGTCGGACTACGGAGGGAGCCTGCGCAATCCCGCGGGTTGGAACAACGTCTTCGGCTTCCGGACGAGCATCGGCTGTGTGCCGTCCGATTCCCAGGATGGGTGGCTGCCGTCGATGGGCGTGCTCGGCCCAATGGCGAGAACGGTCCCGGATCTAGCCATGCTGCTGTCGGTTCAGGCGGGGTACGATCCGCGCACGCCCCTGTCCATGGACGGGGCCGGGTCGAGATTCCGGGGCCGATTGCAGCGGGACTTGAGAGGCACACGAATCGCGTGGTGCGGGGACTTCAAAGGTTTTGCGCCTCATGAGCCCGGCGTAGTGGACGTTTGCAGGAAGGCCCTCAAGACTTTGGAGTCCCTGGGCTGCAGCATCGAAGAGGATCAACCCGACTATCCGCTCGATGCCGTCTGGCAGGCGGCCCTGCAGCTTCGCGGCTGGCAGCAAGGAAGCATGCTTCTGGCGTACTACAACGATCCCGCGAAGCGCGGGCTGTTGAAACCGGAAGCGATCTACGAAGTGGAAATGGGGCGAAGACTATCGGCCTTCGATATTTCTGCGGCCTCGGTGGTTCGAACCGAGTGGTATCAGGCGGTGCGCCAATTTTTCGAGCGCTATGACTATTTCATAATTCCCACCGCACAGCTGTTTGCCTTCGACATCGACATGGATTGGCCGCGTGAAATCGCCGGACGGAAGATGGCCACCTATCACGAGTGGATGAAGGCGACGCTATTGGTGACCATGTCGGGTTGTCCGGCGCTTGCGGCGCCGGCCGGGTTCAGCGAGAACGGACTCCCGATCGGCATACAGATCATCGGTCCCAACCGCGGCGAGCTGGGCTGCCTGCAAATCGCGTATGCGTACGAATTGGCTACCGATTGGACCCACACGCGCCTGCCGCCGCTGCTCAAATAGGAACTGCTGTTGAAATTGCTCTGTGCATTGCTCGTGGTTCCGGGACTCGCGGGCGCCGGTGTTCTGTACGATGTCGAAGTTCGACCCCTCGATCAGACCAACATGGCGCTCGCCTCCCCCGGCGCAACCGCGGCTGCGCCCGTCGTCACCCAGTATTTCTCGGACGAGGGGAAAGTCCGGGTCGGCGGCCCCAACGCCAAGATGGTCTACCTGTTCAAGGACGGCATCATGTATGCCATCGATAATTCGTCGCGCGCCGTGCACCTGCTGAAGCATGCCACACTGAACCAGGTCTCCACCCATTACACCGATGCGGTCAAACAGCTGGAGGCCGCGGCTGCCGGTGCGCCGGCCGACCAACGCGCCGAAGCAGAGCGCAAGGCAGCCGATATGAAGGCGGTGAGCGATCGGCTTTTACAGCAGGTTCCCCGCGATTACCGCGTGACCGCACGCTTCGAATCGGCCGATGGGCGTGCCTGCCGAATTTGGGAAGAACGTGAAAACGGAGCCAAGCGTTTGGAGCTCTGCGTCGCGCCGCTGACTTCGGTGCAGGGCGGCGCCGACATCCTGAACGGCATGAAAACTCTCAGTCAGTTTCGCCAAGGCTCAAATTTTGCCTTCGGAGTGGACTTCGGGCTTTCGGATTGGTGGCCGGACATCGCCCGCCTCGGGGGTGTTCCGCTGCTCATTCGCGAATACAAGTACGACAGCATCGTTTCCGAAGTCTTGCTGACCGCCATCCGGCAAGGCGTACCCAGGGCGTCGCTGCTGGACCTGCCGGACGGCTATCAAGTGCAGGACGGCCCGGACTACGCGCAGTGGTACATGCGCTGAGCGCTTCGGTTGCGTTGAGCGCTTCGGTTGCGCTGAGCTCGGTGCGGCTTACTCGGCCCCAGGGATGGTCACCATGGTCAAGGTCCGCGGGCCGAGCGCCGCATTGTCGCTGGCTTCGTCGATCACCACGTAGAAGTTCCTGGCCGCGCGCCGTGCGGGATCCATGACGATAGGCACGACGAGGTTGACCGAGTTTTTACCGTTCTCCATGTATTCAACCTGAGTTTTTACGGGGACGAAATCCTGTCCGGGTTTGGCCGTGCCCGATTCGGTCCACCATTTGAAGCTGACTTCGTCGCGCACTGTACGGCTGCGGCGGACCGCGATGCGCGCCATGGCTTCCCCGGGTGGGACCTCGACGTTGTCAGCCGCAAGTTCAATTCGGGCATGCGACGCACTTCCATTCTGGCCCGGCGCCGCGCCGGAGGGAGCAACGGAAGCAACGGCACCGGGAGCACCGGATGCACGGGATGCACCGGGCGGCGCAACGGCTCCGGTGAGCGGATGCGCGGAGGATGGCGGGGCCGGCGGTGACCGCGAGTTCGAAGAAGATGCGAGACTTGGTTGAGCCGCAGCTCGAGGCTCGGCGGCTGCATCAGGGCGCGCGGATGACTGCGCCGGCGGATCTGCAGCGGCTGCGGCCCTCTTGGAGGGCGGCTTGGCCGGCTCGGTTGCCGATTCGGGCCGGCCGCCAGGCGCATCACTGTCGTGGGTCGACGGGATTCCAAGGTTCGACCGGATCCGTACATCGTGTGGATACAAGGAGGCGATCCACGCGCTTAACGCAGTGCCTGCCCCCGCTGAGTCAAAGTTGCGGGCGCCAAACAACCAGGCACCAGCCGCGACGCAAGCGGTCAGGGCGGCGACCGCGCTCCACTTCATGACGCTTCTGCGCTGCGGTCGTGCTTCCATCAGATTCTGCAGCGCCGGAAGGCGCGGCACCGCTGCACGCAGGTCCAGCCGTTCGAGCCATGACCGGATATCCGACGGTCGTCTCTCGCGATCGAAACGCAGGCCTTCGCGCAGCGCATTCCATTGCCGCCCAGTCAGCCCCGCCGGGCGACGGGGAATCGTACGCGACGTGCGTGCCTTGAGCGCCGTGTCGTCGTTGAACGGGTGTTTGCCCGACAACAGCGCATAGGCAACGCACGCCAGCGCATATACATCGTCGCGTGCGTCGGCGACTTCGCCTTCGAGCACCTGGCAGCTCGCGAACGTCGGCGTCGCGACCGCGATCGGGCGTTGGTCGTCGAACTCGGATATCCAGGGGGCGTGGTGCAGCTGATGCGAGGCGCCGAAATCCAAGACGCGAACCTCGCCATCATCGGTGATGAAAATATTGGCCGGATTCAAATCGCCGTGCACGACGCCGCGCGCATGGGCATGGGCGATCGCAGCTCCCACGTCCCGGACGATGGCCAGCGCATAGGGACGGTATAGTGCGCCGGAATCGGCGATGGACAGCACCCGGCTCAGCAACGCGCCGCTGAGGTATTCCATGGTGAAGAAGGCCAGGTCCCCGTCGCGGTCGAATTCATGCACCCGGACGATGTTCGGATGCGACAGCGACTGCAGATGCTGAAACTCGCGCCGCAATTCCGCGAATAATCGGGGCCTCTTTATGATCTCGGTATGCAGCACCTTGATCGCGATCCGCTGATCTCCCCCGGATCGATCGAGGCGATATTGGTCGGCAGCGGCGAAAACAGTTCCCATTCCGCCTCGGCCCAACAGTCCCTGCACCCGATAACGGCCCCGAAGTACATCGCCCACGGCCAGCGCACGCGGCGCAGGTGAGCGGATCGTTTCCCTGAGGACAGGTGCCTCGGGCGCCGCGTCGACCGGCACCGAAACGGGCACCGACCTTTCGAAGTGCGGTACCGAGACCGGCACTGAGACGGGTGCCGATCTGGCTATGTGAGCCGGTACCGAGACCGGCATCGAGACCGGCATGGAGACCGGCACCGAGACCGGCACTGACATGGCGACGCGCCTTGGCGCGGAAACCGGCTCCGATACGGCATCACGCGCCGGCATGGCGATCGTCGCCGACCCTTTCGGCTGCGGCTCGCCCTGCATGGCCGGCAACGGCGGGTTCCCATCGGCGGCCGTTCCCTTGCCGACCAGTAGACCCTGCAAATGCGCTTTGACGGTCCCAAATAATTCAGCCGATATCTTGCCGCGACGGTAGTACTGATCCACCAGCGACAGCAGATCCCAGCCGGCATCGGGAGCTCCGTGCAGCAGATCACCCGCACCCGCCAAAAAGACCGGTAACGTGCACGCGCCGCTCACGAGGGCGTCGAGCCATTCCTTTGCGGTGCGGGCTTCCTCATCATGACGAGATTGCCTGCCTACGGGTTGGGTCAGTACTTTCATTCCAGGTAACTTTCGCAGATCCAGAGAGTTAAGCAAGTTGCGCACGCGCCACCACCCTGCAGACAATCCGATATTGACGGTGTATCTGACTGATTTCCGTGATGAAAATGCGGCAGCTTGCTCGGATCACTGACTTGTCGCCCCGCGACTCAACTCGATGAACCAGTCGGGACCCGAATCGATTTTATGTACGGCTGCGTAGCTGCCTTGATTGAGCGCCACCGCGAGATTGAGCAAACTGTTGACGTAAACCAACGGCTTTCCGAGGGCGACGTCGCCGAACGTGCGCTCATAGGGTGCCGTCGCTTCATCGATGAGTTGGCCGTTGTGAAAGATGCGGACGCGAACGGGGTCGCTCAGGCCCACCTTCAGCTCGTCGAACAGGGCCTTCGGGATATTGGTCCAGACGTTTCCGAATTGAACGTCCAGCACCGGGATGATGCCTTTGACCGTGTTGCCTGCGCGTTCCGGCTTGCGGTATGAAATCGAGATCAATGATTGATCGGCGAGCGGCGGCCCGACTTGTTCGAACGAGATGATGCCGGCGGCCAGACGGGCTCCGGTGTATGCAAAGACGTCGCGGCCGTGAAAGGTATGCGAGTCATCCGAACCCTTGCGGCGGTTGACGCGCTCGTCGATTTGACGCAGCCCTTCGATGCCGTCGCGCTCGGCAACCAGCGACAGGAGACCGTTGTTGGGGCCGACGAAGTAGTGGCCGGTGCGGGTTTTGAGCACCACCGATAGACGCGACGTCCCCACGCCGGGATCGACGACGGCGACGAATACCGTGCCGGGAGGCCAGAACTGCTCTGCCTGGTAGAGTCGATAAGCGCCGACGAAGATGCTCGGATTCTCGTGGCTCAAATCCGAAATCAACAAGTCCTGCGACACGCTGTAGGCAACGCCCTTCATCGCCGACACAGCGCCATCCTGGGTGCCGAAGTCGGTCAGCATCACCAGCGGCGCACGCGCGAAGCCGGGCGCGGCCCCGCAGAGCAGGCAGATCAATCCCAAAATCCGAGACACCTTGAACTTCAATTTCGCGTACTTCCTGCAAGATCCCGTTCACAACGGCGATTTAACCCCGGTGATAACGTACGAAGAGTCCGACTGTCAATGCGGCGCCCAGCGCCACGATGCCGATTTGCAGCACGCGCTCATTCACCCGTTGCAGTGCGTACGCGCCGGCTTGACCGCCCGCAAGTGCCGCCGCGCCGACCACGGCAACCTGCTTCCACGCGACGCCTCCCGCGCACAGGAAGATCACGACCGCCGACGAGTTGATGACGGCCGCGAGAACGTTCTTGGTGGAGCCGGCATTTCGAATCGCCAGTCCAGCCAAGGTCAGCACCGCCAGCATCAAGATGCCGATGCCCCCGCCGAAGTAGCCGCCGTACACTGAGATGGCGAACTGCATCGCGCAGGCCGCGGACGCACCCAGGTGTCGATGCGTGTCGCTGGTGCGGCGGACGAAGCTGCCCCAGGCGAATACCATGGTGGCAAACAGCACCAACCAGGGAACGAGAGCCGTGAAGAGGGAGGACGGGGTGTGCAGCAACAGTACCGCGCCGGCCCCGCCCCCGAGCAGACTGATGCCGAACAATGCGCCAAACGCCAGTGATGCGGTGCCCGCGGCCTGGCGCCGGCCTGCAAAGCCAGCGGCAGCCTGGGCGGGAAACAGCGCAATGGTGCAGGTGATGTTGGCGGTCCTCGGGTCGAGACCGGTCAATATCAGCGTGGGAAAAATCAGAAATGAACCGCCGCCGGCCAGGGCGTTCTGAAGACCTGCGGCGAAAGAAACAGCCGCCAGGATGACGTCAAGGCTGGTTATGACATCACCGGCGGCTGACTATCTGTTCTCCTCCAGCGGATAGGTCCGCGGCGCGTCGGCGCTCGGCGGCGTGCCGGCCGGACTCTGGATCGTCGACGCGGCCGGGGTATCGGCCTGCGGGGCAGGCGAAGATCGCACAGCCGTGCGCGTGGCCTGCGCCAATCGCTCGAGAAAGCGCTGCGCAGTGGCGGGTGCGGCGGGCGCCTGTCCGGAAAATATCTCGGTGGCCGTGACGCCGCCCTTGCCGTACAGCGCCGCATTGGCCGATTTGTCGATGGAAATCACGCTGCCGTCGAGGGCGATGCCGCCGAACAATCCGCGGGTGCGGGCATACGAATAGATTTCTGCGTTAAAGTTCATGTCGGTTGCGGCCGATCCCTGCCGCCCCACCGGACCGGTGGCTACCGATGCGTCCGCGCCGAGCGTCAGCTTCCCGCCGGCGATTCCCTCAACACCGGTTTTGGTCGTAAACACCAGGATGATGTCGGAGGATTGAGCTCCGGCCTGGAATCCCCAGCTGCCGCCGGTCAACGAAATGAAAACCGGGTTGCTCCATGGCGATGTCAACTTGTCGCGCACGACCAGCACGCCATTGCCGTGGCGTCCCCCGAAGATGAAAGCAACCTTGGTCACATCCGGAATCACGGCAATACCGTAGGCGCGGGACAACAGCGCGTCCGGTAGCCGCTGATCCGGCATGCCTTCGACTTCTTCCAGTACTTCGGTCGCCGTCAGCAGACGGCCTTCTTCGCGCGCGCCGGCGTTTGCAAGAGTTACAAAGGCCGGCCCTGCGCCTAAGGCCGCGAAAAGCAGAACCGCCGCCGTGAACTGTTTACCTTTGGGCATGGAAACTCCTCGTGAATCGCGTTGAGCGGTATTGTATTGGGACAGACCGCTGTCCGATCACTTAGTTGCGCAAGCTTAACCCGTCCCTTGGTGGGAGCTTAACTCTTCGCGAGGGCTTGGCGCTTAATGCAGGGATGCGGAGACCAGAGCCGCTTCGGCATCGCGGTGATGGGCGCGCAGATACTCGGCGAGGTGTGAACTCGCCCAGAGTGTCGCGGCGTGCTTGCCGCCGACGGTGGCAAGCAGTCTGCCGCGCGCTGCGACCAGCATGGGTTCGCCTTCCGCGGCATCGTCCCGCAGGATCAAATCCCAGCCCAGGCTTGCCTGCGATCGCGCGGTGCGCCAGCTATCGGCGCCGGCGAGTGCGGTGTTGATATCCACGGCCGCGCGCAGTTCAACCTCGGCGGCAGTCAGCTTACCCCGTTGCATCAGGACATCGCCGAGCAGTTGCCGGGTCGATGCGACGTACAAATGACGCGTCGGCAGCGATTGCGCGTAGACGTCGAGCGATTGACGGGCATAACTTTCGGCGGCGGGCAGGTCGTTGGCGCGCAGGTAGAGGTTGGCGAGCGAGTCGAGATAGTAGCCGGTCAGGTAGTGGCTGGTGCCCAACTTGTCGGCCGCAAGCGTCACGGCTTGTCGCGTGGCCTGCACGGCGCGCGGCAAATCGCCTTGCCGGTCGTAGAGAATTCCGAGATGCGATTGGATGTTGGCGACGCGCTGGTTGTTCGCGCCGAATACGTTGCTCTCAATGTCCAACGCCTCGTTCAACATCTGCTCCGCTTCCCGGTACTTACCGCGCTCGGTGAGAATGATGCCCAAATTCTCCAAAGCGGTGGCGTGGTCCGGGTGATTCCGGTTCACGGTCGCCTGGAAAATCCGGATGGCTTCCCGTTCATCGCGTTCGGCGAGCACGTAGTCGGCGGTCCACACCTCCGCGTCGGCGAGGTTGTTCAAAATGGAGGCGACCGCGGGACTCTGGCTCCCCACGGCGGCCCGGTAAATCTCCAGCGACTCGCGGAACAGTTTGCTCGCCGCCTGCGGATCGCTCTTGGCGCCCAGCTCGAACTGCCCGAACTGTTGCAGAATATCGGCGCTTTCGACGCTCGGAACGCGGTCGCCACCGCGCGACATCTGCAGGGCTTGCTGCAAATAGGCCTCGGCGGACACCAGGTGGCCCCCGTCGGTCAAGGCTTGCGCCAGATTCGCGAGCGCAGCGGCCACTCGGTGTTGGTCAAGCGGGTGTTCGTCGCGGCGGATGGCGACTGCCTGTTCCAACAGCGGCACGGCGCGTTCGCTCAATCCCTGCCGCCGGTAGGCGAGTCCTATGCTCTCGAGTAGTTGAGCTCTGACCTCGGGCTGCAGGTTCGAGTTGCTCAGTATTTTTTGTGCGCCGCGGTCCAAAAGGTCTCTGGCCGTAGGCTGCTGACCTTGAGCGGTGAAGGGGTCGGCCTGGGAGAAAACGTCCACGAGAAACGCCGATACCTGTTGGGCGCGGTCGCGCTCCTGCGCGGTCGCCTCCCGGGCCAGTTCGATCCGATGGTTTTGCCACAGCGTGACGCCGGCCACCACGGAGAGTCCCAGCATGATGGCGGCGATGCCGACTACCGCCAGCGTGTGCCTGCGGAGAAATTTCGCCGTATGGTAGCGCCAATCGCCCTGGCGCGCCCGCACCGGCCGGCCCGTCAGGTGCCGTTGTACATCCGCGGCGAACGCTTCGACCGACGGATAGCGGCGGTCCGGCTCCTTGCGCATGGCCATGCCGATGATGGCGTCCAAGTCCCCGCTGAGCCTCGTCCGCAGGCGCTGCGGCGACAGGCCGCGCCGATCCGAAATGCGGCTGCGGTCGGGGTCATTTTCCCCACTCAGCTTGGACACCACCATCTGGCTCGGCCGTACCGGATCGTCCATGCAGATGGCGCGTTCCAGCTGCAGCTGGCTGAAGCTCAACAACCGGTACGGGGAACGCCCGGTCAGGAGCTGATAAAGAAGGACGCCCAGGGAATAGATGTCGGTCGCGGTGGTGATCGCCCGTCCGAGCACTTGTTCCGGCGCGGCGTTTTCCGGAGTCAAAATGCGTTCCTGCAGCCGCGTGACCGGCAGCGTATGCGAGAGGCTTTCAGGCGCCAGCAATTTTGCAATGCCGAAGTCCAGCAGCTTCGCGGTGCCGTCGCCCGTGATGAAGATGTTCGCGGCCTTGATATCGCGATGTACGATGAGGTTGCGATGCGCGTACTGAACCGCGGTGCAGACCTGCAAGAACATTTCGAGGCGTTCCCGGACGAAAAGTGTGCGGCTGTCGCAATAAACGTCGATGGATTCTCCATCGACATGCTCCATCACCAGGTACGGTGTACCATCCTCCAGGTCTCCGCTGTCGATGAGCCGCGCGATCGACGGGTGATCCAGCGTCGCAAGGATATGGCGCTCGCTGTGAAGCCGGCTGCGTAATCTTGGATGCAGAACGGCGTGGTGCAGCACCTTGATGGCAACGGTCTGCTGGTATTGCGAGTCGTCGCGCTCGCCGCGATACACGGTGCTCATTCCGCCCTGCCCGAGAATGGACACGACGCGATACGGGCCTATGCGAGTGCCGAGCAGACGGTCCTGGTGTTCTTCGAGAAGGGACTCGGCCGCCGCACCGATGGCATTAATCAGCGGATCCTCGGTCCTCCGGTCGGACGCCAACAATGCCTCCACGGAATCACGCAGTTCGCTATCGCCCTGACAGGAGCTTGCCAGACGCGCCACGCGCTCTTCCGGCCCTGAATCGACGACTTCCTCGAACAGTGATTGGATCTTCTGCCAGCGCGCGCGCGGAATCATACGGTTCCGTTCGAACTCATCTCGTTGAGCAACCAGGCGCGCGCGAGCCGGATGTCGCGATGCACGGTCGCGGTCGAGGCGCCGGCTGCCTCGGCGATCTGTTCGTAGGTGAGACCACCGAAATAGTGCAATTCAATGACCTGCGCAAGCCGGGGTTCGAGTTGCACCAGGCTCTCGAGCGCGTCGTCGAGCGCGACGACATCGAAACTCGCGGCTGGAAGCAGGTCCGGTTCGCCCGCATTGCGCTTGATGCGGGAGCGCGATTTGGCATGATCGACCAAGACGCGGCGCATGAGCCTGGAGGCAAGGGCGAAGAAATGCGCCCGGTCCTGCAGCGTGACATTGGCCTGAATGAGACGCAGGAACGCCTCGTGCACCACCGCGGTTGCTTGCAGGGTATGGCCGCCGCGCTCCCCACGCATGTAGTTGCGGGCGAGGCGCCGCAATTCGTCATAGACCAGCGGCGTCAGGCGCTCCAGCGCCTGCGGGTGACCCGATCGCCACTCGGTCAGCAGTTGTGTGAAGTTTGCCGGCGCTCGCATCGGGGCTTTCTCGTCATTTGGGCCAAAATCACGGCGCTTGGGCCAAAATCACGGCGCTCGCTGTCGATCGCCGGGGCGGGGCGCGACGTTCTGGTTTTTTACGGCAGGATGAGGGGATTTTCGTCCTGGCGTCGCTTTTACCTATAGGGATCACCATTTCGGGGAGGTCTGCCTTGCTTTTTCCAAAATATTACGGAGCCCATACCATGAAGTTTAGTCTAATTGCTTTCGCCGCGTCCTGTGCCCTGACTACGTCCGCTTTCGCGATGAACCATGCTGGAACCACGTCAACGGACATTACTGGCATCAATGCGCCGCGCCTGTCGTTGACCGACATCACAGGTATCAATGCCCCGCGATTGACCGACATTACGGGCATCAACGCCCCCCGATTGACCGACATTACGGGCATCAACGCCCCCCGATTGACCGACATTACAGGCATCAACGCCCCCCGATTGACCGACATTACAGGCATCAATGCGCCGCGATTGGCCGACATTACGGGCATCAATGCGCCGCGATTGACCGATATTACGGGCATTAATGCGCCGCGATTGGCCGATATCACCGGCATCAATGCCCCGCGATTGACCGACATTACGGGCATCAACGCGCCCCGGTCGACCGACATCACCGGCATCAATGCGCCCCGCCTTCAATAAGGTTAAAGGTTACCCACCATGTATAGTCGAAAAATGATTGTTACGGGTGTCGCGGCATTTGCCATCGGCGTGGCGTTTGCGGCCCAGCCGACCTCCGTGCGTGCTGACCGGCCCAGCGGGGTTGTGCAACAGCGCGCCCCTTGGGTGCCCGGAACCAACATGCTGATGTCTGCCCACGAACCGAGCGCCGCGCCTCTGGCTCCGCCTCGCTAGTTTTCGGGTGAGATTCGACTCATTGCGCCGGGGTTCCTACAAGATGGGAACCTCGGCCGAATGCGTTTGAGCTAAAATCCCTGCCCATTCATGAGGGATCCCGTGCCCGACGTCGTTGTTATTGCGCACCGCGGTGCAAGCGGAGAGCGCCCCGAACATACCCTCGAAAGCTACCGGCTCGCCATCGAACAGGGAGCGGACTACATTGAGCCGGATCTGGTCATGACCCGCGATGGCGTATTGATTGCGCGCCATGAGAACGAGATCGGAGGGACCACCGATGTGGCGAACCGTCCTGAATTCGCCGCCCGCCGTCGCGCTCAGATCATCGAGGGCGAGACGATGACGGGCTGGTTCACCGAAGACTTCACCTTGGCGGAGATCAAGGGTTTGCGAGCCCGGGAGCGCTTGCCGGCGCTGCGCCCGCGAAACTGCGCCTTTGACGGCCGCTTTTCCGTTCCGACCTTCAGTGAAATCCTGCAATTGGTGACGGAAACCAATAGGCAGCGCAGTTCGGGGCCGCGGATCGGCGTCTATCCGGAAACCAAGCATCCGGCGCATTTTGCCGCCATCGGCCTGCCCCAGGAGCAGGCCGTGCTCGCTGCGCTCGACAGATTCGACTACGGCCGCGAAGGGTCGCCGGTTTTCATCCAGTCATTCGATCCCCACAATTTAAGGCAGCTGCGCGGCATGACGCACCTGCCGCTGGTGCAGTTGCTCGAACACGAGTTGGGAGACCTGCACCGCATCGCCGAGTACGCCGACGGGATCGGGATCGCCAAGCCGCTGGCAACCGCGGAGGGCATCGCCGAAGCGCATTCGCTGGACCTGACCGTCCATGTGTGGACGTTCCGTGCGGAAAACGAATTCTTACCCGCCGATCTCAAGATTGGCGACGCGGCGGCCGAGCATGGCAATCTCGACGGCGAGATCGAGCGCTATCTATCGCGGGGAATCGACGGCTTCTTTACCGATTTTCCCGCGATCGGCGTGCGGGTGCGGAATGGCCATTCCTAGCTCGCTCAGGCAGGCCCCTGGGCTTACATTTCCGGAGTCCAGGCCGAGCACCAGCCGCTGACGGCCACCAATTTCCCAGGAAAAAGCGTGCACGGTCGATAGTCGCTGCCGGCTTTCCCCTGCAGCTGCAGGCAGTTTTCGCAATTCGACCCTTTCACGAACGCGGGGTATTTTTTCACGTCCACTTGCGCGGCGTTTTCCACGTAACCCAAGGCAACGGCGGCGGGATCCTTGACGTCGAGTTTTTGGGGCTCGGCGGCGCGCGCCTGCCGTCCGCCCGAGCCTGCTGCGGCGATTGCCAGCGACAGCGTCTTCACCAATGCACGGCGGGACAACGAGCGATTTATCACGAGCCGTCTCCTCGACTGTGGGCTCGCAGCACTATGCAGAAAAGCAGCGGCGGTGTCACGTTCGACGACAATGTTATGCTCGCCGATTTGGACGTCCCGTGCCTAGAATAATCCTGCTCGATCGGCTGGCGAAGGTCTTATTTTTCGCGGCCCTGCTGTTCACGGCTTACAGCGCCGTGATCCCGCCGAGGCAGGCCGTGCAATTGGTCCCGTGGGACAAGGCCGAGCATTTCATCGCGTTTTATGGATTGACGGGACTGGCGGCGGCTGCGTTTCCGAAGCGCAACCTCATCATCATTGCCGTGCTGCTCTCCGGATTCGGCGCCTGCATCGAATTGGTTCAGGGTCTTTCGATGGTGAATCGCGACCGGGATGTCTGGGATTGGGTCGCGGACAGCATCGCGATCGTCGCCGCGCTCTCACCCATGGTGCTGGTCTGGTGGCGCGGCATCGACCGATCGATGGCGGCGCCCCAGGGAAGGCTGCCCGGCGGATGGCCGCCCCGTCAATAAAACATCGACACGTAGATTTGATAGATCGTGGCATCGAACTTGTACAGAGGCTCGGTGCCCGGGCTGAAGCCATTGGCAACGCCGTAGTCCCGTATGTCGCGGAAATTCTTGTATTTGAAATGAATCCGGCTCACGTCCCCGGTTACGGTGCCGCGCTTGAATATCTTCCAGCCATCGGGCAGAAAGGCATACGTCGCCTTCAATCCGATTGTCGCATTGTCCGTCGAGGCAAGATTCTGATCGCGCGCCTCGAAGTTCTGCGAACCCGCGAAGGGAAACAGATCGCTGTAGAAGGTCGCGCGATGTTGCGTGTAATAGCGCAGCCGCCCCTCGAGGATCCATAGATTGGAAATGGGCTGGGTGTACCCCAATTCGGCGGTGTGCGCCCTGACCCCCCAGGTGTCGTCGAAATACCGGTAGGACACCGATGCCGCCGCTCGATAGGGCAGGTAGTACTTGGCCCGTCCTTCGACGGCCGTGCTGGTGTGGGTGTTGGGGTAGATTTGCGACCCCAACCCATAGCCGAGGGGTTCTCCTGGCGCCAGGAACCGAATGCTGCGATAGGGGTTGCTCAACAGTCCTTGATCCGTGATGACCTCGAAGGTGACACCCGCGATCAAATCCTTGGTCAGCACCTGGGAAACACCGGCAAGGAAGCTGCGGCTCTCGGAGTGCCCGAGCCAGGCGACGTCGGGCTTGTTCGCGGTTCCGTTGTTTTCGCCGACCTTATTCCTGCTGTCGGTGAAGCCGAGCGTGACCGTGGTCAAGTCGCCGAACATGTCCTGACTCAGCGAGAAGTGCGTGGTGTTCGATATGTAGTCGCGTTCCGTGCTGTTCGTGTATGAAAAGTTGTATTGAGTTTTGTTGCGAATGTACTCGAGCGAAATGGACTTCTGTTTCCGCTCGTCCTTGATGACGCTCGCCTGGCTCAGTACGTCCACCGACGCGCCGCTCACCTTGTCGACGAAATAATTCGCCTCGACCGCAAACTGCTCGGAGAATTTCTTGCGGACCAGGACGGACTCGCCCTTGATGTCCATCCCGCCGCCTTTGTAGTCGCTGAAGAAAACGTCCGCGCGATCGTCGGGCAGCACGGCAGCGCCGGCGACCCCGACGATGAGCAGCGCCGCGGTGGCGACCGGTCGAAGCAGGCTGCGAAATGGCGGCATCATGAAAGCGAGGAGCTGCGTCAATTGCAGCCGCAGCCTCCGCCGGAAGTGCCTGTCGCACCGCGGGATCCTTCCCGGGAATCGTAGATATGGTCGAGATACATGCCCGAAATGGCATCGCGATCCCACGACATGATGGGATCCGCCAGGCGATCACGCTCATAAGGCTTGACCCAGGGTTGGATGCTGCAGGCGCCCTGCAGCACACCCAAACCCATTACCACGATGCGGAGCAATCTATGCATGGCTACTCGCGAATCAATTGACGGATGCGATCCTGGTACTCATTTTCATCGCCCGGACGATAACCCCGGTGAATGTAGCGAATCTCACCCTTGCGGTCGATGAGTACCGAACTCGGCATTTCATCCACGTGATACGCCTTGCTCACCTGATTCGCCGGATCCAGCAATACCGGAAAGCTGACCGGCTTGCGGGCCATCAAATCCTTCACTGCAGGGCCTTCCTTGTCGACGTTCACGCCGATCAGCGTGAAGCCGGCCGGCTTGTACTTCTTGTACATCTGATCGAGCAACGGCATTTCCTGCTGGCATGGTCCGCACCAGGTGGCCCAGAAGTTGACCATGACGACCTGGCCCTTGTACTGGCTCAACGCGGCCTGCTGGCCGGTCAGGGCGGCGAGGGTAAATGACGGGGCCGGGCCGCCGGCATCGCCCGCAAACGCGGTTCCGGCGATCAGCACGAGCGCCATCGCGGTTTGCTTCAAGAATCTTGGAGCGGAGTCTTGCATCGAACTCTCCTGGAAAAAATGTTAGAAGAACGTGGTAATTCCCAACGTGGCTTCGATGTTGTGGACGTTTTTCACGCGGCCGGTCAGATCGGTCTCGAACACATGGTCTCTGACGTCCAAGTGCAGGGCCAACCAGTCAGTGATGAGTAGCCGGTCGCCGACGCCGAAGTTGATCGCAAATTGGTCCTTTTCAGCGAATTTCACATCGCCCATGCCCACCGTCACATACAGCTGCGAATTGAAGGCATGCCCACGGCCGAGGAATATCTCCCCCGGCAGCACGTTGTAGCCCAAGTTGATGTCGTAATACGTGAAGCGTCTCCCAGCCTCGCTGAGCACCGTGATATTCGGGAAAACGTCCTGCAGGCTCGTGGTGCCGGCCTTTGAACGGGCCAGGAATCCCTCCAGGAATATGTCTTCCGACACGTGGTATGCCGCCCGCACGCCGTAGAGCGGGTTGGTGCCGAAGTCCTGGATGCTCAAGGCGCCGAAGTAGGCTCCCAATTCGACGTCCTTCGCCTTGATTTTCGGAGTCTTGACGACGCGGCGGTTGACCTGGGGCTCGATGATGGAAGGCTCCCCCGCGGGCTCGTCCACCACCACCTGGTTGGACGGCTTCTCGCCGCGATGAAACCAGCCGCAGCCGGACAGCAGCGCCGCTGCTAGAAGAACACTGCTAAGCCGAATTTCCATTCTTCCGGTTCCTCGTTCTGGTTTTGGTGCGTGAACACGTCGTACTTGCGCCAGTCGGCACGCCACATGAATCGCCTGGTGATGAAGCCGCGCACCCCCAGCGACACGTAGGCCATCTGATTGTGGGTCTCGAGGGGTTTCGGCGGCACCTTATCGTCGATGTATTGATATCCGGTGCCGATGCCTGCGGTGGGTGAGAACCATTTCCACTCAGGAATGAAAGTGTGGCGAAGCCCGATCGACGCGATATAGCGATTGTCGATGGTGCCGAAGGCTTGCTGCAGCACGAACTCGGCATCCAGGCTTTCGGTGAGCGAGAAGTCGGCGTAACCCGTGACGAGATTCTGGTGATTGAACACGCCGTAGCCTGCGCCCACTTCCCAGCGATGGCTGGCAAAATCCGGGTACGGGGGAATCGGCGCCGGCTCGCCCGATGTGAGCCGGGAACGCGCCAGATCGGAGCGGCGCACCCAACCCTCCTGCCCGCTCGTCGCTCGCACCTTGTACCACTCGGTGCGGCTGTACAGCACGGTCACCGTGTCGTCGCGTCCCACGACGTAGATCACGGGATATCCGCGCCCCGGTCCGCTGTGCATCTCGATGAAGGGGTCGGTAATGATCACTTCGACGAGACGCGACTTCGCGAGAGCCGGACTCACATTGAACGCCTGCATCACGAGCAGCAGCGCCGCGAGCAGACGTCCCATCAGTTCAGTTCGCGACCGGCGCGACAAATGGATCGTTATAGTACTGAGCGCCAATGTCGATCCATTCTGTAATCAACCGCAACTCCGCCGGTGTCAAGAAGCCCGTATGGTCAGTCTTCGGATCATGATACGTGCCGTCGAACAGCCTGAGAAAATTCGCATACGAGTTAACGGCACTGCCGGCCGTGATCGGCGGCTGCAGAACCGTTGCCGTGGGTGTCAGAACACCCATGATAAGCGTCTGTTCGTTGCGAGGGAACAGGAGTTGTCGATAAGAGGTGCTCACGGTGGCGTCGTCGGTGGACGCGGCCGCCCTCAAATCCAAAAATCCCGCGGGTATTTGGACGGCTGCGTTGGCGCCGATCGGGGTGTGGCACAACACGCAGGTGTGATCGGTCAATACGGTGACCCCGTCGGCCGCGAACGTTTGCCGCGGAAAATCCCAGATCGACTGGATGTGGTACGGCGGCATGGTGTCGTCGGGATAATGAATCGTACTGCGGCAGAGCGCGTCCCATGTCGCGCAGTGTGCGTTGCTTGGCTTTGGCGTGGACAAGCCCAACAAACCCGCGTAGACAAAGGAGATCGGTGCGCTGGGCGGCCGGACCGCGGGATCCGTCCAGACGTCCGTGTAATTCACATCGATGCTCGGAATTTGCGAGCATGGCGTGGCCGCGCCCGTTTGGCAGGTCGTGGCCGTGCGGGCCTGCGCCATGGTGTCTCCCTTATTGATGGCGGCGTCGAATGTCGTCACCGTGTTGAGGAAGGGCACCCCAGGGCCGGCGGCGCCGGCGTATATGGAGTTGGTCAGGCCGGACCGCCCGTGCGATAGCGGAAAGGCTGGATTGGCTGCATTGGCCGGATTGTGGCATCCCGTGCAGACTTTGGTTTCACCCGGCACCAACTGCAGCCAACTCGTGTGCTGCGGACCGATGCGGCGCGCATTCCTATCCAGGATCTCGATGGTGAACGGTACGTTGGCCGGCAGCTGAATCTTGACGGACCCGTCGGGCTCGATCGGGGTGTAGGCGAGAATCTCGCGCATCCCCATGCCTGCCGGGCCGAAGGCCGAGTTGTTGATCTTGCGCACGTCCTTGGAAGGGATCTCGACGGCTTTCTCGACCCTGATGAACCGGGCCGGGCGTTGATCGGCCGTGGCCTGCTTCGGGTCGGCCAGCGCCGCAATGCTGGGCACGGCATTCCCGGTTTGCACCGCCACGGTATCGACGCCATCGAAGTCATATACGCTGCGGATGTCGAGGACGCCCTGTCCCAATCCTGCCAACGTCGCGGACTCCGTGGTGGGCGGCGTCGGTAGTCTCGCGGTTGGCGCCGGAACCCGGGCTTGCAAGAGCACCGGTTCGACGATCATCAACCCCGACTCCGCTGCCAGGATGGGGCTCAACGTGCCGGCTGCGAAGTCGTACACCCAAATCGTGTACTCGGGCGGCGCCAAGGTCACGGTCGCACCGGTGGTGTTGCCGGCCGTGCAAACGTTGGTGGTGGACGGGGTGGTCAGAACCAGGCAGGGAGCCCAGCTCACCAGCATCCGATTGGTGCCGTCGAACAGCGGGTAGACGGAGCCGAAGCGGCCACCCAACGAAGGCTTGTCGGGATCCGTCGTGACACCGATCGTGGTGGCGCTGACATGGCCGGTGGCCGCCGTGATACCGGGCGTGCCGGCGGCGCCGGGAATCGACTGCTGATGGATTTCGACGAAATTGGCCGCATCGATTGCGACGATGTCTCCGCCCTCCTGGGTATCGAGCCCCGCCTGCGTGTATTGCAGCGGCCGTACCAGGGCCAACAATTTGCCGTCAGCGCGCTGCCGCGCGCCCAGGAACTGAATCACGCTGTCGTTGGTGCCGGCGTTGTTCGCACCCGTGGCATGGCTGTTGGCGCCGTAAAACAATTCGAGACCCGAGCCGTCGGGGTTGACGCGGTACAGACTGATCTGGTCGCCGTTGATGGACTCATAACGCGAGAAGACGATCTGGCCGTTCGACAGCACCGATGGCGCGAAGTCGTGGTTGGTATTGAAGCTGATCTGCTTGATGTTGCTGCCGTCGGCATTCATGACGTGCAGCAAAAAGATATCCTGTTTCCGGTCGTCGGTTTGCGCCGGGTATTCCGGCCGTCCTTCGTCGATCAAAATTCCCTGGGTCCCCGTTTGCCGGGTGGATGCGAAGACGATGCGCCCGTCGGGCAGATAGTGCGCGCCGACGTCGTGGCCGCGCCGGGTGGAGTCGTTGGTGAGCTGCGTGACGGTTTTCGAGACGGCGTCGTACTGATAGATCTTCCACGTGGGCTGATTGATCTCCTTTGCGCCCGCGATCAAGGGAAGCCGCAGCGAGAACAGCAGTTTCTTGCCGTCGGGCGACACGTCGAGATCGCGCACATCACCTAAGCCCGTGGTGATCGATTTGGTGAGGTTGACCTCGATGCCGCCGGCGCTGGCCTGGTCGCGAATGTACAGGTCCCCGCCGGCCGTGGACGTGATGAGGTCTCGCGCATCGATGTCCTTCGCGGGAGGCGGACGCTTGATATAGGCCAGGGGATACGTGAACGTGCCGGGATCCTGGGCCTGCGGTCCGGCGAGTCCGGGCGCATGACCGCTGATGCCGCTGCTGCACCCGATCATGGCGAGCAGGGGCAACAAGAGGGCGGTCAACTTCGGCAAAGCGTGACGGTGATCACGCGGTCGTTTGTGGTCGTTCATCTTTCAACGCCCCCGTTCGACGGCGCTGACGCATTGCACCGGAGTTCCCGCCGCCCGTGCAAGGCCGTGAACACGCCTTCTTTGAACTTAATTTGTCTCATATTGGCATCTTCATTCCATGTCCGTGCGCAATCTGTTAACGCACTCACAGAAGAACTTCCTCACATCCGTTTCTCTGTGCACGTCGCTGAAAATTCATGCGAATTGGCAGCCAGGATAAGGGCAAGCCGGGGTCGGTCGACATGTCGCGAAAAGCCGACGTCGGCCGAATGAGACATTACTTCCCCAGGTTCGCCCGAGTATCGTCTCGCTACGTCGAAATCACAACTCACGACAGTGGATGTGCATATGAAGAATGGGATGGCAACGCCGAATTTGAACGACGCGGTGCGCGAGGCGCCGCCGATGCTCCGGGCGCGGCTATGCCGGGCGTCGCTACGCGCCCGAATGAGCGCGCTGGCTTGCGCCGGGTCCGTGCTCCTGTTGACCGCCGGCCTGGCCTCGGCAGCGACGTTGAACAAGGACCAGGCAAAGCGCATGTACGATCGCGTCGCGGGCGTCACGGCTTCCGACGCCACTCTGACCAGCATGGTCGGTATGGACGCCACCCAGGCCGCGCTCAACATCGTCACCAAGGATCCCGCGTTCTATAACAACACCATCCGAAATCTCGCGATGCCGTGGACCAATCGCGACCAAACCGTATTTGCACCGCTCAACGATTACGTGGCCACGGTGGTCGGCATGGTCCGTGACGACGTCCCGTTCAACACCTTGTTGAGCGCCGACCTAGTGTACATCGCCGACGCGGCCGCCGGGGTTCCGTCCTATTCGCCCTCGAACAACGCCATGTATGACGCGATGGACGCGCAGGGCGTGGACTTGAAAGCGCACCTGACGTCCAGCACGCAATCCGCGCTCACCGGTGTGCCCGCGACCGCGACGGCGGGTGTCCTGACCACCCGCGCCGCCGCCGCCGCCTTCTTCATCAACGGCACCAACCGGGCGATGTTCCGCTTCACCATGATGAATCATTTGTGCAGCGACCTGCAGACCATCATGGACACCACCCGTCCCCCGGATCGAATCCGTCAGGACGTGACCCGTAGTCCGGGCGGCGACAGCGGCTTGTTTTTGAACAACTGCATAGGCTGCCATAGCGGGATGGACCCGATGGCGCAGGCCTTCGCCTATTACGACTTCAGCAATACCGACCCGACGACGACCGACACCGTCGGCAAGATCGTCTACACCGCCGGGCAGGTGCAGCCGAAGTACTTCATCAACAACACCAACTTCCCGCAGGGCTATGTGACGCCGGACGACCACTGGAACAACCACTGGCGCAGCGGGGTGAACTCGTTGTTGGGATGGGACCCGAACCAGACCGGCAGCGGCCAGGGAGCGAAATCCCTGGGACAAGAACTGGCCGGCAGCCAGGCCTTCGCCAGCTGCCAGGTCACCCGCGTATTCAAGTACGTGTGTTTCCGCGCGCCGAGCAATGCCGCGGACCGCACCCAGGTGGCCACGATGGTCGCCTCGTTCAAGTCGAGCAACTATTCGCTGCGGCAGGTATTCGCCGATGCCGCAGTCTATTGCATGGGGAATTGAGCATGAACGTCACACGCAGCTACGGGTTGCTCGTCCTTGCGGCAACGTTGAGTTTGGCCGCGTGCGGCGGCGGCGGCGCCCCCACGACCGCGACTCCGGGCGGCGCTCCGCCCACGAGTTCGGCCAATGCCTACACCGGGCCGGCGCCGGCCACTGCCGATGTACAGGCCTTCGCGGTCAGTTTCTGGAACAACGTCCGCGTGCAGAATCGCTGCGGCCAGTGCCACAACGCGACCACGCCGGCGCAGATGCCGAATTTCGCGCGCAGCGACGATGTGAACCTCGCCTATGCGCAGGCCAACACCGTGGTCAATCTGGGCCAACCCTCGAGCTCGCGGATCGTCGTCAAGGTGAGCGGCGGTCACAATTGCTGGCTTGCCGACCCCAGCGCTTGCGGCCAAATCCTGACCACGTGGATCAGCAACTGGGCCGGTGCGGCGGGTGCCGGAACCAGCCAGGTTCAACTCGTGGCGCCGCCGGTTCAGAGCGTCGGACAGAGCAAAAATTTCCCGGCATCGTCGGCCGACTTCCAGGCCACGGTATACCCGCTGCTGTCGCAGTATTGCTCGAAGTGCCATTCGCCCAATGCGTCCACGCCCCAGTCGCCGTTCTTCGCGTCCAACGATCCCAACCAGGCTTATCAGAACGCGATTCCCAAGATGGATCTGAACACGCCGACCAATTCGCGCTTCTATGAGAGGCTGCTCACCGAGAATCACAACTGCTGGAGCAACTGCGCCAGCAACGCGGCCACCATGTTGGCGGCCATCCAGGCCTTCGCGGGCATGGTGCCCACCACCAGCGTCGATCCCTCGCTGGTGACCAGCAAGGCCTTGTCCTTGACGCAGGGCACCGTTGCGAGCGGCGCCGGCCGCTTCGATGCCAATGTCATCGCCAAGTACGAATTCCAAACGGGCACGGGCCTCACCGCCTACGACACCAGCGGCGTGGACCCCTCCGCGGACCTCACCATTACCGGCAGCGTGACCTGGGCCGGCGGTTGGGGCATCAATGTGGGCACCGGAGGCAAGGCGCAGGCGTCCACCGCCTCGAGCAGGAAGCTTCACGATATGATCGAGGCGACCGGCGAATACACCGTCGAGGCCTGGGTTGCGCCGTCGGTGGTGGCCGCCGACAAGTCCTACATGGTCAGTTATTCCGGCGGCGACACCCTGCGCAATTTCACGCTGGGTCAGACCAATCAGCAGTATGACTTCCTGATGCGCAGTTCCGGCTCCGATCTCAACGGGATGCCGCAGTTGCAGACTCCGATGGCCGACAACGTTCTGCAGGCGTCGTTGCAGCACGTGGTGCTCACCTATGATCCGGTGAACGGACGGCAGCTCATCGTCAACGGAACCGCAATCAAGGTTCCTGATCCGCAGAAAGGCGGCACCATCTCCAATTGGGACGACACATTTGCCCTGGTTCTCGGCAACGAAGTGTCGCTGGATCGCTCGTGGCAGGGTCTCATCAAATTCGTGGCCATCCACAACAGGGCGCTCACCGCAAAGCAGATCCAGCAGAACTACGATGCCGGTGTCGGGCAACGTTTCTACCTGCTGTTCAACGTCGCGGCGGTCACCGGCGTGGCGCAGGGCTACGTGATGTTCACGGTCAGCCAATACGATGGCGCCAGCTATCTGTTCACCAATCCGACGTTCATTTCGCTGGATCCGACCGTAACGCCCGACAACATCGTGGTCAAAGGCATTCGTATCGGCATCAACGGCACCATTCCCACCGTGGGGCAGGCCTACATCCCCCTCAACACCACGGTGACCGCATCGGCCTACACGTCGCTGGGCGAGGTGCTCTCGAAGGTCGGGACCGTTGTTGCGCTGCAAAGCGGGCCGCTGGTGGATCAGTTCTTCCTGAGCTTCGATCAACTCGGCACGAAAACGCATGTCACGGTGGAGGCGAGTCCGGTGCCGACGACGCCGACCGACCTTGCGCCGGTTGCGGGCATCGGCGTGCGCACCTTTGCGCAGATCAACTCGAGCTTCTCGCTCTTGACGGGTGTGCCGGCCACGCAGTCGGCGGTGCTCAGCACGTATCAAGCGGTGCAGCAGCAGTTACCGGCCATTCCGACGCTCGAGAGCTTTTCGTCCGCGAACCAGGTGGGCATCGCACAATTGGCGGTTCAATACTGCAATGTGGCCATCACCACACCGGCGCTGCGAGCGAAGTTGTTCCCCGGCGTGAGCTTCAGTGCCTCCTTGTTCTCGTCGCCGGCCGGCGTCAATCAGGTGACCAGCGCTCTGGCGGCCCGCGTGCTCGGCACGAATCTCACCAGTCAGCCGGCCGCTTCGACGGTCACGTCGGAGCTCGGGACTCTCATCAACACGCTCTGTCTGTCGTCGGCGTGCAATTCCGTCGCCCGGGTGGAGGCAGTGACGACAGCCGCGTGTGCGGCCGCGCTGGGCTCATCCGACGTGTTGATCAACTAGTCTGAAGTGAAGCTTAAAGAGGTCTTGTCATATGCGTATGCGTAAACCCCCGCGGGCTCTGGGACCGAACGAACCGTTTCGTCATGCCGACCATCCTCGCCCCACCACGCGTCGTCAATTCGTGGCGCAGGGCTTCTTGACGGGGGCGGCCACCATCCTGGGACCCTCCTTGCTCGGCCTGCTGGCGGACCCCAGAGTGGCGCGTGCGGCGCTGGCGAGCGACATTCAGCAGGCGGTTACGGCCTGCGGCATAACCACCGGTGCGGGTAAGATACCGTTCATCTGCTTCGATCTGGCGGGCGGCGGCAACATCGCGGGCTCGAATGTCCTGGTCGGGGGTCCCAAGGGCCAGCTCGATTTCCTGTCAGTGGCGGGCTACAGCAAGCTGGGACTTCCCGGCACCATGGTGCCCAACGCCAGCGCCGCGGGCAGCAACGTCGACAACACCTTGGGGCTGCGCTTCCACATCGACAGTGCGCACTTGCGCGGCATCAAGACCCGGGCTAAGAGCGCCTTGATTGGGACCAACACGGCGGGCACGGTGATCCCGGCGCTGTCCCAGAACGACACCAACGTCAATCCCCACAATCCGATGTACGGCATCTACCAATACGGTGCGCGCGGCGGCTTGCTCGATCTCATCGGCTCGGTGAGTTCAATGTCCGGCGGGAGTTCCATGGCTCCGCCGACCATGATGATTCCCAGCGCCGCCCCTGTTAAGGTCTCGAGTTCCGCCGATAGCAGCGGTCTGGTCAGCACCGGGCAGCTCAGCCAGCTGTTGCCCGCCTCGGACGTGACCAATGTCATGGAGTCCATGAAGCGTATCAGCGATGCGAAGCTGCAAGTTCCGAGCGTACAGGCCTACACGGATAGTGCCGCCAATGCGGCGGCGATGAAGACCCAGACCTGCGGATACACCAAGGCGGCCTACATCGTCGATACCTACAACAGCCCCTCGGCCGTGAATCCCGATGTCGACCCGCTCATCGTGGGCTCCTCCGGCATCTTCTCGCAGACCGAATATCAGAATAATTCGGACTTCCGAAAGACCGCCGCGGTCATGAAACTCGTGATCGACGGCAATGCCGCAGCCGGCACCATCGAAATGGGCGGGTTCGATTATCACTCCGGCAATCGCATGGACGGCGAGGCCAAAGATGAGAATGTGGGCAACTGCATCGGCGCGTGTTTGCAATACGCCGCCCTCAAGGGCAAGCCGCTGATGATCTATGTGTTCAGCGACGGATCGCTGGCCAGCAGCGGCATGATCGACAACTCGGTGGGCGGGCGCGGCAAGGGTGTGTGGACGGGAGACAACCAGAACACCGCCGCCACCTACTTCCTGGTCTACAACCCCAACGGCAAGCCGATGCCGGCGCAGAGCAACCCCGAGATGAGCCTGCAGCTGGGCTATTACAATTCGGATGGCGGGCTCAATACCACCGGAAGTCCCGCGGGCAACAACGTCTTCAACCTGGCCCAGATGGTGGTGCTCAACTACATGGCATTGCACGGCGATCAGGCGAAGTTTCCGACGCTGTATCCGGCCCCGAATCTCAACAACACCTTGGGGACGGGGACCGCGCTGGATGCCTTGATTGCCTATGCGCCCATCGTCAACGGAAAGATCGGCGGATGAGGGGAGCTACGCTTAGGACCGCAATGTCGATCCCGACGGGCTCACAAAAGAGGGCCTGAGGCCTTGGGCCCGCTGTCTCATTCTACGGACACAATGACAGGGCGCCGTTCCTCGATTGTAATGCGCTGTCGTGCAACAGGCGCCGCGGGCAATGTTCATGAATGTGCGCCACGTACCGAATTACGGCCGTGCGGGGCTCCGTTGCGTTGACACTGCGGCTTGCAGTGTGCGATTTTGCATAAGATCGGACTAGGGCAAACTCGCTCGTATGAGAAAAACTCTTGTGGCTTGCGGGTTTGCAATGGGCGCGTTGCTGGCGGCGGCTGCGCTTTCGGCGGTCCCGACCCTGGTGGGCAAGCCGGCGCCCGACTTCGCGTTGCGCAGCATGGACGGTAAGAATCGGCGGCTGTCGGAGTTCCGCGGTCAGGTCGTGCTCGTCAATTTCTGGGCCCGCTGGGCCGGCGATTCGCGTCAGGAGATGCCCGCGCTCGACCGAATCAATACCACGTACAGCCGGGCCGGACTCGTCGTTCTCGGCGTGTCCGTCGACGAGGACTGGCGGCGGGCGCGCGAGTTCGCCGAGGGCATGAAGGTCGGATATCCGATTCTGTTCGATACGACTCCGGACATCGGCCGCAATTATTTGTTGCGAAAGATGCCCATGACGATTTTGGTGGACCGCTCGGGTGTGGTGCGATATTCGAGCGCCGGATTCAAATCCGGCGACGAACTCGCGTACCTGGATGAAATACGCGAATTGCTGCGCGAATAAAAGATGGGTCTCTTATGAATTCCAAGTCTCGAGTTGTTTCGATCGTGATGCGTTCAACAATCCTGGCCCTCGCCTGGGCAGCGATGGAGCCATGCGCTTTCGCTGCCGCTCCGCCGCCGCCTGCTGCACCCCCACCGACTCCGGCCGCCGCCGCCCCGAAGGCCGCGGCACCTGCGTCCGCCGAGGAACCTCCCGCTCCCGGTACGCCAGCCGCCGGCACCCCCACGACGGACTCTCCGCCTGCCGAGTTCAAGACGTTGGATCAGGAAGTGCAGGGAATGAAGAAGGAAGTGATCGATCTGAACAAAGATCTCTTCGTGCTGCAGGAAGAACTGCTGTTTCCCGCCAATACCCAGGTGGCCGTGTATGTTTCGATGGACGTCGGCGCATTCTTCGCCCTGGATTCGGTGGCCCTCAAGATCGACAACAAGGAAGTCAAGAATTATCTCTATACCGCCCGCGAGGCCGACGCGCTGTTGAAAGGCGGCGTCCAGGAAATCTATCTCGGTAATCTCAAAGTCGGCAAGCATGAATTGGTCGCGTTCTTCACCGGCAAGGGTCCGGTCGACCGTAATTACAAACGCGGGGCCACCATCACTTTCGACAAGGGAGTGGGTGCCAAGTACCTTGAACTCAAGATCACGGATCGGGTCGCCAAGCACCAGCCAGAGTTCAAGATCAAAGACTGGGATTGAAGACGCGCGTAGCAGTGCAGCACTTTACTTACAGGCTTCGACCGCTGCTCCTAAGCGGGTTGCTGCTGACATTGCCGTCGGCGGCGGCCTGGGGAAAGAACGTCAAGCCGGATCCCGATGGTCTGCCGCCTCAGGACGTCAAGGATCTTCACTATGGGGACGTGCTGTTCTACTTCTACCAGGACGATTTCTTCGATTCGATCACGCGGTTGCTCGCGGCGCGGCAACTCGAACGTCTGCCGAACACGCAGGGAGAGGCGGAACTGCTGCTCGGCGGCCTGTACCTGTCGCTGGGTGAACATGTCGAAGCGGGAAACATATTCGAACGGCTGTTGAACTCCAATACCAGCGAGGCGGTACGCAACAAGGCTTGGTTCTATCTCGGCAAGGTCTGGTACCAGCGCGGGTACCTGGAGGAATCCGAACGAGCCTTGAGGCAGGTTTCGGAAAAGATACAACCGCGCATCAGCGCCGAACGTTACATGCTCCTCGCGCAACTCATGCTGCGGCAGGACCGCTACGATGACGCCATTGCCGCCTTGAGCGCCTGGCACGGGCCGCCGGACTGGACCGCCTATGCCGATTTCAATCTCGGGGTTGCCCTGGTGCGCAGAGGCCGGCTGCCGGAAGCCATAATGCATCTCGATCAGGTCGGCCGCATGGAGACGTCGAGCGAAGAGCTGCTCGCGCTCCGGGACAAGGCGAACCTGGCATTGGGTTTTGCATTTCTGCAGGCGCAGCGCGCCGCCGATGCACTGCCGATTCTGGAACGAGTGCGCTTGGACGGCCCTTATTCCAGCAAGGCGCTGCTGGGCGTTGGCTGGGCCGAATCGGCGCTCGGGGAATTCAAACGCGCCCTGGTGCCCTGGCTTAACCTGCGCACGCGCAATCTGCTGGACTCCGCGGTCCAGGAGTCCTATCTCACGGTCCCCTATGCGTATAACCAGCTCGGCGCCGGCGGCCAGGCCGCCGAGTATTACAACTCCGCCATCGATTCTTTCGATGCCGAGACGAAGCGGATCGACGAGTCGATCGAACAGATTCGCAGCGGCAATTTGCTCGATCGGCTGTTGAACGAGGACAAAAAGGATACTCTCACCTGGTATTGGCAGCTCAAGACGCTCCCCGACGCTCCCGAATCGCGGTACCTGTATCAGCTTCTCGCAAGCAACGAGTTCCAGGAAGGCTTGAAGAACTATCGTGAACTCAGGTTCATGAGCCACAACCTCGACGATTGGCGCGAGGACCTGTCGGCATTCAATGACATGCTGGATACGCGGCAGCAAGCGTACAACGAACGGGTGCCGAAGGCGGATGCCGTGATGGCGGCCACCGATCTGGATGCAATGGCGAAAAAACGCGTCGATTTCGAATCGCGGATCAATCAAATCGAGAAATCCGGCGACGTTGCTGCGTTGGGATCGCTGGAGGAGCAGCAAAATTGGGCGCGCCTCAAGCACATCGAGGATTATCTTTCGACGCATCCGGACGACCCCGATCTCGCGGATCTGCGCGAGCGCTTTCGTCTGCTGAAGGGCGTCATGTACTGGCGCATGGCGCAAAGTTTCAAGGCGCGATTGTGGAATGAACGCCGTTCGGTGAAGGAACTCGAGGCGTCGTTGGTCGAGACGGAAAAGCGCGCCGTATTGGTCAGGCGGGCCAGGGCCGGCATGCCCGGCAACACCGGAGCCTTCGCGGGACGGGTGACCGCGGTGGGAGAACGCATGGATCAGCTGCAGCAGCGCCTGGCGGCGTTGTCCGAGCGGCAGAACCGCTATCTCCAAGCGCTCGCAATCCGCGAGCTGCAGGCGCAGAAGCGGCGGATCGAGATCTATCAAATACAGGCCCGCTACGAATTGGCGGCCATCTACGACAAGAGCACGCAGCCTAGAGCCAAGCCTAAGGCGAATCCATGACGCGCGCGCTCGCCATACTGCTCCTCGTTTCCTGCACGGCGGTTCTGGGTACCGTGAGTCCCCGGCCGATCCGCGCGGAGAACGCCCCAAAGAAGCCGGCCACGATCAAGGACCTGGAGGGCCAGCAGGTCGACATCAGCAAAGATCCGCCGCAAGGCATCGACACCAACAAGACCATGGACAGCTACCGGCGCTTCCTCGAATTGAATGCGGGCGATGCGGCGCTGCGCTCCGAGGCGTTGCGCCGGTTGGCCGACTTGAACTTGGAAAGCTCCGAGTCCGAGCGCATCGAGCGGGAACTGGTGACGAACGAGGGCTTGCGCGCGACCGAAGCCATCCACCTGTATTCGGCATTGCTCAAGACTTATCCGAAGTACGAACGCAATGATGCGGTGCTCTATCAATTGGCGCGGGCGTACGAACTCAATGCGCAGCCGGACAAGGCCCTGGCTTCACTCGACAAGCTGGTGGCCACTTATCCGGCGAGTCATTACATGGACGAAGCGCAGTTTCGGCGCGGGGAGCTGCTGTTCGCGTCGAAGTCCTATGCCGGAGCACAGGCCGCGTACGAGTCCGTGGTCAAGATGGGCCCGGCGTCCCAATACTACAACCAAAGCCTGTACAAGCATGGCTGGTCGCAGTTCAAGCAGGGCGAAAACGAACACAGCCTGGACTCGTTCGCCGGCGTGCTCGATTCCGAGCTGGTGTCCAAGCGCAATTCCTCCGAGATGATCGAGCTCGACACCTTGAGCCGCCCGAATCGCGAATTGGTCGAAGATACGTTTCGCGTGATGGCGATCACGTTTTCCTACCTGGACGGCCCCAAGACGATCGACCAGTTCGTGAAGCGCCGCGCACCCAGACCCTATTCGTATCTCCTGTATGCGCGATTGGGGGATCTGTACATCGAGAAAGAGCGTTACACGGACTCCGCCGATGCATACCGCGCCTTCGTGTCACAGGACCGCAACAACGAAAAGGCACCGTTGCTGCAGATGCAGGCGATCGAAGCCTATTCGAAGGGCGGCTTCCCGCAACTCGTGTTGCAGGGCAAGAAAGAATTCGTCGAGGACTACAGTTACGGTACCCCGTACTGGAAGAACCGGCTACCGAAGGACGAGCCCGCGGTCGTGGTTGAACTGAAGACGAACTTGAAGGATCTCGCGCAGTACTACCATGCCCAAGCGCAGCGTACCAAGAGCCCGGGCGACTATCAGGAGGCGGCCCGGTGGTATCGCGGCTTCATCACGTCGTTTCCGGATGACCCGGAGTCGGCCGCGACGAATTTTCTTCTTGCCGATACGCTGTTCGAGAGCAAGCAGTATCTCGACGCCGCCCAGGCCTACGAATTCACGGCCTACGGCTACGGCAGTCATGAGAAGGCCGGCGCGGCCGGCTATGCGGCGCTCGTGGCTTACGGCAAGCAGGAGGAGTCGCTATCCGGCGATGCCAAAGTGAAAATGCATGCGCGCGGCGTCGACAGCTCCCTGAAGTTTGCACAAACATTCCCGCTCCATCCCGAGACCGCTCAGGTGCTGGCGCGCGCGTCCACCGATCTGTACGCCGCAAAGGATTATCCGCGCGCCATTGCGGCCGCGCAGTCCCTGCTGGCGCGCCAGCCGCCGGTGGACCAGGCAAAGCAGCGGATCGGCTGGACGGTGATCGCCAACTCCGAATTCGAACAGGGTATGTTCGACAAGGCCGAAGCCGGCTACAACAGCGCTCAGGCGCTGATGCCCGCCAACGACCCGGAGCGGCCGGTGATCGTCGAGCGGCTCGCGGCGTCGATCTACAAGCAGGGCGAGCAGAAGAACAAGGCCGGCGACAGCGCCGGGGCGATCGAGGACTTCCTCCGGGTTTCGAAGGAAGCGCCGACATCGAAGGTGCGTGCGAATGCCGACTTCGATGCCGGGGCGTTGTTGATCGATCAGAAGCAATGGGACCGGGCGATCGCCGTGCTGGAGGATTTTCGCCGCAACTTTCCGCAGAACTCGTTGCAGCCGGACGTGACTCGCAAACTCGCGGTGGCTTATTCGGAGTCCAATCATCCCGGGCCGGCGGCGCTGGAATTCGAGCGGATCGCACAGTCGCCGGGCGAATCTCCCGATGTGCAGCGCGAGGCCACGCTGCAGGCGGCGGACCTGTTCGACAAGGCCGGCAATACGGCCAAGTCGAAATCGATGTTGGAGTCCTTCGTCAAGCACTTCCCGCAGCCGCTGAATCCGGCCATGGAGGCGCGCAATACGTTGGGCCTGATCGCGGCCAAGGCAGGCGACCTGAGCGGACGCGATTACTGGCTCAAGGAAATCGTCGCCGCCGACCACTCTGCGGGCGCGGCACGCACTGATCGAAGCCGGGCACTGGCGGCAAAGGCTACTCTAACGCTGGCAGCGCCGGCCCGTGAAGACTTCATACGCATCAAACTCGTTGCGCCGTTGAAGAAATCGCTGGCGGAAAAGCGCAAGGCGATGGAGACGGCGCTCAAAGCTTACACTCAAGCGGCCGACTACCAAGTATCCGAGGTCACCACAGCAGCGACGTTCGAGAGCGCAGAGCTGTACGGTCAGCTGGGCAAGGACCTGTTGAGTTCGGAGCGCCCGAAGAATCTTTCCAAGGACGAGTTGGAACAGTACAACGTGTTGCTCGAGGAGCAGGCATTTCCGTTCGAGGAAAAGGCGATCAAATTGCATGAAGTCAACGCCGCGCGAACCAAGGAGGGCACCTACGATGAATGGGTGCAGAAGAGTTTCGCGGCCTTGGCACAACTCAATCCAGGCCGTTACGGCAAGGTGGAGATCGGTGAGCCATTGGTCGAATCGATTCGTTAGCCTCAGTGGGCTGATCCTCCTGGCGGCCTGCCACAGCACGCCGCGCGAGGACTCGCAGGCGCCTGCCCTGTATATCGTGAAGCGCGGTGCCGATGGGACGGTGAACGCCGATGCCGCCGTGCCAAGCGCCGCGCCGGGCGGCGCCCCGAGCGCAGCCCCGAGCAGCAGCGGTTCCGCGCCGGCGCCCGCGGCAAGCACTGCCGCACCGGCACCCGCGGCAAGCGCTGCCGCGGCAGCGCCCGCTCCCGCGGCCCGCGACGCCCGTCCTGCTCCGGCTGCCCCTCCTGTCCCCCCGGCATCGGCCAAAGCACATGTCGAGAGCACGCCTGCACCAAGCGCCTCGGCCGCAGCAGGCACCCCCGCGAACTCTGCGCCGGTGCCGGCGCCCGTGCCGCCGCAGGCGGCGCAGCAGTACGCCGCGGCATTGAAGCTGATGAAGAACGGACAGGTCACCGACGCCGAACTGGAATTCAAGCACATGGCCGCGGTCTACCCCGAATTCGCAGGGCCGCAGCTCAATCTGGGGCTGCTCTACCTCCAGGCTTCGCGCCTGTCCGACGCCGAGGCGGCTTTCAAGGCGGTGCTCGAGCGCAATCCCTCGAACGCCATTGCCGGCAACGAACTTGGAATCGTCGAGCGCAAATTGGGAAAATTCACCGAAGCTGAAGCGGCGTACCAGCGTACGATAGCCGCAGAACCCAATTACGCCCCCGCGTATCTGAACTTGGGCGTGCTCTACGATCTATATCTTGCGGAGCCGCAGAAGGCGCTCGACCAATTCGAGCACTACATTCAGCTCGCCGGCGAGAACAAACAGGTTGCCGGGTGGGTGGTGGAATTGCGCAAGCGCGTCGGAGCCGCGCCTTCGGCCGGCAAAAAGGAGCCCGCATGAATACGGCCTTCAGGCCCCTGAGTTGGATCTTGTTCTGGTTCGCAACCGCCGGGATTGCCGTCGGCGGTCTCGCTGCAGCGCAAGAAACACCTCCCGCCACGCCCTCTTCGGGTGCATCGCAGTCCGCACCGGCAACCGGCCCGGCGGCCCAGGCGCCCGGCACGCAGGTATTGTCCCCATCCAAATCGTCGGCACAAATCGATGCCGGCGAACCGCGAGCCAACACGGAGCCGACGGCGCCCGGCGGCACTTCCGGCACGTCCCGCGCGCCCTCCGCTCAAGGTACGCCGGCCGCCGGCAAGCCGGCCGCAGGCACCCAGCCCGTCGCGCGCGCGCCCAAGGCCGGCCAGAAGGGGCCGGGGGTCGTGGATCGGCTGGAACTCAATACGACAACCGTGACCGGCGACCGTGAACAGCCCAAGGTCATGTACATCGTGCCGTGGAAGAGTTCCGATATCGGCGACCTGTCGGGCAAGCCTATGAACAGCCTGTTGGATGAGGCTTTGGCGCCCGTGGACCGTGATGAATTCAAGCGTGAAGTGGCCTATTTCGACGTAGTAAAAGCGGACCGGTCACAAAACGGCACTTCGGGCGGAACGGCGAAGCAGGGTGAGAAGTAAGTCCACCTCACTTTTAGTCAAATCTGGTTGAATTCCATGTACAAAGCGGATGAGTATCTCTAGGAGCGCGCAGATGAATTTCTTCAATTCTTTCATCAATTTCTTCAAGGACGGCGGTTTCTTCCTCTACCCGCTGGCCTTGATTTTTGTGGTCGGTGTATCGATCGCCATCGAGCGCTACGTCTACCTGACGCGCGAAACCATCCGCAATCGCGGCCTGTGGGACGAACTCGTGCCGGCCTTGAGCACGGGCAACTTCAAGCAGGTGGTCGCGCTCACGCAGAATTCGAAAGCGTCGATCGCCACCATTCTGAATTATGGCGTCGCCCGCGTGGCAAGCGCCCGCCGCCGCGACGACATCGAGAAGGCGATGGACGAGAGCCTGCTCGAGGTGATTCCGCGCATCGAGAAGCGCACGCATTATCTGTCGTCGCTCGCCAACGTGGGCCTGCTCATCGGTTTGCTCGGCACCATCATCGGCCTGATCAGCGCCTTCAGCGCGGTGGCGACGGCGAATCCGGCCGAGAAGGCGAGTCTGCTCGCGGCTGCCATTTCAGTGGCGATGAACAACACTGCGTCCGGGTTGGGCGTGGCGATCACCCTGTTGCTGTCGCATATGTTTCTCGAGTCGAAGACCACGTCGCTGATCGACAGCTTGGAGATCGCATCGGTGAAATTCTTAAATTCGATCACCGAGCGGCAGCATGAGCCGGCTGCGGCGCCGCAAACCACGGCACCCGCCGCCCGGGCGCCCACCGCGGCTGCCCGCGGCACCATTTAAAGACCCTTTGGGATCGCTCAACATAGAACGAACTTAAATGAAGTCCAAGTCCCAGCGCCTAGTCCGACGCAATCACGCCCGCTACCACACGGGGCGCGACGATCTGAATATCGTGCCGATGATCGACATGATGGTCATCCTGGTGTTTTTCTTGATTTTCACGGCCGTGTTTTCCAAGACGAACATCCTGCAGTTGAACCTGCCCGCCAGCAGCATGGCGGTACCTGACCTGCCGCAGGGGCTCAAGCTCGAAGTCATCATTCGATCCGACGACCTCGTCGTGAACGATCGCAATTCGGGTCCGCTCAAGGAACTGCCCAACACCGCGACCGGCCTCGACCTCGCTGGGCTGTCGGAATTCATCCGGCGGGTGAAATCGGAGTACCCGGACATGACGGATGCCACGGTTTTGTCGAGTCCCGCGACTCCCTACGACACCTTGATTCAGGTCATGGACACGGTGCGGATCTATCAGCTGCCGGTCGCGCCGTTCTCCAAAGCGGAACTATTTCCGGACATCTCGCTCGGGGACGCGCCCACGTGAGCTCCAATCGTCTGAAACGCCGCAAACGCCACCGGGGAGCGAGCCACTTCGCGTTGGTCCCGTTCATCGACATGATGACCATCCTGGTGGTGTTCCTGCTGGCCCATACGGCCGAGGTGGACATCCTTCCGAACACCAAGAACATCTCGATTCCCCAGTCGCTGTCCGAGCGCAAACCGAACGCGGCGATCGTGGTGATGGTGACCACGGACTCGGTGTACGTGGACGGAAAGCTGGTCGGCTCCATCGCCGAGATCGTCGCGAATTCCGGCAATGTATTCGAGCCGCTCAAGGCGGCCTTGGTGGCGCAGAACGAGCTCGCCCTGGGCGGCGCTCAAAGGACCGAAATTGCAAAGCGCGAAGTCACCATCATGGGTGACAAGAGCACCCCATACAGTGTGTTGAAGAGGATCATGGTGACCTGCAGCGATGCGGAGTACGGCAAGGTTTCCTTTGCCGTGGTCGAACGCGAACGAGTGGCCACCTGATGTCGGCGATGAATCCAACCCAACGGACTCCGACGGGACTCCCCCCGTATTACCGCCGGTATGAGCTGCCGTGGTCGCCCTCCGAGGAGATGGAGCGGCGCTTCCGCGTCATCCTGCGCAACCTCGTCATCGCGCTCGCCATCATCGCGGTGCTCATATGGTTCCTGCCCCACCGCAGGGTTGTTCAAAACACCGAATCCCTGCCCGAGCGCGTCGTGCAATTGGTGATGGAGCCGCCACCACCACCGCCACCACCACCGCCGCCCAAGCCCGAGAAGCCGCTGGAGAAGGCTCCGGTGACCCCGAAGCCGCAGGTGCCGGTCGATCCGCGCGTCAAGGCGTCAAAAAGCGCCGCCGTCTTCGACGCACTGGCACAGTTGCGCGACCTGGACGTCGATAAGTTCGCCAAGAATCAGCCGAAAACGACGGACCCTGGCGACGTGAGCGTCCAGCGGTCGCTCATCCAATCGAAGGCCGCCGGCACCAGCGGCGGCATCAGCGCGCCGACCAGCAGCGGGCTCGCGTCGGGTTCCGGTTCACTGAACGGCATTCGTACCGCCCAGGTCAAAGATCCCACGCTGGCGTCGGGCGGCCCCGGGACGCGCGCGGGAGGGAGCGGCAAGGCCTCCCGGGGTTCGGAGGAGATCGCGCTGGTGTTCACCAGGAACAAGGGCGCCATCGATGCCATGTACGCGCGCGCGTTGCGCGACAGCCCGGCGCTGCAAGGCAAGGTCGTCCTCGAAATCACCATTGCGCCGTCCGGCGACATTACGACCGCACGCATCATATCGAGCGAACTCAAGGACCCGGAATTCGAGTCCAAATTGCTGGCGCGCATTCGCCTGTTCAAGTTCGAAGCCAAGGACGTGGCGACGCTGACCGCCACCAAACCCATCGATTTCTTCCCAGCCGGATGAACATTCAATCGGAAATTGAGTTTTTCAGCGACCTAGGGCTCATCGACAAGGCCCGTTTCATCGTGCGTCTGATGATCGAGGTCGCGGAGGAGGCGAAGGTGGGTGCCGGCGACGGCCACGATCTCAGCCGCTTGAGATTCGCCAACGAAATCAACCAGCGGTTGGCTCGCTTCAGCTATCAACTCTTGAGTGAAGACGCTGCGCGGCCCCAGGACGACGTCATGATCCGCATGCTGCTGGGAACGCGCGCCGACGAGAATTCGCAACGCATCATGCAAACTGCCTACCGCCGCGTGCTCACCGGTTTCGAGAGCTTCGACACTACGGTGCTGTTGAATCCTCACTAGTTCTCCATCGGGCGCGGCCCGGCCCCGAGGCGGGAAGCTGATGGGAACGGAGTGTAGGTTACCGCAGGGTTGTGAACCGCGTGAGCCGGCCCCTCTCAGGTGCCGGTTCGAGCGGAAGCCTCCTCCGGCTGATCGGTGTCGGTTTCGAACAAATGCAGGAGTTGTTCGGCGGATTCAAGGTTGGTTTGAATCAACTTCTTTTCATCGTCCCTGATGGCGTGCTGCCGGAGCAACGTGGCCTCGTCGTGATCGCGAAACCGTTGCACGGTCTCATTCGCCTTGAGTTCCGACAGCCCCAGGGCTTTGAGAACCTCGACCGACAGCTCCAGGCTGGAGCCGAGGGTCTCGCGAATATTGTAATGGACGCCCAGGTCCATGAGGCGGAAGGCATGCTGCCGGTTGCGGGCCCGCGCAAGAACGGTCAAGTGCGGAAAGTGCTTGCGCACCAACTCCACCGCGCGTACCGATGCTTCGATATCGTCGATGGCGAGCACGAAGACCTCGGCGTTCTCGGCATGAGCCGCGCGCAACAGTTCCAGCCGCGATGCATCGCCATAAAAGATCTGATTGCCGAAGCGGCGCAGGAAGTCGACCTGCGTCTGACTGGCTTCGAGCGCCGTGAACGCGATTTGTTTGGCCCGGAGAATACGGCCGACGATCTGCCCGAAGCGTCCGAAGCCGGCGATGATGACCTTGGGGTAAAGCTCGACGGGCGTGTCGTAAGGCCGATCGTCCGTCTCGGTGGTTTTGAACAGGACATCGTGGAGTGTCAGCAACACCGGGCTCAAGATCATCGATGCGGTGACCACGAGCACCAGGAGTTCGGCGATTTCCGTGTCCATGATGCCGAGGCTGGCGGCCAGTCCGAACAACACGAATGCAAACTCGCCGCCGGAGGGCAGGCTGAAGGCAAGTCCGCGGCTTGCCGTGTTCGAATGGCGCGAGAGCCTGCCGATTGTCCACAGAATGCCGACTTTCAACAGCATGAATCCGAGAGTCAGCCCGAGGATCTGCAGCGGCTTCTCGCGCACCAGGCTCAAATTGGCCGACATGCCAACGGTGATGAAGAACAGCCCCAGCAACAGTCCCTTGAAGGGTTCGATGTTCGCTTCGAGTTCGTGGCGGAACTCGCTGTCGGCGAGCAGGACACCGGCGAGAAACGCCCCGAGCGACATCGACAAGCCCACCTGATTGACCAGGAGCGCGGTGCCGATGACCACCAGCAGCCCCGCAGCGGTGAAAGCTTCGGTAACGCGGGTTTCCGCCACGATGCGCAGCATGGGCCGCAGGACGTAGCGGCCGCCGGCGATCACAACCCCAAGCACGGCGAGAAGCTTCACGACGAGCCACAGGCCCGAGGGCGCCGATGGACGCGCGGCGGATGCCGCCAAGAGCGGCAGCAGTGCGAGGGCCGGCAAAACGGCGATGTCCTGGAACAACAGAATGCTGAACGCCGAGCGGCCATACCGGGAATTGAGCTGCCCCCGCTCCGCCAGCAGCTGCAGCGCGAGTGCTGTCGACGACATCGAGAGACCGAAGCCGATGACCAGCGATGACCGCCAGGGTTCGCCGAGGACGAGATTCGCGGCCGCGCCGAGGACTGCCGTTGTCAGCACAATTTGCGCAAAACCCAAACCGAATATGGGCTTACGGAGTACCCAGAGCCGGGAGGGCTGGAGCTCCAGGCCGATCACGAACATGAGGAGTACGATGCCGAACTCCGCGAAGTGCTGCGTGCCGTCGATGCGGCTGATGAGGCCGAAGCAAGCCGGCCCGATGATGATTCCCGCGGCGAGATAGCCCAGCACCGAGCCCAGTTTGAAGCGTCGAAATATCGGTATCGCGACCACCGCCGCGGCGAGAAATATAGCGATCTGCGCCAACAAGCTCATACTATTGCTCCCGCTCCCCGCGCACTATCCAATGGCGCGGGCCAAGCCCAACTGCATCGCACAGATATACGGCCTTGCCAACGCGGCTCACGTAGAATACACACACAGGCTCCTATGTATCGCCAAAGCATTCAATTTCCCGCCAAGGACTTGGGGCTCCGCGAAGACGTTCACGCGTTGGGGACGCTGATCGGTGAAATCCTTCGCGATCAAGGCGGGGAGGAATTGCTCAGCCTCGTCGAGGGGGACCGCCTCGCGGCGATCAAGCGCCGCGACGGCGACGGCGATGCGAACGGGAGCGGCGATGAGCTCAAGCAACGGACCGAAGGACGCTCGCCATCGTCCGCCACCGACTTGACCCGGGCATTTTCGATTTGGTTTCAGGCGGTCAACACTGCGGAAAAGGTCCATCGCGTCCGCCGGCGCCGGGAGTACCTCAATGATGCGTCGACGGCCCAGCCCGGCGGCATTGCCGATTGCATCGCGCGGCTGCAGCGCGAGGGCCTGCCGCTCGAAAGGACGCTCGAGTTGATCGCCTCGATGAGTATTGAACCCGTGTTTGCGGCGCATCCCACGGAGTCCACGCGCCGCACCATCCTGCGCAAACAACAACGCATCGCCCAGGACCTGCTCGAACGCTTGAATCCGGTGCTCACCCCGACGGAGGGCGAGACGTACTGGGCGCGCATGCGGCTCGAGATCACCAGCATCTGGCAGACGGAAGATCATCCCCGTGAGGCACTCACCGTCGCCGACGAACGTGAGCATGTGCTTTTCTACTTGATCGAGATCCTGTACCGGGTGGTGCCGCTCTTTTACGAGGAAGTGGAGTCGGCGTTGGCGCAGGCCTATGCGGTTCCGGTGGAATCTCTGGAGGTGCCGAGCATTTTGCATTTCGGTTCCTGGGTGGGCGGCGATATGGACGGCAACGCCGACGTGCACGGCAAGACCGTCCGGGAAACGCTGCACCGGCACCAGCAGCTGATCGTATCGACGTACTTCGACGAGTGCGCCCAGCTCGCTGAGACCTTGAGCCAGAGCGCGAATCGCGTCGCAGTCAGCGAGGCGCTGGCGCGGCGCATCGAGGCTTACGGCGCACTGCTCCCCGGTGCGCAGGAGCTGGCGCCCGCGCGCCACGACCGGCAACCTTATCGCATCTTCTTCGGCCAGCTCCGAGAGCGCCTCAAGGCCACCTACGACGGGCGGCCCAACGCCTACCAGAGTGCGGATGAGTTGCTGGCGGACATTCAGCTCGCCTCCGACAGTCTGTTGTCCAATCGCGGCCGCTACGCCGGCTATTTCCTGGTGCGGCGCTTCATGCGCCGCGTGCGAACCTTCGGGTTTCATCTGGCCACGTTGGATGTCACGCAGCACACGCACATCCATGATGAGGTGATCGCGCAAGGTCTCGGACTGCCGGAGTGGCCGACATTCACGCCGCAGGAACGACTGCACCGATTGCGCGACATGTTGGCGCGCGACCACGGACCGACCGGCACCTTCGACGCCATCGGCCGGCGCAGCTTGTGGGTGTTCGAGGACATCGTCCGCGCGCGCCATAAGTACGGCGGACGTGCCATCGGCGACTACATCGTGAGCGGCGCCCAGGGTCCCGAGGACGTACTCGCGGTGTTGCTGCTGGCCCGATGGGCGGACACCGCCGACAAGCGAACGGGCGAGTGCCCGCTCGACGTGGCTCCGTTGCTCGAGTCGATTGCAGCGCTCGAGCAGGCGGGCGAGGTGCTGCGCGGACTGAATGCGGAACCTGCCTATCGACGGCATCTGGCAACTCGCGGCAATCGCCAACAGGTCGTGCTGGGATACTCGGACACGAACAAGCAGGGCGGCATCGCCGCCTCGCGATGGGCCCTGCAGGTGGCGCAGAGTCAGCTGCTCGACGCAGCGCGCGACGCCGGCATCATGCTCACCATTTTCCATGGCCGGGGTGGCACGCCGCCGCGCGGCGGGGGCCGCACCGAGCATCTGGTGGAAGCGGCGCCGCACGGTGCGATCCGCGGCGTGCTGCGGCTGACGGAGCAGGGTGAAGTCGTCAATCAGAGTTACGGCTTGCGGCCGATCGCCATGCGGACGCTAGAGCGAACGTTCGCCGCCGTGGCGTTGGCCACGGCCCATGTCGATCAGGCGCCCGCACCGCCCGCGCACCTCGCCGCCATGCAGACCATCTCGGCTCGCAGCCTCGAGGTCTATCGGCAGCTGGCCTATGGGAATCCCTTGTTTTTCGACTTTTTCCGCGCCGTGACGCCGCTCGACGCGATCGAGCGCATGCACATCGGTTCACGGCCCGCCATGCGCGCCGGCAAGACTGGCTTGAGCGGCCTCCGGGCCATCCCCTGGGTTTTCGCGTGGACTCAAAGCCGCCATATGTTGCCCGGCTGGTTCGGGTTCGGCAGCGGATTGAAGGCTGCCGCCCTGGATCACGGCGAAGCGGTTCTGGAGCGCATGTTGGTCGAGTGGCCGTTCTTCCAGCACCTGCTCGACGACGTCGAGGCCATGCTGGCGCGCACCGACCTCGAAATCGCGGCGCATTACGATGCCCTGGCAAGCGACGAACTGCGCTCCCTGCATGAGCCCATTCACGAGGAATTCGCGCTGACGGTGAGTCAAGTACTCCGATTGCGCGGTGCCGCGCGCTTGGTCGACAGCGATCCCACGCTGCAGCGGTCCATCAAGCTGCGCAACCCCTACATCGATCCCATGCACTTGATGCAGGTGGATTTGCTCAAGCGCTGGCGCGCCACGGGGAGGCGCGATGCGGCGTTATTTGCCGCACTGCGCGCCACCATCAGCGGCATCGCCCAAGGGCTGCAGGCCACGGGCTGAACGGAGCACCGGCTGAACGGAGCACCGGCTGAAAGGAGACGGCTCCGGCCTCAGCACTCGGGTACGTTGACCGCAAGGCCGCCCTGCGAGGTTTCCTTGTAGATGGTGGACATGTCCAGTCCGGTTTGACGCATGGTCGAGATCACCTGATCGAGCGACACTTTGTGCGACCCATCGCCGCGCAGCGCCAGCCGCGCGGCGTTGATGGCTTTGACCGAACCCATGGCATTGCGCTCGATGCAGGGGATTTGGACCAGTCCGGCGACCGGGTCGCAGGTGAGTCCCAAGTTGTGCTCCATGCCGATTTCCGCCGCATTTTCGATTTGCTCGTTGCTGCCGTTCAATGCCGATACCAATCCGGCGGCGGCCATGGAGCAGGCGACGCCGACTTCGCCCTGGCAACCCATCTCCGCACCTGAAATGGATGCGTTCTGCTTGTACAACATGCCCATGGCAGCGGCGGTCAGGAGGAATCGAATGACCCCGTCATCGTCGGCGCCTGGTTCGAATCGCCGATAGTAGTGCAGCACCGCCGGTACGATGCCCGCCGCGCCGTTCGTCGGCGCCGTGACAACCTGGCCGCCGGCCGCGTTTTCCTCGTTGACCGCGAGCGCGTACACATTGACCCAGTCGAGCGCGTGCATGGGACTCGCCGGATCGCCGCTCATCAGCTGGCGGTACAGCTTGGGTGCGCGCCGGCGCACGCCCAGCACGCCGGGCAGCAGACCTTGCGCCTCGAAGCCGCGGCGCACGCAATCCTGCATCACCTGCCAGATGCGCATGAGCTTGGCGCGTATGTCGGCATCGCTGTGCCAGGTGCGTTCCCGCGCGAGCATCAGTTCGTGGATTTCAAGCCCCTGGCTGCGTCCGTGTTCGAGCAGGCGGGCTCCGGAATTGAATTCGTACGGCGGTTCCGCGCGCGCCGCCCCGGTGCTGGCTTCAGCGCCGGCTTGCACGATGAAGCCGCCGCCGACGCTGTAGTACTCCTCGCGCGCCAATACGCCAAGCGCCGCATCGTGCGCCGTGAATCGCATGCCGTTGGTATGGCCGGGCAGTATCTGGTCGATGTGGAACAGCAGGTTGAGCGCTTCATCGAAGTCGATCTCGTGCCGGCCCAGCAAGCGGATACGCCCGGCCGTGCGAATCCGTTTCAAGGTGGGCTCGATGACGACGGGATCGATGGTGTCGGGGCTCAAGCCCTCCAATCCCAGCAGCACGGCGCGATCCGTACAGTGACCGCGTCCGGTCAATGCCAGCGAACCGTATAGTTGCGCCGATACCTGGGTCGTCCGCTCGAGCAGTCCGCGCTGCGCCAGCAGCTCGGCGAAACTGCGCGCTGCGTTCATGGGCCCCATCGTATGTGAGCTGGAGGGACCGATGCCGATTTTGAAGATGTCGAAAACGCTCAAACTCATGGGAACCTTCATTCTCGTCTCAGGTCTCGATCATACGCTGCCGGCTGCCGCCGCGCCTCAAGGCGCGTGCGGCGGCAAATGATAGAATCAAAGGGCGAGTGGATGGTGTCGCGTGGATGGTATCGCAACGTCGGGGGTGTTCGATGAATCGTTTGCCGTTTGTACTCGGCGCTTCCTGCGCCTCGCCCTACGGGCATTGCGCTAAGCTGTCCCTGCTTCGCACAAGCCCTGGGTGGCCTTTCATGGCCACCCGTGCGACGCATGCGTCGCACCCGCGTGCGCGGCGTTCAACTCGGCTTCCTGCCGAGTTAGTCCTTGCAGTGTCGATGGTTGCGATGGCGGCGCTGACGCTGTCGCCGGCGCAGGCCAAGAGCCCCGATGCCATCTCGGCCGCGATCGCCGATGCGAGCCGCCCCGAGGCCGATAAACAGCGCGACGCGAATCGAAAGCCGGCCGAGACTCTCGCTTTTGCGGGCGTCAAGCCGGGCGACCGGGTCGCCGAATTGCTGCCTGGCGGCGGCTACTTCACCCGCCTGTTCAGCAAGATCGTCGGTGCCGGCGGACATGTCTATGCTTTGGTGCCGGCGCCTTCGCCGAACGCGCCGCCGGATGCGCCGGACTTCGCGGCGCGGGTGAAGGCCATCGCCGCCGATCCGAATTATTCCAACGTCAGCGTCGTGGTCCAGCTATTCGCCCAATTGAAGGCGCCGGAGCCCGTGGACCTGGTCTGGACGTCTCAGAATTATCACGACTTCCACAATTTCCCGGGCCTCGATTTGGCGGTGTTCAACCAATCGGTATTCGATGCCTTGAAGCCGGGCGGCACCTATCTGATTTTGGATCATGCCGCCGAGCCTGGGTCGGGCGTCAGAGACACGGCCACCCTGCATAGGATCGACCAGGAAACGGTGACGAAGGAAGTGCTTGCCGCGGGATTCGTATTCGTGGGCAGCAGCGATTTGCTGCACCAAGCCGACGATCCGCACGCCGTGAAGGTGTTTGACCCCAGCGTTCGCGGCAAGACCGACCAGTTCATTTTGAAGTTCCGCAAGCCCAAGCCATAGAGAAATACTCAGACAGACTCTAGAACTGTCAAGAACTGTGATGATGTCGCGCCAGCGGCCCGCGAAGAGCGCCGTGCGCGGCCGCCGGCCCGTAGGAACGAACTTCGAGCGTTCTTCGCTGTCAACCCGTAGGCGTGCCCGGCGTTTCACAGCACATGGAGCAAAGGTTCTCGTACATCATGAGTTCAGCATTATTGTGGCAAAACGCCAAGGCGGAGCTGCGCGTCGCGTCCCTGGGCGCAATGCGCCTTGCGATTCCCCTCGCGGCGATCATTGGGCTGTCGGCATGCGTGGTGGCGCCGCCGCCGCGGACCGTCGCCGTACCCGCGCCGCCTCCGCAGAAGGTTTTTGTTTACCCGTCCAATGGTCAGAGCGCGGAGCAGACGGATCGCGATCGTTACGAGTGTCATGTGTGGGCAGTCCAGCAAACCGGTGTCGATCCCAGCCGTGCCGATGCCAATCCATATGAGCGCGTGGTCGTGCAGCCCGCCACCCCGCCCGGAGCCGCCACCGCGGCCGGCGCAGTCGGCGGCGCGATCTTGGGAGCTATCATCGCCGGGCCGCGCGACGCGGGCGCTGGATTGGTGCTGGGCGGCATCACAGGCGCCGTCGTCGGATCCGCAGCGGATGCAAGCGCACAAGAGCAGGCTCACATGACGCAGCAGCAGCTCAATCAACGGGCAGCCGCAGGCCGCGCCCGCGCGGACTCGTACCGGCGCGCGTTGGGCGCCTGCCTGCAGGGCCGAGGCTATACCGTCACTTAAACACTGTCACTGCAGTTGAACGCGATCATCATGACTCACCGTACCCAGGCCGCCTTGCTGTCATTGTCGATGCTGCTGGCGGGTGTGCAGCTCGGTTCCCCGGCGGTTGCCGCCCCGGAGCATGAGCGCGCGCAAGCCCAGCGCCCTCAAGGGCGGCCGGGCGGCGGCGAGCATCCCGAGGGGCGTCCCGGCGGCGGCGCTCAGCCAGCCGGCCGCCAGGGCCGCCCGGCGTTCGACGGACGCGGGCAAATCCTCGATCAGCGCTATAACCATGGACACTACTATCCCCCGTTTGGCACCGTGCGCCCGACGTTGCCGGGCGAATATCGGCCTTATTATCGCGGGCGAGATCGCTATTACTTCAACGGCGGCGTCTGGTATGCGCCGCGCGGGCCCGGGTTCGTCGTCGTGCGGCCGCCGCCGGGGCTGGTCATTTCGGTGCTGCCTGCTTATTACTCGACGGTGTGGATCGGCGGCAGCCCTTACTACTACGCCGACAATGTCTATTACACGTGGCAACCCGATCAAAACGGTTATGCGGTGGTAGATCCGCCCGACAATGCGGATGAGCCGTCGACTCCGCCCGACAGTTCGCAAGCTGCGCCCAACGATTTGATCATTTATCCCAAGAACGGGCAGTCCAAGGATCAACAAGCGGCGGATCAGTTCGAGTGCAACAATTGGGCGAAGAGCCAAACCGGATTCGATCCGACCGAACCTGGCGGCGGTGTGCAACCGGGCGGCGACGTCGACCGAATCAGGAGTAACTACGACCGTGCGATGTCGGCGTGCCTGCAGGGCCGCGGTTACCAGGTCAATTGATCGCTGACCAGGTCAATTGATCGCTGCGCCATTCGCGATCGCGGCGAGGCGGGTATCGGTCGCGACTCTGCGACAGTTCGCACTTTCGAATCGATTTGTCAATAATCATCGGTGAGCGGAGTCCTACGAGGCTTGCGGCCCCGCACCGACTACTTGAGACGGTGCGGCGAATGCATACTGGGGGTCGGTGCTTAAGGTCTACGTTCGAAGGAGATGTGGCGATGATGGCGGCGCGAAACAGTGCGTTCACGGAGAAGAAAGATCTCCACGTCGGTGGACTCGGCGCGAACGCGCAAGCCGGACTCGCCAGGATGGCTGGTCCTCAAGGTCACGATGCGATCAGGGCGTCCCGGCGCTTGTTGCGGCAGGCGCGCGAGGCCGTGCAAAGCGTGAACGACGCCCTTCGCGACAACCCGTGGGCCGCGCTAGGTTTGGGCGCGGTGTTGGGGATTACTGTTGGTTACCTGCTTTCTCGGCGTTCTTGAGGGTACTGAGGATTTTGCGATGCAAGACGACACTGAGCTGAAGCATTCCTTTCTCAATCGGCGCGATTGGGGCAGTTACTTGAGCGCGCTCCAGAATGCCGCGAGCTACCCGAACGTATTCAAAGCGGTAAAGTCCAGCCGAGCCTGGTTCACCCAGGGTGCCTCGCAGGCGTCCAGCTGGCTGGTCGGCAGCACGGATCTTCGCAACAAGCTCAGCACGGGCTAATCCAAGCCCGGCTAATTCAAGCCGGGTTAGTTCAAGCGCAGCAGGGAAGTTGACTCAGCACGGGGTTGCCGCCACGCCCGCTGGGCGGCTGATATTTTGCTGAAAATCCCTGCCGGTGATACCGTTCTGCGCGTGGCACGGAACGAAGGGCGCAGGGCCAACCCCAACCGCATCGCACTTGCCACGCGGGCCGCAACATCAAGGGAGTTCCGCAATGTCGACATCCACCGATCTTAAGGCCCGCAAGGATGCAGCAGTGCCCAATGGCGTCAGCACGAAGGGGATCTATGTAGCCAAGGCCGAAAATTCCGAGTTGTGGGACGTCGATGGTCGGCGCTATATCGATTTCGCCGCCGGCATTGCGGTGCTCAACACCGGGCACCGGCATCCCAAGATCATGGCGGCCGTCGCCGAACAGGCGCAAGCATTCGCTCACACCTGCTTTCACGTGGTGTCCTACGAGTCGTATGTCAGGCTCGCGGAGCGGCTCAATGCGCTCGCGCCCGGCGATTTTCCCAAGAAGACCTTGTTTCTGAACTCCGGCGCCGAGGCCGTGGAAAATGCGATCAAGATTGCCCGCTACCACACCAAGCGGTCGGCGGTGGTCGCGTTCGCGGGCGGCTTCCACGGACGAACGCATATGACCATGGGGCTGACGGGCAAGGTGATGCCGTACAAGCGCGGCTTCGGACCGTTTCCGGCCGAGGTGTATCATGCCGAATTTCCGCAACCTTATCATGGTGTTACAACTGAACAAGCGCTCGCCGACATAGACCGGCTGCTGCACGCGGATGTCGATCCCAAATCGGTGGCCGCGGTCATTGTCGAGCCGGTGCAAGGCGAGGGCGGTTTCAATGTCGCGCCGTTCGACTTCCTGCGCGCCTTGCGCCGACTGTGCGATGAGCACGGCATCGTGCTGATCGCCGATGAAGTTCAAGGAGGCATTGCGCGCACCGGCAAGATGTTCTCGATCGAGCATTCGGGCGTGGTGCCCGATCTCATCACCCTGGCCAAGGGTTTGGGCGGCGGCTTCCCGCTGTCTGCGGTGACGGGGCGCGCCGCGATCATGGATGCGGCACATCCGGGCGGCCTGGGTGGAACGTACGGCGGCAATCCCATCAGCATCGCTGCAGCCCATGCTGTGCTCGACGTGATCGAGTCGGAGGACCTTTGCGGCAGGGCGGCGCGTGTCGGGCAACGCATGCGGAATCATCTCGAAGCCCTCGCCAAGCAGCTTCCCTGCATCGGCGACGTACGCGGGCTCGGTGCGATGGTGGCCTTCGAACTGGTGAAGGATGCGAAGACCAAGGAGCCTGATGCGGAGCTGACGGCCGCCATCCTGGCCCATGCCGAAAAGCAGGGGTTGATTCTGCTGTCATGCGGTACCTCGGCCAACGTCGTGCGGCTGCTCTCGCCCCTCACCATTCCGGATGCGGTATTGGAAGAGGGCCTGACGAAGCTCTCCGCCGCCGTGCGCGACGCCTGCGGCCGGGAATCCAAGCGGGCGGTGGCTTAAAAAAGCAAGGGGGGCGTATGGCCGCCCCCACGGATTGCGCCCCGAGTTGCGGCTTAATGGTTACTGCCGCAGCGTGGCCGTGATTCCAATGGTGCGCGGCCTGAACGTCCAGGCGTTTTGTTGCGGCGAGGGCGGCCCCGCCGGATTGTTGCCGTCCGCCTGCCCAAGTGCGTAGTTGATAGTGGGATGCGTATCCAACACGTTGTCGACGAAGGCCGATAGCTGCCAGGCCCCGAGATTCACGCCGGAGCGCAGAGAGAAAAAGCTGGTCGCCGGCAGCGTGTAGGAAAAGCCGTAGTTGTACTGGGCGGAATTGGGATCCTGCACGGGCGAGAGCCAAGGATTGCGGCTGGAATACTCCCAGTCCACGCGTGCGAATGCCTTGAGTCCCGCCAGGGAGTAGTCATACTGCGTGCCGATGGCGATATTCCACGGCGGGTTCGTTCCGGGAGCGTAGTCGATCGCGGCTTCGCCGGGGATGGCATTGCCGGTTAACGCCAAGGCATTCTTCGAGTCCGCGGTAAAGCGCGCATTCGTGTAGCCGACGGCGGTCTCGACGGAAAATCCGGCACCCAGCGCCAGGTTTGCCTGCAGATCAAAACCCTTGGAGACCGCCGTTCCTAGATTGTCCGTAAACTGCAGCGCACATGACCCGGCAACATAGACATTCTGCTGGATGTCGTTCCACTTGATGTAATAGACGCTGGCGGCAAGCTGCAGCCGGTTGGCGATGATGTTCTTCGATCCGATTTCATAGCTCTGGGTGGTGTCGGAATTATAGTTCGGCGGTGACTCTCCGCTCGGATAGCCTTCCGCGATGAGCCCCGGCGCACAGTAGGGAGGCAGAGGAGGGTTGAAGCCGCCTGGGCGAAAGCCTTTGGCATAGGTGGCATAGAAGAGATTATTGGGGTCGGCCTGAAACGATAACGAAGCCTTCGGTGTGACGGAATGCTCCGAATACACGCCACTGGCCGTGCTCGCGCCGTAGTTCTCCAAGCCGTCGGAATAGTGCGCGAGGTCGCCCGACAGCTTGGCATAGCGCGCGCCGACGGTGATTTTCAGTTGATCGGTCACACCATAGGTGACTTCGCCGAAACCGGCGATCTGGCGATCGTGGGTCTTATTGTTGTTGTAATAAATATCGCACTGGGGAAAAGTCTGTGGCGTGCTGTTGGCGGGGTCGCTCGGACAAGAGAAGAAAGGACCGTAGATGTCGGTCGCATTCTGGGCGAAGAGATATTGATACAGGTTGTTGATGTACGGGTCGGACAGTTCCTCGATACTGATCTCGGTGGCGAGCGACCAGAACGCCCCCACCGTCCATCTCCACCGACTATTGTCGTCATTCGATTGCAGGCGAATTTCGTCCGTCCAGATCCGTTGGCGGTTCGTCATGGTATTGGGGGTTATGTAGCCCGCGACGCCACCGGGCGGCAAATGAATACCCTTGCCGTCGAGAATAGGATACCAAGAGCAGGGCGGCGCTTCGCCCCCGGCGCAGCCCAGCCCGAGTCCGCCCGACCCGTCGGGATTCGTGGGCCATATCAGCGATTGAAAATATGAGAGATCGAATGCGGTACCCTGATACGCGGTGAGTTCGTCGCGGTGATAGTACGAGGTATTCCAGATGAGCGTGCCGATGCCGACGTCTGCCTCGAGCTTCACTGCACCGAGATAGTACTCGTCCGGGTCCGGCATGCGTTCCGGAGTGCCGTTGATGAATCGCCCGCTGCCCACATCCGAATACGCCGGCCAGAATGAGCTGATGTCGTGCTTGCGCGCGTTCTGGTAGGAAAAGCTAGGCGTGATCTTGATCCCTTCGGCGGGTTGCACCAACAGAGCGAAGCGCGCCGCGATGGTGCTGGCATGATTGGCCCGGTGGTCGACGACGTCGAGCGTCGTCGGGTCGATCCGATCGATCCAGCCGCCATCGTACCGATACCACACGCTGGCGCGATAGCCCAGCACATCGTTGACGATGGGGCCACCGTGGGCGATTCCCGCTTCGTAGCTTGGCTCGCCGTGGCGCGTAAAGGAGACCTCCGAGCGCGCGTAGGTCGATTCCTTGGTGACGCTGGGCTGATTCATAATGTATCGAACCGTACCGCCTTCGGAACCGGCACCGAACAAGGTTCCCTGCGGACCGCGCAGCACTTCCACCCGATCCAGGTCGAAAGTCTTGGGCAACGTGTCGTCGGGGTTGAATCCCAGAGCGCGCATCTGGATAGGCGAGTCGTCGATGTAGATCCCGGTCGTGCCGGCACCGCCCGACGACGAAATGCCTCGGATGGAAATCGCGTTGGTACCCGAGGTGTCGATGGACACGCCTGGGGTGAATCGCACGATGTCCTGAAAGTCCTTGATGCCCTTCTGGTCGATCATGTCCTGGTTGAACGCCGTGACGCTGATCGGTACCTTGCTGATGTTCTCCTCGCGCCGCGTCGCCGTTACGACGATTTCTTCCAGTGCGCCGCCCGACGCGCTGGCCGGTTCTGCATTGCCGCCCGCCTCGACGGCACCGGCGGTGGTGGCGATGAACGCCGCGGCAAAGAGGATGCGGTTCAAACACCGGCCCCGTCGGCGGAGATTCCGGTCACGGGACGGGATCCGATCACGGGGCTTCGGTTGAGTGGCTGGCATCGCATCCCCATCCGTAGTTATATGGTCAGATAACTGGGATCGACAGTAACATCGCGGAAAAATGCTTGCAACAAATCGCCATGCCAGGGTGCGACGCAATAGTTGTATTGCTGTTCAAATGCGTCATCCACGTGTATGAGTGCGTCAATCCATGAGTGTGAGCATCGGTGCTCGCCAAGCGAATGGCCGTGCCACGCAGGAATGCGTGGCACGGACGGGCAGGTTAGCTACCGTCAGGCGAGGCTAATTGCGGTAGGTAAATGTCAGGCCGATGGTTCGCGGACGGTAGGTGAACTGCCGCTCCAGGCGACTATTGCCGTCGCCCGGATCGATGGACCACTCGTAGTTGCTCACGGTGTGGGTGTCGAACAGATTGTCGCAGAACGCTGAAAACTGCATCTTGCCGAAGTTGATGCCGGCCCGCGCGGAGGCAAAATTGGTGGGCGACAAGATGTAGTAGGCGGAATCGTATTGCAGCGAATTCGCGTCCTGAGAGGGGGCGCGCCACTTCGGCCGGCTCTGGAACTGATCGTCGAAGCGCACGAAGGAGTCGTGATCGAGGAGGCTGAACTTGTATTCCAAGCCGACGCTCAAGGTGAAGGGTGCGTTGGGCTGGCCGCTTTGACCGCCGCCGCTTTCCCCGGTGATGGCATCGCCCGCCGTCACCACGGGATTGGTTTCGGTCGCCGACAGTTTCGAATCGCGGGTGTAGCGCGCCTCGGTATATCCCCCGGCCAATTCCACCGTGAAGGCGTCGGTGAGCGCGACTTCCGCCTGGATGTCGACGCCCTTAGCCACGGCTTGCCCGAGATTGGAAATGAAGGAGATCTGGCAAACCGGCGGTACGACGGTCTGCTGAATGTTGTTCCAACGGATGTAGTAGACGCTGCTGGCGATCTTGATGCGGTTGTCGATGTTGTTCTTTGCTCCGATCTCGAAGCTGTTGACCGTATCCGAGCTGAAGGTGGGCGGCGACTGTGCGATGCCGAATGCGGCGAAGTCGCCCGCGCAAGCAGCATACGGCACCGGATTGTTGGCGCCGCCGGGCCGAAACCCTTTCGCATAGCTCGCGTAATACAAATTTCTGGGGTCCATTTGATACGAAAAGCTGACCTTGGGCGTGAACGAGTTTTCAGACTTCGATACGCCCACCGTCTGCGGCGACAAGAACAGCTGCGGGCCGCCCGTCAGAGTCTCGTTTGTAAACTTCAAGTGCGAGTAGCGCGCTCCCACCGTGAGCTTGTATTGGTCGGTGAATGCATACGTGCCTTCACCGAACCAGGCGATCTGCTGATCCACGGCCTTCGTTTGCAAGAAATACGAATCATTCGGAAAGCGCGCGTCGTACAAGACCGGGTTCCCGTCCAGATCGGTGAAGAAATTGTCGTAGGTGAGCCCGGTGGCTGCGACCGACAACTGGTTCAACTGCGGATCGTGAATCTGCTCCAGATAGGTTTGGCGATTGTGGGTGAAGAAAACACCCGTGGTCCAGATGAACGCCGCGGTCGGATCGTTCGACTGCAGCCGGATCTCTTCCGTGATGTTTTGCTGCCCGTTATCGATGGAGGCGGGCGAGCGGTAGTTGGTGGCGCCGGCGGGCAGGTGCAGGCCGGTGCCGTCCAGCAGCGGATAAGGCGTCGAGGCCGGGCTGGTGGATCCGTCAGGGAAGTAGTTGAGAAACACACCCGATTGATAGAACCCCAGGTCGTACAGGGTCCCGTCATAGCCGGTTTCTTCCTTGCGATGGAAATAGGCGGTGTTCGAGATCAAATTGGCGAAACCCAAATTCGCTTCGATCTTGATCGCAGGCAGCTGGAACCGGTCCGGATCGGAGCGCCGCGTCGGGTCGGCGTTGGCGAATCGATCGTTCTGCGGGTTCGAGTACAGCGGCCAATAGTCTTCGTTGTTATTGCGGTAGCGATCCTGGTAGAAAAAACTCGGCGTCACAGTCAGTTTGTCGGTGGGCGCCCACACTGCCGACAGCCGAATCAGGGTGGTGTTGTCGAAATTGCTGTTCTCTTGAACCCTGGACAGCGTCACAGGGTTGACCTGATCGATGTAGCCGCCGTCGCGGCGGTACCAGACCGTCAGGCGCGCCCCCAAGACACCGTCGATCAGCGGCATGCCGCCCGCGACGCCGGCTTCGTAGCTCGGTGCGCCGCCCTGAGTGAAAGCCACCTCATCGCGGCTATAAAAGCTGGTCTTGGTGAGGCTCGGCTGAGTGGTGATATAGCGCACCGTGCCGCCCTCCGATCCGGCGCCGAACAGTGTACCCTGCGGGCCGCGCAGCACTTCGATTCGATCCATATCGAAAGATTTCGGCAGCGTATCGTCCGGGTTGAAGGCCAGCGCACGGATCTGGATCGGCGTGTCATCGATGTAGATGCCGGTGGTGCCGGCGCCGCCGCTCGACGAGATGCCGCGGATCGCGATGTTGTTCGTTCCCGAGTTGTCGATCCTTACGCCCGGCGTGAAGCGTGCCACATCCTGGATGTCCTTGATGCCGCGAAGGTCCATGGCCTCCTGGGTGAGCGCGGTGACGCTGATGGGTACCTTGCTGAGGCTTTCCTCGTGGCGGGTGGCGGTCACCACGATTTCCTGGAGCGGGCCCGTGCTCGCTTCGTCCGCCGTGGGCTCAGCAGCCATTGCGGACGCAGCGCCCAGCACGGATTGCGAAAGGAGGGCCACAATCAGGGCGGTCGCTAGTCCTGGGTGATCGTGGCCTGAATGCAACGTCATAAATTCCGTGCGTCTACTCATGAAGCATCCCCATTTATATTCGGACGATCGAGCGTTGCCCGACATCGCTTGAAATTCCAGAAAGATCACCAAGATAGCGACCGGCAGCCTGAAAGGCAATCTTGACAGAATGATGTACTTCTGGCGTGGCGTGTGAGCAACAGGCGATCAAGGGATGTCGCTGAACCACTTGCGCGTCAGTCGCCGATCGCATCACCCTGTGCAACTATGGGATCATGTGAACATGAATGCCACGGCCGACCGTCCCCGCTCCAAATCATTGAATCCGCTGCGATCGTTGGTGCCGTTCATCCGGCCCTATCGGGGAATGATGCTAGCCGCACTCGGTGCCTTGCTCATGGCAACGGTGGCCATGCTGGCGTTGCCGGTGGCGCTGCGCCAGCTCATCGACCATGTGGTTGCCGCGAAGGACGCCAGTACCCTGGACCGATATCTCATCGGATTCCTGGCTGCTTCGCTCATGTTGGGCGTGTTCGGCGCGCTGCGCTTCTATCTGGTGACTTGGCTGGGCGAACGGGTGGTTGCAGACCTGCGTTCGGCCGTGTACCGGCGCGTCGTGCGCATGGACCCGCTTTTCTTCGAGACCACGAGGGTCGGTGAAGTATTGTCGCGTTTGACCACCGACACCACCCTGGTCCAAGCCATTTCCGGCGTCAATCTGTCGATTATTTTGCGGTCATCGTTGAGCTTGATCGGCGGGTTGGTCATGCTCGGGCTCACCAACGCAAAGCTCATGGCCATCATGCTGGTGCTGATTCCCGTGGTGGTCGCCCCTCTCATCGCAATTGGCAGGCGAGTTCGCGGATTGTCGCGCGCGTCCCAGGACCGCATCGCCGACACGAGCGGGCTCGCGGGCGAGACATTGAACGCGATCCAGACGGTGCAAGCGTTCACCTTGGAGGACCTGCAGAGCGAGCGGTACCGAACGGCGGTCGAGAACAGCTTCCTCACCGCGGTACGCCGCACGCGCTCGCGCGCGATGCTGACCGCGGTCGGTATCACGCTGGTTTTTGCGGGCATAACGTTTGTCCTGTGGCTGGCTTTGCGCCAGGTCCTCGCCGGCACGATGACGGGAGGGCAGCTCATACAATTTCTGCTGTACACCGGCTTCGTCGGCAGTTCCGCCGCCGCGCTCACCGAAATGTGGGCCGAGGTTCAGCGAACGGCAGGCGCCATGGAGCGCCTGAGCGAACTGCTCGAGGCGCGGCCGACCATCTGCGCACCGCCTCACCCCGTCGAGCTGCCGGTGCGAGTGACCGGTGCCATGCGCTTTGACAACGTCACGTTCCACTATCCGTCGCGACCCGACAGCGCCGCGCTTGCCAATTTCAGCCTCGATGTCACGCCGGGCGAGACCATCGCTTTCGTGGGACCTTCGGGGGCCGGCAAGAGCACCACCTTCCAGCTGCTGCTGCGCTTCTATGACCCGGATTCGGGTCGGGTCTTGATCGATGACCGGCGGCTCGCAGATCTGCGTCCGGAAGATGTACGCAGGCAAATCGGCTTGGTGCCGCAGGATACGGTGCTGTTCGGCGCAAGCGCGCGCGAGAACATACGCTATGGCAAGCCCGGCGCCACCGATGCCGAGATCGAGGCCGCTGCGGTTGCCGCCGCCGCGGATGAATTCTTGCGCACGTTGCCGCAGGGCTACGACACGTTCTTGGGCGAGCGGGGTACGCGCCTATCGGGCGGACAGCGTCAGCGTATCGCGATCGCCAGGGCCATCCTGAAAGATCCGCCGATCTTGCTGCTCGACGAGGCAACCAGTTCGCTCGACGCCGAGTCGGAGCGATTGGTGCAGGTAGCCCTCGAGACGCTCATGCAGGGACGAACCACCATCATCATTGCACATCGCCTGGCGACCGTTCTCAAGGCGAATCGTATCGTGGTGATGGATCACGGGCACAAGATTGCCGTGGGAACGCACGCGGAACTCCTGCAGCAGAGTCCCTTGTACGCCCGGCTCGCCTCGCTGCAGTTCGCACAGATCGGGAGCGACGCCGCCAACGCCGCGGCGAGCTGACCGGCAACAGCTTCATTGGGAATTCCGTTCGTTTTGGGACCCGTGGGCGGGGGCGGCGCCGGCGGGGCGCGCGGGCGGCGATACCCCTTATTGGGTATCTACCCAACCTCGTCGGCTCCGCCTTGCCTGAGGGGAAATCTGCCGCGGTCGCGGCCACGTAGAATACTCAGACAGGCTCCTAGTCATCGACGATTCGCCGCGCCGTCAAATAGGCGTGTGCATAAGGCGGCGCGGCGAGCGAATCGATCCGGACGTATCCGCCGGTAGCAGGTGCATGAACAAATCGCTCGTTGTCGATTGCAATTCCGACGTGCAGATCCTTGTGCGCCAGATGCATAAAAACCAAATCGCCCGGCCGCAATGCGCGGCGCGCGATTGGCGCGCCCGCGTGCATCTGTTCTCGCGCGGTTCGCGGCAATCGAATGCCGGCGCCGCCCATGGCGTAGACCACGAGCCCGCTGCAGTCGAATCCGCCGGGCGCCGCGCCGCCCCAGCGGTACGGTTGGCCGAGCATGGCACGGGCGCCATCGACGATCCGGGTCCGACTGTCGGCGGGCGGCACGGAAGAAGGCGGTGCGGATGAGCGCGCCGCCGGCGGCACGCCGTCAGGGGCAGATGGAGTACGGGGCGCAGTGGCGCAGGCGGCGAGTGCCAAGGTCAAAGCGACGATCGGGACGGCTTTGAGCATTCGGAGTCGCTCATTTCACGGGACGTGGCCCAGGGTTAATGAGGGCGCCAAGGCGGCGCCCACGATTCCGGCCTCGGAACGCAGCGCCCCGATACAGATGGCTGTATCGCAGTGCAGTTTGGTCATGAATTTATCCGGCTCTTCGGTGATGCCGCCGCATAGCACGATCAGATCCGGCCACAGCAGCGCGTGCATCTCGTTCAAGACGAGATTCAGCTCCGCCGCCCATGCGTCCCAGTCCAGGTTGCCTTCCACCTTGGCCCGCCCGGAAGCGCGATGTTCGGCTTCTTTGCCGCGCACCTCGAGATGCCCGAATTCGGTGTTCGGTACCAGCCGTCCGTCGACAAACAGGGCGCTCCCAATGCCGGTCCCCAGGGTGAGCAGCAGAACGGTTCCCGCCACCCCCCGCGCGGCGCCGTACCTGAGTTCGGCCAAGCCGGCGGCGTCTGCATCGTTGATGGCAACCACCTGCCGGTTCAGGCGCGCGCCGGCCAGCCGGGCCAGCGGTTGCCCGATCCAGGCCTTGTTCAAATTCGCCGCCGTGCGCACCGTACCCCCGAGGATGACGCTCGGAAACGCCACTCCGATCGGATGCTCGCCGGGAACCTTTTCGACGACCTGGGCAAGGGCCGTCAGCAACATGTCGGTGGAATCCTGGGCGGGGGTGGGTGTGCTGAACCGCTCGCTCACGAACGACCCGGTCTCCAAGTCGATCAGTGCGCACTTGATCGATGAACCGCCCACATCGACACCTACGCCCAAGTTTGAAGTGGCCAACGTCAGCTCCGCAATGTGAGGTTATGCACCCGATCCGAACTACGCGCCATTATACTTGGCTGTGGCCCGCAATCGATTGAAACGGCAAACAACAAATTGACCGACACTCAAATCACGGCTTTCGATACGGACCGGTGTCGGTGAAGTCAATTCAAGAGGGATCGCCACGACCCTTGGGCGCCACGTGGGACAAGCGTGGCGTTAATTTTGCGGTCTTCTCGAGCCACGCAACGCGTGTCGAATTAGCGCTATTCGACGCCGTGAGCGGCGCGGAATCGGCGCGCTTCGACTTGCCGGCGCGAACCGGCGACACATGGCATGGGTACCTGCCGGCGCAGCGTGCCGGTCCAGGTGCGCATTACGCGTTCTACGTGCATGGACCGAACGACCCGGAGCGAGGACACCGTTTCGACCCTTCAGTCGCGCTGATCGATCCCCATGCACAGGAGTTGTCGTTCACCACCCCGCTCCGGTCGCGGGTCGTCGACGGGCGTTTCGACTGGGCGGGCGATCGGCCGCCGGCGATACCCCTGCGAGATACGGTGATCTATGAACTGCACACCAAGGGATACACGCGCCTGCATCCTGACGTTCCGGAGCCGTGGCGTGGGAAATACCTGGGCTTGACGGCTCCGCCCGTGCTCGATCACCTGAGATCCCTCGGCGTAACCGCCGTGGAATTGCTTCCCTGCCAGTCCTTCGTCGCCGAACCGTTCTTGCGCAAGCGAGGTCTCACGAACTACTGGGGCTACAACTCCGTGGCATGGTTCTCCCCGGCCAACGAATTCGCGATCGAGAATGCCGTGGTCGAATTCAAGACCATGGTGAAGGCGCTGCATGCCGCCGGGCTCGAAGTCATACTCGACATCGTTTTCAACCATACGGCGGAAGGAGCCGATGACGGCCCGATCCTCAACCTGAAGGGGTTGGACAACTCCGTCTACTACCGGCTGCTGGCGGACAAGCGCCTCTACGAAAACGTCACGGGTACCGGCAACACGGTCAACTGCGAGCACCGCCAAGTTCGTGAGTTGATCGTCGATTGCCTCAAATACTGGACGGAAGAGATGCACGTCGACGGTTTTCGCTTCGATCTGGCCACGGTGCTGGGGCGGGATGCCGGCGGCTTCAACGAGCATTCCGACTTTTTCAAGGCCGTCCGCGCGGAACCTGCCCTGGATCGGGTCAAGTTGATTGCGGAACCCTGGGATGTGGGCTGGGGAGGCTACCGGCTGGGCAGATTTCCTGCAGGATGGTCGGAATGGAACGACCGTTATCGCGATACGGTGCGGTCGTTCTGGCGGCGCGATATGGGGCGGCTGGGTGAACTGGCGGAACGCTTCGCCGGCTCCAGCGATCTATTCCGGCACAACGGCCGAAAGCCCACGGCCAATATCAATTTCGTAACGGCGCACGACGGCTTTACCCTCAACGACCTGGTGTCCTACAACGACAGGCATAACGAGGCGAACGGCGAAAACAACGCCGACGGAACCAGCAACAATTTGAGTTGGAATTGCGGTGCCGAAGGGCCCACCGAGGATGCCGCGATCAACACCTTGCGTAAGCGGCAGATGCGAAACATGCTCGCAACTCTGATTCTCTCCCAGGGCGTGCCCATGTTGCAGGCGGGCGATGAATTCGCCCGAACCCAGAAGGGGAACAACAACGCGTACTGCCAGGACAACGAGACGTCCTGGGTCGATTGGTCGCTCTGCAACGCCAATCAGGATCTGGTCGAATTCGTGCGCCTGCTCACGAAACTGCGGCATCAGCATGCGGAACTGCGGCGCGAGACATTTCTCAAAGGAACTGCTTCCCGTACCGGAGTCAAAGATGTGAGCTGGTTGCACATGCGCGGCGGGGAAATGTCCCAGAATGACTGGCAGGACGTCAATCTGCGTACGTTGGGCGTCTTGTCCGGCAATCGCAACAACACGGCCCACCGTTTGTTGTTCTTGCTGAACGCTGCCAATGAACCGGTGGAATTCAACGTCCCCGCGGCGGGCGCGGGTTTGGCCTGGGTGTGCCGTTTCGACACGGCGCGCGAGCACGCCGCGATACGGATGTTGGATTTTCCGAATCACTATGCGCTGATTGCGAACAGCGCCGCGCTATTGGAGTGTTGATACAGTGGACCCGATATTGGTCGAAAAACTTGCGCGGCTGCGGGGCATCGGCGACGCCTACCACGATTATCGCGGCGATCTGCGCTACTTCAGCCTGAAGACCAAAGCGGACATTCTGCGCGCCATGGGGTGCAGAGTGGATGATCCAGCCGCGCTCGCGGCCGATCTCCGAGAGGCGGAGATGGCGCGTTTCCGGCAATTGTTGCCGCCCATCGCCTCCGCGCGAGGCGACCGGGCCGGTATCGACCTCAATATTTCGGCGCGGCAATTCGGCGCGAGCCTCGTCTGGACGGTGAATCTGGAAGACGGCAGCCATCGCGAGGGCGTGGTCTCGACGGCGGCGTGCCCGGAAATCTGGCGCGGCGAGGTCGATGGATCCTGGATCACCCGCCGGCGATTGGAGTTGCCGGTGGCCTTGCCGCCCGGCTATCACGAATTGGAAGTCGAGCTTGCGAATGTGGTGACTCGCTGCTCGCTGGTGGTGTCGCCGCCCGAATGCTTCGAACCCGCCGCGATCGTGTCCGGCCGCCGCCTGTGGGGTATCGCCGTGCAACTGTATACCGTGCGCTCCAGGGACAACTGGGGAATCGGGGATTTCGGCGACCTGCAGGCCTTGATACGTTGGTTGGCGCCCCACGGGGCCGGTTTCATCGGACTGAATCCCCTGCACGCGCTCTCCCCGGCGGATCCCTTGCGATCGAGCCCGTACAGCGCCTCGAGCAGGCACTTCCTCAATGTCCTGTACCTCGCGGTTCCGTTGGTGCCCGAATTTGCCGAGTGTGCGCGGGCGCGCGCGGCCGCCGGCGACCCGCAGTTTTTGGAGCGTCTGCAGGGGCTGCGCTCGGCAAGCCTGGTCGACTATCGCGGCGTCGCCGATGCAAAGTTCGAAGTCCTCGAACTGCTGTTCCATGATTTTCGCGACCGGCACTTGAATCCGGCGACTGATCGTGGACAGCGGTTCCGCGCCTTCGTCGCCGGCGGCGGTTCGTTGCTGCAAGCTCATGCGCGCTTCGACGCGTTGGACCAGCACTTTCGTGCGACGCTTGAGACTGCGTCGGGCTGGTTGAGTTGGCCTGAAGAGTACCGCGATGTGCATGGGCTTGCGGCAGGCGCGTTCGCCGCCGCTCATCCGCTGCAGGTGGAGTTCTACTTGTATCTGCAGTGGCTGGCGCACGATCAGCTCGTGAACGCCCAGGCCTTGGCGCGTGATCTCGGCATGCCCATCGGCCTGTATGGCGATTATGCGGTCGGCGCCAATCCATCCGGGTCCGAGACATGGGTGGACCAAAGCAGCTACCGCATGGGCGCGGAGATCGGCGCGCCGCCGGATCCGCTTGCCCTGAAAGGGCAGGGTTGGGGCATTCCGCCGCAGGATCCCTTCGTGATGGAAACGCAGCGGCTGCAGGGATTCGTGCACCTGATCCGCAACAACATGCGCTATTACGGCGCCTTGCGGCTCGATCACGTCATGTCGTTATTCCGTCTCTGGTGGGTCGCGGCGGGCGACTCCCCAACCGAGGGTGCGTATGTTCACTATCCTCTGGAGCAGTTGCTAACGGTGCTCGCGCTCGAGAGCGCGCGTGGGGCTTGCCTGGTGGTGGGCGAGGATTTGGGCGTGGTGCCGGATGAAATGCGCCGCGCGATGCCTGAATTCGGCCTCTACCACTACAAGGTGTTGTTGTTCGAAAAGGATGCGGGTCGTTTCAGGCGACCGGATGAATTCGTGCCGCGGGCGCTGGGCACGGTCACCACCCATGATATGCCGACGTTGCGCAGTTACTGGGAGGCGCGGGATATCGAGCTGCGGCGCCGGCTGAATCTATACCCCAGCCAGGACATCCAGAACGAAGTGATGCGCGAGCGAGACCAGGACCGAGTTGCCCTGCTGGCGGCCCTGCGGGAACAGGGGTTGCAACCCGCGGCGCCCGCGGCGCCATCGGAGCCCTTCACCGACGAGCTCGCGAACGCCCTGCATGTGTATCTTGCCCGGTCGCGCAGCCGGCTTGTATCACTGCAGATCGAGGATCTTTTGGGGATGGTCGACCCGGTCAACGTTCCTGGCACCGACCGGGAGTATCCAAACTGGCGGCGTAAATTGACCGCCGACATCGAGGACCTGATGACTCGGCGGGATCTCGTCGAGTCGTTCGCGGCTGTGGACCGGGCTCGCGGAGCCTAGCGGTTGCGTGGCTGCGCGCCCGCTGCCTTGCAGTGGCGCGTTCCAGGGAGGGCTTGCATCGTGGGGCGCTATTCGAGCGGCGGCCCCTCGTGCGGCGTCTGCGCGTAGCGGGGAAGATGATCGTCCAGGTGCACCCAGGGCAGCTGCTCCCCCGCATGCACGTGCATCTGCGGAGAGAGTGCGGCTGGGTTCTCGAAGCTCGGCACGAAGAGATGAATTTCGCCCGGCCATCGCTCGCCTGCGAAGCTCATCGGTGAGCCACAGTGGGCGCAGAAGCGCCGCTCGGTCCCCGGTGATGACTGGAAGACGGCGGCGGGTGCCCCGCTCCAGCTCACCTGTGCGTTCAGATAGCCGGCGTAGGTGGTGAACGGCGAACTCGTCGCGCGCCTGCAGCTCTCACAGTGACAGTGCGCCACCCAGCGCGGCGGTCCGTGGGCGACGAAGCGGACGGCGCCGCACAGGCAGCCGCCGGGGTAACTGATCGGGTCGATAGCTTCCGGCATGCGGGAATTGTAGTCGGCGCACGCGCCTTTAGGGTAGACGCGAGCGCTCGGCGAGTCTCGGCGTTGCACCGCAAGTCGTACCGCGGAGTCCCGGTTCTTGGCCGGGCTACCGATTTACAAGTCCGCCGCTGAGCCTGCCGGCGGGCGGGTTCGGACTCGGACACGGAACCGGCGCGCACGCTCCGGACGAGTACTACCTGATCGAATCCACCAATGCGAAGGTGCAGGGCCTCGACGGCGCGATTGCATCCTTCGTCGAGATTCTCCATGCGCTGGCGTAACCTTGTGGGACCGCAACGTCATGCGCAGGCTTGGTTCAAATTGCGTGCAGGGCGCTAGTGCGCTTTCTGACGTCGCTTCATGGTTGCAAGATATTTGTCCAGCCGCTCAAAGCTCTCTTCCCAGAGTCGACGATAGTGCTCGGCAAAATCCGCAACGTCTTTGAGCGGGCCGGGTTGAAGGCGACACGGCCTGCGCTGCGCGTCCCGGCCGCGGACGATGAGGCCCGCGTGCTCCAGCACTTTCAAATGCTTTGATACCGCCGGTAAGCTCATGGCAAATGGCCCGGCCAGTTCCGACACCGTGGCATCGCCTTTGGCGAGCCGGGCGAGAATGGCACGCCGCGTCGGGTCAGCGAGCGCCGAGAATGTGGAGTTGAGTTTGGCCGACACCGTGCTACACCAGATAGTTACGTAACCAATAGGTTAAATACAACTGATGAGCCTGTCAAGGAGCAGGCCCAGTCGCCGACGAGAGCCGTTGCGCGGCGCGGCGGAACCTGACCCTGTCTACCGCCCGATCGATGTTTGCGGTGCCAAATTGAACCTCGCCTGTTCGCGCGCCGCCCATCCCCAAAGCACTCCCGCAATGACGATCGCCGCCGGCACGATTTTCAGCGCCTGCGCCAGCGAGGATGCATCGGACACGGCGCCGATCAAGTACGGCGAAATCGCGTCGCCCAGCAGGTGGATCGCGAAGACCTCGAGCGCCACGGCGGTCGCGCGCTGGTTCGGCAGCACGATATTCACGATGCAGGCGTTGATGGGTCCGGTCGACAAGAACATCAGCAACTGAGCCATGACCATGCATACGAGGTACTCGGTCGATGACGCCACGGTGAGCGCAAACCAGGCGAAGGGCGCCGCGATCAAGGTGGCAATCGCGGACACCTGCAGATACGCCTGCTTCGAATACTTCGCGCAGTAATCGCCGAGCCATCCGCCGACGAAGGTGCCCACGAATCCGGTGATGACCACGATCGCGCCGAACTGCACGGTTGCCTCGTCCGGCGACTCGCCGCGGACGCGCTCGAGGAACGCCGGCATCCAGGAGGCGAGCCCGCCCAGCGCAAAGGTGTACGCGGCGTAACCCAGCACCGTGAACACATAGGGACGGTTGCGCAGGAGGTACAGATACGTCGTTTTGATATCGAAGCCGGGGCTCGCGGCCCGCGCCGCGGGGGCTGCATCCTGGCTGCCGCGGGGCGGATCGCGCAGCCACAGGCACAGAACGGCCAGCGCCAAACCGGGAATGCCGGCAACGAAGAACGCCGGCCGCCAGCCGAAATGCACATTCATGAATCCGCCCACGACGTAACCCAGGGCGGAGCCGACGGGAATGGCGCAGAAGAAAATGGCCATCACGCGCCCGCGCCGGTCGATGGGAAAATAGTCCGACAGCAGGCTGGGCGCGATGGTCGCGTATGCTGCCTCGCCGATCCCCACCGATGCCCGCGCCACCAGCAGGCCGAAGTAACTTCCCGCGAATCCCGACAGCGTGGTCGCGAGACTCCAGAAGCCAACGCCGAACGCGATCAGCCTGGGCCTGGAACGACGGTCGCCCAGGGCGCCGAACACGGGGGCCGCCAGCGTGTACACGGCCAAGAACCCCGACATCAGCGATCCGAGCTCCGCGTCCGTCAATCGGAGCTCGGAATGCTTCAGGCTCTCGAACAATGCCGGCACCAAGTATCGGTCCAGGTAATTGAACAGATTGATGAAGGACAGGATCGCAAGGCCCCAGCCAGCGGAACTCAACCAAGACTTTGGGGCTTGATCCGGCATGCTCTGCCGCATCTTAGCAACGCCGGCATCCACGGACTGCGGGAAATGCTCAGACAGGCTTCCAAGCGTTATACACTTGGCCGGCACGTTGGCGCCGGTGGGGGCTTGGGGAGCCTGTCTGAGTATTCCGCGTGGCCGCGACCGTGGCAGATTTCCCCGCAGGCAAGGCGGAGCCGACGCCGTTGGGTAATGACCCAATAAGGAGGCGACAACGCCGCATGAGGGGAAATCTGCCCGGTCCCGAAGGGTTGGCAGGGAGAGGGGCGTCTGCAGCGTTGCACGGCTGGTCCGTAGTACCACTACGGCCTGCGCCGCGCGCCTTGCATCCGCTCCCTCTCCCTGCCAACGCGGCTCACGCGGAATACTCAGACAGGCTCCTGGGGGGAGCGGCGGCGCACCGTCATGATGCGTGTCTGGTTATACCTTATGTCAAGCCGTGGGTTCTGCACACCCGCGCACGGAGATTTGCTGTGTCAATCCATGTTGCCCTGAACCATGTCACGCACTACCGCTACGACCGCTTAGTGAGCTTGAGTCCGCAGGTGGTGCGGCTGCGTCCAGCACCGCATTGCCGCACTCGCATACTCTCCTATTCGCTCCGGGTGGATCCCGCGGGCCATTTCATCAATTGGCAGCAGGATCCGCAGGCGAATTACCTGGCCCGATTGGTCTTTCCCGACGAGACGCGGGAACTGAAGATTGAAGTCGATCTGGTCGCCGAAATGTCGGTGCTCAACCCGTTCGACTTTTTTCTCGCACCGTACGCCGAGAGCTTTCCTTTCAAATACGATTCCAACGAGCGCCGCGAATTGGTGCCGTGCCTGGTCAAATCGCCTGCAACCCCCCTGGTTGCGGACTATCTGGCGGGCGTACCCCGCGACCGCGTACGCACCATCGATTTCATCGTCGAACTCAACCGGCGCGTTGCGGGGGACATCCAGTACTTGATCCGACTCGAGCCGGGCACTCAGCTGCCGGAGGAAACGCTGGCAAAGCGCTCGGGCTCGTGCCGCGACTCCGCCGCGCTGTTGGTGCAGTTGTTTCGCCATCTGGGAATGGCGGCGCGCTTCGTCTCCGGTTACCTCATTCAGCTCGTTCCCGACGTGAAGGCGCTCGACGGCCCCGTGGGTGCTGCGCAGGATTTCACGGATCTGCACGCGTGGTGCGAGGTGTACCTGCCTGGCGCGGGATGGATCGGATTGGATCCGACCTCCGGGCTGTTGGCGGGAGAAGGCCACCTTCCGCTGGCATGCACGCCCGAGCCTTCGGCCGCATCTCCCATCAGCGGCGCGGTCGATGAATGCGAGACCGTATTCGAGCATCGCATGAGCGTGCAGCGTGTCTGGGAGGCGCCGCGCGTCACCAAGCCCTACAGCGACGCCGAGTGGGCGGCGATCGAAGGATTGGGTCATGCGGTTGACGCCGATCTCCTGGCGTCGGATGTGCGCCTGACCATGGGCGGCGAGCCGACGTTCGTGTCGGTCGACGATCCGGATGGCGCGGAGTGGAACACGGCCGCGCTGGGCCCCACGAAACGGCAGCTCGCGGCCGCTTTGTACAGGCGCATGAAGGAGCGCTACGCGCCGGCCGGCTTGGCGCACTTCGGCCAGGGTAAGTGGTACCCCGGTGAGCAGCTGCCCCGCTGGTCGTTGAATTGCTATTGGCGCAAGGACCGTGAGCCGATCTGGGTGAATCCGGCGTTGATCGCCGATGAGAGCAGGAATTACGGCGTCGACGAAGCGGCTGCGCAGCGTTTTCTCGCGCAGGTTGCCGCCCAACTGGGGTTGGATCCCAAACACATATTTCCGGCTTTCGAGGATGCGTTCTATTACCTGTGGAAGGAGCGCCGCTTGCCCGTCAATGTCGATCCATTCGAGTCCGAACTCAAGGATCCCATGGAACGCGAGCGTCTCGCCAAGGTCTTCGAACAGGGTCTCGATACGGTTGTCGGCCACGTGTTGCCCGTCGCGCGTACCGCCGACGGCAGCCGCTGGCAGACGGGGCCGTGGTTCCTGCGCAGCGAGCGCTGTTATCTCATCCCCGGCGATTCGCCCATCGGGTACCGCTTGCCGCTGGATTCGCAGGCGTGGACGGCCACCAACGACTATCCCTTCATCCACCCGCCGGATCCCTCGCGAAGCTTTTCGGCGCTGTTGCCGCATACCGAAATCCGCCGTCAATTCCGCGTGCGCGACGTGTCGCGCGCGCCGGTGGTGGCGGATGCGCCGCCGCAACCCAAGGAATCCGCCGCGGCTCTCACGCGCACATCCATGTGCGCGGAGCCGCGCAACGGCGTGCTGTACGTCTTCATGCCGCCGGCGCGCGAACTCGATCACTACCTGGAATTGATCGCCGCGGTCGAAGCGGCGGCGGAGGCGCTCGACCAGCCCATCGTCCTCGAGGGCTACGAACCGCCCGCCGACCCGCGAATTGGAAACTTCAAAGTGACGCCGGATCCGGGCGTCATCGAAGTGAATGTGCAGCCGTCGGCAACCTGGGATGAGATGGTCGACCGCACCACATTCCTGTACGAAGCGGCGCGCGAATCGCGCTTGAGCACCGAAAAATTCATGCTGGACGGGCGGCATACGGGTACGGGCGGGGGCAATCACGTGGTCCTCGGCGGGGCCACTCCCCAGGATTCGCCGTTCTTGCGGCGTCCGGACTTGCTGCGGAGCTTGATCTCCTACTGGCACGACCATCCCGCGCTGTCGTATCTCTTTTCGGGTCTGTTCCTGGGGCCCACGTCCCAGGCGCCGCGCGTGGACGAGGCGCGCAACGACTCGTTGTACGAGCTGGAATTGGCGTTTGGCCGATTTCCCAAGACGGGCGAGAGCGTGCCGCCCTGGCTGGTGGATCGCCTGCTGCGCAATTTGTTGATCGACGTCACCGGCAACACGCACCGCGCCGAGTTCTGCATCGACAAGATGTACTCGCCCGACGGGCCGACCGGCAGGCTGGGATTATTGGAAATGCGCGCCTTCGAAATGCCGCCGCACTCGCGTATGAGCCTGACCCAGCAACTTCTCCTGCGTGCGATGGTGGCGAGATTCTGGCGCAAGCCGTATGCGCCTAGGGCGCTGACCCGCTGGGGCACCGAACTGCACGATCGCTTCTTGATGCCGTACTTCGTGCAGCAGGATCTGGCCGATGTCATGGCCGATATGCGCAGCGACGGCTATGCGCTGCAGCCCGAGTGGTTTGCTCCGCACTTCGAATTCAGGTTTCCGAAATATGGGGATTTCGCGACTCGCGGCATGCATCTCGAATTACGGCAGGCCTTGGAGCCCTGGCATGTCATGGGCGAGGAAGCTGCGCCCGGTGGGTCCGTGCGATACGTCGATGCCTCCGTCGAGAGGCTGCAAGTGAAAGTCTCCGGCCTGGCGCCGAATCGATTTGTCGTGACGTGCAACGGCCATGCCGTGCCGCTCAGGCCGACCGGCCAGGTCGGGGAATTCGTGGGGGCGGTTCGCTACCGCGCGTGGCAACCGGCATCGGCATTGCATCCCACGATCGGCGTGCACTCGCCGTTGACATTCGACCTGTTAGACAGCTGGATGAACCGCTCGATGGGCGGATGCCAGTACCACGTGGTTCACCCCGGCGGCCGCGCCCACGAGAAGTTCCCGGTCAATTCGTTCGAGGCCGAAAGCAGGCGCCTGGCGCGCTTTTCCCGCATGGGTCACACGCCCGGAACCGTGGTGCCTGCCCCGGCTGTGATTGAAGCGGAGTTTCCGTTTACGCTTGATTTACGAAAAGTGAGCGATGGCTGAAGCGCGCGTTGAAACTTATCTGAGCGATTCCCGTCGCTACGACGAGTTGCTCGACGGTTCGGGCGCGGTGCGCGCGCATTGGCAGCCGCTGATCGATCGGCTGGTCAGCGACGGTGCGGAAGGAGTGCGGCGCGGGGTCGAGTTGACGCGCCGCCTGATCATCGAAAACGGCGTCACCTACAACGTGTACGCCGACAGCCAGGGGCGTGATCGTCCTTGGGTGCTCGATCCGTTGCCGCTCCTGTTGACGGCGGCCGAGTGGCGCGAGATCGAGCTGGGCGTGGTGCAGCGTGCGCGGCTTTTCGACGCATTGCTCGCGGATCTGTACGGAGCGCAGCGCCTTCTGGTGGACGGCACCATTCCGGCGGAGCTTCCGTTCGGGCATCCCAATTTCCTCTGGCCATGCCACGGCATCCCTGAAACGGACGGCAACCGACTGCACATATACGCGGTCGATATCTCGCGGTCCGCGGACGGCCGGTGGTGGGCGCTGGCCGATCGAACCCAGACTCCCTCCGGTCCCGGCTATGCCTTGGAGAATCGTCAGATCGTGTCGCGCGTGTTTCCCGACCTGCTCCGCGATCTGGGCGTGCGTTCGCTCGGAGGTTTTTTCGGTGCGTTGCGCGAGAACCTGCTGCGGCTCAAGCCCGACGGCGAGGCACCGCTGGCCGTGGTGTTGACGCCGGGCTCGTTCAATGAAACCTATTTCGAGCATGCCTACCTGGCGCGGCAGCTGGGGCTGCCGTTGGTGGAAGGCAATGATCTGACCGTGCGCGGGGATACGGTGTACCTCAAGACCCTCGGCGGATTGCGCCGGGTGCACGCGATTTTTCGCAGACTCGACGACGACTTTTGCGATCCGGTCGAATTGCGCGCGGATTCGGCGCTCGGCGTGCCGGGACTCATCGCCGTGGTGCGCGCCGGCAGGGTGGTCATTGCGAACCCTCTGGGCAGCGGCGTACTCGAGTCGGCGGCGTGGATGGGATTCATACCCGTCGCCGCCGAGCGCCTGCTGGGGGAGAAGCTGCGCCTGCCGTCGGTGGCGACATGGTGGTGCGGCGAACAGCCGGCGCTCGACTATGTCGTGGAGAACATCGAACGCTTGGTGGTCAAACCCGCCTATCCCAATCAGAAATTCGAGGCGGTTTTCGGCCGTGATCTGGATCCACAGGCGCGAGCGGCCTTGGCGGCGCGTCTGGTTGCGAGGCCGCACGCCTACGTCGCACAGGAGCGCCTGGCCTTCTCCCAGGCTCCCGTGTGGCGTGCCGGCGGTGTGCACGGATTCGCGGCACGCGCGCTGGGGATCAGGGTCTACGCCATCTCCACGCCCACCGGTTATCGGGTGATGCCGGGGGGGCTCGCTCGAATCGCATCCGATGCGGCCGACATCGTTTCGATGCAGCGCGGCGGCGGATCCAAGGATGTGTGGGTATTGGCGGCGGACCGGAAGTCCACGGACGACACCGGAGCCGGGGTACTTGCGCCGCGGACGCTCGCGCGTCACGACGAACTGCCGTCGCGTCTGGCGGAAAATCTGTTCTGGCTGGGACGCTACAGCGAACGCTGCGAAGACAAGGCGCGGCTGCTGCGGGCAACGCTGGGCGTACGCACCAACCTGGCCCTGTGGCCGCAGGCGATCGAAACGTGCCGGCACTTCATCGCCATGCCCAAGGACGGCGATGCAGGATTACCGGTGTTCGACGAAGCGAACCCCCTGGCGTTGCGCGCCGATCTGCAGCGTTTGCAATGGTGCGCGGCACAGACGCGCAGCCGGCTGTCGGCCGAGAATTGGCGCGCCATCAGTGTCCTGCAGCGTCAATTTCAAGAAGCCGCCGAGCGCAAGAGAGATCCACGCGAGACGCTGGACGCGTTGCTGTTGTCGCTTGCCGCGCTTGCGGGGTTCGCCTTGGACGACATGACGCAGGACGACGGATGGCGGCTCATGATGCTGGGAAGACGCTTGGAGCGGATGCAGTTCCTGGCGGAACTCCTGGGGCAAAGCCTGAAGTCGGGCGCCACGCCCACGCAGAGCGAACTGGAATGGCTGCTCGACATCGGCGACAGCACCATCACCTATCGCACGCGCTATCTGGCAGCGCCGCTTCTGGGTTCCACCATCGACCTGCTGGTGTTCGACAAGACGAATCCACGCGCCCTCGCGTATCAGTGGAACCATATGCAGTATTCATTGGTGCGGATCGCGGCATCCCTGGGAGGCAATCCGGATGACAGCATCGACGAAGCGGTGGCAGGCGTCGAACAATTGGAACTCGCCGCCGTCGACGGCGACAGCGCGCGCGCGGTGCGGGCGCGCGAGACGCTTGCACAGCAAATGGACACGTTGGCGACCGCCGCCGGCCGGCTTTCCGACCGGCTGTCGCTGAAGCATTTTTCGCTCATCGACATCGAAACGCGCACCGTGGCCGCATGAGCGACGCCGTCAGCTATCGAGTGCGCCACGAAACCGTGTACAGCTACGGCGGCGATGTCGCTCATTCGCATCAATTGCTGCATCTGTCCCCCCGCAATGCGCTGCGCCAGACCTGCCATGCGTGCACCATCACCTTGATGCCGCAGCCAACCATCCGCTGCGATGACATCGACGCCTTTGGCAATCACGTGACCCGCCTGGAATACGACCTGCCGCATGATAGGCTCGAGGTGCTGGCCGAGACGGGCGTCGAGGTGCGAACGGCGCCCGCGACCAAACCCGATGAGAGCGAAGAGTGGGAGGCGGTGAGCGGTTCGCTCGCCTTCTCCGGCAGGCCGATGCTGAGCGACCTGCTGGAAGCATGCAAGTATCGCATGGAGTCGAGCTACATCCGGATCAAGCAGACGTTCACCGACTATGCCGCGGATTGCTTTCTGCCCAAGCGCCCCCTGCTCGCCGCGGCGGACGCTTTGATGCACAAAATCCACCGGGAATTCAAGTACGCGCCCGGGAGCACCACCATCCGTACGTCCGCGATCGAGGCGTTCGAGGCCCGCCAGGGTGTATGCCAGGATTTCGCCCACATCATGATCGGGTGTTTGCGTTCGCGGGGGCTGGCGGCACGATACGTCAGCGGTTACCTCCGCACACAGCCTCCGCCCGGCGCCGACGCAGCCTATGTCGGCGCGGACGCTTCGCACGCCTGGGTGTCCGTATTTTGTCCACCCTTCGGCTGGGTCGACCTTGACCCGACCAACGATGTCCGCGTGAGTTCCGATCACATCATCATCGCCTGGGGACGGGACTTCGGCGACGTCTCCCCGCTGCGCGGCGTGATCGTCGGCGGCGGCCGTCATCGCTTATCGGTACGCGTTTCAGTACAGGCAGAGTAAGATCGTCACACGAACAAGGATTCAAGGAGATGAGAGTTGGCTAAGCCGAATTACCGTCATGCGAAGAAGCAGAAGGAAGCTGCGAGAAAAGCGCGCCAGGATGCGAAACAACAGCGCCGGACGAACACGCCCGACGTACAAGATGCGCCAGCGGTGCCTGAAGCGCCGGCGGAGGCAGCACCGGTCAAGACGGAGGCTTGATGACAGCCCCCGCGGCGACAACCCCCGACCCCGCTGCGACCCCCTACGTCTCTCCATGGATGGACGACGACCTTGCCATGTTCCGCGACGCAGCAGCGCGTTTCATCGAGGCGGAAATGCTGCCCAACGAAGCGCGCTGGCGCGACGAGCAGAATGTCGGTCCGGATATCTGGCGCAAGGCCGGGGCCGTCGGCCTGTTGTGCACCGACGTGGCCGCCGAGCACGGCGGCGTGGGCGGCGACTTCCGCCATGAGGCGGTTCTGTACGAGGAACTGGGACGGCGCGGCCTCTCCGGCTTCGGCCAGGGCGTCCACAGCATCTGTGCGCATTATCTGGTCAATCACGGCACCGAAGATCAGAAAAAGCGCTTTCTTCCGCGAATGGCCAGCGGCGAACTCATCGGCGCCATCGGCATGACCGAACCGTCGGCCGGCTCCGATCTGCAGGGTTTGAAGACCCGCGCCGTGCGCGACGGCGACCACTATGTCGTCAACGGTTCGAAAATCTTCATTACCAACGGCTACCTGGCGGGATTGATCGCATTGGTGGTGAAGACGCGTCCGGGCGACGGCGCCAAAGGGACGTCCATCCTGATGGTGGAGACCAAGGATCAGAACGGCTACCGCGTCGGCCGCATCCTCGACAAGATGGGCATGAAGTCCCAGGACACCGCCGAGTTGTTCTTCGACAACGTGCGCGTGCCGGCCGGCAATCTGCTTGGCGGCAGCGAGGGTCAGGGGTTCTACCAGCTGATGGCGGATCTGCCCTACGAGCGGGTTTTGATCGCCGTCGCCGCCGTCGCCGCCATGGAAGGCGCGGTGGCCACGACCATCGCCTATGCCAAGGAGCGCAAGGCGTTCGGCAAACCGATCGCGGAGTTTCAGAACACGAAGTTCAAGCTTGCCGAAATCTCGACGAAAGCACGCATCGCGCGGGTGTTCGTCGATGACTGCATATCCAAGGTCGTGGCCGGCACGCTGGACACCGTCACGGCATCCATGGCGAAGTATTGGGTCACCGACACGCAGCAGGAAGTGCTCGACGAGTGCGTTCAGCTGCACGGCGGCTACGGTTACATGAATGAATACTTGGTGTGCCGGATGTTCGCGGATGCGCGGGTGCAGCGCATCTACGGCGGCACCAACGAAATCATGAAAGAGGTGATCTCGCGCTCTTTGTAACACGGTCCGGATATACTCCTTTTCAATTCCTCCTTCTCAATTCGTGTGCACGACGAGGGTTGTAATTTATGCAAATCGCGATGATTGGTTTGGGCCGCATGGGCGCCAACATGGCGCAGCGACTGATGGGCGGGGGGCACGAGGTCGTGGGCTACGATCCCGCGGAGGCTGCCCGCAAGCTGCTGGAAGGGAAAGGCGCACGGTCGGCGGTCTCGCTCGAGACGTTGGTCGCAAAACTCGCCGCGCCGCGGGTGATTTGGTTGATGGTTCCGGCCGGCGCGATCACCGACGGCACCATCACCGCGTTGACGCCTCTGCTCGCGGCCGGCGACACCATCATCGACGGCGGCAATTCGAACTATCGGGATACGCAACGGCGCGCCGCAGCGCTCAAGCCGCTGGGGATCAACTACGTCGACTCGGGCACCAGCGGCGGCGTGTGGGGCCTCAAGGAGGGCTACAGCCTGATGATCGGCGGCGAGAAGACCGTGGTCGAGCGTCTCCGGCCACTGTTCGAAACGCTCGCCCCCTCGCCTGACCAGGGGTGGGGGCATGTCGGTGCGGTGGGCTCCGGCCACTACACCAAGATGATTCACAACGGCATCGAATACGGACTGATGCAGGCTTACGCCGAAGGGTTTTCCATCCTGCAGCACAAGCGCGAGTTCGAGCTCGATCTGCATCAAATCGCCGAAATCTGGAGATACGGCAGCGTGGTGCGCTCCTGGCTGTTGGATTTGACCGCCGATGCCTTGGACAAGAATCCCACGCTGCAAGGCATTGCGCCGTACGTGGTTGACTCCGGCGAGGGCCGATGGACGGTGTCGGAAGCCATCGAATTGGGTGTGCCCGCCATGGTCATCACGGCGTCGTTGCTGGAACGCTTCCGCTCCCGGGATTCAGATTCGTTCGTCGACAAGCTCCTGTCGGCCATGCGCAATCAGTTCGGCGGACACGAGATCAAGAAGGAGTAGCGCGGGGATCAGCCGGAGGGTATTTCCGCCTTGTGACTGCTCACGGTGTCGCCGTCGTTCAAGCGGAGCTCGCGGAATACGAGGGTCGCAACGATGGTCAACGCGCCGAGCACGCGCAGCGCCAGATGAATGCCATGGATCATGTCGGGCGCGGCGGTTCCGGGCTGATTGGGAATGAACAGCGCGGCGGCCAGCGATGCGGCCGCGACGCCAAAGCTCAGGGCCAATTGCTGAACGGTGCTCGCAATGGTGCTGGCGCCGGCGGCCTGCTCATTGTTCACGTCGGCATAGGCCAGCGTGTTCATGCTGGTGTACTGGGTCGACGTGAAAAAACCGAATGTGAATGCGGTCAGCGCGATGGTCCAGCCGGGCCAGCCGACGTCGATGCCTGAGAACAAAATGAGCATTGCTCCGAGCATCAGTGTGTTGAAAATCAAGACCCTGCGGTAGCCGAACCTTCTCAAGATCAGCGGCAGCTGGCGAGCACCGCCTTCATGCTGAGCGGAGGAACCTTCAGCGCGTGCGCGATCGTCGGCACCGCCGTGTTGAGGATCGTCGTATCCAGCGATTCCATGAAAAAGCCGATTGCAACCAGCCAGGGCAGAAGCCGCTTGGCGGTGTCGGTCGGAGGCGGTTGAATGGCGGGGCCGCTGACGCTCAAGATTCCGCGAGCGCGGCATCCACGACGGATTGGGCGTCCGCCAACAGGCGTTGCAGATGCGCTTCGTCCCGAAAACTCTCGGCGTAGATCTTGTAGATGTTCTCGGTGCCCGATGGGCGCGCGGCGAACCAACCGCTCTTGGATATGACTTTGACGCCGCCGATGGGTGCGTCGTTGCCGGGTGCCCGCGTGAGCACCCGTTCGATCTTGTCGCCCGCGATTTCCGTCGTGCGTATTCGCGCGCTGTCGAGCTTGCTCAACGTTTTCTTCTGAGCGGGCGTCGCCGGCGCATCCACTCGATTCGCCACGGGGTCGCCGAGGTCGCGCGCGAGTTCCCGGTAAGCCTGGCCCGGGTCGCGGCCGCTGCGAGCCGTGATCTCGGCCGATAACAGCGCTGCCGCGATGCCGTCCTTGTCGGTGCTCCACGCGCGGCCGTCGAACCGGTTGAACGACGCGCCGGCGCTCTCCTCGCCGCCGAACCCCAGGCTGCCGTCGAGCAATCCGGCCACGTACCACTTGAATCCCACCGGAACTTCGTAGAGCCGCCTGCCCAATCGTGCGGCCACGCGATCGATCATGGCGCTGCTCACCACGGTTTTGCCCACGGCTGCGTCGGCACGCCACCCCTTGCGTTCCCGAAACAGATAATCGACGGCAACGGATAGATAGTGATTCGGCGGCATGAGGCCTGCGCTCGCCGTCACGATGCCGTGACGGTCGTGATCCGTGTCGCAGGCGAAGGCCACGTCGTAGCGATCCTTGAGAGCGATGAGGCGGCGCATGGCATGTGGGGACGAGGGGTCCATGCGGATTTTCCCGTCCCAATCGAGCGTCATGAATCGGAAAGTCGGATCGACCGCGTCGTTGACGACGCGCAGATCCAGCTTGTACCGGTCAGCGATGCGCGCCCAGTAATGTACCCCGGCGCCGCCCAGCGGATCGACCCCCAATCGAACTTTCGAACCGCGAATGACCTCCATGTCGATCACGTTTTCAAGATCGCTCACATAGGCTTCGAGGTAGTCATGCGCGTGGGTGGTCGCGGCGCGGCGCGCCCTCGAAAAATCGATTCGAGCGACGTGGCTCGTGGAGGCGCTCATCAATTCGTTTGCCCGGTTCTCGATCCAAGAGGTCACCTGGGTGTCGGCCGGTCCTCCGTCCGGCGGGTTGTACTTGAATCCGCCGCTGTCAGGCGGATTGTGCGAGGGAGTGATGACGATTCCATCCGCGAGGCCGGCAGTGCGCCCGCGGTTGTAGTTGAGAATGGCGTGCGAGACGGCGGGCGTCGGCGTGTATTCGTCGTGCGCCGCCGTCATGACTTCGACGCCGTTGCCGCAGAGCACCTCCAATGCGGAGGCGAACGCCGGAGCGGACAGCGCGTGGGTGTCGAATCCGATGTAGAGCGGCCCGCTGATGTTCTTCTGGCCGCGGTAATGACAGATGGCCTGTGTGATGGCGAGCACGTGCGTTTCGTTGAATGAGAGGTCGAGCGATGAACCCCGATGCCCGGAGGTTCCAAACGCCACGCGCTGCGCGGGTTCGCCGGGGTCCGGTCGCTCGGTGAAGTACGCCGTGACGAGACGCGGGACATCGACCAACCGATCGGCCGGCGCCGGTTGCCCCGCCAGCGGGTCGATCCGAGAGCTCACGATGTCGCCAGCGCAGCGCCTTTCTCGGAAATGCGCTGCAGCAGTTCAGCCCAGGATTTCACGAAGGACTGTGCGCCTTCGACCTGCAAGGTCGCCGCGAGCTTGTCGATGTCGACTCCCGCCGCCGCAAACCGCTTCAGCACTTCCTCGGCATCGCCGCCGTCCTTGGGCATCGGCGATTTGACGGTGCCGCGCTCCGCGAACGCCAGGAGGGTCTTTTCCGGCATGGTGTCGATGGTCTCGGGGGCCGCGAATGCGCTCACATAGAGATCCGCCGGCGCATTCGGATCCTTGACGCCGGTGCTGGCCCAGAGCATGCGCTGTTTCCGCGCTCCGGCCGCGGCCAGATCGCGCCAGCGCTTGGTCTCCAGCAATTCGCAATGAGCACGATAGGTCCGCATGCCGATGGCGATTCCCAGCCGGTTGCGTAGTTCCGCGGGCACTTTGTCGATCACGGCGCGGTCCCAGCGGCTGACGAACAGCGAGGCCACGGAACTGATCCGCGGGTTGAGGCCTGCCGCGATCCGCCGCTCCAGTCCCCGCATGTAGGCGCCGGCGACCGCGAGGTACTGTTCGCGCGAAAACAGCAGGGTGACGTTGACCGGTACTCCCGCAAAAATCGCGGCCTCGATGGCGGGCACCCCCTCGGTGGTGCCGGGAATCTTGACGTAGAGATTCGGCCGGCCGGCCAGCCTATGGATGTTCAACGCAGCGTCGATGGTTGCCTTCGTGTCGCCGGCGAGCAGCGGGGAGACTTCCATCGACACCCAGCCGTCCGTGCCGTCGGTCCGATCGTAGATCGGACGAAACAGGTCGGCGGCCCGGCGCAAGTCCTCGAGGGCCAGTTCCACGAAGAGCGCTTCGCCGGCCAGTCCCGCTTTTGACTTCCGCCGGATTTCTTCGTCGTAGGCGGAGCCGCCGATGGCTTCGTCGAAAATCGTCGGATTCGAGGTCAAGCCGGTCACCGACAATTCGTCCACATAGCGACGCAGCGTTCCCTTGTCCAGAAGATCGCGCGTGATGTTGTCGAGCCAAAGGCTTTGCCCCAAATCGTGAAGGGCTTGAGTGGGTTTCATGGGAGGTCCTCGCGAGTCAAGATTTCAATTGAAAGGCCGAAATGCCGAGATTCTGCAGGTCGCCGATCCGCTCGATCACCCGATCGGGAGCGGGCAGTCCGGCGTTAGACTGTGCCGCCAGCGCATAGTGCCCCTGGCGCACGAACACCGTCGTGAGCTTCGCCCCGAGGACGGATTTCATTGCGGTCAACAAGTTGGGCTTGTCGTCCACCATGACGTAGTGCGCCGCCGGGTAGCGCCGCTGCACGTGGTCGAGCACCCGCTCCTTGTGCAGGTAGATGAGGACGCGGCCGGAAACGGCATCCCAGATCCCGGAGCGCTGGATCTTGCGCGGCTGGAATACGACATCGCCGTCCGACAGCACCACTGGCGTTCCCAGCGACGCCAAGTGCGCGACGGCGGCCAGTGCACCGGGGAACACCAGCGACGCAAACGGGTATTCCAGCAGGTACTGCGACATTCCGAGCAATTGCGGGTCGTCGTCCAGGCCGGTACGGAACAGTTGCAAGGCGCCCAGGTAGTCCGCGAGGCCCAGCTGCTCGCGCCGGTCCGAGAATATCTGCCAGTAGCGGGCGCGTTCCGCCGCGCCGAACGCCTGCTCCAAGCGGTTCCCCCAATCCGCGCCGAACTGGTCATTATCCAGCAGCGTATTGTCGACGTCGAGGAGAAATACAACCCCGCCCGCAGCCGCTTCTGAGCGCAGGGGGGCCGCGCCGCCGTCCTCCGTCAACATGGCTGGGTCTGCTCAGGCGTGGGGTTATGCCACACCTCGTCGCCGGCAACCACGTCGGTGGCTACAGCGGGGCCCCACGAGCCGGGTTCGTATTCCACCACCGGCAGGGGATCACGGAGCACGGGGTCGACCACCCGCCACGCCGCCTCGACGGTCTCGTCCTGGGTGAACAGGGAGGTATCGCCGCGGATGGCATCGCCCAGCAAGCGTTCGTAGGGTGACTTCTCGATCTGCGATTGATGGCGGGCGATCAATTCCACCGGTTCGCCACGCATGTTTTCGCCATTGCGCTTCACCAGGGCGCCGGCGCCGATCACGACTTCGGGACTCAAGCGCAGGCGGTAGTAGTTGGTCGGCATCGTCGCGCTGGCGTCGAAGATCGCGAGCGGCGGGCTCTTGAGATTGACGATCACTTCGGTCGCGGATAGGGCTAAGCATTTGCCCGCTCGAATGTAGAACGGTACATCCGCCCAGCGCCAGGTATCGATGTGCAGCCGCAGCGCCGCGAACGTTTCCACCTGCGAAGCCTTGGCCACCCCGTTCTCGCTGCGATAGCCGCGGAACTGACCGCGGACCACTTCCTTGGGATCGAGAGGCCGCATCGCGCGGAACAGGCGCAGCTTTTCTGATTGCATCGCCTGCGACTCGTGACCCACCGGCGCATCCATCGCCAGCAGGGCGATGACCTGCAGAAGGTGATTCTGGACGACATCGCGTATGGCACCGACTTCTTCGTAGAACGCGCCGCGCCCTTGAACGCCGAATTTCTCGGCCATGGTGATCTGCACGTCCTTGACGTAGTTTCGGTTCCAAATGGGTTCGAGAAAGGTGTTGGCAAAGCGAAAATACAAGAGGTTCTGCACCGCCTCCTTGCCCAGGTAATGATCGATGCGGAAGATCGACTGCTCCGGGAATACTGCGTGCAGAGTTTCGTCGAGCGCGCGCGCGGTCTCGAGATCACGGCCGAAGGGTTTCTCGACGATGACGCGAGCGCTGTCCGCGCAGCCGGACTTCGCGAGGCCCTGCACCACGCTACCGAACATGCTCGGCGGTATGGCGAGATAGTGGATCGGACGAGCCGCAAGTCCCAGCGCCTTCTTGAGCCGTAGGTACGTGGCCGGATCCGCGTAGTCGCCATCCACGTAGTCCAGCAGGGCCGACAGTTTCGCGAAGCACTCCGGCTCGAAGTCGCCCGCGGCCTGCACGCTGTCGCGCGCGCGGTCGCGGAGCTTGTCGAGCGTCCAGCCGGCGCGTGCCATGCCGATGATCGGAGTGTTGAGCTCGCCCCGATGCACCATGGCGTACAGCGCGGGAAAGATCTTCTTATAGGCAAGATCTCCGGTCGCGCCGAAAAATACGAAAGCATCGGATTCGAGACTATTCCTCATCGAAGATCACCTCAGAAGATCACCTCATCGAAGGTCATCGCGAAATACTCCGGCCTTGAGGCCTGAGAGTTCACGGCGCAATGCGTCGAGCTCCTCCATCAGTTCCAGCGCCAATGCGACACCCGGTAGATTGATCTCGAGGTCGCGCTGCAGGCGCAGTGCCCTGCGGGCGCGTCTCAACGCGTCGCCGGCGAAACGCCATTGCTCGGCCTCGATCGCGCTCACGCTGAGCACGCCTTCTTCCACCAGTTCGACGATGTATGCTGGCTCCACGGCGCACAGGCGACTCAGTTCGTCGATGCTGAGCACGGCATACTCCTCGAATATCTCTCCAGTCAACACGTCTTGAGCGGATCTCATGCGGCAACTCCGAGATGTGCACGGGGATTGAAGGGAACCGCGTCGGCCAGCGCGCGGTAGGCCGCTTTGGCTTTCTCGTCCTTGGCGGGCGGCAGCGCGATTTGCAGGGCCACATAGAGGTCGCCGGGAGGGGTTGCGGGAATGCCTCTGCCTTTCAAGCGCATTTTGGTGCCCGCGTGCGACCCTGCGGGAATCTTCAAGTCGACCACGCCCGCCGGAGTCGGAGTTTTGACGCTGGCGCCGAGCGCCGCTTCCCACGGCGTCACCGGCAGGTCGAGGTAGAGGTCGCGGCCGTCGGGCCGATACAACGGATGGGGTTGAAAATCGACCTCGATGTAAAGGTCGCCGGGGGTGCCCGAACCCGTGCCCGCCCCCTGACCTGCGAGCCGTATGGTCTGGCCGGGCAGGATGCCTTTCGGGATCTGCACGTTGAGGACTCGCTCTTTCGCGATCAAGTGTCCTTCGGCATCGATCTCGGGGACGCGCAAGGTGAACGATCGTGAACCGCCTTGCAGGGTGGCTTCCAAATCCAGGATGACCCTGGCGTGGTGGTCCGCGGCGCGCCCGGGATCGCCCGGGGCGCGATAACCCCGTCCAGGATCGAAGCCGCGCCGCCCGGCGCGGGCTCCGGCAGCGCCACCAAAGAGAGATTCGAAGAATTCGCTGTATTCGCGGTCGCTGGCGCCGTCGCCGGCGCCGCTGAACTCGAAACCGGAGCCCCAATCGGGTGGCGGTCTGAAATTCTCTCCGGGCCGCGGGCCTTGACCCAATTGGTCGTAGGCGGCGCGCTTTTCCGGGGTCTTCAATACTTCGTAGGCTTCGCCCAGTTCCTTGAACCGCGCCTCCGCATCTTTTTCCTTGCTGACGTCGGGATGGTATTTTCTCGCCAGCTTACGATAGGCCTGCTTGATTTGAGCATCCGTGGCGTCGCGCACCACACCCATCACCTTGTAATAATCCTTGAACTCCACCCTTCACCTGTAGCGCGTATGACTCCCCGGAATGATCTCAAGGATACTATGGGCGACTTCCACCGAATCAATAATCCCATGTAGGGAAAATCCTACGGCAAGAGAATCCTACGGCATGAGCACCGGGTGCCTCCCTCAACAGCCGGCAGGCCTTACAGCTGGTAGGCCACCGTCAGCAGCAGTCCCTCGCAGATGTCCCTCCACAGTCCCGGGGGGCGGTTGTCGAACGCCCCGGCGGATGGGATCAGAGCGCGGATCCAAGCCGCGAGCCATTCGATTTCCCGCGCGTCATAGAACACCACGGCGGATTCGTAGTTCAGCAAGAGACTGCGCGAATCGAGATTGCATGAACCGCATAGCGCGATGCCGTCGTCGAAGACCACCGCCTTGGCATGATTCATACATGGCAGCAGGTGGATCAAAACCCCCGCATTGCTGAGCGCGCGCAGCGAGCGATTGCGGACGAAGTCGGCGAGAATATGGTTTGTCTTGGCGGGAATACACAGATCGATCTTGACGCCCCGCCGCGCCGCCAATCGCATGGCGGTCTCCAGGCTGACGTCCGGAACGAAATAAGGGGTGACCGCCAACATGCGTTGCGTGGCCTGAAAGCAGGCATCGATGAGCAGGGCATGCACGGTATCTTCCATTTGATCCGGTCCGCTCGGCAGGAATTGGCTGAGACCGTCCGTGTACGGCGGTTCCGACACGGCGATGGCCTCCGCGGGCTTGCCGCCGGCGGCTTTCCAATCGGCCTCGAATTGCAGCGCGGCCGAGGCGGCGGTAGGCCCGGAGAGTTCGAATGTCAGATCCAACCAGGGGGCGATGCCGTTGTCCCCCATGAAATATTCGGCCGCGAGATTCCTGCCTCCGGCCCAGAGCCGCTCACCGTCCGCCACCACCAATTTCCGATGATCGCGCAGGTTGCGCGGGCCGGGCGTCTTGCGTGCCAGCAGGGGGCTGAAAATCGCTGTCTCGACGCCCGCGTCCCCCAATTCGCGGAGCCGGGTTCGGGGCAGTTGCAATGCACCGACCCCATCGATCAGAAATCGCACGCGCACTCCGCGCTCCGCGCAGGCCATCATCAGATCCGTCACCTCGCGGCCGAGTGAGTCGTCGCCCAAAATATAAGTGCATAAATCCAGCCGTCGACTCGCTCCTTGCAGGATCGATACGAGCCCGGCGTGAGATTCGGCGCCGTCCTGGTGGAATGTAACGTGCGCGGGGGCGGCCGGCGGCAGGCCGAAACTTTCGATGAGATCTTCCGCCCAGTGCTGGACGTACGAACGTCTACCCGACCATCCGGATGTTCTGCGCGGCAGCTTGCGGCGGCCGAACATCAAATACATGGGCAACACGAGATACGGAAAGGCCATCATCCCTAAGACCCATGCGATCGCGATTGCCGGCGCCCGGCGTTCGCGCTCCGCCCGCGTCGTCAGAACGTAGGTGAGCACGCTGATCACGATGGCCAGCGAGTGAGCCGTGACTCTCGGGAACCACGCGTTCACGCCATTTTCGTGTCGAGCCGCCGCAAGACGCCGGGCAACAAATCCGGAAGATCCTCCGCCAGCAGCCCGGGTCCAAAGTCGGCCGCCGCCGCTCCGTGCAGCCAGACACCGGCGGCGGCTGCGAGAAAGCCATCCATCCCCTGCGCGAGCAGTCCCAGGATCACGCCGCTCAACACGTCGCCGGAGCCGGCGGTCGCCAGATTCGCCGGCGCGTTGCCATTCACGATGGCGCGTCCGTCCGGTGCGGCGATCACGGTATCGGATCCCTTCAACACGATGATGGCGCCGCTGGTACGCGCCGCAGCCCGCGCCCGCGAGAGCTTGTCGCCGCCGGCGCCGACGCCGGCCGCGCCTGGGCCGGCCGCGCCGAACAGCCTGGCGAACTCGCCATCATGCGGGGTGAGGATGCATGGCCCGTGGATTGCGCCGGCCAACTCGCCGACCCGGTCCGCGAACACGCTGATCGCATCCGCATCGAGCAGAACGGCGCGGCGCGTCTGCAGCATGGCGAGCGCACGCGCACGAGTGGCCTCGTTGACGCCGGCACCGGGACCGATCAGCAGTGCAGAATAGCGGGGATCGCCGAGCAATTGCGTGAAGTCCTCGGGCCGCGACAGGGGATGCACCATGATGCTGGTGAGCGCCCCGGCATAGATCGGTAGTGCGATATCGGGAACCGCGATGCTGGTCAGGCCCGCGCCGGCCCGCGCTGCCGCGCGCGCGGCCATCCGGGCGGCGCCGGTCATGGGGTAGCCGCCGACCAACAGGGCATGGCCGCGGCTGTACTTGTTCCCGCCGGACGCGGGTCTGGGCAGTTCGCGCCGCCAGAGCGCGGGGTCGTTCTCCCACGTGTCGATCGCAATGCCATCGAGCACGGAGGCGGGCGTTCCGATATCCGCGACCACCACATCGCCGCCCAGATCGCGCCCCGGAAGGAGCACGTGACACGGCTTCTTGCGCGTGAATGTGACGGTGCATTGCGCGGCGACCGCGCCGCACGATTCACCGGTGTCGCCCATCACGCCGCTCGGTACATCGACCGCGATCAGCGGTACGCCGCGGCGGCCGGCGGCGGCCAGAGTCAGCGCCACGTTCTCCTCCAGCGCCCGGCTGAGGCCCGAACCGAATAGCGCATCGACCACCAGTTCGGCGTCGGCGATGGCCGCCGGTGCGAGCGCTTCGATGGGGCCGGTCCAGCGTGCCGCGTGGATCTTCGCATCACCGGTCAGGCGGTCGCCCGGCCCGAGCAAGGCGACGCGCACCGGCCAATCCGCGGCAGCCAGGACTCTGGCGACCACGAAGCCGTCGCCGCCGTTGTTGCCGGGTCCGCACAGGACGCAGACGCGGCACAGGGGCCAGCGCTGCATGATCTCCTCGGCTACCGCCTCGCCGGCGTTTTGCATGAGTACGACGCCGGGCGTCCCTGCAGCAATGCTCAAGCGATCCGCCTCGGCCATCTGGGCCACGCGCAGGAGAGCGGTCGCCGAGCCGTGCATCAGGTGCCGGCCCCGCCCACGTCGACGACGAGCTTACCGAAGTTGCGGCCCTCCAGAAGCCCGAGGAATGCGTCGGGCGCGTTCTCCAGGCCACGGACCACGTCCTCGCGATATTTTATTCGGCCCTCGCGCACCCAGCCGCCCAGCGCAGTCAGGAACTCGTCCCGACGTTGCCCGTAAGCGTCGGAAAAAATGAATCCGCGCAGAGTGAGCCGCTTCACCAGCACGGCGCGCATCAACGCAGCTGCGAATTCGCCGTCCGCGGGCTGCTTGGGTTCGTTGTAGGCGGAGATCAAGCCGCATACGGGGATACGCGCGAACGGGTTCAGCAACGGCACGACGGTCTGGAACACCTTGCCGCCGACATTCTCGAAATAGACGTCGATGCCTCGGCCGGCCGCGCCTCCGCCGGCCGCGCCCTTCGTACAGGCGTCGGCGAGCGAGCGCCCGAACGCCGCCGAGCTGTGGTCCACGCAGGCATCGAAACCCAATTCCCTCACCGCCCAATCGCACTTTTCGGTGCTACCCGCAATGCCGACCACGCGGCAGCCCTTGATCTTGGCGATCTGGCCCACTACAGAACCGACCGCCCCGGTCGCGGCGGCGACGACCACCGTTTCGCCGGCCTGCGGCTTGCCGATATCGAGCAAGCCGATGTAAGCCGTGAAGCCCGGCATGCCCAGCACGCCGAGCGCGTATGAGGGGCGAACGACGTCCGGGGGTAGTTTCACGAGACCGGAACCGTCGGAGACGGCGAACTCCTGCCAGCCGGAGTGAGCCACGACCAGGTCGCCGGCGGGGTACCCGGCGTTCAGCGACCGCTCGACGCGTGCCACCGTTCCGCCGGTCATCACTTCGCCGATCCCGACCGGCGCGGCATAGGACGGCGCGTCGCTCATGCGCCCGCGCATGTAGGGGTCGAGCGACAGCCAGAGGGTGCGCAACAACAGTTCACCGTCCCGAAGCGCAGGGATAGGCACCTGTTCCAAGCGAAACGAACTCAAGGTAGCGCGGCCGCGGGGACGCTCGGCCAGCACGATTCTGCGGTTGCGCGCCGGTTCCGTCATACCACGGTTCCGACCAGTGCACCCACGGCGGCCGTCACGCCCATCGCCAGTGCGCTCCAGAGCGCCACGCGCAACGCCCCGGTCATCACATCGGCACCGCCCACCTTGGCCGAAATGCCGCCGAGGAATAGCAGGCAGATCAGCGAGGCCGCGACCGTGCATCCGATCAGGTAGTGGGGAGTCGTCGCCGCGGCAACGACCAGTGGAATCATCGCGCCGGCGGCAAAACTCGCGGCGGAAGCCGCCGCGGCCTGCAGCGGCCGCGCAGCCGTCATGTCCGACAGACCCAGTTCGTCGCGCGCGTGGGCCGCCAGGGCATCGTGTTCCATGAGCTGCGCTGCCACTTGTTTTGCGAGCGGCAACTCGAGGCCGCGATGCACGTAAATGTCCGTGAGTTCGCGGCTCTCACCCGCGTAATCCACTGTCAGCTCCTCCCGCTCCTGCGCCAGCGCCGCGGCTTCCGTGTCGGCCTGCGAGTGCACCGATACGTACTCACCGGTTGCCATCGACATGGCCCCGGCCACGAGCCCGGCCACGCCGGTGAGCAGGATACTCGCATGGGCGGCATGCGCCGCCGCGACGCCGAGGATCAGGCTCGACGTCGACACGATCCCGTCGTTGGCCCCAAGCACGCTGGCGCGCAGCCAGCCGAGTCGGCCTAACCTGTGAAGTTCGTGACTGCGGCGACGCATTCGGGAAGGTCCACGTTCGTCAGGATTCTAAACCTTCCCGGTCTTGGGGCCGGCGGCCAGTACGATCAGACTACCTAACTGATACGGCATGCTTCACCCTTTGTTAATGATTACCGCGCTGAACCAGCATTTCTGCTTAAAGCGACACGTTCCCAGGCCGCCAAGGTGAGTGTAATACTTTCGGAGCCTCGATCTGCCGCGCCGCCGTCAAGGAGGACATCATGCCCAAGGTACGGAAATTCTGCTTGTCATCGCGCTAGCTTATCCGTCGGCCTTCGAATATAAGGCTCAACATGCTGTTTCGAGTTGCGGTGCTGGCTGCGCTGCTGGCTGCATTGATGGCGGCCGTACCGTCGCACGCCGGTCGCCGGCCGGTTCTTGGGCAGATCGACCTGCCGCATCCCTATTACTTTCGGGAGATGTACCTGCCGCAATTGACCGGTGGCCCGAGCAGCCTTGCGTGGGCGCCCGATTCCGGGGAGCTGATCTATTCCATGGCCGGGTCGCTGTGGCGCCAGAAGATCGGGACGACGGACGCGTTCCAGCTCACCGCCGCGCCAGGCGCGGCTTACGACTATCAGCCGGATTGGTCCGCGGACGGTCGATGGGTGGTCTACAGCTCCTATCGCGGCGACGCGGTGGAACTGTGGCTATTGGATCTGAAAAGCGGCATTTCGCGGCCGCTCACCGGCAACGGCGCCGTGAACGTCGAGCCCCGGATCTCGCCGGACGGCAGCCGGCTGGCTTTCGTTTCGACGCAATACCATCGGCGATTTCACATTTTCACGGGCGACCTCATCGACGGGAAGCTCGCGAACGTCAAACGGCTCACCGGGGAACGCAAGAGCGAGTTGCCGCGCTACTACTACAGCCCTTTCGATCACGAGATCAGCCCGGTATGGAGCCGTGACGGTCGCGACATTCTCTATGTGTCGAACCGCAATCATATCTACGGGACGGGCGGATTCTGGCGCGTTGCGTCGGGCGGCGCGGGCGCCACCGCGGATGCAGCGGTTGGCGATCCGGCGGCCGGCCCTCCGGCCGCGCGCGCAGCCGGACAGGAATTCCACTATGAAGAAACCAATTGGAAGGCGCGGCCCGATGTGTCTCCGGACGGCTCACGACTGGTGTTCAGCTCCTACCTGGGACGCTCCTGGCACAACCTGTGGGTGATGCCGGTGACGGGCGGCGATGCCTTTCCCATCGGGTACGGCGATTGGGACCAAACCAATCCGCGCTGGTCTCCCGATGGCACGCGCGTCGCCTTCATCTCGAATCAGCAGGGGAATACGCACATCGACATCGAGCGCATACCGGGCGGCGACATTCAGGCTCTCGAGATCGGCGATCGACACTATCAGTCCCCGATGGGACGGCTGCATCTCGAAGTCAAGGACCGGAACGGGCGCGCGGCGTCCGCCCGCATCAGCGTCACCGACGCGGCCGGGCGGTTCTATGCTCCCGCCAATGCGTGGATCCACGGGGACGACGGCTTCGATAGGAGCCAGCGGACGGGCGAGGCGCACTACTTTCATATGCACGGTGATGCGTGGGTCGACCTGCCGGCAGGCACCATCAGTGCGGAGATCCTGCACGGCCTGGAACGCAAGCTCGAGCAGCGCCGAGTTGCGATTTCCGCAGGGCTTGCGGCGGATCTGGCCGTGGATATCGACGAGGGAACCTGGGGGGTGCCCGGACCGGGACATTGGGTGAGCGCGGATGTCCACGTGCACATGAATTACGGAGGCGAATACCGGAATACCCCGGCGCACCTGGCCGAACAGGCAGCCGCCGAGAATCTCGGGATCGTCAACTCATTGATCGTCAACAAGGAACAACGCTTCCCCGACATCGCGTACAGCGGTCTGCGGCGCGACCCCGCCTCGCAACCGGCGGCCTTGGTGATCCACGGGCAGGAATATCACACCAGCTACTGGGGACATCTGGGATTGCTCGATATATCAGGAGGAGTGATTCTTCCCGGGTATGTGGGATATCCGAGCACGGCGGCGGCGAGTTTGTATCCGATGAATGCGGACGTTGCGGACATCGCACATGGCCGGGGCGCCTTGGTGGGCTACGTGCATCCCTTCGATGACTACCCCGAACCGATCTCAAAACCGCACGAAGCGCTCACCAATGAACTGCCGGTGGATGTTGCGTTGGGCAAGGTTGACTACATGGAAATCGTCGGGTTCAGCGACCATCGCACCACTGCTCGCGTGTGGTATCAATTGTTGAATCTGGGATTCCGTATTCCGGCGGCGGGCGGCACCGACGCCATGGCGAACTTCGCTTCGTTGCGCGGACCCGTGGGCATGAACCGGGTCTACGCCCTTACACCTGAAGGCGAAATCAACCAGACGCAGTGGCTGGACGCCTTGAAGCATGGCCGCACCTTTGCGACCAACGGGCCCTTGTTGGGGCTTACCCTGGGCGGTGCGCAGATCGGCGATGAACTCAGGTTCGACCGGCCGCAGCGCGCGGTTAAATTCACCGTGAGCTTGAGGTCCATCGTCCCGGTCGACCATGTCGACCTGATGTGCAATGGCGGCGTGGTCAAGTCCCTCGCCGTCCACGCACCCATCGATCGTGGCGACTTCAGCGGCAGCATCGGCCTCGGGGCAAGCGGTTGGTGCCTCGTAAGGGCGTCGAGCGATCAGTCACGCTATCCCGTGCTGGACGACTACGTCTATGCGACTACCAGCCCCGTGTATGTGACCATCGCGGGCCGTGCACCCCGTTCGCCGGAGGATGCCCGCTACTTCGCGGCATGGATCGACCGGGTGACCGAGGCAACGTCGGCCTATCCGGATTGGAACAGCCCGGGTGAGAAACAGGGGGTGCTCGAGCGCTTGGCCCGATCCAAGGCGGTTTTCACCGGTTTGGAATGAAATCGAAGCGCGACTAAGATGTGCGGATGAACAGCGCCGCGGATCCGACCGGTACCATCGACAAAGCCTTGGCGCACACCCGGCGATTGCTGGAAAGCAACCCCGTGCTGGCGGCGGAGCAGGCGAGCGAGATTCTGAAGGTTGCCCCCAATCAGCCGGTGGCCATGCTGCTCCTCGCGGTCGCGCGGCGCATGACGGGAGACATGGCGGAGGCGCTTGCAGTTCTGGAACGGCTCACCGCCTTGCAGCCGAGTTGGGCGGCCGCGCACTACGAGTTCGGCGCGGCATTGGGCGATGCCGGTGCCCCGCAGGAGGCCGTGGTCGCGTTGCGGCGTGCGGTATCCCTAAAGCCGGACCTGCCGGATGCGTGGCGCGACCTGGGCGACCAGCTCACCGCCCTGGGGGACGGGGAGGGCGCCGACGCCGCGTACGCGCGGCATATCAAGACATCGAACAAGGATCCGCGGCTGATGGCCGCGGCTTTCGCCCTGTGCGAGAACGAGATTCCAAAGGCGGAGTTCTTGCTGCGCGAGCATTTGAAGAAGTACCCCACGGATGTCGCCGCCATCCGCATGTTCGCGGAAGTGGCGGGTCGGCTGCGCCGCTATCGCGATGCCGAACACCTGCTGGTGAGATGCCTGGAACTCGCGCCCGGTTTCAACGCCGCCAGGTACAACTATGCCATGGCGTTGTATCGTCAAAACAGGGCGGTCGCGGCGCTGCAGCAGATCGACCTGCTGATGGCGGCGGAACCGCGCAACTCGGGGTATCGAAATCTGCGAGCCGTGGTATTGGCGAATATCGGCGAATACCGGGAATCGCTGGAAATCTATGCTGATGTTCTCGCCAAGCATCCCGATCAAGCCAGGATCTGGATGAGCTATGGGCATGCCCTGGCCACCGCGGGCCGGCTTCAGGACAGTGTCGCGGCCTACCGGCGGGGCATTGCGTTGAATCCAACCTTGGGCGAGGCCTACTACAGTTTGGCCAACCTCAAGACCTTTCGGTTTGAGGAGACCGAAGTGCAGGCCATGCGCGCCAACCTGAAGATCGCCGACGTGAGCGGCGGGGATCGCGCGCATTTTCACTTTGCTCTCGGCAAGGCGCTGGAGGATGCGGGAAGCTATGTCGAGTCGTTCGAACACTATGCGGCCGGCAACGCGCTGCGTCACGCCAGGGTCGGATACGACGCGGCCGCCACGACGGACTTCGTGCAGCGTGCTAAACGATTGTTCAAGAAGGAATTTTTTGCGACCCGGGAGGATTTTGGCGCGCCCGCCGCCGATCCGATTTTCATCGTCGGCCTGCCGCGTGCAGGATCGACTCTGGTCGAGCAAATCCTCGCCAGCCACTCCCATGTGGAGGGCACGATGGAATTGCCGGACATCATGGCGATGGCGGCGGAACTCGGCGGCAACGCCGAACGTTCACAGGAATCCGCGTATCCCGAAGCTCTCGCAGCGCTCCGCGCTGCCGAGTGCCGCGCTCTGGGCGAGCGGTACATCGAACAAACGCGCGTTCAGCGCAAGACCGCCAAACCCTTCTTCGTCGATAAGATGCCCAATAATTTCCTGCATATCGGGCTCATCCGGCTCGCCCTGCCGAACGCGAGAATCATCGATGCGCGCCGGCATCCCATGGCCTGCTGCTTCTCGGGTTTCAAGCAGAATTTCGCGCAGGGACAGCGTTACACGTACAGCCTCGAGGACATCGGCCGGTATTATCGCGATTATGCGGAACTCATGGCCCACTTCGACGAGATTCTTCCCGGGCGGATTCACCGCGTCATCCACGAAAACCTGGTCGACGATACCGAAGGCGAAGTGCGCCGCCTGTTGGAATTCTGCAAGCTGCCGTTCGAACCCGCGACGTTGCGCTTCTACGACAATGACCGTGCGGTCAGAACGGCCAGCTCGCAGCAGGTGCGTCAGCCGATATTTCGGGAAGGCCTCGATCACTGGCGGAACTACGAACCCTGGCTGGAGCCTCTGCGAAAAGCTCTGGGGGACGTGTTGACTTCCTATCCGCAGTTACCACACTTTTAAATTCGCGGCGAGTGTGTCATACACTCGTCAGGCAGGGCCCGCCGGGTAGGGCCGGATCAAATAAGTAAGGGGATGCAACCATGACTCGTAGCCGCAAGAGAAAACTGGCGCGCAATCGTGCCAAATGGGCCGGCATGCCGCTGGCCTCGGCCATTCTGGCGACCGGAGGTGCTGCCTATGGCGCTTCGGAAACCGAGCAGGGGACGCTCGAGGAAGTGGTGGTGACGGCGCAGAAGCGCTCGGAAGACCTGCAAAGGGTTCCCATCTCCTTGCAAGTGCTGGGCAACGAGAAACTCCAAGAACTCCAAGTGCATGATTTCGATGACACGGCCAAGTTCCTGCCCAGCTTGAGTTACAAATCCATCGGTCCGGGCCAGGCGGAATTGTTTTTCCGGGGTATTTCGAGCGGTGCGGGCGCCCTGCACGCGGGATTCCTGCCGTCCAGCGGCTTGTACATCGACGAAATACCCGTCACCACGGTCGCGGGCTCGCTCGATCTGCATGTATACGATATCGCCCGCGTCGAGGCACTGTCGGGTCCCCAGGGTACCCTGTACGGCGCCAGTTCGCTGTCCGGCACCTTGCGCATCATCACCAACAAGCCGGATCCCTCGGCGTTCTCCGCCGGCTACGATTTGAAGGCGGATAAATGGCGCCGTGGCGATGCGGGTGGGGGCATCGAAGCCTTCGTCAACATTCCTCTGAGCGAGCATATGGCGGTTCGCCTGGTGGGCTACTACGACCACCAGGGCGGCTACATCAGCAATGTCTATCGGCAGGATACGTTTCAACGTTATTCGCCGACGGGGACACCCGTCGCCGGAGGCCCGGCCGGCGGCCCCGACGGCTTCCCCAACTACGATCCCGTCACCGTCAACAATGGGAACGTGCTGAAGAAAAATTTCAACGACGTCAACAGCGTAGGTGGCCGCGCCGCCTTGAAGGTCGATCTGAATGATAATTGGACGATCACGCCGCAGTTGATTGCGCAGTACCAGAAAACGAACGGCGACTTCGGGTACGACGTGCACTTCGGCGAGCTCCAGGTCGGCGACTATTATCTCCCCCACAATATCGATAACTGGTATCAGTCCGCACTCACGGTCGAGGGCAGGATCAGCAACTGGGACCTGGTTTATTCCGGCGGCTGGTTCGAGCGCAAGGTCGGCAATCTGGTGGACTATTCGCAGTACTCGATCGCGTATGATGCGCAGGCCATCGCCAATTCTTATGCATATACCCGGTTCATCGACGCCTCGGGCCACTTGCTCGACAATGTCACGCAGTACACGGCGAACCGCGACAAGTACACCAAGATGAGCCATGAGCTGCGCGTGTCTTCGCCGGCGGAGTATCGTGTTCGAGGTACGGCGGGTCTCTTCTACCAGCGTCAGACCGACAACATTCGCGCCGAGTTCGACATCCCCAAACTGCCGGTATTCTACGAAGTGGCCGGGCAGCGGAACGTGTACTACTTGTCGCAGCAGGACCGCGCCGACCGCGACTATGCGGCGTTCGCCGACCTGACTTTCGATATCACCGACCAATTGAAGGTGAACGCCGGCATTCGCGAGTTCTGGGTCAACAACACGCTGTATGGTTTCTTCGGTTTCAACGACAACGGCTACTCCGGGTCCGGCGAGGCGATCTGCTTCGGCGCCCTCGTGACGACGCCTGGCGTCTACACCGGAGGGAACCAGCCCTGCGTCAACACCAATAAAAAAGTGGTGGAGAACGGCGAAACTCACAAGATCAATCTGCAGTATCAGCTCACTCCGGATTTGATGGCGTACGCCACGTGGTCCACCGGATTCCGGCCCGGCGGCAATAACCGCAAGCCGATTGCCGGCTCCTGGAGAGCGGACACGCTGGCCAATTTCGAGCTTGGGTGGAAGACCGCCTGGCTGGATCGACGCCTTCGCTGGAACGGCGCCGTGTTCTATGAGAAGTGGCGGGACGTGCAAACGTCGGTTCAAGGCGAATCGGGCATCACCGCCATCGTTAACGCGGGAGACGCGCGGGTCGAGGGCGTCGAAACCGATCTCAGCTGGGCGGTCGATGATCATCTCACCTTGTCGGCATCGGGGACAGGCCTTCTCCGGGCGGAGATCACGACGACCTTCTGCGCACCCACCAACCAGGGCGTGCCCCTGCCAACCTGCACGTCTCCCGCGGATGTGGATGCGTACGCGGGAACACAACTGCCCGTGACTCCCAAGCTCAAGTTCAATGGCACCGCCCGCTACGCATTCGACGTGGGCGAGTACAAGAGCTTCGCGCAGGCCACGGTGTTCCACCAGAGTTCGACCACGTACAGCCTGGAGGCGACGCGCTTCTATGCAGGAGATACGCCGTCGTTCACGACCTTCGATTTCTCGGCCGGCACCGGCTTGAACAACTGGCACCTCGAAGCCTACATCGAGAACGCCTTCGACAAGCTCGGACAGCTTGGCAGGAATTCGGAATGCAACGACGGGGTGCACTATTGCTTGACACACGCTCATATCTACCCCATCAAGCCGATGCAATTCGGAGTCAAATTCGGGCAGAAGTTCTAGTCCTTGCATTCGTCGGGTGTCACCCCGCTCGCTGACCTGCGTCGCGTCGCCGATCGCCTCCTGGATTGGCGCTTCCATTGCTGGTATTGGGGCGATGCCATCGCCATCGACGGATTGATGGAGGCGCATGCGCTGGGCGCCGGCGCCTATCGCGATCACGTCGTCGACACGGTGCGGCGTTGGCACCGGGACTGTCTGCCCAATTTCGACGACGTTCTTGCGCCGGGCGCGACCATCATCCAACTCATCATGGACGGAGATCTGCCGGCGGCGGCGGGTGATCGGATGATCGACCTGTTGGAGGGACTGCCCACGGCCTACGGTGCCGTCCCTGCGCTCGAACCGCATCGCCCGCCGTTCCGCAACGGCCTGTGCATCGACCTCATCTACCACCTGCCGGCCACCTATGCGCAGCTGGCCCGATGGAAGGGCGACCAACGCTTTGCGGATAAAGCCGTGCGTATCGCGCTCGACTGCATGCGCATCCTGCGCTGCCAGGCGGGGTGGGCGCAATGGTTCGACCCGGTACGTAAGAGCAACAACGAGGTGGCCTGGAGCCGCGGTATGGGGTGGGCCGCGCTCGGCCTGCTCGACCTGGTGCGGTTGGTGGACGGCAGCGCCGGCCACGAAGTGGCCGATCTTGCCGTGCGCGTGATGGAGCGGTTGGCGCAGACCCAAGCCTCCGATGGAAATTGGGCCGCTGTGCTCGACCATCCGGAGGCCGACAGCGAGACATCCACGGCGGCGTTCTTTGTCGCGGCTGCGCTGCATCCCGCGACGGCCGGACTCGTCGCGCTTCCTGGCGCGGTGCTGGAACGTGCCAAGGGGGCGTGTCACCGCGCCTTGAGCAGCGACGGCACGTATACCGGAGTGACCGAGGATGTGCTGCCGAGCTGGGACATCAAGTCCTACAAGCACGCTCCCACCGGACCTTCTCCCTGGGCGCAAGGATCTGCCGTCAGGGCTTTCGCGGCGCTCGCACGCCGTGCGCCGGCGGCGGCGCCAGGTTAATCGCAGGTACGGAACATCAGCGCACGTACGTGATCGTCAATCATCCGTACGGGGCGTCAATTGTCCGTGTGGAACCGGTGGACCTGGTGCATATCGATGACTACATCGTAATGCTGGCCGGGAGGCAGCTTGTAGCCGTCGAGCTTGTACCCTTCCGAAAACTCGTAGCGCGACTCCAGGTTGGCGACCTCGGGATGCAGGTCGTGCATCGCCCGTTTGAACATCTCCTTCGGCACCCACTCGGAATTCGACGATAGGGATCCGAACTCGTCGTGATAAATCGACGCCGTCGAAATGTCGGAGGGGGCGGATGCGATGGCGAACACGCGCGGCCGCACGAATCTGTTGAGGTGCACGTGCTTCGCCCCGGACAGGATCAGCTGCCACTCATTGCCTTGCGGGACGGCGATCAACGCATAGACATGATGCTGGGCCGTGCAGAATGCGACACCAACCACCACGGTCGCGAGCAGGCGGCGGCCGCTCGCGCTCCAGTGCGCCGTCAGCGCCCGTGCGGATGCGACCATGAAGCAGAGAAGAACCGCGGTCATGGCGAAGATGGTGCGGTAGGTGGCATATCGCTCCGATGCCACCAGGCTGACGCTGGCCGCCAGGATCGGCAGACCCACCAGCGCGGCCGCCCAGATCAAGCCGCGGGCGCGGCCATGCCGCCGCCATTCCACCACGGCGCCCGCGACCAACATCAGGCCGACGACAACGGCGGATGCGATGTACCACCCATGGTCGCGAAGATTGTTGTCGTTAAGGACGAAAAGGCTCAAGGCGTTGGGCATCGTTTCGTGGAAGAACCAGCTGAATTTATCGCCCCAGTGATGTTCGAAAGCGATTCTTCCGGATTTGACGAATACGCCCGCGGCGTACAACACGATCATGGTGCAGTAGGCAAATCCCAGCGAGGCGATAATGAATCCGATGTGGACGGCCAGCCAATGCACGGTTTGCGCGATATCGCGCCGGCGTTGCGCGATCAACGCGGCCGCCAACGGTACGACGTAGAACATGGCGCTCGGCTGGTAAATCAGCGCGCCCACCACCATGAGGCATAGCGCCATGATCCACTGACCCACGGCCCGGCCGGGACCCGCGCTGCGGCCGACGGTGAGCGCGCCTTCCACGGTGAAAAATCCGGCAATAGCCAGCAACGCCGTCGCAGCATAGGGCCAGCCGACGGCCCACCCGGCGATGACCTGTGCCGACGGGACCAGCGCCAACAGGATGGCGAAGGACAAGGCGGTGTTGAACGACCAACCCAGGGCGCGCAGGCCGCGGAACATCACCAATGAAACGGCGCCCAACAGCAGCGATGCGGCAAAGCGCATCCACTGCAGGTCTTGCACGCTGTCGGTCTGCTCATAAGTTGCTTGCAGCAGCCAGCCATAAATCGGCCGTGCGTGCGAAGCACAAAAATTCAGGATGGTTCCGGGTTCCTCATGCGCCTCGCGCAGATTGGAGTAATCGTCGCGCAGACCATAGTCGTGGAACGTCGCCGGCCAGTATGTGACGAGCGGGACCAGAAAAAACAGGGCGGTCAGCAGCCAACCGCTGATGGAGCGCGCGCGCCCGCTGTCGACCGCCGCGGCGGCGGGACCTGCCGGCAGCGCGATGGGCGGTTCTGTCAGCGCTTCGCGGAGGACTGGTTTTGGAACGCTCATGAAGTTAAATCAAGCCCCCGGTTTGTTGCAATGCACAATGACACCGTCGTCGCCCACCTTTTGTATGACTCTTGGCGACCGGTTGCTTCTGTTGGGTGGATTCTATGGGCTGACCCGCCAAAAATCCGTGCAGGAATCGGTGATTGAACGTTAAATATCTGTTAGCTCGAGATGCGGCGAGCACTTCAAGTTCAACCCGCGACGCAGGCGTTCTTTCCGCCATGCTTCGCCCGGTACAAGGCCGCGTCCGCGCGGTCGAAGGCGGAATCCGGCGTGTCTCCCGGTCGCAGGTCGGTAAAGCCGCAGGAAGCTGTGACGCGTACGGGCGTGCCCCTGAAATGAAACCGCAGTGATTCGACGCCACCGCGCAACTCGTCAGCGATTCGCTGGGCCTTGGCGAACGGCAATCCCGTCATCAGCATGACGAATTCCTCGCCGCCGACACGCGCCACGAAGTCCTCGGCGCGCAGTCCGGAGACGAAGCAGCCGGCGACGCTCTGGAGCACCCGGTCGCCGGCCTTATGCCCGTAGCTGTCGTTGATGTTCTTGAAGTCGTCCAGATCCCAAACCAGCATGGTGACCGGCAAACCCGAGCAACGGGACAGATCATGGACCAAGCGCTCGTCGAAGGATTTTCGATTTCCCAGCCGGGTCAGCGGATCGAGTCGCGCACCGTGTTTTTCGTGGTCGAGCTTTGAATTCAATTCCTGAGCCTCGCGTTCCAGATCCGCGATTCGCGCCACCATGCGCTCGGCCCGCCCGGTGTGCTCCAACTGCCGGTTCTCTGCGCGCGACCGGAAAGCCTGCACCTGCTTCGTCACCGTTTCGAGGCGCGCGTTCACGAGGGCCTGCAATACGCCAAGCTCCGTGGCGCTGTTGACCGCCGCCGTCAGTTCCTGCACCTGCGATATGACGCTGTCATTGACCGATACCGTGTCTTCGAAGCGAGAACGGGCGTCCATGCCTGATTCGGCGAGAAAGCCCGACACCTCCTCGAGGCGAGCGGTAACCTCGGTCAGGACCGTCGCGGCTTGCGCGCATTCGAGCGCCAGCGTGGCGCCGCGGGTGTGAACCAGCTCGGCAGTCTTGTCGAGAACGGCGGCCAACTCGCCGTCGGATTTTATCTTCGTCAATTTCGACATCAGCTCGAGCGCGGCGGCGTCATTCGCATTCAACGACCGAAGGCTCTGCAATATCCTGGCGGCAGCCTTGCAGGTCGAATTCCAGCGAGCAGCGACGGGAACGGCAGCCGGCGCGATCACGATGGTCGGCACCGGCGACACCGCATCGACGGCCCTGACGGCCATCGTCAAGGACTCGGCGAGGCGTTCGAGTTCCAAGGCATCGGCGTTGCGGCGATTGGCCGCAGCGAGTGCCGCGAGTTCATCGTCGAGTTGCGAATCGATGCCCATGCCCGCCGCGCACAAACGGCCGATCAAGCGGCGCAGCGCCTGCTCGATTTGCCGCCAGCGCTTCTCCTCGTTCTCCATTTCCCGCAGTGAATCGCGGTACTTTTGTTTCCAATCGGATTCGGGCACGAGGCAGGGTACTTCCCTTGTTTATATGGTGAGGAATCGGCATAAGCGCCTTAACCTTTAGTGCCGCCGCCTCCCCGGCGCCGCGGCCGCACGATTATACAGAACCCGCCCATTGGCCGTGATGCAGGTCCCATCGGTTCCGTGCCGTTCGCGCTAGGCTCCGGCGCAAAGGATCGCGCCCCATGGGACCCCAATATGTCTTATTGTTTACAGCGCTTCTGGCCGCGACCGGCGCGGGCGCGCACCCGCGCATCTATTCCTTCGTGGATGCCGACGGCCTCAGGCACTTCACCGACGTACCCGACAACAATCGCTACCGGCTGCTGCTGCTGTCCCCGGACGACCGGACGGTGAGCGGTGAGCGCTATGACCCGATGATGCTCGCCCGGGCCGCCCAGTACGATTCCATCATCGAGGGGGCGGCGATATCCGCGGCCGTGGAACCCAATCTATTGCGGGCCGTGATCGTCGTGGAGTCGGGTTTCAACCCGCGCGCCGTGTCGAAACGCGGCGCGATCGGTTTGATGCAGCTCATGCCCGCAACCGCCTCTCGCTTCGGAGTTTCGAATCCTTATGATCCGAAACAGAACGTACACGCCGGCGCGCGCTACCTGAAATTCCTGATGGACCGGTTCGGCCAGAATGTCCGGCTGGCCCTGGCGGCATACAATGCCGGCGAGGAAGCCGTGGAGCGAAACGGCAGACAGATACCGCCATTCACGGAGACCATGGCCTACGTACCGAAAGTGCTGAAGATCTACCGGATGCTCCGCGATCAGCCGCGCGCGACTTGACGGCGACCCCGCGGCCGCACACCCCCGCCGCGCGGGAAACTGGCATGATGGGTCCGCATGAGCATCACGGAGCCGCCGCGCGAGGGTCTCGGCGCACCGCAGCCGGTGACCGTATTTCGCGGCTCCCAGACTGCGTGTCTCGAGTACGCATTGGTGCTGGAGGCGAAAGGTGTCGCATACGAGCGCGTCGAGTCGGACGGGGCATGGTTGCTGCTGGTCGCGTCCCCGCTGGCGCAAGCGGCCGCCGATGAACTGACTCGCTACGCGGCGGAGCGAGCGGTGCGGCGCGAAGCGCCCGCGCCGTTCGTACCGTTCGCCGGCAGCGCCATGGGCGCCGCCCTGTATGCGTTCGTCCTGATCCTCGTGGCGTACTGCGCCGGAATCGAATTGTTCGGGGTCGATTGGCTCGGCGCGGGTGCGCTGGAATCGAAGCCCGGTGCGGCGGGGGAGTGGTGGCGCGCCGTGACCGCCTTGACCCTGCATTTGGACCAAGAGCACCTCCTCGGCAACCTGCTGTTCGGCATCGGGATCGGGGTGCTCGCCGGCCGGATGTTCGGCCCCGGGTGCGCCTGGCTCGGTATTCTGCTGTCCGGCGCGGCGGCCAACATGATCGATATGCTGGTGTCGCCCTCCGGGCACCGGGCGGTCGGAGCGTCGACGGCGGTATTCGCGGCGCTCGGTCTGCTCGCGGGATTCGGGTGGGGCGGGCGGCGCAACCTCCGCGATCGCCGCTTCTATCGCTGGGCGCCGCTATTCGCCGGGGTGTGCCTGCTCGCGCTCCTGGGGGCGGGGTCCGAGCATGTCGATGTCCTCGGTCATCTGTTGGGATTCGTGACGGGGACCGTGGTCGGATGGGTTTTCGCGCGCGCCGGATTGCCGCGCACCCGCTCTACCGCCTTCCAACGGTGGACGGGCGCCATTGCGGCGGCGCTGCTGGGAGGCGCGTGGTTTCTCGCGCTTCGCCACGCTTAGGTGACCGGTCGTCACGCTGCGCTGACTTGCCTGCGCTTCCTTACCCGCGCTTCGCGAGCAAATCGCGAATCTCTTCGAGCAACACCTCGGACCTGGCAGGCGCCGCGGGCGGCGGCGGCACCGCGGGCGGCGGTTTCTTGAGGCGGTTGATGCCTTTGATGGCCATGAACAATACGAAGGCAATGATCAGGAAGTCGAAAATCGCCTGCAGAAAAGCGCCGTATTTGAGCAGCACGTCTTTCCCCGACGGATCCTTGCCGAGGTGAGCCGCCATGTCCGAGAAATTCACGCCGCCGATGATTTCGCCCAGCGGAGGCATGATGACGTCGCCCACCAGCGATGAGACTATTTTTCCGAAGGCCGCCCCGATGATGACGCCGACCGCAAGATCGACGACATTGCCTTTCATGGCGAATTCTTTGAACTCCGACGCTATGCTCATGGCTGGCTCCGCGTGGTGGGCAGGCTCTATGGTACCCAAGCGCTCCGCATTCGGGCAAGTGAGAAACGTTGGTCACTGCAGCGCGCCGAACACCTTTTTGAGCAACGCGCTTCCCTGACCCAGCGGGTCGGCGCGAATCGCGCGTTCTTCCTCGGCCATCATCAAGTAGAGACCGTCGAGGGTCTTCTGTGTTACGTAGGATTGCACCGATGCGTCCTCTGGTTTCAGCACCCCCAAAGCGACGCCCTTCTGGGCGACTGCATCATAAGTTTCCGCGAGTTTCACTTTGCGGATGGCACGATCGACGATCGGCGCGAATTTCACCTGCAAAGGCGCGTAGGTGACGCGCTTGAAATATTGAGTGGCCGCATCGTTGCCGCCGGTCAGTATCTGTTTCGCATCGGCGACGCTCATTTGTTTCAAGGCTTGCTGCAGCAGGACTTTGCTCTCGGGAACCGCGGCTTCCGCGGCCCGGTTCATGGCGGTCTCCAACTCATCGGCTTGACCGCCCATCCCCAGCATGCGCATTGCACCTTCCGCCTTGGCAAGTTTCGGCGGCAGGGGAATCTTCACCTTCGGATCATTCAAAAACCCGCCGGGCACCCCCAGTTTGGCGACCGCCACGCTGATTCCCTGGCCGAGCGCCTTCTTCAGACCGGCGGATGCGTCCGAGGTCGACAGCGAGTTCACATCGAGACCGAACGCCCGGCCGACGAAGCCCGCTCCGGTCAAGGCAGCGCATGCACATATGATGGCGAGGCCCGTGGCTCTCGAGATGTTCGTTTTCATGTTGGTCGTTCCCGTCCGGTGTTCGAAGTCAGTACTGTGCGTGAATGCGGACCGCGAAGACGGACACGGGACCGCGATCCCGATTGTACGCCGGGTTGTCGATCCATTGATAATCGAGGCTGAGGTGGGCGTAGCGAAACGCCGCGAACGAATAATAAGTCTCCACGATATGCTCCGGGCCGGGATGCGGCAGCCTGCCGTCGCCCACCAGAATGCCGAGTCCGCCGGCGTTCAGAAACCGCTGGCGTGCGGCCGATATACCGTTCTCGATCAGCGCCACGCCCACGGAATCGTCGCCTCTGTGCCAGCGCGCGCCTTGCAGCGCGAGACCGGCAACGGCGGTGCGATCGACGTCGGTAAATTCATAGGCCTCCACATTGCCGCCGGCCTTGCCCACCCGTGCGAAGAACCCGAGGCCATCGGCGACCTGTTGTTCGATGCTCAAGCTCGCACCGGCTCGTGCGCGGTAGCGGCGAACCGACGCGATGTCGACGGGCATTTGGGTGGCTTGGCCCCGCGCCACGGCGTCGTCGAGCAACCCCATGCGTCCGCGCGAGTCGAAGACGGTGATGAGAAGTTTGCCGGCGCGGCCGCCGATCTCGTGGCGTTTCTCGATCTCGAAATCCATTTGGAATTCGTGGAATGCGGGCTCGAGCTGTGCGCTGTTCGGCACCTTGGACAGATCGAATATGCCGGCTCGAAGCGCCCACGCTCCCTGGTACCATTCGGCCGCGGCGCCCACCGTATAGCCCCAGGCGTCCGCCGCATAATCGAAGGTTCCGGCGTCGATCGCGGTCCAGTTCAGGAAATCGACGCGCTGGTCATGCGCGTAGAGATTCGTGTCGAAAATGTCGGAGACGCTCACCTTGCCGACGGTGAGAACCAGGCGGTCGGTACCATGCTCCCCCGCCAGTTGATTCGCGCTCGCGTCGACGTGTACGCGGGCCTCGCCGAGCTCGATGGTTTGGCGCACGAATAGGCGCGGCAGCCGCAGATAGGGCTGGTTTTTCCCCACTTTATAAGCTTCCGCGCTCGGAAATCCGGCAACGCCCAGCGTGTTGTCCAGACCGAACCCCTGGTCGATCTCCGCATTGAGCCAGGCCTCGGCCCCCGGCCAGAGCGCCGCGCCCGCGTAGACGGTCGCATCGGTGGTCTCCGCTCCAATCCGCGGCGACAGGCTGTTCTGTCCCCGATAGGGCGACGTGAAATCCGATGTCTCTTGTTCCACGTAGGTAAATTGCGCGTGAATCGCGAAGCGCTGGCCGTCTTCGTCGTCCGCGAGCACCGGCGCCCGGCACGAGAAGACACCCATGATCGCCAACGTCATCATCCGGGCGGCACGCGGAACGTGACGGCGCCGCATCAGCGCCCCAGCGCGCGGAACAGAAACACTACGCCAAGGATCAGGAACAGTGCCGACGCCGTATAGTGAATCGCCTTCATGGGCAGCCGGTCGGCGAATGCCTTGCCGAGAAAGACCACCGGCACATTCGCCGCCAGCATCCCGAGCGTGGTCCCAAACACCACCGCCGCCAGATTGGCATAGGCGGCCGCGAGCGCCATCGTTGCGATCTGCGTCTTGTCGCCGATCTCCGCAATGAAAAAGCTGGTCAGCGTCGCATAAAATGCTCCGGCGGCGCTGCTGGACGCCGCGCCTTCGTCCAGTTTATCCGGCTTCAGCGTCCAAAGAGCCATTGCAATCATGCTGACCGCCACCAGAATCTCCAGCATTTTCGGCTTCACCACGCTGCCGAACCACAACCCGATGAAGCCGGCGGCTCCGTGATTCGCGAGCGTGGCGCACAGTATGCCGCCGATGATCGGCAGTGGTTTGCGGTATCGCGCGACCAGCACCAACGACAGCAGTTGAGTACGGTCGCCGATTTCGGCGACGGCGATGGTCGTGAGTGAAACGAGGAAAGCTTCCATCCCGGGACTCCATAGGAATGCCGGGATGATGTCAATCGCGCGCGGCGCCCGCCGTCAACTGGAGGTCGGGGCTCCGCTGCCGCCGACGTCCGGCTCGTACATTCGATCGAGCGCCTTGAAGTGGCGGCGCGCATAGCTCAGGACTTCGGCGTCGCTGGGATGGTCGGCGGTCTGCACCGCGACGATGCCCTTGGCGAGCGGCGCGTGCTTCACTTTCAAGAAGTTCGCAAACTCCTGTTTGGCGTCCGCCGGTCCGATGATCAGGATCTCATGCGTGCCCGAGAGCGCCGCGACCACTTCCTCGAAGAACTTCGCATCGGCCGGATGGCGATGTCCGCCGTGCGTGCTCTTGCGGCCATGTACCTTCTGATGCTGATCGCGGGAGTGGACGAGCGTCCGTTCTCCTTCGGTGGAGGTGAACTGCCACACCGTCGCTTTCTGATGATCGATCCAAACCACGGAATGATAGTGGGGCATTCGAGCTTCCAAGTTGGTGCGAAACGGCGCCGGGGTGAGAGGACCGCGTAGTCTGCTCGGCGCCGCGCTTCCGCACAACTGTCGCTGTGCGTAGGTGTTTGTCCTACGTCATCCCCACGGGCAATTTGTCATCGACGCTGTGGCAGACTCGTCAACATACTGTGGCAGACTCGTCAAATGGCCAAAGTGCTCACCATCAACGGCGGCTCCTCGAGTATTCGCTTCGCCTTATACGGCGCCGGAGACGTCGCGAAGAAATTGCTCGGCGGGAAAATCGACCGCATCGGCCTTCCCGGCTGTACGATGTCCGTGGACGAGATGCAACATGGTGCTGCGTCGCGCACGGAAACCCCGGTTGACGCGGCCGACCACCGGTCCGCGTCGGTATTTTTGCTGGACCACCTCGGCGCCCAGCCCTGGTTCGCCGCGGTCCATGCCGTGGGTCACCGCATCGTCCACGGCATGCAGCATTCCAGTCCGGAACGCGTCACGCCGGGCTTGCTGGCCGAATTGAGGAGAATCGTTCCGTACGATCCGGAGCATCTTCCTCGCGAGATCGAGTTGATCGAAACCATCTGCCGCATGCATCCGGGCCTCCCGCAGGTGGCGTGCTTCGACACCGCGTTTCATCGCACCATGCCCCGGGTGGCAACCGTGCTGCCCATTCCGCGCCGCTATGAATCGAAGGGCGTGCAACGCTATGGATTTCACGGCTTGTCCTATACCTATCTGATGGCGGAGCTGGGACGCATGGGAGACCCCGCCGCCGCGCGCGGCGGCGTGATCCTGGCGCACCTCGGCAACGGCGCCAGCCTCGCGGCGGTTCGCGACGGACGCTGCATCGACACCAGCATGGGCTTCACGCCCACCTCGGGATTGGTGATGAGCACCCGGTCGGGCGATCTCGATCCCGGAGTGGTGAGCTTCCTGGCGCTGACCGAATCCATGGATGCCGCGGCGTTCCAGAAAATGGTGACGCACGCATCCGGACTCCTCGGGGTGTCCGAGACCAGCTCGGATATTCGCGACCTGCTCGCGCGCGAGGCGCAGGACGCCAGAGCGGCCGAAGCGGTCGCATTGTTCTGCTACCAAATCAAGAAATGGATCGGCGCGTTCGCGGCCGCGCTCGGCGGTGTGGATACGCTGGTGTTCGCCGGCGGCATCGGCGAAAACGCGGTCGCCGTGCGGGCACGGATCTGCGAAGGCCTGCAATATCTGGGCATCCATTTGGATGAAGCCCGCAATGCTCACAGTGCAGCGTTGGTATCGGCCGATTCGGGATCCGTCGCGGTGCGTGTGATACGTACCGACGAGGAGTCCGTGATCGCGGCCGCGACGGTGCGGTTGCTTCAAATGAACCCGGAGGAATCTTGACCATGATGCAACCCCACCCTGAGCGAGCAGTGCTGGATCCGGAAGTGTTGCGGAACATGGACGCCTATTGGCGCGCCGCGAACTACCTGTCGGTCGGCCAGATTTATCTGTGCGACAACCCCCTGTTGAAGCAACCCTTGGCCGTGGCGCACATCAAACGCATGCTTCTGGGGCACTGGGGGACCACTCCCGGCCAGAATTTTCTGTACACGCATCTGAATCGCGCGATCAAGAAATACGATTTGGACATGATCTACATGTCGGGACCGGGCCATGGCGGTCCCGCGGTGGTCAGCGGAACGTATCTGGAGGGCACGTACAGCGAGGTGTACCCCAACGTGGGGCAGGATGAAGCCGGACTCAAACGCCTGTTCACGCAGTTCTCCTTTCCCGGCGGCATTCCAAGCCACGCTTCGGCCGAGTGCCCGGGCTCCATCCACGAAGGGGGCGAACTCGGCTACTCCTTGAGCCATGCGTTCGGCGCCGTTTTCGACAATCCGAATCTTACCGTCGCCTGCGTCGTCGGCGACGGCGAGGCGGAGACCGGACCGCTCGCGACGGCGTGGCACTCGAACAAGTTCCTCAACGCCGCCACCGATGGGGCGGTACTGCCCATCCTCCATCTTAACGGCTACAAAATCGCAAATCCCACCATCCTCGCGCGCATCTCCCGCGAGGAATTGGATCAGCTGCTGCGCGGATACGGATGGACGCCGTACTTCGTCGTGGGCCATGAACCGGCAATCATGCATCAAGCCATGGCGGCAAGGCTCGATGCGGCCGTCGAGGACATTCGGAGAATTCAAATGGAGGCGCGGGAGCGCGGCAATGCGCAACGTCCGCGCTGGCCCATGATCGTGTTCGGTTCGCCGAAGGGGTGGACCGGCCCCAAGGTGATCGACGGCGTGCCGAACGAGGGGACATTTCGTTCGCATCAGGTGCCGCTTTCGGATCCGGCTGCGAACCCCAAGCATCTCGCGCAGTTGGAGGCGTGGCTGCGCAGCTACCGCCCGGAGGAGCTCTTCGATTCGCAGGGCCGATTGAAGCCCGAGTTGGCTGCGCTCGCACCCACGGGCGATCGGCGCATGGGTGCGAATCCCAACGCAAATGGGGGAAGACTGCTGCGGGACCTGCGGATGCCGGATTTCGCCGAATACGCTGTCGACGTGGCCGTACCGGGGACCCGCGGCGGCGGCGACACCCGGGCCCTCGGACCGTTTCTGCGCGATGTGGCCAAGCTGAATTCGGCACAGCGCAATTTCCGGATATTCGGGCCTGACGAAACCATCTCGAACGGCCTCGAAGCGGTGTTCCAGGCCACGAACCGGCAGTGGGAAGCGGCCACCGAGGAGGGCGATCAGTACCTGGCGCGCACCGGCCGGGTGATGGAAATGCTGAGCGAGCACCAATGCGAAGGCTGGCTCGAGGGATACCTGCTGACCGGGAGACACGGCCTCTTCAATTGCTACGAGGCCTTCATTCATATCGTCGATTCCATGTTCAACCAGCACGCGAAATGGTTGAAGGTGACGTCGGGACTGCCGTGGCGCGTCAAGATCGCATCCCTCAACTACCTGCTGAGTTCCCATGTATGGCGTCAGGATCACAATGGCTTCACCCATCAGGATCCCGGGTTCATCGACCATGTGGTCAACAAGAAGGCGGAGATCGTGCGCGTGTATCTGCCGCCGGACGCGAATTGCCTGCTCTCCGTGATGGATCATTGCCTGCGCAGCCGGCACTACGTCAATGTCGTCATCGCCGGCAAGCATCCCGCGCTCCAGTGGCTGTCGATGGACGCCGCCGTGAAACATTGCAGCGAAGGCATCGGGATCTGGCAATGGGCGAGCAGCGACCAACAGAGCGATCCGGATGTGGTGATGGCCTGTGCCGGAGACGTGCCCACGCTCGAAACGTTGGCGGCCGTGTCCATCATGCGGCAGCATCTTCCGGCGCTGAAAATCCGCGTGGTCAACGTCGTCGATCTGATGAAGCTGCAGCCCGACACGGAACATCCGCACGGCCTGAGCGACTTCGATTTCGATTCGCTGTTCACCCACGACAAGCCGGTGATCTTCGCGTTCCACGCCTACCCATGGCTGATTCACCGGCTCACGTACCGTCGCCGCAATCACGCGAACCTGCACGTCCGAGGCTACAAGGAGGAGGGCACGATCACGACCGCTTTCGACATGACCGTGTTGAACGACATCGACCGCTACCACCTCGTGATCGACGCCGTCAATCGCCTGCCGCAAACCGGCAGCCGGGGCGTCTATCTGAAGCAGCAGCTCCAGGACAAACTCGTCGAACACAAGCATTACATCGAGAAATTCGGCGAAGACATGCCGGAAATCCGTGATTGGACATGGTCGGCGTAGCCGTGGGCGACGTAGCCGCGGCGGCGCACGCGGACGGTGCGGGCGGGCGCGGCGGCGCGCGCGGACGGTGCAGCAGCACCGGGGTTGATTGCGGTAGCGCTTTTTCCTACAGTTCATCTGCCGCGCGACCGACACGGGCTGGTGATGAACACCTACGGCCGCGAACTGCCCAGCCTCAATAATGTGGCCGGTCTTTGATCTCGACTCGTGAGGAAACGGTATGAATGACGCCGACGCCGCCAGGGGAAGGGGTACTCCGCCCCGGGACATCGGAGGGCGCCGCAAGGTGCCGATGTCCGGCAGGAACGCCGTGAATCCCGCCGCGCAAGTCTAAGTGGCCGACACCACCACGTCGCTCGAGGGATCCCAAGGAGAGGGGGCCGCGGCGCAAGATTCCTGGTCGTCGCCGCTTGGTTTCGCACCGGGGTCGCATTTTCCTCGAGGCGCCACCTGGGACGGCCACGGCGTCAATTTTTCGCTGTTCTCGGAAAGCTCCGAATACATCGAATTGTGCCTGTTCGATTCCGCCGGGCAGAACGAACAGCGAATTCGCGTGCGCGAAAGGACCAACGGCGCATGGCACGTCTACCTGCCCGGCATCGCACCCGGCCAACTGTACGGGTACCGCGTTCACGGGCCGTACGAACCCGAGATGGGGCTGCGCTTCAATCCGAATAAGCTGCTCCTGGATCCCTATGCGAAAGTGATCGGCCGCCAGCTTGAGTGGGCGGACGAGTTGTTCGGTTACAAGGTCGGAGATCCGAGCGGGGACCTCGCCTTCGACGATCGGGACAGCGCACCATTCGCGCCGCTGGCCGCAGTCGCGGACACGAGATTCGATTGGAGCGGGGAGAAGCGCCCCTCCCATCAGGCGCACGAGGTGCTTATCTACGAAGCTCACGTGCGCGGCATGACCAAGCTGCACCCCGGGGTCCCCGAGGGTCTTCGCGGAACTTACGCGGGAATGGCGTCCGAGCCCGTCATCAATCATCTGCGGGAATTGGGGGTGACCGCGATCGAGCTGATGCCCGTGCATTACTTTCTGAACGACCGCCATCTTGCCGATCGGGGATTGCGCAATTACTGGGGCTACAACACCCTCGGGTTTTTCGCGCCGGAACTGACATATGCCAGCAATCCCGGCACTCCGGCGGATGTCGTCCGCGAATTCAAACAAATGGTCAAGGATCTGCACACGGCCGGGTTCGAGGTCATTCTCGATGTCGTCTACAACCATACGGCCGAAGGCAACCATGCCGGCCCGACGCTGTCTTTTCGCGGTATCGACAATCTCGCCTACTACCGCGTGGTTGACGGCGAGCCGCGGCACTACATGGATTACACCGGCTGCGGCAACACGCTCAACATGGTACACCCGCACTCCATCCAGCTGATGATGGACAGTCTTCGGTACTGGGTCACGGAAATGCACATCGATGGGTTTCGCTTCGACCTTGCGTCGGCGCTGGCGCGAGAACTCAAGGACGTCGATCAGCTTGGCGCCTTCTTCGACACGATCTATCAGGACCCGACGCTGGCGCCGGTCAAGCTGATCGCCGAGCCCTGGGACCTGGGCGACGGCGGCTACCAGGTCGGCAATTTCCCGCCGGGTTGGATGGAATGGAACGGCAAGTACCGCGATACGGTCCGCAAATATTGGAAAGGCGACATGGGTCTTCACTCGGAAATCGCGACGCGCCTGGCCGGCAGCGCGGATCTGTATGAAACGACGCGCCGGCCGCCGTCGGCCAGCATCAATTTCGTCACGGCGCACGATGGCTTCACGCTGCAAGACCTCGTGAGTTATGAGCAGAAGCACAACGACGCGAACGGCGAGGAGAACCGCGACGGCACCGACGACAATCACGCGTGGAATTGCGGCGTGGAAGGTCCCACCGACGATGCGGGCATCATCGAACTGCGCGAGCGTCAGAAGCGAAACCTGTGGTGCGCGTTGATGCTGGCGCAGGGCGTCCCCATGATGTCGGGCGGCGATGAACTATCGCGGACGCAGCTCGGCAACAACAACGCCTACTGCCAGGATAGCGAGTTGTCATGGTATGACTGGACCTTGGATGATCGGCGGAAGAATTTCCTCGAGTTTGCGCAACGCGTGAACCGGTACCGCAAGCAGCATCCGAACTTTCATCGCTACGCCTTTTATCACAACGACGCGGAGGCGATTCACCCGGACAAGAACATCGTTTGGTTCCGGGCGGACGGCAAGCGCATGGAGGCCAACGATTGGGAAGTCGGCGGGTGGATGCGCACGCTCGGCATGTTTCTCAACGGGATGGCACCGGAGATTCGCGACAGCGAGGGACGGTGCGCGCAGGACAAGGACTTCCTGTTGCTGCTGAACGCGCATCACGAACCGGTAACCTTCCGGATTTCCTATCAGCTGTATCATACCGGTTGGAAGGTGGCATTCGACACGGCGCGCCCGAACTTGGCCCTGGAGCACGAAGTCGTGAAGCGAAACCGGATGGTCGAAATGGCACCTCGATCGTTCGTCCTGCTGAGCCATGAGCGCTAAGTGGGTCGCCACCTATCGTCTGCAGCTGCACGCGGGATTTCCACTGGATGCTGCGGGCGAGGTCCTACCGTACCTGGCCGAGCTCGGCGTCAGCCACGTCTACCTGTCGCCCTGCCTGCAGGCGGTGCCGGGAAGCCGGCATGGCTATGACGTCACCGATCCCAGCCGAATCAGCGACGATCTGGGGGGCGAGGCTGCATGGGCGCGTTTCGTCGCTGCGGCACGCTCCCACGAACTAAAGATACTCCTCGACATCGTGCCGAATCATATGTCGGCCTCCCAGCACAATCCGTGGTGGGATGACCTTCTCGCCCATGGACCATTCAGCACTTACGCCGCCTTCTTCGACGTCAAGATCCCGGCCGCCCAGCCGTTTCGGGTCCATCTGTGCACGCTCGCGCGGGCCTACGGCGAAGCCTTGGAGGCCGGCGAACTCGTGCTGGAAGCCGAGGACGGACTTCCTCGCTTAAGGCATTTCGACAATACATGGCCGCTTGCCCCCGCCTCGTGGGGCGAGATGCTTGCGCCCGCATCCGATACGCCGCGCGACCCGTGCTTCCATCAACTTCAGCTGCTGCTGCAGCGGGCAGCGCCCACGGACGCGGACCGTGCGCTGTACCGGCTGCATGCGGGCAGGGCGAAAACATTGCTGGCCGAGGCGAACCGCGGCGGCCGCCTGCAAGCGGCGGTGACCGGCCTGAACAACGACCCGGAACGGCTGGACGCCATTCTGCGCCTGCAATTCTTCGTGCTGCACGGCTGGAAACTAGCCGGCGAGCTCACCAACTACCGGCGCTTTTTCGACGTGGGCCCGCTCTCCGGCATCCGGATGGAATTGCCGCAGGTGTTGACCGCAACGCATGCACGCATCGAGACCATGGTCGCGCGCGGCGAGGTGGACGGACTTCGAGTGGACCACCCGGATGGCCTGCGGGACCCTTTGACCTATTTCAAGAGATTGCGCCTCTTCCTGCCCGACGGGCGCGTGTACGTCGAGAAGATTCTCGAAAACGACGAGCGCCTCATGAACGACTGGCCCATCGACGGTACGGTGGGTTACGACTTTCTCGCGAAGGTCAATCGTCTCTGGATGGACGATCAACGCATCGACGGGCTCACGGCGACGTACTCCGATTTCACGGGCCATCCCGTGAATTTTGCCGCACTGGTCCGCGAAAAGAAGCGGGAAATCGTCGACTCGACCTTTTCGGCCGACTTGGAACGTTTGGCGGTGGCCGCCATCAAGAGCGCGCGCGCCGGCTGGCGCACCCGGGACATCAGCCCGCGCCACCTGCGCGAAGCGCTGGCCAGAGTAACCGTGGCGCTGGGGGTTTATCGAACCTACCGCACCGCCGAGACGCTGCACGATGAGGACCGGCGCGTGGTGGCTGAAGCGGTGCAGAGCGCGCGCATCGGTTCGACGGACATCGATGCGGCGGCCTTCGACTTTCTCCTGTCGCTGTTCACGAAACCGCATCTGGAGGAACTCGACGAGGACTTCATCGCGCAATGGCAGCAGCTGGCGCCGGCCGTCATGGCCAAGGGTGTGGAAGACACGACCTTTTATTGCTTCGACCGCCTCGTGTCGTGCAACGAGGTGGGCGCCCAACCCTCGCTGGTCGGAATCTCGGCCGACAAATTCCACGAATTCTGCCATGTCTTGAGCGAGCGCTGGCCGAACAACATGCTCGCGACGTCGACCCACGACAACAAGCGCAGCGAGGACGTGCGGACCCGAATTTCGGTTCTCTCGGAAGTCCCGGATCGCTGGTCCGAGGCGTTGCACGCATGGTCGCAGCTGAACGCGCCCGCCTGGAAGAATCGGACGCCGGACCGCCACGCCGAGTATCTCCTGTATCAGACGCTCATCGGCGCGTGGCCCATCTCTCAGGAGCGCTGTTGGCAATACATGCTGAAGGCCTGCCGCGAGGCCAAGATCCGGACGTCCTGGCATGAGCCGAACACCGGATACGAAGAGAACATCCGCGGCTTCGTCGATGGCGTCTTTCAGACGCCCGAATTCATCGCAAGCCTCGAAGCCTTCATCCAGCCTCTCGTGCTTCCCGGCCGCATCAACAGCCTGTCCCAGACCCTCATCAAGATGATCGTGTCGGGAGTGCCTGATTTTTACCAGGGAACGGAACTATGGGATCTGAGCCTCGTCGATCCCGACAATCGCCGGCCGGTGGATTTCGAGCTGCGGTCTGCGCTGCTGCGTCGCTGCCGCGAACTCTCCGCGGCGGAAGCGGTGCGCGACTGGGAATCGGGCCTGCCGAAGCTATGGATGACGGCGCGCGTGCTGGCGCTGCGGCGGGAACGGCCGCAGGAGTTCTCGGATCGGAGCAAGTATCAGCCGCTGGTGGCGCAGGGGGCGCATCTCGGAAACGTGCTGGCATTCCGCCGCGGCGAGAATCTGATCGCGGTGGTGCCGCGGTTCACGATGTCGGTGGCGGGCGACTGGGGAGATACGCGTCTGCCGCTGCCGCGCGGAACCTGGAAGAACCATTTCACCGGTGCTTGCTCGGATGGCGCCGTAAATCCGGGCGAACTCTTCGATCAATTTCCCGTTGCGCTGTTGATTCGCAGCGAAACTTAGAAGCACGCGTCCAGCGCGTACCGGGACCGGGCGACTACGCATATTTGCGCCAGCGAGTGCAACTTCGCGTCACGCATCCGGCGCCTCCTATATCAACGCTGGCGGATCCGAGCGTCGTCGAGCAGTTGATCCAGGAGCATGCACGTCTGTAGCGCTGTCGATAAAGGAGATTATGCGACTGATACTTTTGGGGGGACCCGGCGCGGGGCGAGCGGTGATGCGCGGGCGCCAAAACTCGTCAGCATTGCGGGTGCCGGCGAATTGGAAGAGAATCTCCGATCACATCTGTGCCGCGCTTCAATAGCGAGCCAGCGCGAACGCAGGACCTTTCGCGAACGATTGAGCAGCATGTTGACCGGGCGGCTATTTGCCCTTCTTGGTCCGCTCGATCGCATCGACGATCAACTGCCGTGCCTCGGCGGCATCGCCCCAGCCGATCAATTTGACCCATTTGCCCGCCTCAAGATCCTTGTAATGTTCGAAGAAGTGCTGGATTTGCTCGCGTGTGATCGCCGGCAGGTCAGTGTATTCATGGACGTTCTCGTAGCGTTTGGTGAGGCGCGGGACGGGTACGGCGATGATCTTTTCGTCACCGCCGCCGTCATCATGCATTTTCAGTACGCCGATCGGTCGCACGTTGATGACGGCACCAGGCACGATGGGCCGGGTGTTTGCGACCAGAACATCGATCGGATCGCCATCGTCGGACAGGGTATGCGGTACGAAGCCATAATTGCCGGGATAGCGCATCGGCGTGTGAAGAAACCGGTCAACCACGAGCGTTCCCGCCGCTTTGTCCATTTCGTATTTGATTGGCTCGCCCCCGATCGGCACCTCGATAATGACGTTGACGTCCTCGGGCGGATGGGTGCCAATCGCAATCGCGTCAATGTTCATCGCTATTCCCCGGTCTGGTCATGGTGCTGACTATAAGGGCGAGCGCCCGGCGGCGCTACCGAGCATCGCGTGTAGCGCGTCCACCAGCGCAAGCGGCCGGTGCCATCGAGGATCCACCGTCGACGGGCCGCCGCCGGTCAAGCGTGCGACGCTGCCGGATTGCACACGGGCGCTTACGTGGTAATCAAGCGCAAGTAGTCCTAGGAAAGGTTTGAAAAAGGGAGCCTGGCGGGCTATCTCGAGTCGATAGGACTCGTCGGTGGCAATGCAGGTTATCACCAACGCGGACCGTCGGCGAAGCCTCGAACCCCTGAAGTATCCGGCTAGGCGGCCGGAGCGGCGTGCGCCGTCGGCAGAACAAAGTGTTCGGCGTCCGCCGAGTGCGGCGGTTGCGACCGCCACCATGCGGCCGTCAACAGATCGGCATGATGCTTCAGGAAGACGTCGCGCAACGCGGCTGGAATCGCCAGAAAGGGCAGCCATTGTTCCGGAAACACGTCGCGCGGCCCGCAGTGAAACCACGGCTCCGCGCTGGTCTCCTCCTCCTCGCAGGTGGGCTGCGGCAGGTCGCGAAACACGCAATCCGTCACCAGGCACAGTTCGTCATAATCGTAGAAGATGACGCGCCGATGGCTGGTCACGCCGAAATTCTTGAGCAACAGATCGCCGGGAAAGACATTGCTCAAGGCGAGATCGCGCAGCGCGTTTCCGTAGTCGATGATGGCAGTCTCGGCTGCCGCAGGCTCGGCCTCGCGCAGGAAGAGATTCAAGGGCCTCAAGCGGCGCTCGATGTAGCAGTGCTCGACGATCAGGTCGTCGCCCTCGATGCGGCAGCTCAAGGAGGCATCGCGCAGCAGTTCGTCCGCGAGGGCGGGCATGAAGCGCGCCCGCGGCAGGCGCAGCCGCTTGAATTCCTGGGCGTCGACCAGACGCCCGGCGCGATCGTGCCGGAATACGAACTGGTAGCGCTCCATGACGTCGGCGCGGGTGCAGGTTTTCGGGGCGCCGAAAGTATCGCGAATCACCTTGAATACCAGGTCGTGCGAGGGCAGCGTGAACACGATCATCACCAGGCCGCGCTCCCCGGGAGCATGAACGAAGCTGTCGATGGAAGTGCTCAAATGCCGTTGCAGCGCGAAATATCGTTCGGTCTTTCCCTGCTTGGCGCGGCCCAACACCGTGTACAACTCGTCTATGGGCTTGCGGGGCATGAACGAGCGCAGCAGCGTGATCGCGGCGCTGACGACCGGAAGATCGACGTGGAAATACGAGCGTGCGTAGCCGAACAGCGAGCCTACGTCGGCGCGCGACAGCATCACGGCGTCCACCTTTACGCCGTCTGCGGAATTCGTGAATGCGATGACGAGAGGCGTGATGGAGCTGTCGCCGATGAGCCGGCCCACCACGAACGCGTGCATGCCGCGATAGAAGACCGGGTCGATCAGTTCGATGGATTCCGGCGCGCCGCTTTGCCGCCCGGATTCGAAGTAGCGCCCGATTTCGGCGCTTATGCGGTGGACGGCGGCGTCCTGATCGCCGATCGCCGCTCCGAACGGCAGATCGGCGAGGATTTCGCGGACGGCCGCCGGCAACGAGCCCCCGATCCGATAGACACGCAGCGGCACCGCCCCCGACGCGCGGCCTATGGTGGTCGCGCAGAACTCCACTTCGGGGTTTACGCCGACGGTGCTGAACAACTCGCGGCTGACGGAGTTGAAAAACGTGCGGTAGAAATCGCTGTCGGGCCGGCGGGCAACGAGCATCTCGTAGGCGCGCTTGATCTCGGACCAGAGCGGCACGTCGGTCCGGCGCTCCCGTAGATCATCGCCCATGGCGCCGACGCATCGGGTGACCCGCAGGTCGTATAGCTCGATGCGGGCCACCGCGTCGGATTGCGCGCTCTGCCAGTCCTCGGCGAGGAAATTGAGCGCCGCGCGCCGCGTTATCCGGCCGAACTCCTCGTTGTACGAACGAAAGTGTTCGGCGATGGCCGCCGCGTGCTCCTTCGCGGTGGCTGTGTTGTTCGCGGCCACGGCGATCATGGATTGCCGCCAGGGTCCTTAGGCGACGTCGCGCTGCGGCGCGGATTTGGCCGCGGGCGCCGCGAACTGCTCGGTTTCCGTGCTTCCCGCCATGGCGCCGGTGGAATGGGCGCCGGCACTGATGGCGGTTTGAACCGCATCGAAATAGCCGGTGCCGACAAAGGACTGGTGCTTGGCGGCGCGGTAGCCGTTCGCTTCCTGGCCGAACTCGCGCTGTTGCAACTGGGAATATCCCAGCATGCCGTTGTCGCGGTAAGCCGATGCCAGCTCGAACATCGAAAGATTCAGCGCATGCCAGCCCGCGAGCGTGATGAACTGAAAGCGATAACCCATCGCGGCCAGTTCTTCGCGCCAGCCCTTCATGGCCGCGGGCGTTAGTTTGGCCTGCCAATTGAAGGAGGGCGAGCAGTTGTAGGCCAGCAGCTTGCCGGGGAATTTTTCATGGATCGCATCGGCAAACCGGCGCGCCTCGCCGAGTTCGGGCTTGGAGGTTTCGCACCAGATCAAATCGCAGTACGGAGCGTAGGCGAGGCCGCGCGCAATGGCTTGCTCGATGCCGGGTCGCACATAGAAGAAGCCCTCGGACGAGCGTTGGCCGGTGATGAAGGCGGCATCTCGAGGGTCATTGTCGGACAGCAGCAGATCCGCTGCATCGGCATCGGTGCGTGCGATGAGAACGGTCGGAACGTCGAGAACATCAGCCGCGAGGCGGGCGGCCACGAGCTTGTTGATGGCCTCGGCGGTCGACACCAGGACCTTCCCGCCCAGGTGTCCGCACTTTTTCGCGGAAGAGAGCTGGTCTTCAAAATGAACGGCGGCCGCTCCCGCGCGGATCAGCGCCTTGGTCAGTTCGAAGGCGTTGAGATTGCCGCCGAAGCCGGCTTCGGCGTCGGCGATGATGGGCGCCAGCCAATCGATCTGCGACTTGCCGTCCAAGTGATGAATCTGGTCGGTGCGCAGCAGCGCGTTGTTGATGCGTTCGACCATCTTGGGCACGGAATCCACCGGATACAGGCTTTGATCGGGATACATCTCGCCCGCGGAGTTGGCGTCGCCGGCTACCTGCCAACCCGAGCAGTAAATTGCCTTCAACCCGGCCTGAACGGTCTGTACCGCTTGATTGCCCGTCATGCAGCCCAGACCCGCGACCACAGGGCTACTGTGCAGCAGGCTCCAAAACTTCTCCGCACCCATCCGCGCCAGCGAATATTCGATGTGAACGGAGCCGCGCAAGCGGGCGACATCGGCGGGGGTGTAAGGACGTTCTACGCCATGCCAGCGCGAATCCGGGGCTCTCAACTCGGTCATCATCAGTCTCCCAATAGGCCTGTTCGGCAGGTAACGGTCCGCGAACTTGCGTCGCGACGTGGGCGCAGATTAGAGTGTTCAGCGAGGATATTTACACAATAGAAATTTGACAATGTGAATTTCACACAACCGAGTAATATGTTCACAGCGGGCGGTATGGTCACAGCGGGGGATTCATGGCAGGCCTGATACGCCAGGGGCATTTCTTGGGCGCCAAGCTGCGTTCGCTGCGTAAGCGCAATGGGCTTACGTTGGATGAGCTATCCGCCCGATGCGTGCAAATCGACGTGGCCGGGGCGCCCTCGGTGTCCTATCTGAGCATGGTGGAAACGGGCAAGCGCATGCCCTCGGAGCAGATGCTCCACATGTTGGCAGGCATATTCGGCAAGGATTCGCGCTGGTTCCTCGACGAAAACACCGAGGTGGAGGTGGCCCCGGCGCAGCGCGAACGCGGCGGCCTCGAGGCGATGCCGCTGGAACCGGCCTTTCTGTTTTCCCACGAACTGCTGCAGAATGCGCTGCCGGAACTGTTGTCCCAGACGGGCACCACCGGTCGGCAATTTGCGCAATTGCTGATTCGCGTCTGGCAGGAAACGCGTCACAACAATTTCCCCGACATCGAGCGGGCCGCCGAGGAATGCGGCGGCCGCGAGATGCCCCTGACCCTCGATGTGCTGATGGCGATCTGCAAGCGGCACGGCCTGCAGGTCAATTGGTTCGACGAAGAGGCGCGGGACGGCCAGCCGGCGGGCGGCGCGTTGATCAGATCCCGATTCGAAGCGCCGGGAACGGTGCTGGTCAACCGGCGATTGCGCAGCCAGGAAGGGCGCTTGAAGTATGAGCTCGCGTTTTTCATCGGGCACAAGGTGCTGCACAACGGCGATGGGGCGATCTCGCCCCACAGCGCCATGCATTCGGGGGACGGCGAGGCATCGAGTTCCGCCGCCGGCATGGGCGCGCAGGACGTGCTGTATGCGTGGCGGGATTTTGAATGCAGTTTCTTCGCGGGCGCCCTGCTATGCCCGCGCATACCGTTTCGCCGGTTCTTGATCCGCGAGGCGCACAGCGTTTCGGCCGGCCGCAAGCTCGGCGTCACCGCCGCCCTGGTCATGCGCCGGATGACGGCGGTATCTCCCTACCGGCACTGGCATTTCTTCGATGCCTATCCTCCCGGCTTTCTGCGCGCGGTCTATCGCGGCAACGGAATCCCTCTGCCTTGGGGCAACATGAGTTTGGTGTCGGATCCATGCCCGCGTTGGGCGGTGTTCCGCCTGTTGAAGGACGCCCCCAACGCAACCCCCGCGATTCAAAAACCCAAATCGCAGATATCGGTGATGCAGGAGGGAAAGCGCGCCAGGCTGTACTGCTGTCATTCGCTGCTGACGCGCGACGCGCTCGACGAAGTACACGTGCTGTCCGTCGGCGTCGACCTGCTGCCGGCGTTGGAGGCGCAGGGATTCGACGGCGAGAACGTGGTCGCGGCGGTGGCCGAGTCGTGCCGGCTGGGCGGAGGCGACGGCAAGATTCCGGCCGAGGCCGCCGCGAACATCCATGCGGCATCGCAGGTCCTCAACATCTCCTGGATTGCCGATGCGCTGGATTCGACTGCCAGCGTCATCTGTCCCCGCAGCGGGGCTTGTCCGCGCCAACCCAAAGCCTGTGCGCAACCCGCTGCTTAGCCGATGCTGGACCTCAATGACGTGCGCATGTTCGTCCAAGTGGTTCGGGCGCGCAGCTTCGCCGAAGCGGCACGCCGTCTGGGCGTGCCGCCCAATACCTTGAGCCGCCGGATACGCGAACTCGAGTCCGGCCTGGACACCCGCCTGATGCAGCGATCCACCCGCAAGCTCACGCTGACGGCGGCCGGACAGGCTTTCTTCGATCGCTGCGCGCCCGGCGTCGACGGGGTGCTGGAGGCGGGCAAGGATTTGGTCGACGGCAGCGACACGCCGGGCGGATCGGTGCGCGTTGCGGCGCCGGCGGACTTCCTCGATTTCTTCAGCATCGCCTGGGTGGCGGAATTCTTAGGCCGTCATCCGCGAGTGCGCCTGGATTTCGTATTGAACGATGCACGGGCGGACTTGTTCGATGAAGATATCGATGTTGCATTTCGCGCCGGCAGCTCGCGGGAGATGCGCTCCGTGTTCCGTCAAATTACATCGCAGTATTTCAATCTGGTCGCAAGCCCGGACTACTTGGAGGCCCGAGGCCATCCCAAGACGCTCCAGGAACTGGCGCGCCACGATTGTCTGATCGTGTCGACCCGGCAAAGCCGCGTGACCTGGACGCTGCAGGGACCGAACGGCGAGGAAGAGGTGGAGGTTTCGGGACGATTCAGCGCGAATAGCGCGCGCATCCTGATGAAGGGCTGCGTGTCCGGCTTGGGGGTGGCCTTGCTGCCGGCCATGATGGTCGGTGCGGATCTGCGTGCCGGCAGCCTCATTCACGTGCTGCAGGACTATCGCCGGGAGGGCGCCGACCTGAACATCGTCCTTCCCAGCCGCCGGCATATTCCGACGGCGGTATCGGCCTTCGTCGAATTTGCCATGCTGAAACTGCAATCGATCACGGCATGTGAGGTTCTGGCCGCATCCGGCAGCGCGAACCGCCGGAAGACGCGAATGGCATGACGGCGCGCGGCTGTCGGCGATCGTTTCGTCGTTGTAAACTCTCGCGACGATTTCGCAGCAGGAGGCAATATGATCTTCTCTCGCAACCTTCGCTTCGCACCGCCCATCGCCGTGGGACTGGCACTCTGCTGCAGCGCCCTCGCCGCCGATGCGCCCGCGCCCGCCCAAAAGCCGCTCCCGGTTGCCTTGGTGGACGCCTTCAACGTACTGTCGAAGGGTCCGCACAAAGGCTTTCGGGCGAATCATGCGAAGGGCATCATGGTCGAGGGAACGTTCACGCCCAGCCCGGCCGCTGCGGCGTTCAGCAAGGCGCCGCATTTCGCGAAAGCGGTAAAGGTCCTCGTTCGGTTTTCCGACCCGACCGGCGTTCCCACGCTGCCGGATGCGGATCCCAACGCCAGTCCGCACGGAATAGCGATCCGATTCACGCTGCCCGATGGCGCCGCCACGGACATCGTGAGCATCTCGGCGAACGGCTTTCCGGTCGCAACACCGGAGGATTTTCTCGCGTTCCTGCAGGCGGCCGGACAGAGCGGACCCGATGCACCGAAGCCCACCCCCATCGAAAAGTTTCTCGGCACCCATCCGGCGGCGGTGAAATTCGTGACCACCCCGAGGCCGGCTCCGGTGAGTTTCGCGACCCTCGCCTTCTATGGGGTCAATGCCTTCAAATTCACCAATGCAAATGGCGTGAGCCAATACGCGCGCTACCAGATCATTCCGGCCGCCGGTGAACACGCGTTGAGCGACGCGGAAGCGGCGAAAGCCGCGCCGAACTATCTGATGGATGAACTACCGCAGCGCATAGCCAAAGGTCCTGTCAAATTTCGCCTGTTGGCGCAGGTCGCCGCCGAGGGTGACTCGCTCAACGACCCAACCTCGACGTGGCCGCCGGACCGTAAACTCGTCTCCTTGGGCACCCTTACCTTGACGCAAACCGTCAAGGATCAGGCAACCGCTCAGAAGTTGATCATGTTCAGTCCGCTCAATCTCGCGGCCGGCATCGAACCCTCCGCGGATCCGGTGTTGCTCGCCCGGCCGCCCGCGTATGGAGTGAGCTTCAGCCAGCGAATACAATAAAATCCGATGCGCACCATCGTATCCGCGGCCGGGCCCTGCCGATGAAGCTCTACTCCTGGAATGTGAACGGCATTCGCGCGGTCCATCGCAAGGGACTGTTCCTGTCATTTCTGGAGAAACATCAGCCGGATATCCTGTGTCTTCAGGAAACCAAGGCTGAGCGCGGGCAGATTGAAATCGACCTGCCGGGCTATCGGGAATATTGGAACTCGGCCATCAAGAAGGGCTATTCCGGAACGGCCATTTTTTCCAAGCAGGAGCCGATCGCCGTCATCAACGGGTATCCGACTGAGTTTGCGCAGCGCTTCAGTTTTGCCGACGAACTGCAGCGCGACAGCGCCGAGGAAGGACGGGTCATCACGGCCGAATTCGACAACTTTCACGTGGTCACCGTGTATACGCCGAACGCCAAGGACGACCTCAGCCGGCTGGATCTGCGCTTCAAGCATTGGGACCCGGCGTTCCTTGCCTATTGCAGGCAGCTCGAGACGCGCAAGCCGGTTATTTTTTGCGGCGATTTGAACGTTGCCCACACCGAACTCGACCTCGCCAATCCCAAGCCGAACCGCGGGAAAAAGGGATTCACCGACGAGGAGCGCAAGGGATTTCAAAATATGGTGGACGCGGGGTTCATCGATACGTTCCGGCTCTTCACGCAGGGAAACGGCCACTATTCGTGGTGGAGTCATTTTGCGAACTCCCGGGCGCGCAACATCGGGTGGAGAATCGACTATTTTCTGGTGTCGGCAGCCCTACGCGGCTCGGTGAACAGCGCGGCGATTCACCCGGAAGTTTTGGGCAGCGATCACTGTCCGGTCAGCGTCACCCTGCGCTGATCCCAAGTAAGCCGCAGGCGAGAGGATAAACTACCGCTTTAATTTGCCCCGAAGTTGGCGCATATTCGGCCTCCAAAGGTTACCAATATTTCGTGCATACCTGGGAGGGAGCGGCTATGAATAGACTGGAAGGACGGCGGGCATTGGTGACCGGGGCGGCGCGCGGAATCGGAAGAGCCATTGCCCTGTCGCTCGCGAGTGAAGGCGCGGATATCGCGATCAACTATCAAAGCAGCGAGGGCGAGGCGAATTCGTTGGCGGCCGAGTTGAACGAGGCCGGCCGGAAAACGCTGTTATTCAAGGGCGACGTGGGCGAGCGATCGACCTGGAACTCGATGATCGAGACGATCACCAAGAGTTGGGGACGGCTCGACATTCTGGTCAACAATGCCGGCATCACGCGCGACAAGACGCTGCGCAAGATGACGGACGATGATTGGCTCGGCGTGCTGCATACCAATCTCAACGCCTGTTATTTCGGCGTCTCCGCCGTCATGCCGATGATGACCGCCCAAAAGCATGGCCGGATCATCAATATCAGTTCCTTCGTCGGCCAGGCAGGCAATTTTGGGCAAGCCAATTACGCGGCGAGCAAGGGCGGCATCATCGCATTCACCAAAACCGCGGCAATGGAACTTGCCAAGTACAACGTCACCTGCAATGCGCTGGCTCCTGGGTTCACTGAGACCGGCATGTTGGCCAAGGTACCGGAGCAGGTGCAGGCGAGCATCCTGGCGCGCATTCCGATGGGACGTTTCGCAACGCCCCAGGAAATCGCCAAGGCGGTTCTCTTCCTGGCGGCCGACGGCGACTACATCACGGGCCAGCAGATCAACGTCAACGGCGGCGTCTACATGTAGACGCGGCCGCGCGTGCAGCGGGGTTTCAGCGCGGCGCGAGCCAGCGGACGATCGCCGCCGGCACCTCGCGCTGCGCACGTGCGCTGATATACATGCCGATGTGACCGAGTTCGAATTCGAGCGCCGTGTAGTCCTTGCTCCCGACCAGCCATTGAAGCGCTTTGGAAGCGTCCCGCGGCACCAGGTGATCTTTACTGCCGATCAGATTCAGCAGCGGCAGCTGCAGACTTCGCAAATCCACCCTGCGGCCGGCGATTTCAAGTTGGTTCCGCGCGAGGCGGTTCTCCTGATAAAACCAGGTCACGAACTCCTGAAAAGCGGTTCCGGCCTGGTCGGGACTGTCGAATATCCACCGCTCGACTCGCATGAAGTTGTCGACCTGCGCTTGATTCGGGCTTCCGAGCAGCAAGTCCATGTATTTCTGGTGGCCCAGGCGGAACGGCATCAGCGCCAGGAACAGCTGATTCAGAGCATCTCCCGATACATTGCCATCTCCCACCCAGGCGGCCACATCGATTTTTCTCGCCCACTTCGAGAGCAGGTCCGCGGGCGTGTGGAAATCAACCGGGGTAACCATGGTGATCAGGTTCCGCACCTTCCGAGGATGCAGTGCCGAGAAACACAGGCTGAGCACGCCGCCCTGGCAAACCCCGAGCATATTCAGCGCATCCAAGCGGTGCGCCGCGAGCACGTGTTCGACGCAGCCCGCGAGAAGCCGGTCGATGTAGTCGGCCAATGTCGTGAATCGGTCCGCCCCATCGGGGTAACCCCAGTCGATCAGGTACACCGGAAGGCCGGCATCCAGGAGCCCGCGGATCAGGGAACGGTCCTCCTGGAGATCCATCATGTAGGGGCGATTGACCAATGCGTAGACGATGAGCAATGGCGCGGCGCCGGATGAGGGCGCGGTGGGCCGGTAACGAAAAAGGCGCAGCTTTCCCGATTCCCAGACCAATTCCTTCGGCGAGCACCCGGGAGCGCAATGCTTTGCCGCCGCGAGCTTGGCGTATACATCGGCGAACGTCATGGGCTAAGGACGCTTCCCGCGGCGCGCGCGGGGCGGCCGGCGCGCCCGCGGAGGATTCGTCGGCGGCGGATCTCGCGGCTCCTTCAACCGAAGCTGCTCCTCCAGCGAGTTCACCCGCCTCATCAATGTGTTGAGTTCGCTGCGGGTGGGCAGGTCGAGGGCTTTGGCCCACAGCTCGACGCTCGCCTGGGATTCCTTGCGCCAGGCGCTGCTCGCATTCACGAAGTCGGCCAGCGCGCCGCTGAAGGAATCGCTGTGGGCCATGCGCGCGTAGGCTTCCTCCGCGCAATCGATCCACGAATCATACAGTGCGCGCAGCACCTCGATGCCCGGCACGGAGCCCAGCGCGGCGCTTGGGTAAGGCGGCTCGACCCGCGCCACAAAGGCCAGTGCGGCATCGCGCAATGCGTCGGACCACAATAATTGCAGCCGATGCTGTGCGTCACCCAGGCGCTGCCCCGTATCGGCGCTGCGCTGCCAGCGGAGCTGATGTTCGCGGCTTGGGCCGATCGCAGGAGAGTCCTGCAGCGGCGGCGGCGGCGGTGTGGCACCGCCTGCGCCGCCGGGATTTGAGGCCGCGCTCCACGGAAACTGGAAAAGCTCCATCGTTTCCACCCGTAGAAAATCGCCGAAGGCGCGCGCGGCCTCCGCCGCCGCCGGTCCGGGAGTCTGCATGCCGTCGAGGTATTTACCTGCCGCGGCCGCGAAACGATCGGCGGAACCGAGCAGCGGTGCAAAGAGCGAATCACCGCCCACACCGCTCTCCGTGTGCAGTGCAAAACCGACTCTGTGGTTCGTGGCGGTTCGTGGTGAAGGTGGCTGTCTGCATTATAAGTAATTGTTTTTTATTAAAAAACCTTAGTTGCTTAATTGGCGTATAATGGGAGTCAATTATCGGATTTTGTGCGATGCGAAGTCCAAACTAAAACTATGCAGCCAGAACGCCTCATTAGAAAGTACTCGAATCGCCGGCTATATGACACCAGCGGCAGCCGCCACGTCACGCTCGACGACCTGCGGCAACTCGTCGTGGCGGGCGAGAAAATCAAGGTGATCGACGACAAGTCGGGCGATGACCTGACGCGCTCGGTGCTGCTGCAGATCATAACCGAGCAGGAGCAATTCGGTGTTCCCGTGCTGAACTGCGATCTGCTCGAGATGGTGATCAGATTCTACGGCGGACCGATGCAGTCGTTGCTCAGCCGCTATCTCGAGCAGGCGTTCACCACGATGCTGCGCCAGCAAGAGGCCATGCAGTCGGAAATGGCCAAGGCATTGCGGACGCCGTTTGCGCCTCTGACGGAACTGGTCCGCAAGAACATGGAGGCGTGGGAACAGGTGCAGGCGGCCACCCGCGACGCATTCGGCGGGCGTTCCGGCGCGACTTCCTCCAAGGGTCGAGACGAAGCCAAGGGTCGAGACGAAGCCAAGACTCGAGACGAAGCCAAGACAAAAGATAATGCGGGCAAGCCGCGGGATGATCGCAACACAGGTGAGTGACCAACAATGGACATGCATGACAAGACCGTAGTGGTGACAGGCGCAGGACGCGGCATCGGGAGAGCCATCGCATTGCAAATTGCCGCTCATGGTGCAGATGTTGCACTGTTCGACCTCAACGCCGGCGACCTCGAGGAGACGCGCGCATTGTGTGCGGCGAAATCGGTGCAAGCTCGAAGCTATAAGGTGAACGTGGCCGATGAAGGCGAGGTCTGCGAAGCCATGGCGCGTGTAACGGCCGATTTCGGCCGTCTGGACGGATTGGTGAACAACGCGGGAATCGTGCGGGACGGCTTGCTGGTCAAGGTCAAAGACGGCGTTGCGGTCGGCCGCATGAGCCTGGATCAGTGGAATGCGGTCATCGGCGTCAACCTCACCGGCGTGTTCCTGTGCGCGCGGGAGGCTGCGGCGCATATGATCGAACGCGGCAACGGCGGCGTGATCGTGAACATTTCGAGCATTTCACGCGCCGGCAATGCCGGGCAAAGCAACTACAGCGCCGCCAAGGCCGGCGTCGAATCCATGAGCGTGGTCTGGGCAAAGGAACTCGCCCGCTATGGGATTCGATGCGGTTCCGTTGCGCCGGGCTTCACGCGCACGGAGATTCTGGCGGCCATGCGTCCCGAGGTGCTGGACAAGCTGACGGCGCCGGTGCCGTTGAAGCGCCTGGGACGGCCCGAGGAAATCGCTCATGCCGTGCTGTTCATCTTCGAGAACGATTTTTTCACCGGCCGCTGCCTCGAGGTGGACGGTGGGTTACGCCTGTAAGCGGCTGCCTCTGTAGGCTCGCGGGGTCTAGATGCCCAGGGCGTCGCAGATTCGGCTGCTCGCCCAGACGACGCGCTTCACCGATGCGGGCAGCAGGTCATCGGTGGGATCATCGCCTTCGGCGTCAATCCGGTCCGACGTGGATTGCAAGCCGAGCCGCGCCATCACCAACGCCTCGACCGCCTCGGCCTCGTATTCAAAGACGGCGCACGGATGCTGCAGGCAGAGATCCCGATGCGTCAGCCAATGAGTCAGTTCGTGCACCAGGGTCAACAGTTCCTGCTCGGGATTCAAATCGGCTCGCAGCATGATGAGATCGCTGTACACCCGCCCGTGTACCGATTCGGGCAGCGCAGAGCGCACCAGGCGGGCGCCGCTGCGTTCGACATAGGACTCGAGCGACCGAATGTGGTCGAGAATCGTTGCCATGGCCGACCCTCCAACTGCGCATCTGCCAGCATCATGCGCCCGTTGGGCGGGCGCGTCGATCTCGGTTCCTCGCGGTTTTGCGACGCAAGAGAAGTATTGCAACGCGATTGCTATCGGATTCTCATTTTGTCGCTTAATACTGTTTAAAATCATATGGTTATTTTCGCTGACCGGACTCCATCAGGAAATTTTAAATTCTTCTTGCAATGCATACAAAACGCGCTATGATGCTGCTTGACCGAGATCCCCCAAATTCAGGAGATGATATGAGCGACACAACCTTTGATCCCAAGACCATCCTCGAGACCTATAAGGCGGCGTTCGCGCCGGTGCTGAAGGCCCAACAGGAAGGCGTGAAAGCAATCGACCGCGTAGGTCGCTACCAGTATGCCGTTGCCGGCGACTACCTCGAGTGGAGCCTGGCGCAGGCGAAGTTGGCGCTGGGTGTGCAGAGCCCGGCCGACTTCGTGTCCAAGCAGGTCGAACTGACCACGGCTCTGTCCGAGAAGCTTCGCGCCCGAGCCCAGGAGTTCGCCACGCTCGCGACCGAGACTCAGGCGAGTTTCACCGAAGCGGTGAAGGAAGCGACCACCAAGGTCGTCGATGAGGCGAAGCGCTTCGAGGAGCCGAAGAAGAAAGTCGGCTGATAGGTCCATCCAAGAACGGCGGGGCGCCACGGCGCCCCCGCCGATTCGCGGTTCGCGAAACAAGGACAGTGGCCTAGATGTCGAACCCCAGTGTGTCGAGCCCCAACATGTCGAACTCCAGCGGTGATGAAGCCGAGACACCGGAACGCCGGGAACAACTCAATATTGAACGGGCGCTGCGAGAGCAAATGGCCACCGTCACCGGTGGTTTGGCGCCCGACGGGTACGTCAATGCCTGGTGGGACTGGCTGTTGAATCTTGCCAAGGAACCTCCGCAGCAACTGCAGCTCGCGGAGGACGCGATGGCCAAAACCGCGGAAACACTGGCGTTTGCCGTGCAGGCGTCCGCCTCCCGGGAGCCCTTGTCACCCGCCGCGGGCGACGCTCGTTTTGAGGGCACCGCCTGGTCACAATGGCCCTTCAATGTGTACGCGCACGCGTATCGCAATTATGCCGAGTGGTGGCAAAACGCGCTGGCGGCCGTGCCCGGAGTCGCGCCCGCAAACCAGCGCACCTTGGAATTCGTGGCCCGCAATGCGCTCGAGACGGTGTCCCCGGCGAATTACCTTGCCACCAACCCCGAGCTGCTGGACGCCACCCGTGCGGAGGCCGGGCAAAACCTGGTGCGCGGCTTCGGCCATTGGCTCGAGGACGTTCAAAGCGCTCTGGGCAGCAAGAAACAGGACGCAACGGACAAGTTCGTACTTGGCCGCAACATTGCGGCGACCCCCGGCAAGGTGGTGTTGCGCAACGACCTCATTGAATTGATCCAATATTCGCCCGCGACCGAGACGGTCTTTGCCGAGCCCATACTGATCATTCCGGCATGGATCATGAAGTACTACATTCTCGATCTATCCGCGAATAATTCCATGGTGTCATACCTGGTCTCCCAAGGACACACGGTGTTCATGGTGTCATGGAAGAATCCGTCCGAAAGCGACCGCAATCTCGGCATGGATGACTATCTGCGGCTTGGAGTCCGGGCGGCCTTTGACGCCGTTTCCCGCATCGTGCCCGATCAAAAGATTCACTCGGTGGGCTACTGCATCGGCGGCACGCTGCTCTCGATTGCGGCGGCCGTGTTTGCAGCCGAGGGCGATCATCGTGCAGCCAGCATGACCTTGCTCGCGGCACAGCAAGACTTCAGCGAGCCCGGAGAATTGTCGCTGTTCATCAGCCCGAGCCAGATCGATATGCTCGAAGCGGTCATGAATCGAACCGGCGTGCTGAAAAGCGAGCAGATGGGCGGTGCGTTCACGCTGCTGCGGGCCCGCGATCTGCTGTGGACCCCGGCCGTCAACTCGTATGTGCGGGGCAAACGCGAATCGCCCAATGATTTGATGACGTGGAACGCCGACGGCACGCGCATGCCATGCCGCATGCATTCGGAATATCTACGGCAGCTGTACCTCAACAACGCTCTGGCACGCGGCGAATTTCAGGCCGAAGGCCGCCTCGCCGATCTCGCGGGCATCCAGATGCCGATGTTCGTGGTCGGCACGGAGACCGACCATGTCGCGCCATGGAAGTCGGTATACAAGGCCCGCGGATTGACGCGCTCGGCCGACTATACTTTTCTGCTCACTTCAGGCGGCCACAATGCCGGCATCGTCAGCGGCGCCGTGCATCCGCGACGGCGCCACCGTGTCCGTACCTGGTTGAATGCGACAGAGACTCTCTCGCCGGAGGCGTGGTTCGACGGCACGCCGCCCCGGTCCGGCTCGTGGTGGCCCGAATGGGAACTTTGGCTGGCGCAGCACTCCACGCCGGAGAAAGTAGGTCCTCCTCCGATGGGATCCGCCGCGGCCGGGCACGTGCCGCTCGCCGATGCTCCCGGGGAATATGTATTGCAAAAGTGAGTCGCAAACGCTGCAATGGGACGCGGCCGGCCAGGTGCGGTCGGCCAGACGCGGTCGGCAGCCATCGAAAATTTGGATTTGGGGGGTTGTATGAATGAAGTTGTCATCACGGCGGCGGTGCGAACCGCGGTCGGTAAGTTCAGCGGATCCATTGCGAAAGTCTCCGCGGCCGATTTAGGCGCACACGTGATCAAGGCGCTGCTGGCGCGTTCCGGCGTGCAGCCTCATCAAATATCCGAAGTCATCATGGGCCAGGTGTTGACCGCGGGGGTGGGCCAGAATCCGGCGCGTCAGGCCCTGATTCACGCCGGGCTCCCGGATGCGGTGCCCGGCATGACCATCGGCAAGGTGTGCGGCAGCGGACTGAAGGCGACGCATCTGGCCGCGCAGGCGATCAAGTGCGGCGACGCGGAAATCATCATCGCCGGCGGCCAGGAAAACATGAGCGCTGCACCGCACGTGCTACAGGGATCCCGGGACGGATTCCGCATGGGTGACGCCAAGCTCATCGACAGCATGATAGTCGACGGACTATGGGACGCCTTCAACAATTACCACATGGGCTCGACCGCGGAAAACGTCGCCAAGAAGTATGAAATTTCGCGCCGCGAACAGGACGAGTTCGCCGCCGCGTCTCAGCAGAAAGCCGAGGCTGCGCAGAAGGCCGGCCGGTTCAAAGCCGAAATTGCCCCGCTCGAAATCGTTACGCGCAAGGCCACCACGGTGTTCGACAGCGACGAGTACGTCCGCGCCGGCACGACCGTCGAGGCGCTCGGCGAGCTGAAGCCCGCGTTCAGCAAGGACGGCACGGTTACGGCGGGCAATGCGTCGGGGATCAACGACGGCGCCGCCGCGGTCATGATGATGTCGGCGCGGAAGGCCGAGGAACTCGGGCTGAAGCCTCTCGCCCGCGTGCGGGCGTACTCATCCGCGGGCGTGGATCCGAAGATCATGGGGATGGGTCCCGTACCCGCGGCGCAACTCTGCCTGAAGAAGGCCGGCTGGACGCATCAGGATCTCGACCTCATGGAAATCAACGAGGCGTTTGCCGCGCAGGCAATCGGCGTCAACCGTCAGATGGGGTGGGATACATCGAAGATAAACGTCAACGGCGGCGCCATCGCCATCGGCCATCCGATCGGGGCATCGGGTTGCCGCATCCTGGTGACGCTGCTGCACGAGATGATTCGGCGCGACGCAAAGAAGGGACTTGCGAGTCTGTGCATCGGCGGCGGCATGGGCGTCGCGCTCGCGATCGAACGTTGATACACCGCCGCGCCGCCGCAGCCTGAGCGGCGGCGGTCAGCGTGCACGCTCCGCGATCAGCTGTTCGACGACCCCAGGATCGGCCAGCTCCGGAACCGCGTATCGATTAGTTGTCATCTTCCTGCCCCCGTATTTCCACGTACGGACATCTTTCAACCCGCCAGGCGCCGGTCAGCGGCGCGCCCTCCTGCCCAGGAAAAACCGCACCATTTCCGCCGAGGCATCCGGTCCGGATTCGTCGGTGAAGGACCCCTCGGAGAATCCTCCGGACCATGCATGGCCGGCGCCATGAAGCACCCAATATTCAATGAACGAAGCGGATCGTGACGCTCGGTACCTCGTCTCAGTGTACGCCCGCCCGTCGCCGGACGTCCCCTCCAGTACGACTTTTCGCAGGGGTCCCAAATCGCGCTCTGCATTGGAAACCGCCTGGTCGACGATGGCGGAGCCATTCTGGACGTCCACCGTCGTGTCCCGGTCTCCATGAAACACGATGGTCGGAATCGCGTGCTTGACCGTGGAATCGAGCTGCGAAGTTCTGCCCCGCATGGCGGCCATCGCCGAGGACGCGTCATGGGCGGCGCGATAGGGCAGGCCCGAGTGCACTCCAATCGCGGAAAATATATCTGGGTATGTCGCACCGAGAACTACCGCCATGGCGCCGCCCGCCGACAGGCCCGCAATGTAGGTGTGCGCCGCATCGACTGCGTGCTCCAAGGCGACTGCCCGGGTAATCCCGGCAATGAGCGCAGGTTCGCCTGTCTCCCGTGCCTGGTCCTTTCCGCGGAACCAATTCCAGCAAGTGAATGCGTTCGCGGCTGCCGACTGAGCCGGATAAGCCACCAGGAATCCGTGCTCGTCCGCCTGAGCGTTCATCCGCGTACCGGTTGCGAAGTCCTCCGGATTCTGTCCGCAACCGTGCAGCATGACCAACAGCGACCTGCGGCGGCCGCGGAGCCGCGCAGGGACATACAGCTTATAGCTCAGATTTCCCGCGCCGCCGGAATAGGCACGATCGAGGAATTGCCCCGGGGCTCTCCTCGCTTCGCGGTGAATGAGACCTGCGGACTCGAGTGCGCGCCTGATTTTGCCGATCAACATGTGTACCTCCACGGGTTGCATGCGACCATAGCGCATGCTGCCCGGTAGGCACTGTGATGGAATTCAGGCATCTTGCAATAATGACACAAACTCAAGGTATGGCTGTCTGGCAAGGCCGCGCGCTTAGCGGTGTGTTGTTCGATCTGGACGGCACATTGCTGGACACGGCCTCGGATATTGCCCGGGCGCTCAACCTCGCATTCAGCGAGTACGATCTGGCGCCGCTGCCGGTTGCCGATGTTTCCCGGATGATCGGGCGCGGATCGCCGATGCTCATCGAGTCCGCAACCCGAGCGCGGAGCCGGGCGTTTAGCGATGGCGAAAAGGCGGCCATCCTCGAACGGTTTTTCCATCACTATGGTGCATTGGAGGAAAGCGATGAATCCGACGCGCAGCCTTATGCGGGCGTCCGCGAGGCGCTGCGGCGCCTGCACGATGCTCAGATTCGGATTGCCGTCGTCACCAACAAGCACCACCGATTCGCGAGCGCGTTGCTTCAGCGGTTGAATCTCATGCAGTGGGTCGGCGCCGTCGTCGGCGGCGATACCTGTGAACGCCGGAAGCCCGATCCGCAGCCGCTGCTGTTCGCATGCCAGGCCTTGGGACTATCGCCGTCTCAGGTTCTGATGGTGGGCGATTCGATCAACGATGTGACGGCGGCACGCGCCGCGGGCATTCCGGTCGTGTGCGTGCCCTATGGGTACAATGAGGGCAGGGATCCGCGCTCGCTGGCCTGCGACGCGATGATCGAAACCCTCGCCGATCTTCCCCGCCTGCTATGGCCCGAAGGCTGAAGAGCCGCGAGATGAGAAATCGCGAGATGAGAAACCGCGATATCGCGGGCCCGCAAGTTAGAGCGGGTCGGCCACTTCGTGCCGTTCGTCGAATACACGGAAACCGGCGCGCTCATACACGCTGCGGGCCGCCGGATGGTCCCATTCATCGGTGTGTAGCCATATGCGGTCAGGGTTCGAGCGCCATTCGCCCTGCAACGCCGTCGCAAGCAACCAGGGCCCGAGGCCGCGCCCCTGCGCCTGCGGCACGAGTCCGAAGTTCTTCAGTTCGATTTGAGGAAAGGCGCCGCGGTCGAATTCGCAGAATCCGAGAGCCTCTCCGCTCACGTCGCGCAGAACGTAGAGATGCAGCGACTCGCCCGCGAGCAGGGCATCGAGTTCCGCCGCGGGCATCTTGAGGCGCTGGTCCCATCGCAACGGGGCCCCCACGCTCCGGTAGAGCGCCAGGTACTCGCCGCGCGCCAACCGCTCGAGAGCGATGCGCTCGCTGCCCCAGTAGAGAGCGGGCTGCGGCGCGGGCTCGCTCTGTTCGAGGTAGGCGACGCGCACGAGCGTCTGCTGGGGAGGACCGTCGCTCATTGTATTCATCGACTAGTGAATTTTCCCTTCGTTCCACATTGGACGGGTCGATTAATCGGCAATGCTCCGAGGCGCGCTTCGCCCGAGGGCATTCCCATGTCTGGAATCTGCGACGTTTTGACGTCACGATTCGTAGCGTCAAAACGTCACGAAAAAAACCGACATCGGCTTGCCGTGGACGCAGAACTACCAGTATCGGGGTGGGAGCGGATGGAATGCAATTGCGTCGCCGTGCGTACACTTAGAATAACCTGACTTTCGCGCGAAAGACAGGCTAAGGCGCCTGGCGCCGGCGCCGCAGGAAACCGAGAGCAAGAATCGCGGATGCGACCATCAGGAATAAGCTGACGGCGTTCAACACCGGAGTCGCGCCCTCGCGCATCCGGCCATACATCATCACGGTCAGCGGCGCATCCGTGCCGACCAGCATCAACGTCGTATTGAAATCTGAGAAGGACATCAGAAACGAGATGGCGGCCGAGCCCAGCAATGCCGGGCGCAAGTACGGCAAAACGATGGTGCGAAAGACGGCAGCCTTGGTGGCCCCCAGGTTCAACGCAGCTTCCTCCAGAGTCCGATCGAAGCGCCTCAGGCGGGCGCTGATGGTCAGGGTGGCAATGGTCGCAATGTAGGAGAATTGACCGAGCACCACCAGGGGAAGCCCGGGCCGTAGGGAATCCAGCTCCAAGTGGAGGGTATCGTCGGCGAATTCCGCGATCCGGCTCGCCAAGGCGAGAATCGATATTCCCAGAATGACGCCGGGGATGACGAGCGGCGCCAGCATCAGCAGGGACAGGAACTGCTTGCCGGGGAAACGGCCGCGCTCGATGAGGAATGCGTTCGAGGTGCCGAGCAGCACCGACAGCAGCGTGACCCAGATGGCAACGGTGCAGCTGGTCCAGATGCTGCCCAGCAGCTCGGAATCCGCAAACAGACCGGTCCGTCCGGTGGACGAGTTACCCAGGAACCAGTCGAGGGTGAACCCCCGCCATGGTGGGGCGGGGTAGGGTGCATCGTTGAACGAGAACACGGCAACGATGATCAAGGGCAGGAACAGAAATGCCATGAACGCGACCAGATAAACCCCGGTGGCGGTGCGCAGCCAGGCGGGACGGGGCAGCGACGGAATCATGTGCGGCGCATCACGTCACCGAATCGTTGACCGGTGATTCGGAGGCCGATCACCACCATCGCCGTGGACAACGCCAGGAGCAGAAAGCCGAACGCCGCACCCTGCTCCCAATTGAAGCGGGTGATGAACTGGGTATAGATCTGTTCGGTGAACCACTGGGAGTTCTTGCCGCCAAGCAACGTGGGCGTCAGGTAGTTCCCCAGCGTGAGCATGAACACGACGATGCATCCTGCGGTTATGCCGGGTGCCGCGTGGGGAATCACGATGGTGCGGAGAATGACGAATCCGCCGGCGCCGAGATCGTATGCGGCCTCGATCAAGGAATTGTCCAGGCTCTCCAGACTCGAAATGAGCGGGATCACCATGAACAGCAGCGACGTGTAAATCAAACCCACGAGGATGGTTGCGTCGTGGTAGAGCAATTCGACCGGCATCGCCGTCAGCCCAAGCTTCATGAGCAATGACGGTAGAACGCCGGACTCTCGCAACAGGATCATCCATCCGAGCGTGCGCACGGTCTCGCTCACCCAAAACGGGATGAGACAGAGTATGAACAGCCAGGAACCGGCGCGGCCGGCCGTCTTCGCAATGATCCACGCGATGGGAAACGCGAGCAGCAAGGTCAGCAGCGTTGCCGCGACCGACATCAACGCCGTGCGAACGAACACGTGCCAGTACAGCGGCTCCATGAAAAAAGTCTTGTATTGGGCGAGACTCGCCACATAGTCGCGCGGTCCCACCCGGGCGCGAAACGAGAGCACGGCGAGGTCCACGTGCGGCAGAACGATCAAGGCGGCAAGCCACAGAAGTGCCGGCGCCAGCAGCAGGCCCAGGCTCAATCGTGCTTGCCAGCGGGTAAGGGCGGCGCTATGCATCCTGTCCCGCGGATCCCGGACGCGCGGGAAAGCACACCGCTCGATCGGGATCGAAACTGAACAGCACGGATTCGCCCGGGCGAAGATCCGAGAATTGTCCGGTTTGCGGAAGCGCGATACGAAATTCTCGTCGAGTGCGTGCCTCCTGCAACAGAACTGCGGAGTTGGCGCCGTCGAACAACAGGCTCTGTACCTGACCCGCGTGAGACGGCTGGCCGCCGGGCAACTCCTGCGCCTGGCGTCCCAGACTGGCCGTTTCCGGACGCACGAAACCCTCGACTGCATCGCCCGCGCCGATCGAACCAAACCCACGCGCGCGGATGACCCAGCCGTCCGCGGTGGTGATTTCGACGAGCGCACCATCCCGGCCGGTTGCACGGCCTACGATTCGATTGTTCGCCCCGACGAAGCTGGCCACGAACGGCGTCTGCGGCCGGTAATACAGGTCCTGGGGCGTTCCCAATTGCTCGAAGGATCCATGACTCATGACTCCGACATGATCCGACAGCACCAGCGCCTCGGACTGATCGTGGGTGATGTAGACGAACGTCGTGCCGAAGGCGGCCTGCAATTGCTTCAGTTCGATCTTCATGTGTTCGCGCAGTTTGAGATCGAGCGCGCCCAGCGGCTCATCGAGCAGCAGCAGGGTAGGCTCGAGCACCAGGCTGCGGGCGATCGCGACGCGCTGCCGCTGGCCGCCCGAAAGCTCGTCCACACGTTTGCCGGCCGAAGCACCGAGTCCGACGCGCTCCAGCATGGCGTGGCTGCGCCGATCGCGCTCCGCGCGCGCCACGCCCCTGCGCGCCAATCCGAACGCCACGTTCTCGCCCACCGACATCATCGGAAAGAGGGCCAGTTGCTGGAATACCATATTGACGGGGCGCCGATTCGGCGCGACATCGCGCATGCTGCTGCCGCCGATGGCGATATCGCCGCTATCCGGAGCGATGAACCCGGCGATCATCCGAAGCAACGTGGTTTTGCCGCAGCCGGACGGACCCAGAATGGAGAAGAAACTGCCGCGTTCGACCGAAAAGGACAACGCATTCACGGCAACGTGATCCGCGAAGCGCTTCGTTACCGCGTCCGCGACCAGATCCGCGGTGCTCAATTGGCGGCCTTGATACGATCGAGCACCTTGCCTTCGATCTCCTCCAGCCCCGGCGGGATCGACGGATACCAATGAATGTTCTTCAATGTGCTTTCTGGAAAGGCCGCGACGAATTGCGCCTTGAGGCGGGGATCCACCAGCGGCGCCGTGTCCTTGGCGGCCGAGAAGTTGCCCACCGATTTGCTGACGCGCGCGGCATTCTCGGGCCGCATGGTGAAGTTGATCCAGGCGTACGCAGCGGCATCGTTGCGGCCGCGGGCGGGCAATGCGAAGGTGTCCAGCCAGCCGAGCGCACCCGAGCGCGGGACGACGTATTGAACGTCCGGATTCTCGCGATTGAGCGTCCAGCCGCCCGTGTCCCACATGATCGCCGCCGCGAGTTCACCGGACCGGAATCCATTGAGAAGCTGGTCTTTGTTGTCATAGAAGAATTTGAAATTCGGCTTGCAGGCGATGAGTGCGGCGCCCACCTGATCCATGAGGGCGCCGTAGGCGGTCGGATTTCCGTACAACGCGAACGGATCCTTGCCGGCGGCGAATGCAAAAGCCATGAGCACCGGCCGCCGCAGGCGTATCGCCGTCTTGCCCTTGAGTTCCGGCTTGCAGACATCGGGGTAGTCCTCGACTTTCGCGCGCTTGGTGTTGACGACCATGCCGTCCGTTCCCCAGAGATAAGGCAGCGCGTAGAGCTTGCCGTCGAGGGTGGTGTTGCGTTTTACGATATCGAGCAGCGAAGCCTGAAATTCCTCCACTTTCACCTTGGACAGGTCGATGGGCTTGTAGATGCCGAAGTCGCGTTGGACCGACGTGATCCGGTCCTGCGACGGTTGCGCGAGATCGTATCCAGCCCCGCCGGTGGCGCGGAGCTTGGAAATCATTTCCTCGTTGTTGGAGAGGGTGACCTCGACGTCGATGCCGGTCTCCTTCTTGAATGCGGCGATGAGGTCGGCGGGAACGTAATCGGCCCAACTGATGATGCGCAGCTTCTGACCATCGGCGTTTGCGTCGCAGAAGCCGAGCGCCATCGCCGCCAGGACTACGGATACGTAGAAAGTCCTCCTCATCTGTGCTCCTCGCGGACTTGCCGTGCTGGGTCGAGTCGGCGTCAGAAGGAGTAGCCACCGGAAATGACGAGAGTCTGCGGCCCGAACCTGATGGTTGTGGTGCGTATCACGCCTTCGGTATCGGCCGTGACATGGCTGTTGACCCGTGCGATCGAATAGGAGCCGTAGACATGCCAACGGGGCGAGATGGCGTAGGCCAACCCCACGGTAGCCGCCGGGCCCACCGATGCGCTGAGCGATAGTTTCGTGGGTCCGCCCAAACCGGCATTACCCTCGGCGGTCGATTTGCGGGCATAGAATGTGGTGTAGTTCACTCCCACGCCGATGTAGGGCCGAATCTTCGAATCCTCGCTCAGAAAATTGTATTCGAGCAAGAGCGCCGGCGACAGCCAGCGGGCCGACGACACGACCTGGCCGTTGTACGGTACGGAGCCCACCGTGGCCGGTCCCTTGCCCTCGACCTTGTTGAGGGGGGGATATCCCACTGCGAATTCGAGAGCGAACGCGGGCGACAGCCGGCGGACGTAGCCCACGTACAAGGTTTCCAGATTCTCAGCCCTGAGATTCACGCCGGCAGGCACGAACGGTCCGCTGATGTCGTCCGCATGCGTGTGATAGAACACCGTGTACGAGCCGAGACGAAAGCTGTTGCTGTACACCTCGTCGTCGGCGACGGCCGGCGCCGCACAGAACCACGCGGCGAGCGCGGCGGCGGAAATCAGCGCTTTATTGATGGATTTCATGATTGCTGATTCCTTTCAAAAATTAGCAAAAAACGCGCGGGCCGAAACGGTGCAGAATGGCGCAACGGCCACGTGATAGCCTTGCACGAGCTTTTGCGCTGCGGCTGCCGGGGATAGGCCGCCGCCGGCCGCCGTCTGGTAAAAGGCGAAGAGCTGCGCCTGCTGGCCGATGAAGGCTGCCTGGATCGGTGCGAATGGGTCGTTGGCCGTCGGCGCCGCATTGACATCCAACACCGTCACCAGGCCCGGCGGCAATGCGCTCCAAAACCCCGCCATGACCAAGGCGTTCAAGGAGAAGAACACGGTGGGATCACCATCGCCGCCGCAGAGCAGGGTGGGCGAGTGGGGCGCCCACCCGCCGTTGCGCAAGTCGTTCGTATAGGCCGCGAGCCGCAGCCCCTGTGCCGGCGGCGCCGCCGCGAGCGGCAGGCCGGGAAGCCCATTCGGATTGGCCTGCGTCGGCAGCGCGCCATCCGGGTCGGTCGCCGCATCGATCGCATAGCTCGCGCGGTAATCGTTGTTGACGAGGTAGGGGTTGCCGAATCCGAGATCGAACAGCGGCGTGTCCGGATTGGCGGGGTCGCTGGGCACCGCCAACAAAGCCGGCAAGGGCGGCGGCAAAGGTTGGCCGCCGATGGTCGTCGGCGTCGAGATGTTGAACAGCGCAGTTTGTGGCAGGCTTCCATTGGCAAACAGCGTGGCGAGCGGCGTCACGCTCGGCAGCAAGGTATCGATACCGGTCGCGTAGGTCGCCGAATACACGTCGGTCGGAGCGGTGTATATGTTGCCGTAGGCGTGCTGGTAGCTCGTCGTCACCAGCGGAGTAAAGAGCGTAGACCCCAAATTGACGCTGCCGAAAAAGACCGCATCGAACAGGGCTTCCACTGCGTAAGGCCCGGACATGGGAGCGGCGGCCGTTACGGTGGCACCCGCAGCCTGCAGCGCGCGCTGCGTGGCCATGGCCACGTGTCCTCCCTCGGAGTAGCCGGTGATGAATAACTTGCCGTTGTCCGTGGTGGCCGCGGCGAAGGTATGCGGCAGGGCGGTGCGTGCTGCCTTGAGGATATTCATCATTTCGCCCGACTGCTGCGCGGCATCCAGGAACGGGTGATAGCCCAGCGTCGAAATATCGTAGCCGGCGTAGTTCGGGGCGACCACGATGTAGCCCTGCGCGGCGAACGCGGCGGCAATCAGCGCCCCCTCTTTATTCGCGGGGTTGGTGACGTCGGCGATGTTGAATGTCTGGTCGAAAACGGTGCCATGTGCGTAGAGCACGATGGGCCGCGGACCCGAGCAGCCGGTGCCGCCGGTGGGCACCATCAGCGCCCCGGAGGATAGGGTGGCTTCTTTGGCGCCGCCCACCGTCCAGAACTTGAGGTAGTAGAAGTCCACGCCGCAGGCCGGAGCGCCCGTCAACTGCAACAGTTGCTTGCCCGAATCCGTAGCGCCAACTTGGGCGGCAAATGTCGCGGCGTCCGCCGAGGCGATTCGAAAGGGTGGATCGAGCGCGAGACTGCCCGGTGCGGTGGTGTTGGCGAGCTGAGCGGTCTGCGAACTGGATCCACAGGCCGCCAGCGCGAGCGCCGCCGCCATCAAGCCAAAAGGCCCCAGAAATCTTTTCATGCTATCTCCCTACCGATTCGTGAACGATAACGATCGGATGTCCGGCGATGAACATCTGATCCGGTCTTCGTTGTTGTTGCGGCTGCCGGCCCGTGGTCGCGAAGTCTACGCCAACGAAGAGAATCGAGCATCAGGGGCTTCCGCAAGCCACGCGTGAATTTCACTTATGATAGCGAGCGCGATCCCCTCCGGGGTCACCGCGCCGATGTCAAGTCCGACAGGCCCCCGCAGTCGGGAGTGCAGCGCATCCGACGCGGCGCCCAACTCTTCGGCGATACGCCGGCGGCGAGCGGACGGACCGAGCAGGCCGACATAATCCGGCACGCCGGCATCGGCCAACTCGCGCAGGTACGCGACATCCGACGGCAAATGATGGCTCATGACGACCACTGCGTGGCACTCGCCGACAGCGACGCTGGTCCGCAGGTTCCCTGGATCGACACGTCGCACCGCTGCCCCGGGGAAACGTTCGGCCAGCGCATAAGCCGGACGATGGTCCACCACCGTCACGCGCCAGCCGAGCGCCGATGCGGCGGCCGCCACCGGCTGCGCATCGGGCCCTGCGCCGCAAATCAAGATATGGGGAGGCGGTGCAAGATACTGCACGAAGGCGCGAGTGCGCCGTCCCGCGATTTCGGCGTCTATCGTGCGCGATTCGGCATCGGCGAGCGCCCGCTGCGCGGCGCAGAGCAGCGCGGGCGATAGCGTCTGTGGCGGCGCCGTCACCAGGAACGGCGACGCGGCATCGTGCGTGCCGAGGACGAGGTCCGGCGACTCATGCACCACAATCACCGATGTTGAGCGGCCCGCGCGGGTCGCCAGTCCGGCGTTGGCGAGTGCCGTTGCGGCAGGACTGCCGGGTCCCGCGGGTTCGAGCAGAACGCGCATGGCTCCCTCGCAGCCCGCTCCGATCCCGAACAGGATATCGTCGGGTCCGCGCATGTCGTACTCGACGGCGCGCGGCATGCCGCTGTCGAGAACCTGGCGCGCGTGAATCGCAAGATCCGCTTCGAGGCATCCACCGCTCAGCAACCCGAAGTAACTGCCATCGGACATGATGAGCATGCGAGCGCCGCGTTTGCGATAGGTCGAGCCGGCGGTGGCCACCACGGTCGCCAGTATGCCGGGGCTGCCGTCGCGGGGCGCATTTTCCAGCAAGGATTCGAAACTTGTGTCGAGCCGTACCTCGAGTCTGCCGTTATGCATGCCCCCATTCTCGCAAAGAAGAGCCAGGAACGCGACGCCGTTGCCATCCGCATGGGAAGCGATCAAGATTCGATTCCGATGACACTCGCCACCGACACACGCAAGCTCTACCAACAGGTCGCGAGCACGATTATGGGGTCCATCATGTCCGGCAAGTACAAGCCGGGCGAGCGCCTGCCGTCGGAGCGCGACCTCGCGGTCGCATTCAAGGTGAGCCGTCCCACGATCCGCGAGGCGATGATCGCCCTGGAAATCCGCGGGTTGGCCGAGACTCGGCATGGGTCCGGGATCTACGTGACCGACCAGCCGACTGCCCCCACAAACTCGGCTGACCTTGACATCGGAGCGTTCGAATTGACCGAGGCGCGCCGCTTGTTCGAGGGCGAGGCGGCGGCATTGGCGGCGACCCAGGTGAGCGAGGAATGCATCGAGGAGCTGGAGCGCATCATTGCCGAGATGGAAGATGAGAATGCGCGCGGCCAGCAAGACTGGACTGCCGACCGGCGATTTCACATTGCCATCGCGCGCGCCACCCGCAACACCGCCATTGCGACGGTGATCGAGAACCTGTTGGACATGCGGCACAAATCGCCGCTGTGCGTTTACATGTTGGAGCGTGCGCGGCGAGTCGGCGTGCAGCCGCGCGTGAGCGAGCATCGGCGCATTCTGGTCGCCCTGCGCAAGCGCGATCCACGGGCGGCCAGGAATGCGATGCGCGGCCACCTGGCGCGGGTCATCGAGGATGTGTTGGAGGCGACCGGGCCCGAGGCGCTGGGGTCGACGGCACGGACGACCAAGAAGCCCCATGACTACATCCGCCGGCTGGCCATCTGAACGGTACCAGGCGGAGGGGGAACTCCTCGACGCCAATCGCCGTTACTACGACTCTCTGTGGGCGGGAGCCCGACTGGTCGAACCGCAACGATTCAACACCTGGCCGCTGGTTCAATCTCTCCTGCCGCAGGGCGGCAGCCGGCTCGAGGTGGCGCCGGGCCTCCGCCCGCGACTGCCGCTCGATGGTACGCACTTCGTCGATATCAGCATGCCGGCGCTCCTCAAGCTGCAGGGACGCGGCGCGTCCGCCACCTTGAGCCAGGTCACCTCGCTGCCCTTCGCAAGCGGTAGTTTCGGCCTGGTCTGCGCGCTGGATATCGTCGAGCACGTCGACGACGAGGATGCCGCCCTGTCGGAAATATCGCGGGTGGCCAAAGCCGGGGCCTTGCTCCTGCTATCCGTGCCTTTGCATCCCGCGCGCTGGACGCCGTTCGATGAATTTGTCGGACACCGCCGCCGCTACGAACCCGAACGCCTGTGGAAGAAGTTGGCGGAGCATCGGCTGGTCGTCGAGCGCAGTGCGGTTTTTGGCATGCAGCCGCGATCTTCGCGCCTGCTGGATGCCGGAATGTGGTGGTTGACGCATCAACGCGAACGGGCTCTGTGGTGGTACAACCGCGTTTTCATGCCGCTGGGCCTGCGGTTTCAAAAGCCGCTGGAACTGCATCCGGGCACGATGGAAACCGACGGCGTGGACGAGATCTTGATGGTTTGCCGCAAGGCCTGACGATGTCCCATCCCGGCAACGTGCCGCGCCTGCTCTCGCGCCGCGAGGCTTTGATCACCGGTGCCGGGGCGCTGTGTTCGCTGGCCGCGACGCGCAGCCGTGCCTCCGTGCGCGCGCTGGTCACCGAGGCGGTGGCCCCCGGGATCCACATGCGGCGCGGCGTCGATGAGGATGCCAGCGCCGCCAACGGCGATGCGATCGCCAATATTGGCTTCATCGTGGGCCGAAACGCGGTGGCCGTGTTCGACCCGGGCGGTAGTCTGGACGACGGTCGACGTTTGCGCGCGCGGATTCGCGAGGTGACGCAATTGCCGATTCGCTTCGTGGTGCTCTCGCACGTCCACCCCGATCATATATTCGGTGCGGGAGCGTTCGAGCAAGACCGGCCGGAATTCATCGGCCACGCCCGTCTGCCAGATGCTCTGGCGCAGCGTGGCGAATATTATCGAAGCGGCTTGGAGTCCGTTCTCGGCAAAGGCAAGGCGGGTCCGGTGGTCGTCCCGACGCGTCTGATCGTGGATCGCGCCCAGCTCGACCTCGGCGGTCGTCTCCTACTGCTCACTGCGCACCCGGTTGCGCACTCCGACTGCGATTTGTCGGTATTCGACCCGTCGAGCGCCACGCTGCTGGCGGCCGATCTGTTGTTCGTCGAGCGGGTCCCCTCGCTCGACGGCCGGTTGAAGGGCTGGCAGAGCGCCTTGACCTCGCTGAAGACCGTCGCGGCGAGCCGGGCAGTACCGGGACACGGTCCGGTGAGCGTAAACTGGCCCTCCGGAGCCCGGGATCTCGAGCGGTATCTCGACGTGCTATTGCGCGAAACCCGGGCAGCGGTGAAGAGGGGAATGCAGATCAGCGACGCCGTCGCATCGGTGGGCTCATCCGAACGCGGCAAGTGGAAGTTATTCGACGACTATCAGGGCCACAACGTCACCCAGGCATTTAAGGAGGTCGAATGGGAATGATACGAGCGTTGTCGATCCCGGTCATGCTGCTGGCGTTGAGTGCAGGCTGGGGATTGAATGCGGCGCACGCCGCCGGCTCGCCGGACGGCGATGAGGCCGAACGCGCCGGCCGATGGAAGGAGCTGCAGCATGCCCTGTTCGGCGACCGGCAGATACAGGACGGCAGTGCCTGGCTGGGCATCGATGCGCCGGCTCGCGCGCTCGACGCGGCGTTGGTGCCGGTCAGTCTGACGGTCAAGGGCGACAGGGCGATCAAAGGCATCTATCTCATCATCGACAACAACCCCGGGCCCCTGGCCGGCCATTTCATTTTCGGACCGCAGGGGGATCCGCATTCTCTCAAGCTGCGGGTGCGCGTGAACGCATATACCTATGTGCATGCGGTTGCCGAGACGCGCGACAACCAGCTTTATTCGGCGGCGCGATTCGTCAAGGCGGCCGGCGGGTGTTCGGCGCCGGCGGGTGGCGACGAGCAGCAGGCACTGCAGGACATCGGCCATATCAAGGTGCGGCTCATGCAACCGTTCACCGCGGGCAAGGCGATGGAAGCGCAGCTCATGATCCGGCATCCGAATTTCAACGGCATGCAGATGAATCAGACCACGCGCCTCTACACCCCTGCCATGTTCATTCGCACCATCGACGTGAGTTACAACGGCGCGCCGGTGATGCATTTGGACTCAGATATCTCCCTGAGTTCGGACCCGGTCATCAGCTTCGGTTTCATCCCGCCTCAGAAGGGCCAGCTCAAGGTGCTGGTGCGCGACACGAAGGATTCGACCTTCGGGCAGAGCTTCGATGTGCCGGCGCCTGCGGGCTAACGTGCCCGCGTTGCTGCTGTGGAGCTGCATGGCGGTGGGGGCGGCAGGCGTGGCCGAACCTGAAGGCTATTGGGAAGGGGATATCAATGCGCCGACGCCTTCCACCCTCCACGGTGCGAGCGTCATCCATGTCGAGGAGGTCGAAGCGCTGTTGCGGCAGGGCAAGGCGGTCGTCATCGACGTTTCGAATGCGCCGCGACGGCCCGCGGAGTTGGCGCCCGGCGCTCCGTGGCTGCCTCTGCCGCATCGCGCGATTCCGGATGCGCTGTGGCTTCCCGGCGTTGGGGCAGGGGCGCCGGCCCAGGAGATCGACGATTTTTACCGCGGCCGCTTGAAGCTCGCGACGCTGGGGAATGTCGAGGTGCCGCTCGTCGTCTATTGCCACGAGAACTGCTGGCTGAGTTGGAATGCGGCCAAAAGGGCAATCGGCTACGGTTATCGCCGCGTATTCTGGTTCCCGGAGGGAATCGAAGGCTGGACCGCCGCCGGTCACCAGACGAAGGTCGCGGCCCCGCTGGGACCGGCGGCCCAGGCTGCCGCCACCGACCCGGCCCGGAGCACCGACCGCCCGGTTCGCAACGACGGCCGGTTGCCGGCGCTCGCCGTCCTCGACCTTGAACTCACGGGAGACCTGGGCGGACCCGAATTCGCGGCGGAGCATGCGGCGCGGCTGAAGACCGAGACTGCCAGGCTTCGCCAGGACCTCGAGGGCACCGGGCTGTACCGGATTCTCGACAATAGTGCCGCGCAAGCCATGATCGATACGCTAAAATCCCAGCAGTCCTACCTTCACGATTGCAATGGCTGCGATCTTGACGTGGGCCGCTCGCTGCATGCCGATCAGGTCCTGGTTGCCTGGGTCGACCGCGTGAGCGGGCTCATCTTGAGCCTTACGTATGAAATTCACGAGGTGCAGACGGGGCAGATAGCGGCAAGAAAGTCTTTCGACTTTCGGGGCGACAACAACAACGCGTGGAATCACGCCATCGATTACATGGTCCGAGATCTAGCGAATAAATAAAAAGGGGAGTTATGTTCCACCAATTATTGACGCCAGTCGGCGGCAGCCTCGGGCTGTCGTTCCTGGTTGCACTGCTGCCCATCGTCACCGTTCTCGTGCTGCTTGGAATACTCAAGCGACCCGCGTGGCAGTCCGCCTTCGCCGGCCTCGTCGTCGCATTCTTAATCGCGGTGTCGATCTGGGCAATGCCGGTGCGGATGGCGCTAGCCGCGGCATGCAACGGTGCGGTATTCGCTCTGTGGCCCGTGATGTGGATCGTCATCAATGCGCTATTTCTCTACAACATCGCGGTGGCATCGGGCCGGTTCGACGCGTTCCGTGATTGGGTGATAACCCACTTGCCGAACGACCGGCGAGTGATACTGGTCGTGATGGGATTTTGCTTCGGCGCGCTGCTCGAGGGAATCGCGGGATTCGGCGCACCGGTTGCGATCACCGCGTCGCTCCTGATCCTGGTCGGGTTTGCCGAACTCGACGCCCTGGTATTCGTGCTCATCTTCAATACCACTCCGGTGGCGTTCGGCGCGCTCGGCACCCCCGTGACGGTTCTGGCAGCGGTGACCGGGCTGCCCGCGGCCGCGCTGGCGGCCATGATCGGCCGTCAATTGCCGTTGATGGCGATGATCCTGCCGTTCTATGTCATGGTGCTGTACGGCGGGTGGCGCTCGGTGCGGACGCTCTGGCCGGTATTGCTCGTCGCCGGCGTCAGCTTCGGCGCGGCGCAGTTCGTCGCGTCCAACTATCTGGATTACACCCTCACGGACGTGCTGGCGGCGCTGGGGTCGCTCGTCGCCACGGTGCTTTTCCTGCGGGTGTGGCGGCCGGCCGAGGCGTCCGAGTACTCCATCGTGCGCTCGCCGCTTGACACGCCGAAGTCAGCTCCCGCGCCCGTGGCCGCATGGCAGGGATGGATTCCCTGGCTGATCGTGTCTGCCACCGTGATCCTGTGGACGACCTTCAAAATCGCCGCCATAGGCCAAATCAAAATTCCCTGGCCCGGTCTCAACAAGGCGATTGCCATCACGCTCTACCACGACAAACCGTACGAAGCGGTGTGGGCATTTCAGCCGCTCGGGACCGGTACGGCGATCTTGCTCGCGGCAGTCATCACTGCGATCTTGGTTCGCTTGCCGGCAGCGGAACTGGTGCGGTGCGCGGTACGCACCATCCGGCAGATCTGGCTGGCGGTCGTGACGGTCATGCTCGTGGTTGCGCTCGCTTACGTCATGAACTACTCCGGTCTGGCCTATACGCTGGGCCTTGCCGTCGCCTCCAGCGGCAGCGCGTTCATCCTGTTCTCGCCCTTCCTCGGCTGGATGGCGGTGTTCCTTTCCGGCAGCGACACGTCGGGTAACGCGCTATTCGGGAACCTGCAAGTGGTCGCGGCGCGGCAACTGAACCTGAATCCCTTGCTGTTCGCCGCCACCAATTCATCGGGAGGCGTTCTCGGCAAAATGATTTCACCGCAAAACATCGCGACGGGCGTGTCGGTGACCAGCCTGAAGGGCCGGGAGGGAGCGGTCCTGGCGCGCACCTTCGTGCACAGCATCGTGCTGACGCTGGTGCTGGTCGTGATCGTCATCCTCCAGCAGTACGTCGTTCCCGGCATCATTCCGGCGTTCACCGCCGTAAAATGAGTGACCACCAGCGGAGGCTCCGGTAAGCCGAAGAGGTCGGCACCCTCACCGCATGTAAGCGAATGCTGACACAGACTGCCACCATTGTCCGGCCGGTCGAGCATTTTGGTTGACTAAGAATAACGATCCCTCCCGCTTCAGGCGCACGAACCCGATATGGCCTTGCCACGCTATGCCTCGTCAGGCGCGATCAGTTTTCTCGGACACTATGTCAGGCGCCGCCTGTTCAGCCACACCATCGTGCTGTTGGCGGTGTTGGCGGCGGTGGGTTGCGCGGTCGCCTCGCAGTACGCGGTCAAGCATTTGGTGGACGTGCTCGGGATGCGGAGTCCGGCGTCGCACGTGTTGTGGGGCGCGGTCGGGCTGCTGCTCGCTCTGGTGGCCGGGGACAACCTGCTGTGGCGGCTGGCGGGGTGGGTGTCGACTCACGCCTTCGTGGCGGTGGGCGGCGACATGCGGCTCGAACTCTTCGATCACCTGTCGGGCCAGGGGACCCGTTACTTCATCGAGCGCTTTCCGGGCGCCCTCGCCGGCCGGATCACGGCCGCGGCCAACGCCGCTTGGCTGATCGAGAACTCGCTGACGTGGAGCACGATTCCGCCGGGCGCCGCGGTGATCGCGAGCGTATTGGTGCTGGGGACAATCAACTGGCACCTGACCGTGGTCCTGTTGGTCGTCATCTCCGCGCTCGGTGCGGCCATCGGCTGGCTGGCATCGCAAGGGCGGGAGCTGCATCAAAGCTTCGCAGGCCATGCGGCGCACGTGAGCGGCGACCTGACGGACATCGTGAGCAACATCGGGTTGGTGCGCGCCTTCGGCGCCGCCCGCCGCGAACAGCAGCGGCTCTCGGTGAAAATCGAGGATGAGATGCAGGCGCAACGCGCCAGCTTGAGATCCCTCGAAAGGCTGCGCTTGTTCCACGCCTTCACGGTGTTCGGCGTCACCGCCGGGGTGCTGGTCTGGTCGGTTGAACTCTGGCGGCGCGGCCAAATATCCACCGGCGACGTGGTGCTGACCACCACGCTGGGGTTCACCGTGCTGCATGCCTCGCGCGATTTCGCCATGGCACTCGTCGACATGGTGCAGCAGTTCGCGAAGCTCGGCGAAGCAGTGCAGGTGCTCGGGCTGCCGCACGAAATGCAGGATGCGGCGGACGCCAAACCGCTCGTACTGGGCGGCGGCGCGATCAGTTTCCGCGGCATCAGCTTCACCTATCCGAGCGGACAGACCGTACTCAAGGATTTCACGCTCGACGTGCCGGCCGGTCAGAGGATCGGCCTGGTGGGGCGCTCGGGAGCCGGCAAGTCCACGATCATCGCCCTGCTGCAGCGGCTGTACGATCCGGCCGCCGGAGAGGTGTTGGTCGACGGTCAGAATATCGCGGGAGTCACGCAGGAGAGTTTGCGCGGTTCGATCGCCGTCGTGCAGCAGGATATTTCCCTGTTCCACCGTTCGCTGCTCGAGAATCTGCGCTACGGGCGGCCGGAGGCCGGCGACGAGGAAGTGTTCCGCGCGGTCGAGGCGGCGAAATGCACGGAGTTCATCAACCGGTTGCCGGAAGGGTTCGACACCCTGGTGGGGGAGCGCGGCATGAAGCTCTCCGGAGGCCAGCGGCAGCGGCTGGCAATTGCACGCGCATTTCTCATGAATGCGCCCATCGTATTGTTGGACGAGGCGACTTCCGCGCTGGACACCGAATCCGAACAGGCGATTCAGGAGGCCCTGTCGCGGCTGTTCAAGGGCCGCACTGTCCTCGCCATCGCTCATCGTCTATCGACGCTCGATGCATTCGATCGAGTCGTGGTGCTCGATCGAGGCCGCATCGTCGAAGACGGCCCGCCGCGCAGATTGCTGCAAACCAAGGGGGTCTACAGCCGAATGTACGGCCGTCAAATCCGGGTCGGCGCGGAGCAAGTGCCATGAACCGATTGAGATTTTGCGCAGCCTTGGGCGTGGCCGCGGTGTTGTCGGGATGCGGCACCATGCGGGCGGCGCCGCATCGCAGCGGGCAGGCGGAGCCGGCGCCCGCCGGGAGTACGGTGCCCGCCGGGAGTACGGTGCCGCCATCGGCGACGGCCCCGCCGCAGCCGGAGACGCCGCAGCAGGACACACCGAACACGGAGGAGTCGAGCAACGAAGCGACCCAGCCGGCGGATGCCAATCCGGCGTTGGCACCCTGCCTGCCGATCGATGACAAGATACCCAAGATCAAAGCCAAGCCAAAATCCGTGCGGAAGAAACCGCCGCCGCCGCCGCCCCCGGCCCCGCAGATGGCCAAGACGCCCCCGGATGCAATCATCGACGCGAAAGTCGAGCCGCTGCCGGTGTCCGTCATGTCGATACTGGGCAAGAAGGTGCAGAGTCCCAAGGGCGATGACCTGGGGCGGGTCGTGGATGTGTTGGCCGATTCCGGCGGGCGCGTGCGCGTCGCCATTATCGATTTCGGCGGTTTTTTGGGTGTGGGCGACCGTAAGATCGCCGTCGATTGGCCGCTGCTGCGCTTCAATCCGGACCGGAGTGATCCGTCGCTGCTGCTGAGCGTGACCCGGGAAAAGTTGAAGGCGGCGCCGGAATACAAGGACGATCCGCGCCCGCAGACCTTGATGGTGCCGGAGCCTGCCGCTGCGCCTGCCCCGGCAGCAGCCCCACCCGCGCCGGCCGCACCCGCACCAGCCTCGGCCGCACCAGCCCCGACCGCATCCGCAGCGCCGGCTGTACCTGCCGCCGCGGCCCCGGCCGCAAATCCACCTCCTTCGGCAGCGCCGCGCGGCAGCGACCCCAAGAAGTGAGCGGATGCCTGCTCCGGCCGACAACCAGGGCCCGGCGAACTCGAGGGAAGCCCGCGCCAGCCGTGGGCTGGATTGGTTCAACCTCTTCGTCGCGAACATCCAGACTGGTTTCGGCCCCTTCATCGCGGTGTACCTGAGCAGTCAGAGTTGGACGCAGACAGCCATCGGCCTCGCGCTCAGCATCGGGACGGTGAGTTCCATGGCCAGCCAGGTGCCGGCGGGCGCCGCGGTGGATCTCATGCCGAACAAGACGCGCGTCGCGGCGTTCAGCGTCGTGGTGTTCACGATCAGTGCGCTGATGTTCGCCATTCATCCGATTCCGCTGTTAGTGTACCTCGCGGAAATCCTGCACGGCATTTCGAGCTGTACCCTGGGCCCCGCCATTGCAGCGATGAGCCTGGTGATTGCAGGCCGCTTCGGGATGGGCCTCAGGCTCGGCCGCAACGCGCGCTATGCCGCCATCGGCAACGGCGTCGGCGCGGCTCTCATGGGGGCTTGCGGGCAGTATGTGTCGGAGCGCGCAGTGTTCTTTCTGACCGCCGCGCTGACCTTGCCGGCGTTGCTCGCCTTGTTGCCGCTGCGGCGTTCTGCGGTGGCGCCCGAGGAGCTGCGTCCGCCGCATCTAAAAGCGGGGGAGAACCCGGTGAAATACTTGAGCGTGCTCGCGGACCGGCGCCTGTTGATCTTCAGCGCCTGCGCCATGCTGTTCACCTTCGCCAATGCACCGATGCTGATGTTGATCAGCGGCACGCTGACGGCGCGGGGATCGAATCCAAGTTTGCTGATCGCCGCCTGCATCGTGCTGCCTCAGATCATCGTCGCGCTGGCGTCGCCGGCCGTGGGCCGATTCGCGGAACGCTATGGCCGGCGCATCGTGTTGATGATCGGCTTCAGCATGCTGCCGCTGCGCTGCGTGGTGTTCGCGTCGACTCAAAATCCGACTGTCCTGGTCGCCGCGCAGATTTTTGACGGCATTGCGGGGGCAAGTTTCGGGATCATGGTGCCGTTGATCGTCAGCGATGTGGCGGGCAGGTCGGGACATTTCAATTTGTCCCTGGGCGCGGTCGGATTCGGCATCGGCATCGGCGCCACCTTGAGCACGCCGGCCGCGGGATGGATGGCGGACCATTTCGGAATCAAGCCGGCTTTCTTCGCCTTGCTGGCGATCGGCTTGCTCGCCGTGTTCACGGCATTCGTGATGCCGGAAACGCGGCCTCGGCGGGATGCGGAAGACGACGCGGGCGGCGGCGCAGGCGGAGCCGCTGCCAAGCCCGGCGAGGGCGACATCGCGGCGCAGGAGCCCCCGGGCGAAAATGCCAAGCCGAAACCGCCGGCGCGGCGGCGCGCCTGATCCATCAGTGGCGCACGACGACGACCACATCGCCGTCGCGCCGCGTGACCGTCGCCGCCACACCGTCGCCGTAGCGATGCAGGAGGACATCGACCGATCCGGCGCTGAGCCGAAGGTTGCGCAGGTGCACATGATCGATGAATGCCGGCAGCACCGGCCGGTAAAACGCCACCTCGCGGCTGCCGTCGAAGAGTTCGAGGCCCAACGTGGCCTGCAGCAGGCAGAGCGTCGTCGCGCTGGCCCATGCCTGCGGCGAGCAGGCGACGGGATATTGGGTGGGTGCATTGCGCTGGCGCCGGACGAAACCGCAGAACAGCTCAGGCAAGCGGCGCAGATCCATATACGATGCGGCGTCGAATAACGCGCCGAAAACTTGTGCAGCCGCCTGCTTTTGGCCGTAACGCGCCATGCCCATGGCGATCAATGCGTTGTCGTGCGGCCAAACGGAGCCGTTGTGATAGGACATCGGGTTGTAGCGGGCCTGCGACAACGCGAGGGTGCGGATACCCCAACCGCTGAATACATCGGGCGCAAGCAATGTCTGCGAGACGCGCTCCGCACGCTCGGGAGATGCAATGCCGGTGAGCAGCACCTGACCGGCGTTCGACGCGACCACGCGGCAGGGCTGCTTGTCGCCGTCGAGCGCCAGAGCGTAGGTCGAGAGCTCCTCGCACCAGAATTTATCCTCGAACTGACGCCGCAGAGCAACCGCCTGCGCCTGCAGGATGTTGGCCTGTGCATGATGGCCCAGCGCCCCGGCCAGCAGAGCGCCGTGACGTTTGGCTCCGTAGACGTAGGCTTGAACTTCGCACAAAGCGATCGGTCCCTGGGCTGTCCGGCCATCGCTGTGAAAGATGGCGTCATGGGAGTCCTTCCAGCCCTGATTCGCGAGGCCTTCCTTGGTCTGCCGGTAGTATTCGACGAAGCCGTCGCCGTCGCGGTCGCCGTAGGTGTCGATCCACCGCAACGCCGCCTCGGCGTTCGGCCACAGCGACCGCACCAATTCCAGGTCGCCCGTGCGAACGAAGTATTCGCCGAGCAGCAGAACGAACAGAGGAGTGGAGTCGACGCTGCCGTAGTAGCGGCCGAATGGAACCTCGTGCAGATTGGCCATCTCGCCATGACGCATCTCATGCAATATCTTGCCGGGCTCCGCATCGCGCGCGGCCTCGCTGGTGGTCGCCTGGTGCGCGGCCAGAAAATTCAGAACTCCCTTCGCGATGGCGGGATCTATCCACAGGGTCATCAGTGCGGTGATGAGACCGTCACGGCCGAAGGGGGTGCTGAACCACGGCGTGCCGGCGTACGGATAGTGGCCAAACGGCGTGTCGGTGATGAGCATGTACAAGTCGGACACGCAGCGGCGCACGATCTCGTTGAATACGGTATTGGAACTGTCGACGCTCGCGGCGCGCGCACTCGATTCGCGCAGCGCGTGGCGGGCGGCCCGCATCTGGCGGTAGAAGCTCCTGCCGGTCCAAACGCCGGCGGCCCCCGCGTTTGAGCCCGGCACGCCGTAGCGCACGAACACCCGGCGCGTTTCGCGGGGTTTCAGCGACAGTTCGTAGCTGGCACGCGCCGTGGTCAATGCATTCGGCGCGGGAGCAAACGTGAGTCGCGTGATGCGCTCGATCTCGTCCAAGCCCATGTACTTGAGCAGCACTCCGCTGCCGCCCTCCAATTCCGCGGAAGATGCGCCGTGCGCCGCGCGTGTCTCCCCGCGCACTTCGAACAGATCGGCAAAATCCGACGCAAACCGGAACGTCAGCCGCACCTGCAGCGGGCCGTCGCTGAAATTGCGCACGAGCAGGCGCTCGTAGCAGGCGCCCTGCCAAATGAACTTGATGCGGTTCAAGTGGATCTGTTCACGTCGGAACGCGATCCGCCCGTCGAGAGCCAAATCGGGGTTGCTGAGATCGGCGCTGAACACCGCGTTGTCGTCCTGGGTCATGGAACTCAGCAGCAGCGGCCGGGCTTCCTCGAGCAGCAGTTGAAACTGCGACAAGATCCGGGTGTCGCGATAATACAGTCCTTCGGAGTTTCCAGGTTCGCCGCCGATATCGCCGCGCTGATCGAAGACCGCGAACGTGTCTCCGTGCTTCAGCGTGCGCGTCCGGCGTTCCTGCAGCGTCGCGTTCGCGGCGATGGCGTATTGCGGGGATGGAACGACATCGTCGACGGTTTGGGCCGGCGACGAAGAGTTGGGTTGAATTGATGTGTTCACACGCGCCCCATTGTCCGTTGATTGTAAAAGTTGCATCCCAGGCCATCACGATTAAGAGTGGCTGCCAGCGCATCGGTTCCATCGCAATCGCCGCGCCGCGGGAACTACCTGCCTGTCGCCGCGTCGAACATTCTCTATCTTGAGCCTACATGGGGATGGAACGTCGATATGAGAATCGCACAGGTCGCACCGCTCACGGAAGCCGTCCCGCCGAAACTGTACGGCGGCACGGAGCGTGTCGTCGCTTATCTGACAGATGCCTTGGTTGAACTCGGACACGATGTCACGCTCTTCGCCTCTGGCGACAGCCTGACGAAGGCGGATCTCCATCCCATCTGGCCGCGCGCCCTGCGCCTCGATCCGAGCGTGACGGATTATTTCGTTCCCTTGTTCATGATGCTCGAATTGGTGGCGCGGCGTGCGCACGAGTTCGACGTCATTCACGCCCACTTGGATTACTTCGGCTATCCCATGCTGCTACGTCTCGCGACTCCTTCGCTTACCACGCTGCATGGCAGGCTGGACCTGCCGGAACTCCCGGCTCTCTACGGCGTGTACGACGACATGCCGGTAGTGTCCATTTCGAATTCGCAGCGCTCCCCGCTGCCGCAGCCGAACTACGTCGCGACGGTACACCACGGGCTGCCGAAGGACCTGCTCGCGAAAGGGCCCGGCACGGGCGGATACCTCGGATTTTTGGGGCGCATTTCGCCGGAAAAAGCTCCCGATGCCGCCATCAGAATTGCCGCCAGGGCCGGCATGCCGCTCAAGATAGCGGCCAAGGTCGACAAGGTCGACATAGAATATTACAAGACCACTGTGCAGCCGCTCCTGGCCCACGGCGGCGTCGAATTCGTCGGCGAAATCGGCGAGCATCAGAAGAGCGAATTTCTAGGGAATGCCACCGCCTTGCTGTTTCCGATCGCGTGGCGCGAGCCGTTCGGACTGGTGATGATCGAGGCCATGGCCTGCGGAACCCCGGTGATTGCGTACAACAACGGGTCGGTGCCGGAAGTGCTGGAGGACGGGGTTACCGGGTTCATCGTGGAGAACGAACAACAGGCCGCCGATGCCGTGGCGAAACTCGGTACGCTCGACCGAGATCGAATCCGGGCGGAATTCGACCGCCGCTTCACCGCGCACCACATGGCCCAGAACTATCTGAAGCTGTACGCGCGGCTGGCCAAGGCGGAGCGCACCGGAAAGCGCGTGAACGGGCACGCGAATGCGGGGCGCGCGAACATCGAGGGATCGCTGTTAACATAGGGGTATGTTAGAGACCGATCCAGGCGCAGCAGCGGCGGCGGCGGGTGCAAGGCGCCTAGGCTCGGCATTTATCGAGAGCTATGCGCGCCTGCCGGTGCATTTCTTCACCCGTGTCGATCCCACCCGCGTGGCGGATCCCACGTTGATAGCCTTCAACACGGCGCTTGCATCGGAACTCGGGCTCGACGTGCACGGGCTCGATCCGCGAACCCTCGCGGAAATTTTCTCCGGCAACCGGGCGGTACCCGGAACGCTGCCCATCGCGATGGCGTACGCGGGCCATCAGTTCGGGCAATTCGTGCCGCAACTCGGCGACGGGCGCGCCATCCTGTTGGGGGAAGTGCGCGACCGCTTCGGCCGGCGCCGTGACATCCAATTGAAGGGCTCGGGCCGTACCCCCTATTCGCGAAGCGGCGACGGGCGCGCGGCGTTGGGCCCGGTGCTGCGCGAATACCTGGTCAGCGAGGCCATGCACGCGCTCGGAATTCCGGCGACCCGCGCGCTCGCGGCCGTCGCGACCGGCGAAGCCGTATATCGCGAGCGGGGGGCATTGCCGGGGGCCGTATTGACGCGGGTCGCCGCGAGCCACGTGCGGGTGGGCACGTTTCAATATTTCGCCGCACGCGGCGACGCGGACGCCGTTCGGCGCCTCGCGGACTACGTGATCGAGCGGCACTATCCCGACGTGGGGTCGGCAGCCAATCCGCACCTCGAATTATTGCGGTCCGTCATGCAGCGGCAGGCGCGGCTGGTTGCCGGGTGGATGAACGTGGGATTCATCCACGGCGTGATGAATACCGACAACATGGCCATCTCGGGCGAGACCATCGATTTTGGCCCGTGTGCGTTCATGGATGCCTATGACCCGGCGACGGTGTTCAGTTCCATCGATCACATGGGCCGCTATGCGTATGCCAATCAGGCGCCCGCAGCGCAATGGAATCTGGCGCGGTTCGCCGAGACGCTTTTGGCCTGCATCGATCCGCAAACCGACCGCGCCATCGAGCTGGCCACCGGGGTGATCGCTGATTTCTCCCGGCAGTTCGATGAGCACTGGCTTGCGGGCATGCGGAGAAAGCTGGGACTGTTCACGGAAGAGGACGGCGACCTTGCCTTGATCCGCGGCCTGCTGGACGCGATGCAGCGCGGCGGCGCGGACTTCACCGCGACGTTCCGCCGGTTATGCGCGGCGGCGGAGGGCGTCGCCGGCGACGCGGCAGTGGAAGTGTTGTTTGCGGACCCGGGCGGCTTCCGGCAATGGTCGCTGGCGTGGCGTGCCCGGCTGGCGCGCGAACCGCAGCCGGGAAGCGAACATGCGGCATTCATGCGCCTGGTCAATCCGGCGGTCATTCCCCGCAATCATCGCATCGAAGCGGCGATCGTGGCGGCCGTGGAGCACGGCGACTACGCGCCGTTCGGAACACTGGCGACGGTTCTGTCCCGTCCCTACGAGGACTCCGACGCGGGCGCGGCCTACGCCGCTCCGCCGCTGCCTGAAGAACGCGTGCTGCAAACGTTCTGCGGCACCTGAGACATGAACGAGCAGGCGCTGGAGCAGATTCAAACCAAGATCGCGTTCCTGGAACAGGCAAACGCCGATCTTGGCGATGTGGTTTTTCGCCAGCAGATGGAAATTCGCGCGCTGGGAGCGCGCATCCAGGAATTGTCGGAGCGCCTCGCCGCCGCGCAGTCGGAAGAGCGCCCGCGATCCGCCGACGACGAGCGGCCGCCGCATTACTGACATGGACATCGTGACGAGGCCGTATTGGCAGGAGCATTGCGCAGTCCCTGAGCTGCCCCGGCGTCCGCTGCCCGCGCGCGTCGACGTATTGATCGTTGGCGCGGGATATACCGGGCTGTCCGCCGCACGGGAGACGGCGGCAGCCGGGGCTGCCACCTGGGTGTTGGACGTACGATGGATGCCATCGGCGTCTAAGGCAATCACCTTGAGTACGGCATGAGCAAGTACGCATCATTCGGGGAACTTGCGGAGCACGAGGCGCTAGGAAGGGATTTTCGCGTGCGACGGGTCGAGCGCCCCGGCTCCCGCGTAGTCATCCTCGCGCCGCATGGCGGCAAGATCGAAGAGGGAACCTCCGAGATCGCCGCGCTGATCGCAGGCGCAGATCACAGTCTTTTTTGCTTCGAGGGCCTGAAATCGTATGGCAGGAATCGGGACCTGCACATCACGAGTCACCGCTTCGATCATCCCGAGTGCCTCGAGATGGCTGCGCGCCGCGACATCGTCGTGAGCGTGCATGGTTGCATGGGACACTCACGAATATTCGTCGGGGGGCTCGACTTCGACCTGTCGGGACGGCTGTCGATCGGGCTCGCGGCAGAGGGCTATGTCGTGGTCTCCGAGGGCCACCGGTATCCCGGGCGCCACCCCTTCAACATCTGCAATCGCGGCCTGCGCAAAAAAGGCGCGCAGCTCGAAATCACCTACGATTTGCGGGCACCCGAGCATCACCCGAATATCGCCCGCGCGGTCCGGTCGGCGATCGCGGATTTTAGCGATTCGTTCGGGAGCCTGTCTGAGTATTCTACGTGAGCCGCGTTGGCAAGGCCGTATATCCGTGCGGTGCAGCTGGGCTTGGCCCGCGCCATTGGATCTGTGCACGGGAGCGGATGCAAGGCTCGCGGCGCGGTCCATAGTGGATACTATGGACAAGCCGTGCAACGCCGCAGACGCCCCAGCGCACGGATCCGCCGGCACGGCCAAATACAATGGTTGCGCTCGAGCAAAGTGCCTTGCCAACCCTTCGGGACCGGGCAGA